>Ga0207416_1000092_pt1 | contig 164571 bp, 130 predicted proteins | sample PaiPotPPM11metaG_FD_184107 | JGI IMG/M metagenome (GOLD analysis project Ga0207416, IMG submission 184107) | Iron sulfur acid spring bacterial and archeal communities from Banff, Canada, to study Microbial Dark Matter (Phase II) - Paint Pots PPM... ...
AACCTCAAGGATTTCTCACGAACTTTCACAGTTTCCTCATATAGCGATATAGCCAGCTATATAACATGTGGATAATGTGGATAAGTTATCCACACCGGGTGTGGAAAAAGAGAGCTTTATACACTGTCCTCGCTGGGCTGGTGTCATCGTGCGCCATGGACCCTCGTCGAAGGCCTTACGTGCAGCATTGGCTGTGCGGTCAATGTCTTCTTTATCCCCCTCGGAGACATGTGCCATCACTTCACCTGTGGTGGGGTTATAGACTCGATCGAGAGAATATGACCCAATGGACCTGACACGGCGAAAAGTCTCGCGTCAACAAACTACCACTAGGGTGACCCACTACCAAAGGATGATAGAGGAAAAATGCAGAAGAGGGGACTAATAACTCTTCTACATTTTTACTACTTTTTTCATTTCTACTAGATTTGAGCATGAGGTGGTGACCCCTGCTCTACATCAAGGTTGATAGGCAAGTGGTGGATGGGCAAGTGGTGTCCCCTGCGCTCCACCAGTATTCTGTGGTGTCCCCTGCGCTCCATCAGTATTCTGGGTTTGAGGATGATGTCCTATGTTGTGGAGTGGTATAGCAGCTTGTTGATGAGGGCCCTGCTTACAGCAGAATTCCGTGCAACCCCAAAAAACGAGACATGATATAACCAGTCCGCCTAGTAATCCGTAGTATAGTACTGTAGGTTCAACACTTGTCTTATCAGAATCCGTATCGCGTCTATCAATGTTGCCCAATTTTTCCAACAATTTGATGCTAGACATCATTACCTTATCATCACGTTTCAGTTCAGAGAGTGCAGTTTTTATAAAGTCAGGATGTTTCCACAGTTTGCTAATGGCATCTTTAGTTTTAGTATCTTCGGCTAATTTTTGAAGGGCTTCCCGAGCTTTTGGACGCTTTGCAAACTCCCTTTCGAGCCCTTGGATAATAGTCCTCAGCTCTGATTCCTCTACCACATGGCTTTCTCTGGCCTCACCACGCTTGTCGAAAGTGTAAGAAGTATCAGATGATATTATATGTTTTATGACACTTAGCGCATCGGAAGAACTTGGAGGCTGATTTGCAACCGGACCGACATCTAAACTGGCAGCAGGAACTGTTATGGGGGGGTGATCCGAAGGCTGATTCAAACCACGTGTGCCAAGGGCAAGATCAGAGCCAGGAATTGGTGCAGCATTGACACCTTCGAGTGTAACAAGTGCAGCAGGACCCATGAACATGAGAATTTTCTGTTTCCAATTCAGACCTCCATTAGTCCGCGATGCTCGTCCCTGCCTTTTTTCTGGTTTTTTATATTCATGATTTGATATATCTCCCATTTACTTTTTTGCTCCTTTTACCTTTATAGACAGTCAAATTGATTTCGATATTATCCAACTGGAATTCACACATTAAAATTTTCTGAGCTGGCATGTCCTTTCTTGCATACCTACTGTAAATTTTGACATTCTAATCAAAATGTGGTCCTGAGTAGTTACATCAATTTTACTTTTCAAGTATACCCAACGGATGTCCTACCTTCAAGAGCAACCAGCAGACAACCAAAGGACATCTTCACAGAGAGGACCGTGATAGAGACGATCTGATAAGGCATTTTAGCATCGAATGGCCTGACAGCTTGATACTCAATGAAGAAATCGAGAAGGACGAAAGGGATATCTCTGGAGTGAACCCATTTTACCGGACCCACTTGGAGGAACTTGTCTCTACCAGTACGTTGTTGACGCGGGTCAGGAAGAGTTGTAAAGCAAGAGCAGCATTCCCAGACAAAGCGCTCAAGTAGCTGCTGAAGCGGGAAAGGCGGGGGCTGTGCGGACCAAGCCCTCGAGGCCGTCAAATGGTTCAATGTACTTCTCAAGCGGTTCTGGTGCTCGTGTGACTGCCTTGAGCTTGCTCATCCGTTTTCCCTCTCTTCCATTCTCCCTTGATTCTCTCACTTGCCTTTGCCCGCGTCAACAAAGTACCGATAAGTATAAATTTCATTAATGTAGATAAAAATATTATATGTAATGATTGATCATACTCTACTTATAAACTACTTGATGAAAATGTGTGATCGAGTAGGTACATTTGATGGTAGTGGTCAAAAAGAGGTAGGGCAAGAGGAGACTCAGCATAGCTACAAGTTCGAGCAGAGTCAGCATTCTCAAGTAATCCACTACCTGTTTGATTGAAGGAGGAACTAATGTTTAGTAAATTGTTGCGGTGGAAACGCCTGACATTTCTTTGTGCCTATCTAGGGACGGGTCTGGCTATTCTTTTAGCTTCTATGCCTCTGAGCACCGTGCATGCGCAAGCCGGGACAGGTGCTCGTTTCCGGGTCAAAGTTCTCATCATCACCATGTTTTATCGTGAGCGGGATGAGTGGCTGGATAATCCGGGACAGTTGATTCCGGGAGCAAAATGGGAGAAAGTGTCTGAACCAATTGGTCCCATTGGCGACGAGGACGCCGCTGTTTATTGTCTGATGAGCAATGGCAGCTGTAATGGTATTTACCTTACGATGACAGGTACAGAGAAGGTCAACGCTGCAACCAGCATGATGGCTGTTTTGAACAATCCTAACTTTTCGTTCAAGGGAGCCTATTTCTTGACCACTGGTACAGCTTCTACATCTCCCTATTCCAAAGGTACCCTTGGTTTTGTGGCCTGGGCCCATTGGGTTGCTGACCGGGATCAAGGAATCCATGTCATTCCTACAAAAGGTTACCCAAAAGGGTACGCTCCTCCGAATACTACTTATGCTGACAATACCGCTGACTTTGAACTCAACGAGGTCCTGGTAAAGCAGGCCTACGATTTAACTCATGATATGAAGTTAACAGATGAATCCGACTATCCCCCACCCGACCTCTCGAATGCGCAAGAGAGAGCTTTGTATCCTGGCCAGAAGGGGCGGACGCCTTTTGTTGCTATGTGCGACACTATCACTTCAGATAGTTATATCGTAGGCTCCCAGCTATCCAAGCAAACAAAGTATATTACCAAGACGGTTACCGATACTTCTACATCAGGTCGATACTGTACTATGGAAGATGAAGATACCGCTGTGGCAGGAGCGCTTAACCGTAGTCCGAACGGTCAGCTATTGGGTGCTCCAGAGCATCTACAGTGTTATTTAAACCTGCGTGCAGCCAGCGCTTTTGATCAACCACACCTGGGGCAATCAGTCGAACAGTTTCTAGCTCCTCATCTCACCCCACCCCATAACCCATTCCGTGCAAATAAGGCTGCTCTCGCTAATCTCCTCACGGTTGGTTCAGTCGTGATAAACAAGTTACTGCTGCAGAAGCCATGTTCGTACGACTAGGGGAGAGTGCGTGTGACAGCCTCTAGTGGCTGCTACGATTCAGCACCTTAGAGGCTTGAAGAGTTCATGCAAATTCTCAATGGTGACTGGGTGGAGCTTGTGAAAAATATGTCGCACCTCCATCCCGTCATCAATGTGGGGATAACGCCCGTCCTTGGTGGCAACTAGGAGGCGAAGGGCCAGGATGCTGTGCCTCAGTGCCCTATTTCTAAATAATGTATAGTCGATATTCTGTAGTGGATGAGGTTCAGAGGGACATTTCCTGAATATGTCCTGGCCTTCCTGTGACGGGCTACATGCAAGTGGTGCTTCGTCTACAGAGTTACCCGGCCTTGTTCGAGAGGGAATGAGGTTCATTGCTACATTGTTGAGAGATTTCAGGCTCTAGATAAAGGAGGAAAAAACATGGCTTCAAGCCATTTTGACGAGTTAACCAAGGCTTTGGCTGCCAGTACATCTCGTCGACAGACCATCAAGGTGCTCTTCGCAAGTGCTTTGGGGAGCACGCTCGGCTTCGAAGGCATTGGTGCAGTGCAGGCGGAAGGGAACTGCGATCAGAGTCCCTCTACCGATCTCTGCGGTAACCCCACAGACAACTTTGGGATTTGGCATGATAAGATTAAGGGTTGTGTACACAGTCCAGGCACCTGCACAGGCGAGGTTGATCCTTCTCATACCCCCCCCCAGTGGGTATTGTTGCACGAGGACAACAAGCCAAATTATACGTTGTTTGCTGGTCAGCGCAGAAAAGGCATAGAGTGCCCTAAGATCTTGCGGATGAATGCTCCAAATTACTGGGAATTTGCATGGGATGCAGCCAAGAAGCATTTGAAGGGCCAAGTCAAGGCGGGCAAAATTGGGTTGGCGATTAATTCGAGGGCTGCTCGCACCGAGTGCCAATTGCATATCCATGTGTCTTGTATCCAAACAGGCGTGCGGACAAAACTTGATGGTTATTATAAAAGTGGACACATCGCTCCGAATCCGGCGAGCTGGAACTCGAAAAAGTACGTACGGCCACTAAAGTACACAGTGAACGGATCGTCCCAAACGCGTACTTTTCGGTTGCTCTATCTAAAGAATCTCAATCAGAATCTCTTCCAACTCTTGCACGACAAGGTTGTAGTCCCAAACGGTGAGGACATGGCACAACAAACACTGGTCGTGACCGAAGGGCCAAAAGAAGGATTCTACATCCTGAACAGCATGGACCCGTCAAGTAGCTTTGTTGGAACTGGTTTTGGTGAGGGGCTGCTTGACGAGACGTGTTCTTAGGCAATCTTTGGGTGAGGCACGCTCCGTTAGAGCAAAATAATCTCTTTTTGGAAGCTTGCCTCTACCCAGGTTTGCCAATCTAGGACATGTTCCTGATCCCTGGCGATGACGCGCTCGATGAGAGTGGGAGGTGCACAGACCAAGAGCGATGAACAACATACACCCTCTTATCGTTGACCCTCCCTGGGGATTAAGAAGAGGAGAAGAAATCATGGCTCTCACTCTACTATTCGCACGACTTCTGCTCGCCGTCGTCTTCCTGATCGCTGGCCTCGCAAAGCTAGCTGATCTGACAGGCTCGCAGATGGCTCTCCGTGACTTGGGTGTACCTGAAGCGCTTGTCAGGCCAATGGGGATAGTACTCCCCCTCGCCGAAATGGCTCTCGCCGTCGCACTTGTTCCCCGGACCTGGGCCTGGTGGGCTGCTCTCGGAGCGCTCGGGCTCCTGCTCGTTTTCATCGCGGGCATCAGCTACAATCTGGTCCGGGGGCGCAGATCACATTGCCATTGTTTCGGCCAGCTTCACTCAGCTCCGGTGGGACCCTCGACGCTTGCCCGCAACACCTTGCTGGCTCTGATTGCCGCTCTGGTGGCCTGGTTTGGACGTGGGAGTACCAGTCTGAGTGCGACGAGTTGGTTTACGGCATGGCCATTGACGCAGCAAGTCGCACTCATAGCTGCGGTCATAGCTGTTGCGCTGATGGCTGGCGAGGGCTGGTTGCTCCTGCACACGCTGCGCCAACAAGGGCGGCTGCTCCTGCGCATCGAGCGAGTAGAGAGCCATCTTGCTCAAGAAGGGATGGCGGTAGAAGCGCCAGGACAAGCACAGCCTATGACAGGCCTACCTGTTGGTACAAAGGCTCCAATTTTTTCAGGTCGTGGTCTCGATGATGAGGCTATTTCCCTCGATGCCTTGCGTGCGATCGGAAAACCCATTGTACTCATCTTTATCAATCCCGCCTGTGCTCCCTGCTCCGCGCTCCTGCCAGAGGTTGGACGCTGGCAGCGAGACTACGCGGATCGGCTGATCGTGGCCTTGCTCAGTCGTGGCTCAGTTGAGGCGAACCGTGCAAAAACCTCCGAACATCATCTTTCGCATATTGTGCTCCAACGCGATAACGAGATCGACACACTCTACGATGTCCATAGAACGCCGAGTGCGGTCCTCATCCACTCTGATGGCCTCATTGATAGCCTACTTGTCGTAGGGGCAGAGCCCATTCGAGCCTTGGTCGCAAGGGTAGCAAGAATGAACTTGGTGAGCAGTCGTCAGCAAGTCTCAGTTGGGTAGATGGGTCTCACGCCACGTTCATTATCAATGCATCTGCAAGCAATAGGAAGACTTGAGTGTGGCATGAGGCCCCATCTATTCAGTGAACGTTTATAACGCCTGCTTCCTGTTCGGAAACGCAGAGTTGGGCCAACGTATTGTAGCTGCGCAATAGTTCGCCTATACTAGTTGCGGAAGCAAGGAACTGATTTTGTGGTAGTGGTTCGTTGGGCTCGTCACCATTTAATATTCCTTCACATGTTCCGAGTAGCCATGTTTGAAAGCGCTCGCGGAAGGGTTCCAGCAGTTGCAGTCCTTTACGCCACAGGTATTCCCGGAACAGATGTGGATCCTGTCTCTCCACCAGATGTGGCCACATACTAAGACTAGCATCGATATATGGCCCGATCAGCCAGGGCCAGACGCAACCCTGATGCAATGCTAGTTGTTGCTCTCTCCGTGTTCTTCCTGCACGGCCATGATACTGTCTCTCTCGGGAAGAGAGAGTACACGGACCGTAAGGAGTGAGCAGGTCTTGCGTGACTGTTTCAAGCACTTGCTGTCCATGTTCCATGTCCAATATGGGATGATTTAGCGATAGTGCGAACAGCTGATTAGGGCGAATAGCAGTATCATCCCCGTTTGGTCCATCGACAACATCATAGAGGTAATGACCTGCAGCATACCAAAAGCGTTGTTGGAAACTGTGCTTGCACTGTGTCAACAACTGTTGGTAGTACGATCCATTATGTTCAGATGCGATTCTATGGCTGAGGTGTTGTGACCACTCATACATCAGCGAGAGAGCGTGGTACCACAGTGCATTGACCTCTACTGGCTTACCTGCTCGAGAAGTCACCGGGGTCCCATCTATGTAAGCATTCATCCAGGTCATTGCCTTGCCTGGTTTCTGAGCTGAAAGTAGCCCATCAGTGTGGTCAACGCGGATACCATTATGAGTTCCCTGTACATACTTGGTAATGCATTGCTTCAGATGAGGAAAGATCTCTTCCAGAAACTCGTAATTGCTTGTGATACGCAAGTAGTAATCAAGGGCATAGAAGTACCATAGTGTTGTATCCACGCTGCCGTAATCACTGTCAGTCAACAGTTGATCCGAAGCTGGCAGTCGATCGGGGAGGACTCCACCATTGAAGTAACGTGCGATCCCCTTCAATGTACTTAATGCTTCGCCGTATTTGCCAGTGACCAGCAGTAGTCCGGGCAAAGCAATAAGTATCTCGCGGATGGCACTCTCCATGCCGTAATAATTAGCTAGCAGTGTCGTGTGACGTTCTGGAGAAGCGAAAACATCCATATAGCTGCCTGAGTAGGCCTTCTGTGTAGTATAGGGAAATCTATGCTGTGAGAGAAAATGGTTGCTTGCCTGCAGTAGTAGCGAGAGATATTCTTTGCCTCCTTCATATGGATCAGGTGTCGTTGCGAGTGGAAGGATGCGCAATTGGAGTGCTTGCGCGGCTTCACCAGCATCACCAAAGTACCGTTGTGGCTGCAATAGACTCTCTGTGAACTGCCGTTGCTGCTCAATGCTTTTGTAAAAAGAGCGAGACAAGCGCTCACGATGAATGGGCAATGAGGAAATTTCCTCACTGCTCACAATGACTGTTAGCATAGATTCATCGTTGGGCCATAACGTTGCACGGATGACTCCTGGCAAATAGAAGTCCTCCGTGGCCGGGTTGTCGGTCATTGTATCCTGCTGGTGCAGGAAATTCCGATACCATACACCTGTTGGAAGAAAAGTGACTTGGCTCTCGGAATGGCCGATGGCTAATAGATGGTAAGGCTGAACATCATCCGCAGGTCGGATAGTACAGCCAGCAACACCTTTAGGGAAATGCACTGTAGCTGTACGAGCATCTGCAAGTTGACTCTCTTCCGTATGGTGCACCTGTACGTGGTAACGGACAGTATTACTTCCATACTGAAGTCTATTATAGGGACGATTAGCGACTAAGGGCAAAAGTGTCAAGGCTAAAGAGTGCTGCGTTTGTTGTAGAAGGGCTTGTGATGCTGGATGGTGCTCAAATGCACTCAATGCTCCTGTAATACCACTACGTCGGTAGCCTGACTTTTCAGTATTTGTAGTACTTAGAGCACGGTATTGAATATACGTTGTATTGTGTCCCTGAGCCATCCAGATACGTTTTTCCAGGAAGATTCCTTCGATACCGCCTAGGCGATAGGTGAAGACAGGAAAGCCCTCTTCTAAGCGAAATGCTTCCAGGTGTACAAAGCCTGCAGGACTCAGCGTCCCATCTCGGTACTCGTTAGTGCCGAGATAATATGTACGTTGATCAAAAAAGATCTCTTCGTCGATTTTCGCGAGCAAAAGCTGCGGTGTTACTGCATTCGGCGACGTTGCCACTAGCAATCCGTGCTGCATTCGAGTAAGCACGCCAGCAACTGTCCCTGCTGCATATCCCCCTAGGCCGTTGGTCACGAGCCATTCGCGCGAGATGGTCTGGTTAAGATCACAGCATATGCTGCGACCAAAACTGATGGTCATATTGACCCTCCAAACCCTTGATTGAGATTCGTGACTACATGTGGACAGTATTTTCAGTATAGTACGCAGCCATGCGTCTATACCCCCTTACAGTGTAACATAACATGACCTGAGAAACAGCCCTTTCACATTCTTTTTTTGTTACTTTTGTCAAATTGATTCCAAATGCTGTGCTTCGGGCAGCGGAGTTCATTTTCCTGTGATACAAACTGATCAGACAACGTAATATATCAAAATGAGGGCTCAGAGCGGACGCGATGGCTTACAGCGGATGTGGGGGCTCAGAGCGGATGTGGAGGCTTACAGCGGACGCGATAAATCGGGTCCCTACACGACTGGCAATAAATTGCCTGAGGATTTATTGATGAACAATAGCAATATACATGATAAAATAAGCTCGAACAGTTTTCCATGCAATAACATTTGGCAATTCATTGCGCAAGGAGTAGGGGCCCGATTTATCGCGTCCGTGGGGCCCCGTTCTATGCTATCGATAGGGTACATATTACTGATAGCACTTGTAACTTTATCCTGTAAGGAAGTGGGTCCTGCATCTCCCACCGCAGTATCTGTTCATCCCACTATTGCCGCGCCATCTAATTTAGTTATGCGACATGTTTTAACTGTGGGTAGCTATACAAACTATTTGCCTCAGGAATACATTGATCCTGTAACGCATCAGTTAACCGGCTTTGATGTCGACTTAATCAAGGCTATTACCCAACAGCTGAGGCTCAGGATAAACATTGTGAACGCGGACTTTTCAACATTGATTGACCGCCTCAAGCAGAAGCAATTTGATGTTACGATCTCTGCTATGAGTATTACCCCCGACTTGCAGAAGAAGGCCAATTTTATTTCTTACTTTAGAGGCGGAGAATCCCTATTGGTGCACAAGGGGAATCCATTACATATTTCGAACCTGGAAGATTTGTGTGGTCAAAAGGTAGCAGTGAAGGAAGGTTCGTTTGAACAGAACGATCTGGTTGCCAGCAATGAGAAGTGTCAGAAAGGCGGCAAGCAGTTGATCAACATTATTACTCGTTCACAGTTTAGTGATGTTACACAACTGCTAGCCGAGCAGAAGGTAGTAGCGACCTATCAGGACTCAGCGCAGACCGATTACTTTGTCAAGCTACATCCCGATCTTTTTGAAGTTGGAGGTGGGATAGTAGATGCAAACCTTGAAGGAATTGCAGTACGTAAAGGGGATACTGCCATGCTCAACGGAGTCTCAGCTGCATTTCGCGCCCTTGTGTCCGATGGCACATATCATAGAATTGTCATGCGCTGGGGTTTGACGAGTGGGGAGATTAGCACTGCTGACATGAGTATCTTATACGCGGGCCGACTTATGCCGAGCGATGCTGTGTGATTTACTCGGATATACTTCAAAGCCAGCCATAGACATTGTATAGAGTGCCGATGTACATGCCTCGGAGAGCGAGACAGCACTTTGATGACGTGCTAATGTAAAATTTGGGTTGATATCCAGAAGATGTAAAAAGGCCTGTAATATCTTAGGATCAAAGTTTATCCCTGATCCCTCGCGCAAGCGCTCACGAGCCTCGACCACTGTCAGTGGAGCCTTATAGGGACGCTGTGAAGTCAAGACGTCGTAAACGTCGGCAATTGCTAAGATACGTGCGCTTACTGGAATATCCTCGCCTTTGAGCCCGACAGGGTATCCTTGGCCATTCCAGGCTTCATGATGATAGAGAACGGTCTCTACATAGAAAGAACTCACATCGCAGCCGATGAGAATGCGAGCTCCGATGACCGGATGGCGTTGCATCTTTCGTCGCTCTTCTGCTGAAAGTGCTGCTGACTTATTGAGGATGTCATTGGCAATCCATGTCTTGCCAAGATCGTGTACTAATGCCGCTAGAGCCAGATCACGGGTATCTCGGCGAGGCCATCCCAAATGACGTGCCAATCGTTGAGCATACACAGCCACACGGTGTGAATGCTCATAGGTGACAATATCTCGTTCTTGTATGCTTTTGGCGAATGCGAGAAGGACTTTTCGCGTCTCTTTCTCGCTCTCTATATGCGATAGGTGTTTTACTGCGACCATGCTGCTTTCCCAAATTTGCTATTTGGATTAATATTGGATTAATAGCGGCAAGCGCTATTACTATGAAATACGCATGGGCTTTGGTCTCTATAGCAAAACTATACCAATGGGCTATCTCATTATAGGTAGAGCCGCACTAGGGGGGCATATAGTTTGCACAGAGCAAAGTCAGAAGTACTATTGGCGGAAGTCAATGCTGAACATTTATACGGAAATCTGACGTTGAAAAAGAGAGGAGCAAAAAAAAGCAATTGAGGATTTCCACAAGGTTCTTATGGTAATGTATTTTCAGCTAAATTTCATAGCAATAGAGCAATAACGCCAAAAAGGAGAAACATGCGCATATCAAGAACTGTATTTGTTATTGGTAGTATCTTCCTTATCATTCTACTGATCGCTATTCTGTTGATTATTGTGGTCAGACAAAAGCCTCAGAAAGGTGGATATGTTTCCACAGCAGGCAAGGCCTATTATGTTACTCCCACGGAAGGCAAGGCCTATTATGTCTCTCCCAAGGGAAATGACACAAATGATGGCTCAAAGGTCCATCCCTTTGCCACCATTCAAAAAGCCGCCGAGGTGGTGACTCCAGGAACTACCGTTCATGTGTTACCAGGGACCTATACCCAGCCAGTCACGCTCACCACTGATGGCACTGCTGACGCACGGATTACCTTCATCTCTGATGTAAAATGGGGAGCAAAAATCAAAACTACTGGGACCCAAGATCCCTGGATCACCCATGCTGATTATATCGATATCCTGGGCTTCGATGTCACCAGTACAGGTAGCCGAGATGGCATTGATAATGAGGGCTCATTTATCCGTACCATTGGTAATCATGTCCATGATATTCCTGGTGGCTGTGACTCGATTGGTGGTTCAGGCATTGACGATGGCAATTATCAGGCTCATGATGATGACATCATTGGCAATGTGGTTGATCACATTGGAAATACCTACCCCACACTGTGCGAGTATGTGCATGGCATCTACCATTCCAACGCCCGAGGTCATATTCTCAATAATATCGCTTACGATAATGCTGGCTGCGGGATTAATCTCTGGCATGCCGCGACAGCCACAGTGGTTGACAATAATCTCTCGTTTGGCAATCAAGAACATGGAATTAGCATTGGAACAGACACAGACAATACTGACGGCGTTCTTGGAGATTACTTCATTGTCGCCAATAACATCAGTATCGATAATGCGCGTCTGGGAATAAGAGAGCGAGTGGGAGTCGGGTCCCATAATCAGTATCTGAATAATATCGTCTATGGCAATAGAAGTGCTCCCTTTGGTGACGAACAGTACGACTGGCCCCCGGTGACTGGCAGCAAGGATCTCCATACGATTACCCAAAATGCTCAGTTCGTGGACTACAAATTAGATGGCAGTGGAAGTTATCATCTAGAGGCAACCAGTCCTGCCATTGGTGCGGGGACAAGCGTCGGAGCGCCATCCATTGATTATGATGGCAAGCCACGACCACACGGAAAAGTTGATATTGGACCGTATCAAGATGCATAGCTCGTTTTCAGCAATGGCTATTCTTCTGCTATTCCCCAAATAGTCCCTCTTTCTATCCAGATTCGTTTTTAATCGTCACCTTTTGTGATAGACTCAATTTGGGACAAGAGTACTTTCATCGAGAAAGTATGTTTGTCTAAAGATGAATGTGGCTACGATGGAGAGAAAGAGACGTGAAAGACGACCTGGAAGCGAAAGTACCCTCTGCACAGAATGGGGCCGTACAAAAAGATCATCACGATGATGTAATTACGATAGTGTTGACTGCTGATAACCATCTTGGCTATGCAGGAGTTGGTCAGCATCCACGCAAGCGAGAAGAGCGTCAACAGCGTTTGCGCCATGCCTTTCAACAGGCAACGGATTTCGCGATTGTACAGGGTGTCGATCTGTTTATTCAAGCGGGGGATTTATTCGATACAACAGCTCCAGATGAGCGCGATCGCAGTTTTGTGGCGGCTAGACTTGCGCAGTTAAAGCAGGCAGGAGTGCGTGCTTTTGCCTTGGGGGGAGCGCATGATACGCCAACCGATGCACAGTCAGGGCTGGGGGAGACAAATCCTGCTCCACTGCTTAGCTATGCACGTCTAGGTGCTCTACACTATTTTCCGCCAGTTCAGAAACTCGATGAGGAAGAGCAGGAACCCGTGGTCCTTGATATTCGTGACATCCGGGTTGGTATATGCGGTTTAGGTGTGCTAGCTGGCCAGGAGGGCGATTCCCTGGCGCATTGGCATGTGCCGAGCGAGGTCGAGAGGGCTACTCTGCCAATTCTAGTGCTGCATGCTCCCATCGAAGGTTTAGCCACGGAGTCGTCGTTTCTGGATACGCGTACGCAGGTGAGCCTTAGTAGTCTGGAGAAACAGTCAACGTTCAAATATATTCTGGCAGGCTATCATCATAATTACAGTCGTACCACTATTGGTCAAGCTGAGGTCATTGTTGCCGGGGCGACGCAGCATGTTGATTTTAGCACACTTGACCGTGCACCCGGATTTGTTTTTCTGGGCTTAGCCGCTGATGGTGTGCGCTGGTGTAACCATGTCAAGGTGGATAGTTTCTCTTTGCAGCGTCTGGTTATTCAGGCTCAGGACCTCTGGGTTGATCAAGATTCTACATCTCCTACTGATGTCATTCTAGAGCAACTGCGCCCCCTATGCAGTGAGGACACAATGGTCCAGTTAAGGCTTGAGGGTGAGTTGACCCGTAGCGGCTATCATCAGCTCGATTTGAACCGGATACGCCGTTATGGCGAAGAGCATTGTTTTGCTCTTGCAATTGACGATAGCGCCTTGTTCTTACTCCCAGAGCAAGAAACAGTCTCGACTGAAACAGGTGAACGTTTCTCACCTCGTGAAGAACTGATTACTCTGGCTGACGAATGGATTGCTGCCTCTGCTGATCAGCAGGAGCAAGAAGCCTTGCGTATTACAAAAGAAGAATTGTTATTAGCAATGGATGAGATGAAAAGTAAGCGTTAACTGAAGTATAACTTCTCAGGTACCAATTGTGCTGATCAACGCGATTTATCGCCATGGGTGGGGGCCCCAGTATTACTATCAATACTTCGCGCCCGTCTTACCCTGATTATCCTTTACGAGCAGGCACGGCACTGACAAATGGAGAAGACCCATGATAATCCTAAAGCACCTAACAATCGAACGGTTCAGGCTCTTGAGGTCTATGAACCTGCACTTCCCGCAACGCGGTAGTATTTTGATTCAAGGGCCGAATGAGGCTGGGAAGTCGGCACTGATCGAAAGTATTTACTTTGCTTTGTATGGAGAACCACTGCTTCTCAGCCGTGGTAAGCACCTGCTTGATGACCTGATTCTTTACGGGGCCACCAGTGCACACGTAGCATTGACCCTTTCGGTTGGCGCAACTGAATTATCTATTGCTCGCACTATAGAGCGTGGTCATGGGCAGTTGGTGAACCTGCAGATATGTCGCCTAGGTATGCCGGAGGAAGCTCCTATTACAGACCTTGCTGCTGCTAATGCACGCATCATTGCTGAGCTGGGTCGTATGGACGGTGAGGCTCTCCGCAATTCGAGTTTGATTGAGCAGAAGGGATTGACCCGCTTAGAGACTATTCCTGGTGCCAAACGTGAGGCTACTATTCGCAAGTTGCTGGGGATAGAGAAACTCCTGGAGCTAACGGAGCAGTTCCAGGTTGGGCCGAATGACGAGCAGCGGCTGAAAGAATGCTCCGAGTATCTGCGCTTGACGGAAATTCAGGCACGTATTCCGCAAGTTAGCGAACAGCTTGACGGTATTGAAGCAGCACTGGATGCTGTCTCTGCTTGTGAGTCTCTAGATGCTATCGGTCAACAGGAAGAAGAGATCGCTGAATTGGAGCAGACGCTGGGACAAATTCAGAACGAACGCCTTGAACTCAAGAGCCGCCAGGGCCGTATTCAACAGCTAAAGAAAGCCGATGCAAGACTCTCTGAGATCATTTCCTCCTATGACGATATGGCAGAAGCTCGCCGTATGTTGCCGGAGCTGGAAAAAGAGATTACTGAACTAGAACGGCGTGAGCGTGAAGAGCTACCCAAGCTCGAACAGCGTGTGAACGAATTAGCTGAACTCACCCGTTCTTTTGGCACATTGCAGCGTATGTCTAACGATCTGCTGACGGCTGTCGATGGAATCAAAGAGGTTGAGCAGGAATTCAAGCAATACAGTGAACTCAAACAGGATCTCAGGGCATTAGATGAGCAGGTTGCACAGGCCCGTTCCCGACTGACAACGACCCAGCAGGCTCTGCAAGAATTAGAAGAGCGTCGTCATTCTGGGCGTCCGCAACTAGAGGCTCGTCTCCAGCATCTGGAAAACCTCGACGAGAGTCTAGTGAAATTGCGCCAACTTGAGCAGCGATATACCCGGCGTATCGCTGGTAGGACCCTAGCGGAAGAAAATGCCATCCAGTTCAAAAAAGTCCAGAGCGATTTACAAGACGCTGAACAAGAATTAGAGGTGGCCGAACGCGAGGCACGTCAGGTACAGTCGCGTGCTGATAGCGTAGAGAAGATCTGGCGTCAGCTCAGTATTCGTCGCCAGTTGGGAGATTGGTGTCGCCTAAAGGATCAAGTTCAGGGTCTGGCCCTGGCACAGCAACACGTCGATCTGGCGAGGCAACAACAGAAGAAGCTCAACGACGATTTAGAGGAGGTCCGTCAGGCTGCTCTCAGATATACGATCTTTGTTGGCGCATCTATCATTGCTATTCTAGTTTGTCTGCTATTTGTCTTGCTTTCATATTCAAGTGCTCCTTGGTTAACTATTATCGCTATTCTTGTGATATTTACTGCCATTGGAACTGGCGCTCTCAATTTCCGACAGTATCGTAAGACACGCGCAGCACAACAGATTGCTAATCAGCGGTTGCAAGAAGCAACCGGCCGGGTTAGTATGATGGTAGCTGCTCGTGAGGCGGCCGTACGTACATCTGGTAGCATGGAGGCTTTGCTCCAGCTTGAAAATGAGATTCGCTCTCTGGGTGGGGCCATACCAAACACAGTGGAGGAGGCACGGCGGATCCTTCAGCAGGCCAAGGATTTAGGCGATCTTGGTGAAGTGCAGCAGCAGATGAAAGAAAGGTTGGATGAAGTCAATGCTGTCCGCAATCAGGTCAATGTGAAGATGAAGGCAGTGGCGGCTCTTCGTAAGGAGTGTACACGCCTAGAAGAGCAGCGTAGGAGCGAACGCTGGGATTTTATTGAGGAAGATCTTGTCGAGGATCAGGCCGCTATTGAACGTATGCAGCAAGAGATCGTCATGCTAGCTGGCCAGGAGAATCTCCCGATATCAAGTATTAATGCACGCTTACAGGCCAGTCCAATAGCATCTTCTACAAGCTTTTCGTCTGGTGCAATGCTGCCAATCCCTACCGATGAGGATATTTCCGGTGTACCTGAATTGGAAGCTCTTGTAGAAGGTACAATTAAGGCCATAGAACGTGAGATTACTACTCTGGATGGCAAACTCGACATGGCGTCGGATATGATCGGGCAAGCGAAGATGCACGAGGCTGCCCTTGATGTGCTGCTGGCTCGCCAGCAAGCTATTGAGGAGCGTATGAATAGCTTTCCATCTGGTAATCCCGAATTGCGACTAGAGCACTCACGTGAGCAGCAGTCCGAGTTGCGCAATGCTCTGCAGTCCCTCCAGGATTCGTTACGCCAGCGTGTGAAGCCACTTGGAGTGATCTTTGGACAGGCAGCGGTCGGCAATGCTGAAAGCGTTGCACGCAAGCAACTAGAGGAACTCCATATCACCCTAGGCAACAAGATGATGCTCCAGGAACGTCATACTCACTTTAGCACTGTTCTCAAAGAGCGTCAGGAGTCGCTGACTGATCTTTATAAGCAGTTGGCTAAGCTCAGTAATGCACTGGGAAGCTGGGTTGTGCCGCTCAATCCCTTTGCAGAGGCTCTGGTTGGTCTCCGCAAACGTTGCGAGCAAGAACTCCAGGAGGCCGATGAGCAGGGTATGTTGCAAGAGTTTGATACTTTGCAGAATAAGGAAGGCGCTGCGAAAGCAAAAATTGCCCTTTGCCAGCAAGAAATCGCGAATGCCCAGCTTGCCATCGCTGCTCTGCTTGAGCATCGTGGGCGTCCACAGCCTGCAAGCTATGCGAGGGCAGATCTCGTCGTCATCTGGAGCTTACTCGATCAGTACAAGGCCGAGGATCGCTGCCGTCTTGAGCAGGAGCGTGCATCTCTCGAGAAAGAATTGAGTGACTTGGAAAAACAAGAGTTGGAGCTAAGTACACAACTGGGTGCCCAGAATGAGTCTCTCAATCTAGAAGAGGTACGTGCTCGTATGCAACAGCAGGAGCGTTTGTATCAGACGAAGAAACATGGCAATCGGCTGATCAACGAAGTAGATAAACGTCTTCTGCAAAAGATGTTACCGCGTACCGAGTACTATATGCAGCAGATCCTTCCGCTTCTTACTGGTGGGCGCTATCATGATGTACACTTGGAGACGGAACCAGAAGAGGGTACTACAAGCGGAGGACCTTGTCAGATCCAGGTCTGGGATTCGGCTGCGGGTGCATATGTTCCCATGTCAGCTCTCTCTGGTGGTGCTGCCGACCAGCTCTCGCTAGCTCTACGCTTGGCCTTTGCCATTGCGACGCTCCCACGTGAATTAAACTCTGCTCCTGGCTTTGTCCTGCTGGATGAACCGCTCAGCTCTTTTGATCGTGGAAGAGCACAGGCCCTGGTGGATGTGGTGACTGACGAACTCTTGAGTCAGCACTTTGAGCAGATCCTCCTTGTCTCGCACAGCAGTGCCTTTGACCCTGCCATGTTCCCCTATCATGTCTACATGGACAACGGCGTGGTCGTGGAGAGCAACTTGCCAGTCGTACCCACTTTCCCGGTGATGACCGCTGATACCATAACTGAAACCCAGATACCAGTAGTTGTAGGGGGTCGGTCATCTACGACCAACAAGGACTGAGGTTGAGCTATACTCCACCCTATATCATGGGAGCCAACTGGCCGATAGAATAGAGTGTGACATGTCACTTCACCTCAGCCTTCTTTATGCGGTGGGAGGAGTAGACGCTCAGTTGCTCCTCCCTTTTTTAGGCTTCTTTGAGTCCTGGTAATCCAACTGCTGTATTTTTCCGTATGCTAGTGTAGTATACTATCAAAAGTAGAGCTAAGGATTGTATTTATGAATAGCATCGACATGTTCCTGGTACAGTATGGACTGGCGGCAATCTTCATTATTATGTTTGTCAAATCTGTAGGTGTACCTATTCCAATTCCTGGCGACCTGATTATACTCACAGCCGCAGCCCGCGTAGCGCAGGGCAAACTGGTATTATGGCAGGCGTTTGTAGCCATCTTTATCGCGCTGGTATTAGGGGGACTGATCCAATTTGTGTTGGCACGTGGGCCGGGACGTGGGTTACTCTATCGTTTTGGCCGCTACATTGGGCTAACACCACCTCGCCTGGATGCAGCTGCCGAGAAGGTGAAAAAAGGTGGGATATTGGGCATCAGCGTAGCAATTTTAGTGCCAGGTGTGCGAGGAGCTGCAGTTGTCGCTTCCGGTCTGGTTGATTTGCCGCTGAGCACCTTTTTGTCTGGTCTAGCCATCGGAAGCATCCTGTTTCTAAGCTTGCACTTTTTTCTTGGCTACCTTGGAGGATCAGCTCTGTCCATTATAGGACGTGTGTTGCCTCTTCCATCGTTTATTATACTGGTACTGGTGCTACTGGTCATTGTCTATGCGTTGTGGGTAGTAGCCTCTCGTTGGCAGAAAGCGGCACGAGCTGAACTGGGTGAGGCGCAAAAGGCTGCATCTGTTGAAGTATGGCACGAGGGCATTTGTCCTGTCTGCTTGGCGTTATATACAGCAAATCAATTGCGTATGTACACTTCAGATCGACTCATTGTATAAATGCATTTTGTATAATGTGTAAGGAAGGATAGCAGTAAAGATGGCTGTGACATTTGAGTTTGATCCAGAGCGTGTAGCGTATTTTGAAGCTGCAGGCTGGCGTGCGTACTATGATCACAAGTGGTTCAAAATGCTGCGCCTGCTCGTCGGACTCTGTCAGGAGCAGTTTCACATCCCATTCCCCATGTCGCTGATTGCTGCTTACTATACGACACGAGCATCGTTGGCATGGGTACCGATCGATCATGATGAACGTAAAGTCCTGGCGTATCTTGAGAAATTCTATCGGGTGGCGCGTCGCTATTCGGGTTTAACATACGATGTATCGAAGGTAGCTGCCTTGGAATTGCAATACTTTGATGTCCACCGACGCTTATCAGGAAAGCCAGAAAAAGACGAATTTCTACAGACGCTGGTGGATCTGCACAGTGCTATCTTCGGACTTTCAGCGGAACGGGTGCAAGAGTCGGCAGAGTGGCGCTTGCGTGCCGCTAACACTGTTGATCAAATCACCAGCAAGACATCTACCGATATCGAGGGTGATTGGGCCAGACTGGAAGAAGACCTGCGACGGTGCTATGGATCTATTCGGCGCGAGTTAAGAAATGAAAGTGTCTGAGTGCCTTCTACGATCGCTTACGATTTTTCTTGCGTGATTGCTTGATCATCTTACTTTTCTGGCTTTTTGGCTTCTTGTGATCTGTCTTGTGTTCATAAGGTACATGGGAAGAAACGCTGCGAGAGGCTTTCTGCTTGTAAGCAGTCAATAGGCGATCGATTTCAGGGAAGAAGCGATGCCGTTTCTGCTGGATCTCTTGAGGTGATTTCAGGCCTAACTCGACTTGTACATGATCCCAATCCCCCATTATCGTAAGATCAACGCATCCCAAAGCAAATGCACGCTCAATCAAGGGAACTGCTTCTATAGCCTGCAAATCTACTAATGAGCCGATAAGAAAACCGTTGACATCGGGTTCATTCGCACCAAGCAGCTCCAATTGTCGCGTGAGTACCTCAATGCACTGGCTACGAGCATCAGGCCAGTGTTGTCCAATCTTTTCCACGCTGCTAATCGCATCAATGCGTGAAGTATCGTTGTTAGAGACATCATCGGCAATATAGGCTGCTAATCCAGGCAGTGCAGCCGGGCCAATCATCCCAAAAACGTCAGGCAAATCCTCCGTGACCCAATCACTATCTTCTGAGAAATCAAAGAGCGCGAGTAGTGGTTCAGCCGCTGCCTCAGCGCGTAGTTGTCCCAGTGCATGCCATGCATGAATTGGTGCCCAGACTTCCAAGCTATTGGAGTCTGCTTCATTTAAATTCTCATCTGTTGCCATGCGAATGAGATCGAGAATATGCTCTGAGCCAAAGCCAAGTTCCAAATAATTGGGCCAGTCCGAGGGACCTTCAGGTTCGCACTCTCCATAAGTTAGTAGTGTATCTACGGGTGGTCGATACTCGGTTGTATGGATGTTCTCCATTTTGCACTCCTTCAACTTCCTAGTTCTGCTATTAAACTTTTGTAGAGATTTCTCTTAGCTCCACATCCACCTTAAGTATATGGATACATACAAATGATAGCATATGTTTCTCTTGAAGAGAAGTCTGCGATGAGTCCCAAGGTGCGCATCCACATGTCCCACCTACTCGCCATGCCCGCTTGAGAAGGCCCAGGTTCGCAGAGGCAGCAGAACAAGCATCAGGAAGAAGAGGAAAACCTTGCTTCTAGAGAGAGCGCCTCAGTTTCTCGTCCCATCGTGCGCAGCAGGGATGTATAGTTCTTCGCGGTCTCCTGTGTGAGAGGATGTTGCGATCCGAGAGCTTGTTCCCGGATGTGCAAGGCCCGCTGGTAGAGGGGCTCCGCCTGGGCGTACTTGCCCTGCACATGGTAGAGAGCGGCGAGACCGTTGAGCGGATAGGCTACATCGGGGTGCTCAGGTCCGAGTGTCTGCTCGTAGATGTACAAGGCACGCTGGTAGAGTGACTCGGCCTGGGCGTATTGGCCCTGATTGGAGTAGAGAGCGGCGAGATTATTGAGCGGATAGGCAACATCAGGGTGCAGAGGTCCGAGAGCCTGTTCCCGGATGTGCAAGGCCCGCTGGAAGAGGGGCTCCGCCTGGGCATACTTGCCCTGCACATGGTAGAGAGCGGCGAGACCGTTGAGCGGATGGGCAACATCGGGGTGCAGAGGTCCGAGAGCCTGTTCCCAGATGTGCAAGGACCGCTGGAAGAGGGGCTCAGCCTGGGCATACTTGCCCTGATTGGAGTAGAGAGCGGCGAGATTATTGAGCGGATAGGCAACATCGAGATGCAGAGGTCCGAGAGCCTGTTCCCGGATGTGCAAGGCCCGCTGGAAGAGGGGCTCAGCCTGGGCATACTTGCCCTGCACATAGTAGAGAGCGGCGAGACCTTGGAGCGGATAGGCCACATTGAGATGCTCAGGGCCGAGCGTCTGCTCTTGGATATGCAAAGCTTGCAGGTAGAGTGGCTCGGCTTCGACATATCGCGCATGTTCATGGAGGTACAGACCCGTTTGACGCAGGAGCCATGCCGCAGCTGAAGAAGTCAGCTGCAACTGCTCAATGAGTTCTGCACAACCCTGGGCATGGGAGAGACACCGTTCATAGCGTTCCCATGTGCGATGATCGACTTCGGGTAAGACCGCATTCACTGCTTGCACCGTTCGCTCTGCCCAGAGGCGGTACGTCGGTTCGTCCATCGCATCTTTGAGCACCGCTTGCACCAGCCGATGCACTGAGAGCAGATGCTCCGTTGGGTTGCGCTTGATCAGCGAATAAGAATGCAGTGCTTCAATGGCTCTGTTGAAGGCTAGGGGATTTGTGGAGAGCGCCTGGACTTCTTGACCAAGATGCTGTGCACCCTCTAGCAAGATCTCTTCGGGAATGGCATCTGGCTGCAAAAAGGCGCACACACGCAGCAAGTCTGCGGCAGCCGGATTGCTTTGTTCTATCTTTTCAAAGGAGAGAGACCACGTTGTGGCAACTGGCTTAGGGTGATCTGGCAGCAGACTCCTTCGTTCCTTGAGCAACTCCGCACGATACTGGCGATAAAGGTTCAGGTAATCCGTGAGGCTGCATGGCACTTCCTCTATGTAGGCTCCGGCCTGATCCAGCGCTAATGGCAGTCCTCCCATTTCTCGTACCAGTTCCTGGGCAAGACTCACATCATGAGATGCAGCCTGATCCAGGGAAGCATCAGCGGCAAGCAAGCCCGCACGACGCAGCACGAACAATGCTCCCACGTCTTGATCCAGCGTCTCAACCTCAATCCGGCTCGCTAGCCCTCTCATATTTGCTGCACGCGTCGTCAACAGTGTATGCCCTCGATCAGTGGAGGGTAGGAAGTCCTTCACGATTGCCAGATCATCTGCATTGTCCAGGATCAACAACCACTGGTCATGTGTTTTCAACCAGTTTTTGACTGCCTCGACGACAATGAGTTGATCTTTCTCGCCCTTCTGTGGCAATGGGAGCAAATCTGCAAATCCCACAAACCCAGAGATGAGGGTGTCTAATGTATCAGCAGAGGTCCATAGCACAGCCTGATAGTCCTGGTGGTAGCGGTAGGCATACTCAAGCGCAATCTGGGTTTTGCCAATCCCACCCAGGCCACTGATCGCCTGTGGTTGTGATAAGGCGGTGGTCTGTCCTGCTCGCAGCGCTGCCGCCAGCCCAGAGAGCAGTTTCTCACGGCCTGTGAAATAGGAATTGCGCCGATGGGGAATGTTCCAGATGGGTGGCAGAGCACCGGGAAAGGAGGGACGTTCGGGCAGTGTGTGAGCACCGGGTGGAAAGGCTGGAGGGCTCTTGGGTTTGTGCCGCTCTCGCTTCACTCTGGCAAGTAACGTGGCCTGAGCTGCTTGTTCGTCCTGGTCAACGAGATCGATGTACACTATTTGTCCGAGCAGTCCCTCGACATCACAGGGGCGCACACGCACTGGCACAAGGATGCCCTGTTCTCCTTTGGGATCACGTCGGAAGGCAGCTGCCCATTCGGAGGGTGTAAAGCGGGAGGCGAAATAGTCCGGGGACAGCACAGCAATGGTTCGCTCCGCTTGTTTAGTAGCACTATCCATGTCGAGCACGAAGTTGCCGCCCGCATGGAAATCCCACGCCTGAATGACTGTCGTATGGCCTTTCTGCTCCAATTGCCAGGCAATCCACTCGGCCCACTTCTGGTCAGCATGTGTATAACTGATAAAAAAGTCTTTGGATGCATCCATATCCGCTATTTGGTCTCCCCTCACATTACCATCGATCTCTTCCATTCTGGCTGCATCTAGTATAGAAGATCTCTTCTGTTACGACAAGTGGGGAAGCTTTTCAATTTGTTCCTCATCAATTATTTTATTGACAGAAGGCACGTAAGAGAGCTGTAAAATGCGATGATGATCAACAGGTAACCCGCTTGACCCTGACAGCCGTGATTTATGGCCCATCGTACAACACTAACCTCCATGTCTCCTTTTTTTCCTCTAACCCGTATACCAAAAGGGTCCATTTGAAGGGTCGACAGGTGAAACTGAAATATAGACTCTCAATTCGCTTACCATAGTGAAAGAAGAGAGAGTCAAAATTAGCGAATAACTCAACAATAAAATGGTTAAGAAATATGTAGAGTATTCGCTGTTGTATCCTCAAAAAGGAGATTTTGGTATGTCAACAAATGACCGTCAGACAAATGACCGTCAGATCAATGAACGGCAGACAGTCGTAGGTGTCTTTCCGACGCATACCCAGGCTGAGAATGCTATTAATGAGCTTCACCGCTTCGGGTTTACAGACCAGCAGATAGGGTATGTAGTGCGAGAAGCTAGCGGAAACACGCGAGGGAACATTCCACCTAATGAAACACACACTGGGCAGAATGCCGTCGGGGGAGCTGTTAGTGGTGGAGTGATCGGTGGCCTCATAGGAGCAGCTTCATCATTATTGATTCCTGGTTTTGGGCCTGCGATTGCAGGCGGTATCCTGGCAGCAACGTTGGGAGGAGCAGCCATTGGTGCCGTCGCTGGTGGTTTGATTGGGGCGCTTACACAGTTGGGCGTACCGGAAGATGAGGCCTACTATTATCAACAAGAGTTTGAAGCTGGTCATTTCCTTGTTACTGTCACTGCTCCTGGTCTCCAGCGAGAGGCTTTGGAAATCCTCCGTCGCCATGGAGCTTACGACGCTAGCACACCACGAGGTTCCCAGGATGTGGCAGAAAATCCGCCATATGCTCAGGTAGGAACACCTCGGTCTCAAGCAGGCACATATAACCAACCTGGAGCCTATACTCAACCTGGAGCGTATGATCCTAATGCGCCACGGACTTCCAATCCTGCTGGCCCTAACGCACCATACAATCCCAATGATCCCAATGTAGGCAGGCGGTACAATCCTGACGCACCTGATAATCCGAACAACGTATATTAATCTGCTAGAAAGAGCCCTCTCTTCCCCTGACTCAATTTACTAGCTTGAGCCGGGGTGGGAGAGGGCTTTCAACAGTCGTTTCCACTGCTATCTTTATAACTTCCATTGCCGTTTGTAGACTGACCTCCACCTTACCAACCTGGAAGGGTAATGTTCTGATTATTCTAGAGCGCTAATCATTCCCCTTACCATTTCTCCCATGTCTGTTGCCATTTCCGAGCAGATCTCCGCCTTGCCAACCAGGAGGAAGGGTAATGTTCTGATTACCGTTGCTAGGATTATTGCCACTGCCATTTCCAGCCCCTCTATTGCCATTTCCGGGCAGATCTCCACCCTGCCAACCAGGAGGAAGGGTAATGTTCTGGTTACCGTCGCTAGGATTATTGCCACTGCCATTTCCAGCCCCTCTGTTGCCATTTGCGGGCTGACCTCCACCAGGAGGAAGGGCATTGTTCTGATTACCGTTGCTAGGATTATTGCCACTGCCATTTCCAGCCCCTCTATTGCCATTTGCGGGCTGACCTCCATCAGGAGGAAGGGCATTGTTCTGATTACCGTTGCTAGGATTATTGCCACTGCCATTTCCAGCCCCTCTGTTGCCCTTTCCAGGCTGGTCAGTATCTCTACTACTTGAGAGGGTGCTGTGCTGTGCATTTGCAGGGCTCTGTGGAGATCCAGTTGTCACAGTATGAGGGACTGGAGGCGGTGTCGGTGTGGGTATGGCTACGTCGACATAGGGAGCTAGTGAATGCTGCTGGACATGGATAGGTAATGCTGATATTCCCTGAGGCAGAACAGAAAGGACGAACATAGCTGGAATGCAAGCCAGCACAACCAGTGCCAAGATGGTAGTAGCTAGCCTTGGTCTGCGATGACTTCGTCGTATTTTATGCATGCTCACCTGTGGGGACTTTAGCATGGGTATATGCTGTGGGGGCTTTAGCATGGGTATGTGTATCTGAGTTGCAGCCATCATTTGCATGTGCTGATCTTCTTGCAAAGCCTGCCGATAGGCCTGGGAAAACTCTCGCGCCGTCTGGAACCGTCTCTGAGGATCTTTTTCCAGTGCACGCAAGATAACGCGTTCTACAGCCTCTGGAATGGTTGGATTAAGCGTTGATGGCAGAAGAGGAGAATCACGCAAATGCTTGATACAGACACTAAGAGGTGTATTGCCCTTGAAAGGAAGTTGCCCAGTTACCATATAGTAAAGCAAGATGCCAAGGGCATAGAGATCGCTGAGAGGTGTAGCCTTCTCGTATGCCAGCTCAGGAGCCATATATTCAGGTGTTCCTAGTACATAGCCACTGGTGGTAAGACCTTCTATTTGATCAACGTTCTTTACCAGTCCGAAGTCTGCCAGGTAGATAAAATGCTCATCTCTCATGAGGACATTCGATGCTTTGATATCACGGTGAACTAGCCCCTGCTCATGGGCAAACTGCAGAGCCTCTGCCAGCTGATCCAGAAGTTCACCGGCATACTCGCATGATAAAGGGCCTTTCTTTAATCTCTGGTTGAGTGTACCGTCAGGAATATATGGTGTTACCAGGTAGTACCAGAAATCATATTCACCATATTCGATAACTGGCAGTATATGCTCGTAGGATAACTTTGCCAGCGTTTCCGCTTCAATACGAAAGCGTTCACTATATTCAACAGCACTACTATGTACCAGTTTCATGGCAACCTGCTTGCCAGTTTGTATATCCTGGGCAAGGTATACTTCAGCCATTCCTCCACGTGCTAGCAAGCGCTGAGGGCGGTAGTGACCAATGATATCGATTACAAGCTCTTGCATATAAATCCTCCATTTCTCTTTAATTTGTTACCTTCTCTATTCCTGATTACAATTTCCTTTTGCTATACGGTTCTCCAGGGGAAATAGCCTCAGATTATGAATATACTCATGCGAAGAACCATGCGTGGAGAAAGGGCCTTGCTCCTATCAGGCTATAATATGGTGTGCCCCCAAGGCCGATGATACTTGCCTATTTGCCTATTCGTCTTCACTTGTATTATCCTAATTATCCAGAAGGTACGGCCTTCAGGAGTCTGGATGGCAAGACGGTTTCCTTTATCAAGCGTAGATCTACTGTTCTCTTTTAGAGACAGCAGAAGCATATAACAGGTCCACAATAACAGGAGAAGGATTGTATGCAACAGGAGTATAAACCTCAAGATCCCATAGAAGAGAAAGAGCTATCACATTCCCCGGAGCTACGACCCAGTGGATCAGCTTCGCAGGCTCGCCACATCGCGCTTATGCCGCTTCTGTATCTGACGCAAGCCTTTTTTCTTATATTGATGGTTGTATTATCTTGGGTGAGGAGATGGTGGCATCATCCCATCGTTGGTTATCTCATCGCGCTGCTTTTACAGGCAATAACGGTGAGTATCATGCTGTCGCTAATACACATTTTCCCGACCTTAGTCATTCCAGGATTACTCCTCATTCTAGCCACACTCGTTATAGCCCTGGGTTGGGGAGCTGGTCCTAGTGTGTTTAGCGTCCTGCTTGGTACCGCCCTGTTCAATTATTTTCTGCTTTCTCCTCAGTTTTCCTGGAACTTTCAGGATCTCCAACGGGTCACTGAAACAGTTATCTTCCTCCTGGTTGGCGCTACCATTAGTCTCTTAGCAGGTCATACGAAACATGCTCGTCTCGAAGCTGAGGCTGCCCGAAGCAGGTTACATGGTCTGTTCATGCAGGCTCCGGCCTGCATTGCTATCCTGCATGGTAAAATGCATCGCTTTAAACTTGCCAACCCGCTTTTTCTTCAGATGGCAGGGGGCTCCAACATACTTGGTAAGACCGTGCAGGAGGTTCTACCAGCTATTGCTGGGCAGAACTCCGTGCACCTTTTGGATGAAGTCTACAGAACAGGGACACCATTCATTGGGACGGAAGTGACTCTACAGTCTAATTCTGGTGACAATAGCAACCTGGACCATTCTCACTTCAACATCATTCTTCAACCTACTCGCAATGCAGAAGGCAAGGTCGATGGCATCCTGCTGCATGCAGTTGAAGTGAAGGAACAGGTGCAGGCACGTAAACAGATTGAAACGCTCGTAGTGCAACTTCAGGCCGAGCAGGAAGCGTTGCGTGAGAGCGAGGCCCGCTTTCGACGGCTCTTTGAAGCCAATATCCTGGGTATTCACTTTGCCAACATCGGTGGCACCATCACAGAGTCAAATGATGCCTTCTTGCAGATGGTTGGCTTTACTCATGAAGAGGTGCAAAAGGGCCACTTGCGTTGGAACGAGATCACGCCAGTAGAATATCGAGAAGCCGATAGGCAGGCGATAGCGCAGCTGCAGACAACAGGAGTCTGTCTTCCCTTCGAGAAAGAGTACTTGCGCAAGGATGGTAGCTGTGTGCACGTTCTGGTTGGGGTAGCTCTCTTGGAGGGATCTGAGGAGGCCGCCATTGCCTATGTGCTAGATTTGACTGAGCGTAAACGGCTAGAAGTGGCCCTTCGTCGCATACAACGGGAGACTGCTGAACGGGCAAGCGAGCTAGAGGCCATCTTTGAAACCATCACCGATCAGATACTTGTCTATGATCGGGAGCGCCAGATCATTCGCTGTAACGAAGCTGCACGCAGGTTCAATATGCTCCTCTCGCAACCTGGATACCTCTCATGTCCAGCCCAGGTGCGTCTTGAACCCTATGTCATTCGTAACCACCAGGGAGAACACGTTCCTCTCAATCAATTGCCCATTTCTCGCATCCTAGCAGGCGAGGTGTTCAGCAGTACGAATGCCGAAGATGTGTGGGTAACCTTGCCCGATGGCCGTGATGTCCTACTCAATGTCACTGGCGCACCCATATACAATGACCAACGACAGATTATGGAGGGTGTGATCATCTGCCGCGATGTGACCGAGCGCCGTCGCTTGGAACAGCGTACTCAGGATGTACTTGAGGGCCTGCTCGCTATGGCCCATGTGATAGTCCAGGGTGATCCTCTTGCTAATGCTTCCAGTGATCAAGCATCACAAGCCATGGCTGTGGTCGCCCAGCAGCTTGCACAACTGACGCGCCGTATCCTGGGCTGTAAGCGGCTGAGCATTATGACCATTGAGCCGGGAAGTGAAGTTCTGCATCCTGTTGCAATTGTAGGCCTCTCAGCTGAGCAGGAGCAACAGTGGTGGGCCGAACAAGAGCGGCAGCCACGCTGTCTCTCTGATGGTCCAGATCCAGAGCTTTCGGTTTGTCTGCGTGCTAAAGAGCTGCTTGTGCTCGATATGAGTAAACCGCCCTTTGACAGCCAACCTAATCCTTATGGGGTTCGCACTATGCTCATTGCTCCTCTGCATATTAGCGAGCAGTTGGTAGGTCTTTTGTTCCTAGACCATGGAGAGGCAGATCACACCTATACCCAGCAGGAGCTGCAACTGACCAAAGCTATTGCGGAACTGGCAGCTCTTGTAATTGAGAGAGAGCGCTTGCTACATGAACGAGCCCAGGCCGAGGCGAATGCATTGGCTGCCCAGGAAAGCACGCGTCTCATGGATGCGTTCATCGGTATTGCGGGGCATGAACTCCGTACACCACTGACAACTATTAAGGGCAATATTCAGTTGATTAGCCGACAAGTGACCCGTATGTTGCAGCAGAAAAGTACCTTGCCTGCAGAGATAACAAAGCAACTCCTCATGATCCAGAGCTTGCTTGAGCGTGCTGAGCGTCAGGCCGGAGTTCAAAACCGCCTTGTGAGAGATCTCGTGGAGGTTTCACGTATCCATAGCGACCATCTGGAACTGCGGATGGAGCCTGGTGATCTGGTTAGCATTGTACGGCAGGCCGTCGAAGAACAACGTCTGATGAACCCGGCACGTAGTATTGGACTTACAGTAAAGGTGCCACAACTGCTTGTGCGAGCGGATGCAGATCGGGTAGAACAGGTGATTCATAACTATCTATCCAATGCTCTCAAATACTCCGGGAGCACAGCGCCTGTTGAAGTCTGTCTGGCTCAAGAAGGAACGAGTGGACTGGTGTTAGTGCGCGACCAAGGGCCTGGACTCACAGAAGACCAACAAAAGCACATTTGGGAGCGCTTTCATCGTGCGGAAGGTGTTAAGGTCAAAAGTGGGTCGAGTGTGGGGCTAGGACTGGGCTTGCATATTAGCCAGACAGTTATTGAGCGGCATGGGGGACAGGTGGGGGTCGAGAGCGTTGTAGGCGAGGGATCGACGTTCTGGTTTACTTTGCCCTTAGCTGATAGCCTACTGGAGGCAACTGAGAAGTGAGTAGCGTAGGGGAGCAGCGGGCGCAACACCCAAAGAGTGCATGGGGGTGAATTGGGCCCCTACCCGTGGCGATCCACCTAAAGGTGACACTCTCAAAGGGGGCACGGCAGTAAATCGCGTGAGAGCCGACTGGGTTCTGAGTAGCGTAGGGGAGCATGGGCCCCTACCCTTGGCGATAAATCGCGTGAGAGCCGACTGGGTTCTGAGTAGTTGCAAAGCATGAATGCTATCACTCAAGCGCTGCTTTGACTGCATTGACTAGAGTGTCCAGCTCAAAGGGTTTACTCACATAGCCAATGGCACCAATATCTCTGGCTTTCTCAGCTGCACGACCGTCGGCAGTCATGACTATGATGGCAACCGAGTCCCCATAGACCTGACGCAAGCCTGCGGCTACCCCATATCCATCTATAATCGGCAGTGCCATATCCAGAAGTACTAAAGACGGCTTCTTAGCCATAGCGTAATTGAGAGCCTCTTTCCCATCTCCTGCCATTTCAACTATAAAATCTTCATCTTCCAATATCAATTGAACAATATGTCGCAAATCTGCATCATCTTCTACAATGAGTATTGTTTTTTCTACTGACACTGAATCAGCTGTTTTTACACTTGAAGCCACGCTACTCTTCATTTTTCTCTTCATGCTTTTTCAACTAAAGGGCACTGACTACTATTACTGGTTTTCATTGCCTTTTTTATGCTCAATCAGTAGTGGTTTCCATGCCCAAATATAGTCTAGTTGCATTCGTACTCATGTATTTTTCTCCTTTTCATTTATCAAAAGCTGTAAAGGTCCGGAACACTTTACTTCTCAATAGAACTGAATGGTTGATAGGACAAAAAAGCTCTTACTTCTTTCCCTGTTTATGACACGGTTGAGATAGCAAAATGGATGCAATGATGTCCTCTGTAGCAGAGAGAAGAGGGTTATAGGGGCTATCTATTGCTCCTGTTCCAAGTCGTACACACACCCAAAGTAAGTACTCTCACTCTCTTGACGATAAGAAAAAGATAAGAAATCGACTGTTCACTTTCTTAGAAAATACCACTTTTTTCTAAGCTAATTAGTATTTACTGAAAGTATTCAAAAAAACTGTTTTTAGCATGAAAAGTACTTGAAATATCTGCGAGAGCAAGGTAATCTCAAGAAGGTAAACATCTGCGAGTAGTTGTGATGAAACGAAAGGAGGAAGTAACTATGAGTATACAGGCGTATGAATATGAGGCACCATTGTCAGAGATGACTGATGGTATGCTCATCAAGCTGATTCTGGCAGGAGAGCAGAGAGCCTTTGAATCTCTGATCCATCGCTATGGGAGATCCCTGTTCAATTTTATATGCCACTTCCTGGGCAATTATGATTTGGCTTGTGATATCTTGCAAAATGTCTTTCTCAAGTTATACGTATCGCTTCCAACACTGCACACTGACCAGCCATTGAAGCCCTGGCTCTTCCAGGTGGCACGCAATAGCTGTCTGGATGAATTGCGTCGTAAGCACCCAATTTGCTTCTCACAACTAGAAATAGCTGAAGAGGAAGACGATGTATCCCCAATGGCAATTCTGCCAGATACTAATCCATTGCCCGAAGAGATTGCAGAGCATCATGAACTTCAGCAGACACTTCGTCAAGCAATCGATGAGTTGCCTCTTAAATTCCGTCAAGTGGTGCTCTTGCGTTACACTGGACGATTCAGCTTTGTTGAGATTGGTACTATCCTCAATATGCCTCAGGCAACTGCCAAGACCTATTTCCAGCGAGCACGACCGTTACTGCGTAGAGCACTCTGCTCTTATAGAGAGCAGTATAAAAAGACAACAGCATAGACTGCTCACATGATAAAGATTGAACCAATATTCCTTTATACTTCGAGTAGCTCATCGCATAAGCTCCGGATCTCGTGTGCAATCTCTAACCACGCTTGGTCGCGATCTTGCCAGGAGGCAACCGGTTTTCTATTGCGTGGTAAACCTTGCAAACCGCTAAAGGGTGCTTTCTGGCAGTCAGTGGAACGGAGGAGAATAGGAATAATGCGTACCTCACCAGAGGCCTGCCGCTGCATAGCGTGCATACTTCGAAGAAATTTTCAGAAACTATTCCCATTTTCCGCCAGCCAGCGTTTGCGAATGGCATAGTCTGGCATGGCTTGCGCGACAAGTTCCCAGAAGGAGGGTTGATGGTGGTGTTCGTGAAGGTGAACCAGTTCATGAATCACAATATAGTCGATGATGGGAGAGGGAAGGAGCATAGTGCGCCAGTGAAAATAGAGGATGTTGTTGCGACCACATGAGCCCCAACGAAAGCCTAGGGGTTGGACTTTGATACCCTGGGGCGCGGCTCCAACTCGGTGGATAAAGGTCTCAACACGCTGCTGAAGCCATGGCTGTCCCTGCGTGATGTACCAGTTGATAAAGTGTGCTTCTGCGAACTCAACTTCGTCTTCTCTGAGTAAGAAACGGTCGTTGCACAGCCCTAGCGGAGGAGCGTTGGTAATGGGGGGAATTAGACGCAGGCGATAGCTACGACCAAGGTAGTAAAAACCCTCGCCATTGACAAATTCTTTGGGAGGCGGGGTCTTGAAGAGCATTTCCTTTTGGGCCAGTTTGGTGTAGATCCAGCGGTATTTTTCCCGGGCGGCACGCTCGATTATTTCTTGCGGGCAATCAAGGGGGGCGGAGAGGATCAGTTCGCCCATCCGCCCAATGGTGATACCAATGGTTTTGCGCTTTTCGCTCCGACGCAATTCAAAGGTCAAATCGCCGACAATGATGTTATGCATCTCTGAGCCTACTGGTGTGGAAAAGCGCTAGCCTTACCAGGCGAGCTGCAACATGCTCACGGCGCGTAAAGGGTTCCAAAAGCCCTTCATCTTCGATCATGATGCCTATTTCCTTGCGTAAATCATCCGAGCGAGCAGGGAATAACCAGAAATCGTCATAATTGATGAGCCTCTGGCGAATTACCTGCACCATGCGTTTCGTAAAGCTAGCAAGCTGCTCTCGTTCGCTTTCTTCAAGTTCTCGGCCTGAGCCTTCAGTATGTGGCGGAATCGCAAAGCGCCGACTACCTTTTTTGACCTCTTCTTCCAGTATACCGAAGAAGGGGTATTCGGTGCGTGGGTCGAGCTTGAGGTTCTCGTCTACCTGACGAGGTTGGGTGATTACTTTGATGAAGGCATCGAGGGCCTCAACGGTCTGGCTCCAGTTTCCGCGCAGTGAGTCGAGAATTGCTTGCAAGCGTGCGCTGAGCGTGTTGTAATACGCTGGATCTTCTTGTTCGAAGTGGTAGGTGATATAGTCGCGGGCGAAGCCTTCCATTTCTGCCGCATTGGTTTCATCGGATTGGTAGCGTCGCAGTTTCTGGGCAAAATGCACATCATGAATGGAAACTGGAGGGATGCGCTGACGGATCTGGAGGACATCGATATGCTCATTAATTAACTTGCGTACCTTGTTACCAATGTTGATGAGATTGAGCTGCTCATCTCTATATACAGCGGCAGCTTCCAGGTTTATAACGCCGAGTTGTTGCGCGTCTTTGATATAGCGCAACGCTTCCGGGCGTGGGAGGACGGTTTCCAGGCTCTCCATAAATTTTTTGAACTTGATCTCAAAGTCTGCCCGTCTCTTGGGATCTTTCAGCAATTTCACGCAGCTTTCTCGATTCTGAAGGTCGCAGTGTTCGGCCTCAAAGATGGCCAGAACGCGGCGATGACGATCAGCCAACAGGGGATACTCGTCCCGGATGCTAGCTAGAGCGCCATGCACGTCAGCTTCGCGGTAGGCAGACAGGGCATCTTTGAGATTCTGAGCAATGCCGTAGTAATCAACAACCAGACCATTGCCTTTGGCGATATAGAGGCGATTCACGCGGGCAATAGCCTGGAGCAACTCATGATTCTTGATGCTGCGATCCAGGTAAAGCCCCTGAGCGATCGGGGCGTCAAAGCCAGTGATGAGCATACTGCGCACGCAGAGAAAGGCTAATGGGCTACCCTGTTGTACCTCGGGATGAGGCAGCGGCTTTTTGAACTCGTCGATATAGTGATCATGCTGCCCTTCGTCGCTCCATTTGCTCCAATCTACGCGAGTGTCTTGTTGATCTGCTTTTAGGTTTGGCGAGACGATGGCGGCAAATTGGAGTGCATTGAGCAGATCGCGGTCGGGAAAGACACGTATAAGTGTCTTTTGTACGTCGCTGACATCCAGACTCTCAATCTGCTCTTCTGTAAGGTTGCGCTGATCCGGTGGTAGAGCATCGAGACGTGCCACGATGCTTTTTTGCGCTGCCTCCAGCGCATTGCGATAGAGAATGGCGGCCAGACGGCTCACAGCGACCACCATAGCCTTAAAGCCATTGGGAAGGATATGCTCGCAGTAGTGAAGCAGCATATCCTCGGCCTTTTTCTCAATGAGTTGCTCATTCTCTAGAATGGTGCGATAGGTGACATTGCGTTCTTGGAGTGATTCGCGGACGTAGTGTGAGAAAGGACGTACAAGCTTTTCGTACTTATCGTCTAGCAATTGACGCTGTGTGACCTCGATATAGGTCTCGCGTCCTTCATAGAAGATAGGGAGTGTGGCCCCATCGAGTTCTGACTCTCGGATGGTGTACTGGTCGATATAGCCGCCAAAGATCTCATAGGTCTTCTTGCCGGGACCTCGGATAATAGGCGTACCAGTAAAGGCAATACGGGCGCAGTTGGGCAGCATCTTACGCAGGTTCGCGTGGAGCTTTCTGGTCTGGGAGCGATGGGCTTCATCGACAATGACCAGGATATCCTCGCGTGGATTGACCTCCTTTGTTGCTGGATCGGCCTCGTCGTCCTGTGCGGTGGCAGCGGCATCCTCGTCCTCGTCTTCATCAAGCGGCATGACGAGATTTGCCTTTTGCAGAATCTGATACTTTTGAATCATGGCGAAGACGAGTTTAGGACCTTGTGGCAGCAGCAAACCTTCAAGTCTGGAAATAGTGCTGGCCGTACGTATGGGTTCTTCGATTAGGAGAGCCGCACGCCTGAGTTGTTTTTCAAGCTGCTTGCGATCAGTAACAAAGACAATTTTAAAGGCCTTCAGTTTCTCAATGGTTCGCATTTTTCGAACCAGGAAAACCATGGTCAGGCTTTTACCGGAGCCCTGCGTATGCCAGATAATGCCACCTCGTTGATCTTCTTCCCCGAGTTTTAGGCGTGTTGGTTGTGTCAGCAACTGGCGGATAGTATGATGTACGGCACGGAACTGGTGGTAGTGAGCAACCAGTTTTCTTAATTTGTTTCCTGACGACTCGAAGAGAGTGAAGTTATAGAGCAGATCGAGCAGGTTGCAAGGGAGGAGCATGCCTAGAACAAGATTTTGCTGGCTGGCTGACTCCTTGGGGAGCAACTGGCGAAAATGGCGGAATTTTTCAGGTAGATAGGGATCTTTCCATTCCTGAAAATGCTCATAGGAAGCGCCCAGGGGAGCAAAACGAGCCTGAAAGAAACAGGTGGAGATGAGCAACAGATTAAAGAAGAAAAGTTCTGGCATAGCCTCGCTCTCTTCACGATCTCCTAAGGAGCCATGCTGGCACGCATAGTGCAAGAGTTGTCTGATGCCTTGTTCTAACGGATTTGTCAGGGCGGGATTTTTACACTCGACTACCACTAGGGGAATACCATTGACAAAGAGGACGATATCAGGGACGATGTGACGAGTACCTGCGAGATCGACGCGGAACTGGTTGATGACTAGAAACCGATTGCGTTCCGGATGAGCAAAGTCGATGAAATGGACACGTTGAGTGCGACCGTTGTGCAATTGCGGTGAGCCCGCGATGGGTATACCTTTTATCAGGAGTTCGGTTGCATCTTTATTGGCCTGCAGCAGGCTAGAAGCGTTGGTGTTGAGAATGCGTTTGAGATAATTGACCATATGCTGAATACGCGGCTCGTCTAGCCAGGGCTGACTGGTCTTTTCGTCAAGGTTAATCTGGGGAAGGGCCTCCCTAAGATATTTCTCGATCACGACCTCGCGGAAGGTGCGGCGTCCGGTAAACTCGGGGGCGCTGAGATGTCCCGGCTTGTACTCCCAGCCCAATGTTGCCAGTTGTTGAATAAAAGGCAGCTCTACGAAGGTTGCTTCTGGCTTTCCCCGATCGTGTTCACGATCCTTCCAGAATTGTTCCGCGATCATTTTCTGCTCAGAGCTGGTTTCTCTGCCTGTGACAAGCACTGATGCATCTGGCTCGAAGCGGGTGGTAACCTCTCTGCTGAGGCGGGCGGGCTGGGCAAACTGTGAGATATCTAACTCACCGAGGTAATCCACAGTCTCGTCGCCCATCTCCGTCAAGACATAATGTTCACCATCTTCTTGCAGGAAGCCCTGGATGGTTAGATGCTCTAAGAGAGGAGTGAGTTCAGCATCGGTAATTTTATAGTGATGAAGAAAATCAGCTTTGGTAGTGCAGAAAAGTGTCTTCACGGCCCAGAGTACGAACAGAGCGCGTCGATTAACCAGGATTTGCCCGATTTGCCATGTATATGTATCGATAAATTCCTGTGCGCTCATCTTCCACTCCTACGTTGCTTGCGATAACGACAACCACGCCGCGCCTCTACCCATTTTAGCGCTTTTGTACGTACACGACAATGGACAATATCGTCTTCTTGATAGTAGTGAAGGTGGAAGCCTTCGAAAATCGTTTCATCGAGCCCCCAGCTTCCTGAAGGGGATTTTATTACCTCAGGATAAAAGCAAAGCGTTTTATCAAGAAAATTCTCGTCATAGTCGTTGCAAAATTCATGCATTTCGCCAATGGCAGGAGATTCAACCAGTAAGATGGTCATATCGGCGTCACGAGCCTGCTCGATCTCTCTGTCCTGGAGCGATATGCCAGGAGGAACCTGTAGTTGTGTGCCAAGCCAGCACTGGTGCTGCTCACCTTGTAGGGAGTGGTAGATGGCACGTCGTTCCTCAGCCACAATGTGGTGGGGGGACTGAGCTGGCTCCCAGATCAGGATGTCGAAGATAATCTGGTTGATTTCGTGCTGGAGCTTCCCATAGTCCTGGTCATAAGCGGGTGTGGCGGTCTTGGCCTCAGCCGTTGCGGGCTCCGGCTCTACGCCAGAGAGGAGTTCGTGATTTGGGGGTTCGGGTTTGAGAGGCGCTTTGGGGCGCTTTGGGCGTGGAGCATAAGTCACTCTGGGGCTTTTTACGGCCAGTGCTGCCCCTGATAGTGGCTGAGCCTTTGTGCGAGCTGACTTACGAGATTTTCCTCTGGTTGTTGTTGGGTTTGCTGGCGAATCTTGCTCTTTTTTAGCCTGCTCTGCTTGTATATATGTGGCAAGCCCACCAATGTTTTCCCCCACATTATTCCATGCTTTGTCATCCCTGCCAGCAGGCTTGCCCCCTTCGGGTAAAGGCACTAACGCTCCCAGAAATGTCTGCTTCCAGAGGCAATGCTCCAGTATGACTGGGATTACACGCACCTTTGCCTCTTGATGGAGTTGTAGTGCGCGTGTCATTTCGGCACTCCCATAGTGCTCAGGGGTGAAAAAGCTGGTGCTGACCAGCATAATGATTACTTGCGCCTGATCCAGGTGAGTTGCAATTTGCCAGGCGTGATTGTCGCCTGGCAAAATTTTGCGTCTGTGCCAGAACTGAATCTTGCCTACCATCTCCAGGGGTCTGAGACATTTTTCCAGGTTGGATAGAGCAGTTTCATTCGTAGGAGCATAGCAAATATAGATCTGGACGGGCTGAGCCATGCTGCAACTCCCTCACTTACGAGTCATACGATGAACTTCGATCCACAATATTGCTCAAAAGAGGAGTGAACCCTGACGAATAATTCGGCCTCACACGTATGCCTGTGGAATCGCTGTGTTTTGAGTATACTATAAGCGCATTCGTTGTCGCAAGCTACTATGACCTTCGCTATTTTCTTGCTTGCGCCTTTCCTGAATCTCGTCAACTCAACTTCCAATATGCTGCTCAGATGCACAACAGCTCACTCTCCGCGATTAGTGATGTGACGCGCACACGTCCGGTAAGCAGATCATGCATCAGCCCCTTTTTGAGTTGCTTGAGCTTGGCTAGATGGGACTCTTCGGTAACGAGGCGAGCACTATGTGAATCTAAAATTGTGCTAATCCTATGTTGTTCATTTTTACTTGGTAGTGGAACAAGCATAGCCCGTATTCTTTGGATGCCAAATGCTGGTTGAGTTGTAGAGTGAATTTGCATTTGGATCTGTTTTTCTACAAATGAAGAGCGCAATAACCATAGTACATAGGATGGACAATGTTTTGGTTTTATAAGTACTGTGTTAGCGTTAAGTGCATATCTAATACCTTGTGGTAAAAATTGTGGGAAACCTATTGTTCCTATTTTCCCAAAGATGATATCACCAACCTCAATACTGAACCTCTGCTGTTGTTTTGTAACAGCCTTAGGCGATACCTTTCTACATGATTCAAAATTTATGGAACCATCAGCACGGAGATCTCCAACTCCTATATATGGTTCGCCACCAACCACCTCTGCTGGTGCTCTATGACTGGGTTGTGGATCGATTACATTAGCTAATGTTTCAAATTTTCCAACATTCCACTCTCTTGGTATATTCCCCACCGCCGATTTCTTGAACTTTTCAGGATGTGCCACTGGATCGCGCATTTCTCCGTTCTCATCGATACCTCGTGTGAGCAGATCGTGTAGCAAACCAAGCTTGATTTGCTTGAGTTTTCCTATGAGTTGCTCGGTGTGTTGGATCTGGGTATCGAGGATATCGAGGATGTGAGCGATATGTTGTTGTTCAGAGGGAGGAGGTAGAGGAATGTAAGAAGTAGCTAAAGCCTCTTTTGAAAGTTCAACTTGATTAGTCGAGCCCGAATAGCAATAAATTTCGAGATGACTTTGCCCATAATGCGATTGAAGTAATGCATTGAGCCATCCTCCATCTAGCTGTTCTTTGTTGGGCCGTATTAAAGTAACATGTCCATCGACAATATAGGCATTATTTTCGGCTGTAAAGATACAGGACCTGCCAATAGTGCAATTTAATAGAATATCTCCTTGTTTAACCCAGAGAACTCTTTCTAGCTTTGTTTCATTATGTGGTCTAGCTGCTGATTGATCAAAACCTGATATTTGAACACAACGTTGGCCAATAACATAAATGCTGCTATTGCTTACATATATTGGCGCTGTCCCTCTCGATACAATAAGACAAACTTGATTGATTGCCATTGTAGGCCAATCAATAGGGGTTGGAATTTTTAACTTTAGATTAGGCATATCCTAGCCCCTTCAAGTATTGTGCCAGGTCTTTTGCGGCTTGATCTCTCTTCGTCTCGATCTCCTGCAAGGTTACCCTGTATTTGTCCCACCAGTTCTCGATGGTGGCGATGACTTGCTGGCGGTGGGCGATGATGTAGCGTTCGAGCTGGGCGATGATGTCGTTATGGGTGATCTCAAGGATGTGCTGCTGGCACTCCTGGGGGGTGAGTTGCTGCTGCCGAGCGTCCAGGTGCTGGAGCAGGGCATTGAGGAGTTCTTGTTGCTGTTTGCGGGTGCGGCTCAGGCTCTCTTTGATCGCGTCGTAGTAGGCCAGTTTTCTCTCGATAGCCTCAATCTCCTGAAGTTGGGGAGCGATTTTGGTTTCAAGGTCGGCAAGTTCGTCCTGGAGCGTGGGCGTTTCGGGGAAGAGCGACTGCTGGACCTGGGCACCATTCTTGCCTCTTGATGTTGGTTTGAGGGTTTTCTTCAATTCCTGGATACGCTGCAACGGTTTGCCGATCTCGGCTTTTAGCGCATCTAGCTTGTCCTCTAATACTCTGACATAGTTGTGTTTGCCGTTCTCGCCGTTCTCTTCCTCTACTTCTTCGTCGGCGAGCAAGGCATCCTCGTCCTCGTTGTTTTCATCGGGCTCGATCAGTTCACCGCGCTCGAAGGATTCCTTTTGCTGCTCCAGTTCGGCGATGGCCTCTCTGGTTTCGGTAAGTTGCTGCACATAGTCGGGGAGCAGGCGCGTGATGAGTTTATGGCCGATGATAAAGTCCAGGCGCTCACTCTTGCTGAGCCCTTTCTTCTTCTTCTTCTTCTTTTTGTCTTTTGTGGCTTTCTCTTCTTGCTCGGTCTTGTCGGGCGTGGACTCTTCCAGAGTAGTATGGATGGTGCTGATCCAGCTATCAATCAGGCCGGGAAAATCCTGATTGGCGATGGTGCGCAGATCGTACTGACTCTCATTCCACCAGCTTGCGATGACGCCTGCAATCTTATAGCGATCGAGCAGGCCGATTGGGGCCAGCGCGGTATTGAAGGTTGTTAGGAAGTCGGCACGCAGTAGCATTAGGGCTTTGGTTGTAGGGAGGTTACACAGGTGATGTTGATGGTTGCGCCACCAGTCCTCAAAGACGGTGCGCAGACACTCTTCCTGGGCCTGCATTGCTGGCTGTTTCAGAAGCAACCTCTTGATGTCACGGCGTTCAGTGATCGCTGGCACAAAGCCGTAATAATCTTGATCGCGCTCGCTAAAAACGGCGTCTTTGGGAAGACCATGCGTCGCAAGCAGATCCGCTTCGGACGCGACTTCGGCTTTGGGAATGCCGCCATAAAGGTGAGCGTGCACGTCATGTGGCTCCTGGGATGGCGAGTTATCGGCATAGCGACGGATATTGAGGTTCCAATCGTTGGCCGCTAGTTCCTTGCGGGTCACAAGGGTTGCGTAGCCGTCGACCGTGCAAAACTCCTCAAAGGTAGTGACGATCTTTTCAATATCTTCGGGGCGGAGGTAGTTCTGCGGACCTTTATCATTGCCGTAATCAGCGTCGGCATTAATGAAAAGCACTTTGCCCTGGCGTTCTGGTGATTTGCCGCCCTCTCTCCTTAAGACTAGAATGCAGGCGGGAATACCTGTGCCATAGAAAAGATTGGGTGGGAGGCCAATCACTGCTTCCAACTTATCCTCTTCTATGAAATTCTGGCGAATGCGTTTCTCGACGCCGCCCCGAAAGAGGACGCCATGGGGCATGACTGTCGCAATAATGCCGCCAGTTTGGAGTACGGAGAGCATGTGTTGCACAAACATCAGGTCGGCCTTTTTCTCAGTTTCAGGACAAAAGAAGGAAAAACGTTCTTGAAACTGCATTTCATCTTTTTTGTAGCCCTGGCTGAAAGGAGGATTACTGAGGATATATTGGAAGCGCATCAGCTTGTTGTCTTCATCGAGGTGGGCAGGGTTGAGCAGCGTATCACCCTGCTGAATATTGGCGTTTTTGATGCCATGCAGGATCATGTTCAAGCGGCAGATGGTCCAGGCATTGCCGTTATCATCCTGGCCGAAGAGAGAAAGGCGATCGGGATTACCGCCGTGTTCCTCAACATACTGTTTTGCGAGGATCAACATACCGCCTGAGCCAACACAGGGATCATAGATGCGTGTATTTTCCTGAGGTTTGACGAGGCGGACCATCAGACGAGCTACGTCGCGCGGCGTGTAGAATTGGCCGCCCTTCCTGCCCTCCTCATCGGCAAATTCGCTGATCAGGTATTCGTAGGCCGCGCCTAAGAGGTCCGGGAATTCAAAATCCTCATTGCGTAGGCGCACATTGCTAAAGTGATCGATCAGGCCGCGCAATTTGGCATTTGAAATAGTTTTATTGCCAAATGAGCGGTCAAACTGTATGTCAAGGACATTGTGTAAAACAGTATTTTCTGTCATTAAGCCTTCAATGGCTTTATTTAACGTATTGGCAGTCTGGTTACGTTGTGCGTTATTGCGTATGGTTTCCCAGCGCGAGCGGTCGGGGAGGAAGAATGCAGAACGATAGTTTTCACGATATTCGACCTGTTCCAGAATCCTCTCCTCGCTATAGCCCAGCTCTGTATAGTGCTGGTAGATACGCTCATATTCGGTGTCGAACTCGTCGGAGCAGCGTTTGAGGAAGAGCATGCCAAAGATAAATTGCTTGTAGTCCGAGGCATCAATGGAGCCTCGTAAAATATCGGCCGCAGCGAAGAGATGGCTCTCAAGCTGGGACAAAGTTAACTTACGCATAACTATATAAAACTCGCGAATCTATATATTAATTTGAGAGAAAATGCTTAGGCTATCCATTTTCCATCTGGCAAGGACCACGGGAATCCTGACAAGAAAACAATACCAATGGCCGAAAGGTCGTCAGAACCTCTACAATAGAATCGGGAAGGGACATAGACATCCTCCTGTGCAAGATAGCGCTTTTGTTGGCTTCTATCTTACCTCAAGAGGTTTTCTTGTCTCATTCTTTTCCCACAAATATACAAAGTCGAGATGAGAGGCTGTGTGAAAAGAGAGACTCGATCCGCTCAAGATGTGTGCTTCTTGAGACTTCTCGTCCAGCTCCTGGCGTCTTTACACACAGCCTCTGACTATCCATAGATCTAGGCAAGCAGTTCTGCTTCACTTAGCGGGCCTAGCGTTGTGAGTACTTGCTTGTCAGGCATGGGAAAGCGGTGTAGGGCCCGTGTGACATCTTCGCTAGTCACTTTCTCTATGCGTTCGATCTCTTCCTCAACGCTGACTAGGCGTCCCTCAGTTACCCAGTCATTGGCGAGGGATCTCATGCGCGAGAAGGTGGACTCGCTGCTGAGTACGATTGAACTGATCCACTTGTCTTTGGCACGGCGCAGTTCATCTTCGTAGATGCCCTGTTCGAGCATGTTATTCAGTTCTTCACGCAACAGGCTCAATACTCGTGGCGCGTTCTCCGGAGTTGCATTGGCTTCCATCAGCATCAAGCCAGTGCCTTCCATCGCCCAGAGACCTGCGCTAGCTGACTCTGCTAGACCTCGCTGGTGGATGTTCCAGTAGAGACGTGAGCCGTCACTGTCTCCCAGGATACTTCCTCCTAGCATTGCTGGATAGTAATCAGGGTCCTTGACATCAACGGCTGGCATGGCGAGAATCATGATCTGCTGCTTGAGATTCTCGTCAACCATGATGTGGTTGATTGGCTGATCCGGCTCATAGTGCGAGATGTCCCGCCCACTATTGCCAGTTCGCCAGTCATTGCAATGTTTCTCTGCAAGCTCTACAATATAGTGCCAATCGAAGTTGCCTGCGACGGAGAGAATGATATTGTTGGCAACATAGCGCCTTTTCCAGTAATCACGCATCTGCTCGGCATGCATGTCTCGGATACTCTCACGTGTGCCTAGCACATCATGTCCCAGAGGATGGTTGCCGAAATATGTCTGCATCATGCGGCGATACGTAATATTATATGGCTGATCCTCTGAGCGTGCGATCTCGTTAATAATAACCTCTTTCTCTGTCTGAAAATCGCTTTCCTCGAGACGTGGGTAGATCATATCACTTAAGAGTTCCACTGCGCGGTCCAGGTACTCGCCAAGCACACGAGCATAGAAGACAGTTGCTTCATGCGAAGTGAAGGCATTTAGTTCGGCCCCAATTTTATTAAATGCCAAGGTGATCTCTTGCCAATCAAGAGTTCTAGTGCCTTTAAAAACCATATGCTCTAGAAAGTGAGAGACACCAGCAATTGCTGGATCGGATTCGTCGCGTGATCCTGTACGAACATAGTATGAGACCGCGACCGATTCAAAATCGGGCATGGGCTGACCGACAATTTGTAAACCGTTCTTGAGTGTATGAGTACGAAATACTGTACCATTGGCTGTTGTTTCTGACATTGGTTGCTCCTCCCACGTGTGACACCTCTTGCGTGTGCCAGCACCTGTAATCTTCTTTACAGGTATATTCCTTAGCTAATAGCATGATAGCCTGACAGGAGAAGCCTTGTCAAATTAGGAATATATTCGTATAGGCGTTCCTGCCAAATCGTGTACCTTCTATTGTAACGCAATTTGTTGAATATATGTGAATTGTGTGGTATGCTAAGCTATATATAGGATGGGTATCTATGCCCATCGGCCATATTGGTACTATTTGCCTGCGTTTTCTGGTACTTTCGTCTTATAGAAGAGGAGTTGTGAATGCCTACCTCTGTCTGGGGCGGACCGGACTCTGATAATGCTGATGAAACATATCCTCTGTCTCTGCTCAAATATTTTCTGAGACAGATGATCCTGCAATTTGGTGCTCAAGGAGCCTGCATCGCATTGTTCGATGAGAGCGTCGGACAGATGCGGATACAGGCCCATGTTCGCCTATCTAGCACACAAGCTCTCGCTCCTACGATTCCGATGCGCAGACTAAACCACCATTCTCATGATGTCAGACAGCAAAGTCATCGCATTACTGTTAATCTGCTCCATGATACAGGTTCTTATGCCTTGGGTCGCTCCGAAGCGGCTCAGTCAGCACGTACTGGAGTTCCACAGACTGTAGAGATCGAAGATGTGCTACCTGATCAATGTGAACTCTTCGCTGTTGGTACCTCCTATCCTCGTGGGCAGGATCTAGTTGGTCATACATGGCTTAAAGATGAGGTGTATAGCTTGAGCCATGATGATTATGTGGCTTTTTTGCATGCTCGTCATATATTGCCCTTTCAAATGGATGTGATACCTACTGCTTATCTAGCGGTTCCGATTCGTGAGATACCGCTGATTGAAGAGTTACGTGGGCGCAAGCCTCAGCCTAAGGTGCTCGGTGTGGTTGTGCTCTACCAGGTGGTTCCCAGCAGTCTGGATTTTAATAAACAACGTACCCAGATATTGCAGTATACTGAGCGTATTGCACTTTATCTGCAAAATAGTCAATTGCAGCGTTACCAGCAACGTACCACTGAGTATCTTCGGCTCTTGCAAGGGATCAGTGCAGTCTTTCCTAGCTCAGTACAACTCGCGGATCTAGTGGAGAGTATGTACCAGTTTACAGTGCGCGTTGTTGATGTTTCGAGCATGCTTCTTACTATCTATGACCGTGATCTGAATCGCCTCTATGACGTATTTGCAATCCGTGATGGGAAACGTATTGAAGGTTTGGCTGAGCAACCGCTGGTACGCCTCAAGGAGGAGCGTCCAGTCTGGTGGCGTGTGGTCCAGCATGAGAAAGGTGCTCTATCATTCTCTCCGGCTCAGGACCTCGAGAAAGCACAGGAATATGAAGAGTTGCTGACTGGTGTGTGTGGTGATCAGCGTCAGGCTGAGTCTTTCCTGCTGCTGCCGATGAAGATGTTTTCGCGGGTGGTGGGCGCACTCAGTATTACCAGTGCACGTCCCAATGCCTACCAGGAGGTACAGGTACTGGAGACAATGGCACAGATAGTTGCGGTGAATATCGAGAATGCGAAGCTCTATGAACGTGATCGCCAGATCTTGCAAGAAGCGAACCAGCGCGAGGCCGATCTCGCAGAAATCAATAGCACATTACAATTGATCAGTTCGGTTTTGAATGTAACCCAACTACTCAATAACTTGGTAGAATCGGTTGCACAGATGCTAAAAGCCCAGATGTGTGTATTCTTCCAGCCTGGGCCATCTGGAGATGTGTTGACTGCCCAGGCGCTCTATGCCCCCTCCAGTGTGCAAATGATCGATGATGGCAGTGGGATGCCCGATTTGACGCCACCTCGCAAAGATGAGCCGGATCAACTGATTACGATGATCGAGTTACCGTTTAAGGATACGTTTCTGAAGCAGATGGTCAATGTTGGCTTCTTCTACCTAGATCCGCCCAAGCTAGAGGAACTGGCGCAGGGAAGTAATGAGGCTGGTGCAATCTTCCTGCGAGAGACTGGCATTCACTCTATGCTAGTTATTCCAATGAACTATCAAACGGAATTTCTCGGCTTTCTAGGCGTTAGCGTGCACAGCGAGAGTTGTCCATTCCGTCCTAAAGAGGTAGGGATACTGCTGGCCATCTCTGCTCAGGCTGCGAGTGCTATTCGCAATGCTCAACTCTTTGCTCAGCGCGAGGAGGCCTATGCGGAACTTGAGCGTATGAACAAGCTCAAGGATGAGTTCCTGGTAACTGCCTCGCATGAATTGCGTACTCCTCTAACTGCTATCAACGGCTATGCAGGTCGGTTAAAGCGTCAGGCGTCCCGTGCAACGCCGCAGCAAATCTTGCGCTTTGCGACACATATCTCAGTTGCGGCACAACAGCTCAGTGATCTGGTGTCGAATATGACAGAGGCGGCACAGATCGGAGCGATCGATAAGAATCAGGATTTGCATATCGAGTCAGTCCAATTACTTGCAGCTGCTGAGATCGCAAAAAACATGCTCCCGCTCAGGGAGGAACATGAGATAGTCCTGAATATATCACCGGATCTCTGGATTAGTGGTGACGCTCCACGTGTTCGCCAGATGCTGACCAATTTGTTGGAGAATGCTGTCAAATACTCGCCCGTGCAGACCATGGTCATTGTTTCGGCTCAAAGTATGATGCTTTCCGAAGTCCAACAGTTCTTGTCCGAGGATCAGATTGATCATGGTTTACTGCTTGAAAAAGGGGATGTTAAGGTTGTGCTGATTCGTGTCAGAGACCAAGGTACAGGTGTAATGCCTGAAGACCAGTTACGCATTTTTGAGAAGTTTGTGCGTGCCTCACGTTCCTTGACGACTCCCGTGCGCGGCTCTGGATTGGGACTCTACATTTCTCGCCGCTTCGCTGAGGCGATGGATGGCAAACTCTGGCTAGAGCACAGCGTTCCCGATGAAGGTGCTACCTTTAGCTTCTATCTGCCATGGGTGGAAGCTCCTGTTGAAACTAGTGTTGACATATTTGACTAACTGTTAGAACCATCTAAAAGAGCTGCAGAGGGTGTGATACTAAGGAATAGATGAAGGACCGTTATAGGTAACACTTTGCCAAGCTGCCAATGGCAAGTACTATAAAGATGCTCTTGATTTCCAAAGTTCGTTTCTTTCATCCATTTATCTTTCATGCGTGTTCTTCTTCTTGTAATGTCTAGGAATCCACATATACGTTCAATGGACTGGAAAGGCTTGCCATCAACTACAAACCCTATCATGGCCATCCAATCATGACCGGGACTGTATTTTCCCGTTACGAAACGCATTAGACCTTTGCTTACGTACTTTTTGGCCAGATCATTGCTCTTGTCATTGACACGCTTACACTCTATTCCAAAGTACTCCGTTTCAACAAAACTATAAGTGATTTTAATATCAATACGACCATCAGGCTTACGAGGGTTATTGATTGATCTTGTTCCACTCTCTTCATCAATCCGAAATGGAGCATCACGCCCAAAATCATGATATTTAATAGATATCATCTCTCTTCCCAAGCAACCTGCAATGTTATTTTCCGTGTCGGACTCACATATTTCTCCTCTTGCCAAGACATTAGACCAACTCCTAACAGCTACTGTTAAAACGGTTGTAATAATGTTTTGCAGAAACTGATCATCACGTTGGCCGATAGCATTAGACTCATCTAATGGAAGCATAGTTACCCTTCATTTGCTCTGAAATAATTGTATCTGCATCGTTAAGTGCTGCGTAACGGCTCCAATAACGTCGCTGGGAGGGTTTGACAATGTAATAATCGTTATCCACATAGATGCGTAGATTTCGTCGTGTGTAGACAGTATCAGCAATCCTAGTTGGTAGTTGCGTGGCAATTTTTCCAAGCACATTATCAAGTGCTTGTTCTGTAACTACTTGAATAGAAGGGATACGACCAGGAATAGCCACTACTCCGAATCTTATTACTTGCAAAGGTGCTGTCTTCATTTCGAATATATCCGCTTCCATCACCACTTCATTAAGAGTTCGGAAGAACGGCTGTATAGTATTGATCAGCTGCAAACTATAAGATTTTAGTTCCTCATTTTTAGGACGATCTAGTGCTTTTGAGATCTCGCCCTTCATCCGCAAATCAATAGTAAAGTTTAAGATATCTTGAACGAGAATACGCTCCACTTCACTCAAGTCATATAGATCAAACACCGCTTTATCAAGTTGTTCTTTAATTTCTGCTCTTATATCCTGATCTTGCGACACACGCAACTGTTCCTCCAGCCTAACTATAAGTGAGATTATGTGCTGGTTGTCTTTTGAAGGCATTGGCAAAGGAAGTCGTAGCAGATCATTTGGTTCAACTTTGTCTCGTTCAACACCCCACACAGAAGCAGTGAGAAAGAGAAAATAGGTAGTGAGAGATGAGTTTAAGACGCCATTGAGGTAGTGAGCGGGATACTCCTGCTGCCGGGGAATAGAAATGCCGTAATACTCTTCAGTGTAGACGACATCAGTAGGACAGAAGGCAGAAAAGAAACCATTTACTCCAAGCCCCCTAGTAGTAACAACAAGAGGTGCTTCATATATGCGAGGGTCTCTCGAACGGTGGAAACTCATATTTGGCGGTATTTCCTCTAATCCCCCAGTCTCTATAAGATATGGTTGCATCTCACCAGATGGCAGCCACTTCTTACCAATTAACTCTGGAGCCTCCTGAGAACCTCCTGCTCTCTGAAAACCCTGACCTCCCAACCATTCTTCATTTCTCAGCTTAATTGACTTCGGCTCTTTGACTAAATTTCTCAGAGGTGGAAATGTAGCCCGCAATCTTGCAATTAGAGCCATATCTCGTGCATTTCCCCAGGAAGCTATTTTTAACACATCAGTGTCAGATATGACATGTTGTATAGATATTTTTTTGATATTTTCAGGACCAATCTCAATAATACCATGTCGTTTAAACGACTCCGAATGTTCTATGCTTACAAGGTAAAAGCAACTATTTACCTGTGAGTGACATCCTTCAGCAATCAAAACTGTTGCTGGGGCGTCTGATTTTGGGAATAATCCTTCCAGTCTTAAAGCAGAGAGGTTGACAATTACTCGTGGGTTGAAGTGCGTTAACAACTTTGTTCTTGCTTCAAGCGATTCTGACATGTGACTAAATAACGGGCAACTGTGTAAAATTAAGCCAATAAGAGTTTTTTCGTTAGCGAAATCAGAAATACGCCATAGAAATGCTTGATCTAGGCTTCTACGTGTTACCGGATATGCACGCTTTTTACAATATTCTTCTGCCAAGGAATTAGCACTCTTTCTTCTCCTCCATGGTGGATTACCCACTATTGCTTGAAAATTTTTGGAAGTGAATGGTTGCTTGTTATTGAAAGATGCACTTTCATCGAATGAATCTGCATCAAAAAGATTTTTCTCAAGTAAATTTTGAAACTGAATCTTCTCCAAAGATTGCAGATCAGGGTCAAGCTCTAATGCAGTAAGATAGAGGCTAAAGGCTGCAATTTGCACAGCTTCCTTGCTAATGTCTACTCCATAAATCTGCTTGTAGAGTGTGTCGCGTACCAGTTCGCGAGACCATTTCTCACCACTGGCAACCCGACAAGCTACTAAGCGTCGTAGAGATTCAACAAGAAAAACTCCAGAACCACAAGACAGATCCAAAACGTTTGCGTCCACTGGCAGTTGTTTAAATACCTCTGAAAGCACCAAATCTACTAAGTTGATCGGCGTGTAATAGGTGTTACGTTCCTTTGCTATCCGGGAATCACTCGAGTGGATGAACATTTCATAGATAGAGCTAATCAGTTCTATTGGTATAACATCAAACTTATAAGGCCAGAGCCGCCCTTGACCAGTCTTCATTTCTACACCCGCAAGGAGATTTCCTACTTCGACAAGATGCGTCATATCCACTAAATCTTGTTCATGCATAATATGCCCATAATTATCTTCATATTCCAATGGAAACAAGTCACCATTAAAGATATCTCGTACCCATTTAAAAACCCCCTCATATGTTGCAGTTTTAGCAAATTCACTAGAGAGCAGTAGCAGTTCAACGAAATTCTCAACACGGAAACGTTCACGGAAGAAGTTAGAATCAAGTATGCCTCTATCATGAAGATACTCAACAAAGATGGAGCGACCTAACAGTGCATGAGCTACTTTCGGCTCAAGCTTTGCATTTACAAGAAGACGCTCCGCCTCTTCAAGGTCGGTCAATAGTGCTGCATCAACTCTCTGACGACGATCAATCTGTCTAGCCTTCTCTTGCTGCCAAAACCTTCCCGATTCCAGTTGAAGTCGACCAGCAAAGTCATTGAGTTGTTGGAGACCGATTGCAGTTTGCTCGAATAGTTCGATAAGATGCCTCTCAGGATGCTGCGCGTCGTCAGGAGCAGGCTTCTTGGAATAGCAGTTGTACAGCAGTACCTTTGTAGGAGTACTAATCCATAGCATTGGAGCCAACCCTTGATTCCAAGCCATTTTGTGCAATTGTGCTAATTCAGCTGGATCAGGTTCTGATTGACTTAAACTGGTAAAGTAGATACATGGGGAGCCAGATAGTTCAAATATTGCGTTGGCATTCATTTTTGTACTGTCAATAACAGTATTATATTTTATGCGTTTATCAAGCAGTCCATTGCTATTTTCACGTAGAGTTGCCGCTTCGATAACACCGTCGGTGGGTCTACCCTCACGGTAAAATCCCGTATATTCCATCATCTCTTTGTAGGCTTGGCTTACTCCTTCATTTGTATGCGTGGGATCCTTGCTCATGAAACGTTCCTTCCTTGATGATGGGAGTTCCCAGTATATTACAAAATGTCAACAGCTACTAGCATCAGCTGTAAAGTACTAGCACCTATAAACAACGTAACGTATATCACAAAAGCTAGTACTTATGTTGTCACCAATTTTTTCATGAGCGGCAGGTATCTTAGTGCAAGTTCAGGGAATCACTTGTGCAAGTGATGCAAAAAATCTGCGCCTCTCTGAGCAGTGAATAGTTTGCTCATCTTGCACAATAGGCCATTTGAGCTGCACTGGGCGCAAATACATTCCGGGTGGATCCTCTTATCATAAGGTCACTTGCTATAGTAAACTCGGATCGCATTTCTGCCCATGTGTACTAAGGTACACGCTTTTGACTAGTCACGCTCACTGCATTGTCTCAACCGTCTTGCGGACAATCTCGACAAAGTCTGGCTTGAGGCTGGCTCCTCCGACAAGTGCGCCATCGATGTCGGGATGGGCCATAAATTCGCTGATATTGGTGGATGTCACACTACCACCATAGAGGATGCGTACTGTGGCGGCTGCATCAGCACCATACATATTGCCGTAGAGCCGACGAATCAGGTGTATTACCAGACCTGCTCCTTCGGCAGTTGCAGCGCGACCTGTGCCGATAGCCCAGATCGGTTCGTAGGCAATAACAACATCCTTGGCTTGCTCGGCAGTAAAGTTTGCCAGACTAGCATGAACCTGGGTATGAATTACTTCCGAGGTCTGGCCAGTTTCGTACTGAGCGAGGTCTTCGCCGATACATATGATGGGACGCAGGTGATGCGAGAGTGCAGCCAGAGCTTTCTTATTGACTAGTTCGTCGGTTTCTCCAAAATAGCCACGTCGTTCCGAATGGCCAAGGATAACGGACTCGCACAGTTCGTGGACCATGTCCGGAGCGATCTCTCCTGTGAAAGCCCCCATCTCCTCAAAGTACATATTCTGGGCGCCCAACTCCACTCGCGGCACTGGCATGGCATCTAACACCTCGCGTACCGCAGCAAGTGAGATAGAGGGGGGACATAGTATACTCGTCACATACGGGTAGCTGCGTATGATCTGGCCTAGTTGCGGCAAAATCTCCAGGGTAAAGCTAGATGCCTGCTTTGGCCCATAATTCATCTTCCAGTTGCCTGCTATGATTGCAGGGCGAGAAACTGCCATATCTACTTCCTTCTACTTGTCTTCTAATGCAGCGACGCCAGGAAGGATACGGCCCTCTAAGAATTCGAGCGAGGCTCCTCCACCAGTTGAGACGTGCGTCATCCGGTCCGCTGCGCCAGCCTTATCTACCGCTGCGGCAGAGTCACCCCCGCCAACGATAGTGATTGCACCATTCTGGGTGCGGTCACTCAGGATTGCAATGAGTTCATTGGTGGCAACAGCAAACGCTGGCATTTCTGCAACACCCAGGGAGCCGTTCCATAGGATCGTCTGGGCATCGTCAAGCACACTGCGAAAGTGCTGCACAGTCTGAGATCCCAGGTCGAGAATGCGCCAGCCAGGAGTCACTTGGTTGGCGGCAACTACCTTGCGCTCAGCATCGGCAGCAAAGCGATCGGCAATCACTACATCCGTCGGTAGCAAGAAGGGCTTGTTCTGCTGCTGGGCCTTTTTGATTAGGTCATGGGCAACATCGATCCTAGCCTCCTCATACAGAGAATCGCCAATCTCATAGCCCTGCGCTTTGAGGAAGGTATTAGCCATGCCCCCGCCAATCAGGATCGCATCAGCAATGCTGAGCAGGCGCTCCAGAACCTTGATCTTGTCGGAGACCTTAGCCCCGGCAACGACAGCTACAAAAGGACGCCTGGGATGTTCCAGCGCAGAGCCCAGGAAGTTGATTTCTTTCTCTATCAAGAAACCAGCAACACTGGGCAAATAATGTGTCACTCCTTCAGTCGAAGCATGTGCGCGGTGAGCAGTGCCGAATGCATCATTGACATAGATCTCGCCAAGGGAGGCAAGCTGACGGGCAAACTCAGGATTATTCTTCTCTTCTTCCTTATGGAAGCGCAGGTTTTCTAGCAGCAAGACCTGACTTGGCTGTAAGGCTGTTACAGCGACTTCCACCTGTGGCCCGATACAATCTGGGACTGTCTGAACCGTTGTGTGAAGCAAATTGCTCAGACGCTGGGCGACAGGTGTCAGGCGCAACTTCTCAACCATCTGGCCATCTGGACGCCCCAGGTGTGACATGAGAATGACCCTAGCCCCATTGTTAAGTAAATATTCAATTGTGGGCAAAGCAGCGACGATGCGTGCATCATCTGTGATCTGGCACTGCTCATCCAGGGGAACATTGAAATCAACGCGCACGAGAATGCGCTTATTGGCAATATCAATATCGCGTATCGTCTTTTTATTCATCTGATAAAGTCCTGTGGGTTTTCTGCTATAGTATTGATGACAGAAGTTATGCTCGTTAGAAAGCAGCAAGCTAGAGAGTGTGTGTATCGACACACTCTCTTAGGAAGAGGAGATCACCTATGCTGCATACTTGTTAGGTTCTGGGACAGGTCTCCCTAGTTCCTGTGCTACCATCACCCAACTTTCAATTGCATCTTTTCCCTGTTGGATAGCTTCCTCATAGGTACTACCATGTGTTTTACACCCTGGAAGCTCTGGAACTGTGACAATATACTTGTTATCCTCATCACTCCACTGAATGATCATTGAATAGTGTAATGTTTCCATTTACATCCTCTCTATTCTCTTTAATGCGTTACGAACTTCCTTTATTTGGTATGGATCAGCGTCGTCACCATCCCGACCTGCAATAGTAACTTGAAGGGTAGGATCAGCGTCGTGATACCATACTGTGTGACTTCCTTTTCCAGGACGAGAATAAAAACCTGCTTTACTCAGATCTGATTTCAACTTCCTAATCTTAGGCGGCATGTAGATCCTTCCTTAGCACCTTCTTAGTTATATAGTACCACATGTGGGTGATTATCTACTATGAGTGTTGATGAGAGAGGCCTTGCTCATGCATGCGGGATATGTTTCACGTGAAACATATCCCGCAGAGCTTCTCTTTGCTTAGACGCCTTGCTGGGCAATGAAGTGAGCAAGATCGGCAACACGATTTGAATAGCCCCACTCGTTGTCGTACCAAGCGATAACCTTGATCATATTACCACCCAACACCATCGTCGACAGGCCATCGACAATCGAGGAGTGAGCATCGCCACGAAAGTCCGTAGAGACCAGGGGCTCCTCGGTATAGTCCAGAATGCCCTTTAATGAACCAGCTGCAGCCTCTTTGAAGGCTTTATTTACAGTCTCAACCGAGGCCTCTTTACGGGTAGTGATCACGAAGTCAACCACGGAAACTGTCACTGTAGGTACGCGCAAGGACATGCCATCGAAGCGTCCCTTCAATTCTGGTATGACGAGAGCAAGTGCACGGGCGGCACCTGTGGTCGTCGGGATGATATTGGCAGCAGCGGCACGTGCGCGACGCAGATCCTTATGTACTTGATCAAGAATGCGCTGGTCATTGGTATAGGAGTGAATGGTATTCATGAGACCACGTTCAATGCCGAATGTATCGTTGAGCACTTTGGCTGTCGGCGCAAGGCAGTTGGTAGTGCAGGACGCATTGGAAATAATTTGATGCTTCTCAGGGTCATACATATGGTCATTCACGCCTAGCACGACAGTCAAATCCTCTCCCTTAGCAGGAGCTGAAATAATGACCTTCTTGGCACCAGCCTGCAAATGTGCAGCAGCCTTGGCAGCATCAGTGAAGAAACCGGTAGACTCAATAACAACCTGGACGCCCAGATCCGCCCAGGGAATTTGAGCAGGGTCTTTCTGAGCAATAACTTGAAGCTTATGACCATTGACGATCAGAGAATCCGCTGTAGCCTGAACTTCACCAGGAAAATGTCCATAGGTTGAGTCGTATTTTAAAAGGTGAGCATTTGTCTGTGTATCAGTGAGATCATTAATTGCTACAACGTCAAGATCATTTGAGTGACGGTCGAGAATTGCTTTTAGGGACTGACGCCCAATACGCCCGAAACCATTGATACCCACGCGAATTGCCATGTTAATTTCTCCTTGTTAGTTATTTAATCCCAATGTGCGAGTTGCTCATGGGAACATTCTGAGGACGAGTATAAGACTCGAACTAATGAGATGCGAGAAGAATCCACAATCTCTCAGTCCTTATATATATACCAGGGTACCACTAGTTGAGACAACTATCAAGATTCTCAAGTCTAACAACAGGATCATTTAAAAGTCTTCGGTCATCATGTTTTTCACGTGAGGCCTCGAAGCACATCATCAGTCGTCACGATATATGCTGGTTAGACGAGCTTGCAGTTTGTCTTGGCTGTATGTATCCTGTTTCTATCAGGGAGGAGATGCAAAGGGTATTCCAGGGGAAGCGATAACCTCAGATATCAGGTTTTCGTCCGATGAATATAGTACAGATAAGTTAAAATACTTGTAAGGCGGTGTAGTATGTATGTTGATCGTTCGATGCTATAAAGACAAAGGAGCTATCAGATATGGCTACGGATTATCTGCTCTTTGTTCATGGAGTCCATACCCGTTTTAGGAGTACTCCAGCTGGCTATGCGGATGAGCTGTTTAATTACATAAAGGGCGGGATAGGAAACTCGTCTCGCTCTCTTGAGAAGATAGTTATTTATTGGGGGGATATAAATGATGAGCAGGAATGCCAATTATATAGAGCCTATGAAGCCTCTCCGCATTGGAAGCGCTTCTGGTTCCGAGAATTCCGTCAGAAAGTCATGCTGCAATTTGCTGGCGATGCAGCGCTCTACCTCAGCCGTTATGTCGGTTCTAAAGTAGCGGATCGCATTAAAGATCAGGCATTGGAATACCTGAGCGATTCCTCGGAAGGTGATCGCCTACATCTGGTGACGCACAGCATGGGCGCTGTCATTCTCTTTGACATACTATTCAGCCATCGTTGGGATGACCCGAGTATCCCCGGCTACAAAAGTGTGAATGCTATCCGAAGTGTGATCTTTGGCGTCTCGCCCAATCCAATGCAGGGAATCAAACTCGGCAGCATCACCACGATGGGATCGCCTATCGCAATCTTTAGCCTGATGGATGTAGATCAGAGTGTGCAGGAAGCTACAAATGCCCAGAGTCACGTCTCTACACACGATATTACTCCTAGATTGGAGCAACTCCTCTTAAGCCTTTATCAAGCGATGAATGCAAAACTTCCTTGGCGAAATTTTGCCCATCCGGGAGACCCCATGGCTTACCCACTAGCAACGCTTTTGCCTTACCTAGTCGATGGGGAGTCCCAATATCTGGATGTGGAGGATGTAGTGATTCGTCCTACCCATCTACCTGACTTTCTACTAGGACTATTCAGTCAGACACCACTTGCCCTGATCCGCCTCAGAGCTGCCCATAGCAGCTATTGGCACAGTCAGCAGGTGGCCGATAAGCTCGCACAAACCATTGATCAGGCAGTAGAACCCCTGGAAGCTTATGCTGGAGCCCGGTAATAGATGTAGGAGGATGGGGCAGGAAGAGACTCCTTCCTTCCAGCCCTATCCTGCTTGATTGGATATAGAGAAAAGGGCCAATCCTGGCTTTGAGAGAGCGCAGGCATATTCTATCGAAGAAAACTCACACTTCTTTTTTCTCCTCGTCCTTCCATCGCCATGTGACTTTATAGTTTCCTTATAACTGATCAACGATTTCCCCTTTTAGAGATAAGGCAACACCAGCCATTAGGAATAATGACAGGGTCATTCGCATTGTTTCCTAAGCTCGCTCTCTCTGAGTCGAAATAAGGTCCAATATTTACACCCAGGACTGTGAAACGGCAGATAGACCATAAACGTGGTTAGCACATGGAGGTATCGCTAGTGTAGCTAAAGAATACTCTGATGAGTAATGGGAGCAACAGATGAGTCGGCGTCCTAGCAAAAAATCAGATGCATCTCTAAGTAGAGATAAAAAACGAAATAAATTAATATTATATGTAATTGCAATATCCTGTGTATCACTTATTGCTATTATAGCATTATTACAAGCATTTGTATTTTTAAATCATGAAAATAATAAAGCAGGTGAGGGTGCCGGAGCTGTTACAATGGCAGCAATTGGAAAAATAATACAAGAGGGAGCGAAGAATATTAATGAAGCGTATAAAAAATTTTTAATGGGAGAAGAGAAAGAAGAAACAAGGGAGCATTCTCGTCCATGGGAGAAATCATCAAAGAAGTTTCCACCAATAGGAGCAGTAAGTAATCTATGGCTGATTGCTGTGAAGCCTGCTCTGTTATTTGTCGAAACAATCGCTTCCGCAGAAGTGAATAAACCCGATATGATATAGTAGAATGAGAATGGTATGCACAAGGATGTGTGTCGTTTGTCGCAATATTTTTCGCGTTTGACGAAAAATTTGGCTCATATCCCCTTTTGACACTGCTGGTAAACCCCTTGAGCGAGCATGATTTGAGTAAGTGCTCGCAATGGGGACACGCTCAAATGGCACATCTAAGACAACTTCATACTTTTGCCAGTCGGTTGTTCCTTTCATCGGCCTATTATGCATGTTGTCGAACCCAAGGGTTTCTCCTTGCTTCGGGCCATCAATGCGCATCCAGAGCCCTGCCCAATCTTCAACTCCCTCCGACTTGACCACGGCAGAAAAGCGCATGCGTTTATTGCGGTAATCGTTGGCTTTGAACATTTGCATCAATGTGCCAAAGCCTCCCAGTTGAACTGCTTTAGCCTTCAGGTAACCACCCTTTTTCCCGTGGTAGGTGACACTGCTGTCAATACCTTGCTCATACTCTTGGGGGCATGGCTACCAGCCAGAAACCAACTTTTCATAGCTCTCTCCTTTGTTCGGTATACCCACATGAACTGGTAGAGACCAGAGATGGTGGGCTCATTTTTGTGTGGCTTTTTGAGCTGACTACCACTTCATGGAACTCTACTGTTCTTCGCCCACGTTCTCCTACCATCTCAATTTCAGCCTGGGAGGCTACCTCGGTAATGATGCTGTTCGCATTCCACCAGCTGTGCTGTTTGAAGGCCCAATGCCCATCAGCCGTTTCAGCAATGATCCTGCCTGTATGCTTCTCGCTAGAAAGTTTTGTGAGGACCTCATCTCCAGAACGGCATTCAAATGCACCCTTCCACCACGTAGGACGTCTCCATTGGAGATCCTGGCCAGCGGCTTCCTGTATGGCTTTCATTGATATTCTCCTGCAAAAGTTGTCATGGAGTCATGGAGCGTAACTCTTCTCACAGTATCTATACGCTCCATTTGGCCCAAATTGGTGGGTAGGATGCTCATAGGTGTAAATGTTAGCATTGGGTGGCTCATGTCCACATTTGACACTCCCCTGAAAAAGAAGGAGGAGAGTCATCAAGAGGACACAAAACACCCCATCCTAATCTGACCGCTTGAGCTTGGGTCAGAGGAACTCAAGAATTATAACGGAGCTGATAGTCAGTAATCTCAACGAAGGAGCTAGCCAACAGTCTCCATCCTAAAAGTTCGTATTTTCCTCGTATTTAAGGTAAGGTTCACTTTGAGCTAGATCCAATGTGACAACTTGAATGATCCAAAAATCATACGGACCCCCGTCAAAGGCCGTTTTACTAGCGATTGCTGATCTGAAACTGTCACATTCTTTTGAACCTTGTCTAAGAGGAAGTAACTGGATTTGCTCTCATCTGTATGAACACTGTTGACGTATGAACCTGACGCCTATAGAAACAAGGAACGAATGTTATGAACTCCCAACTGGTCATCATCCTTGGTCTGACCCTGACTACCCTGCTTTGTGCTGTCGTCACATTGCTCCTCTACCGCCGTAGCCCGGAGCAGTGGTATTGGCTTATGAGTGCACTCATTGGAGGTGCCATTGCTTTTCTCCCACTCTCTAACTGCACTACCGTATTGGAATGAGGACGATGCAGTGGTATATAACCATTGGAAGTGCCGTTGCTTGCCTCTTCTTCTTCGCTCTCATAGGTTTTTTCGATGCTCCCTTAGTACACGCGGGCAGAAATATGATCCGAGTTTGCGATGGCAAATGACCTCATACTCAGAGCATCAACACGGAACTGACTTGTGTCCGCCTGTACTTAGCAATAGCAGTAGCACCTGGAGCGGTATATGTCGGTTCGGTTTCTGGCTTGTGGGTACGCTCTAGGACTCGTTGAGGTTTCCACACGTCCCTCCAGGATATGCTCCCTTAATAAAAAGGTAGAGGAAAGGTAAGCTCTTCTCCTCTACCCCGTTTTTGTATATCGTTCCATGTATAGCTATCTATCAATATTGCTATAGAATGATACGATAGACTGTGATAGAAGTAGACATTGGTATGTTTGCTATGTGAATGGTGAGTCGGTAGTCTCTCCCCGTGTGTCGATATACCTTCTACTCTGCTTAGGAATTTATCCTCTAATCAAGCATGGTCACTATCAACACCATAGTAAGAGACTACCTAGCTCAGACCAAACGTTTAAAATGTGACAGGGCCGTTGGCGGTAAACCAGTGAGGTACGCCATGCTTATCCCACTCACAACGAGCATGAGCACATTCTTGTACGGTGATAGCGTTCCCGTCCGAGTCTATGCTTTTATATTCCTGGGTGATTGGTGGACCGAACTGGTAGTTGTGGAAGAGCCATGCTTTCACCCAACTATCGTGGATCCCACTATTCATGGGTGCTGGAGTACCGCCAAAGAGCTGCGCGGTACTATTCCAGCAGGTATCTAACTCTTGACGTATATGCTCATTTGTCTCGTAAGGATTCGCTGGAGGTTGTGGCATAGCTGTATCCCCCTTCGGAAAAGCATGAAAGACCGCATCTAGCAAGCCAGGGTTCTCCACGGCGAACCCATAATACCAGACAGATAGGGCTGTGTGCCCTTGATTGTAGGCCGCTTTTGCAATTGCAACCGGATCATTGAGCCCGAATTCTTGAGAGAGGTCAACTGTTGGTTGCAAGCACTCCGCACCGCTTTGGGCAAATTGTTGCCAGCAAGACGCCAGGAAGTTTGTGTACTGTTGCGGCATATAAGCGTTGACACATGGGTTTAAAGCGCGTATGACACCGCCCCAGTTTTGGAGGAATGGATCACCCCATGTCGAAACGAGAAACACGCCCGGTACGGGTTGTAGCCTCGCATTCATACGCGAAGCCCAGTCCACGTGACCGTTCCATTCAACTTCCATGTCAGCGCATACGACCCCGTTATCTTGCATGTATTCAGTAAGCAGGTTTAGTTCACCGTCGAGGCCGCCGAACGTATCGCCGTAGGAATACATATAAGGGATGACGCCGACACCTTGCTCCTTGATTGCGTCACGAATGCTACGAAAGCCATCGATACCGTCGTACCACACAATAGTTCCCTCGGCGAACTTGACGAGCAAACTATCAACGTCATGGGCACGGGCAAACTGCGCTACGTTAATGAACTGTTGATGCGACCATGTCCGAGTTTCTACCCCTAAAAATAAGAGGTGCTTTCCCGTCACGGCTGCTGTCTCTTGACATGTCATAAGGGACCTCACTTCCAATGCACTACCTGAATAATCATCGTAACTACTGAGGGCGCAAACTCTTGATAGTTAGCTGGGACTCCTAACAACACACGCAATAAGTTATCAAACGGGCGTGATGCCTCGCATTGGCGTAGAACCTGAGGAGATACCCTCGCTCGGTAGTTAGTGCCGATTTGGTCTAAGCCAACCGAGAACATTGTCGTAGTTATGCCCTTGAAAATGACAGAGACTTCCAAAAGGCCAGTTCTGGTCAAAGCTTGTAAAACTATTCGGATTTGCTGGACAAGCGACGGCAATATGACCATATCCGTTGCCTACATTAGTATTCCAGATCACGATATCACCCTCATTGGGAAAGTTGTCTGGAGTATTCCCAATTCGGGTATAATAATTGGCAGGAAAGTTTGTCCAAACGTCTATCGCATTACCTCCTAGTCTTGGTGCATCAACAACGTCGCAGTTATATTCCTCTGCCAAGTCCATGCACTGATAACCATAGGCATGATCAAAGTCTATTCCTTGCCCATTAAATCTCTCAAAAAATTCCTGTGCGGTCATTTCTTCGTGGTCTCCTTTCTGCAGAGAACTTGTTCACCCTTTTTGGGATCTCTATACAACGAAACGATAGGTGTATTGCCAAAGAGACAACCGGGAGGAGAGATCTTTTTGGCTATCTTGCAAATCTGTGATGGACAAAGGTAACAGACAGAGGGCTTCTCGCGTGTTGATAGGTGAGGTTGTGCTACAGAATTCTGGTGGATTGACCGATATCTCTTTAATGGTTAAGAGTTCTCCATGAGACAGAAAGGATCATCATATGTCGAATCCTACTCAGAACAGGCCTCTGCAGTCTATTATTCCTCCACATATACTCAGGGCCATTGCATTGAAGAGTCAGGACGTTGCGCAACGTAATCGAGCCATACACGTGCTCTCCTTGGATCATACTCATCGAAGTGCGCGTACGATACGAAGTCAGCACCGCTTGCACTTCCCTCATGAGCACACTCTCGTTACTGCCAAGGCTAAAGTTCAACGCACGATTTATGATGCACACGGGACCATGGACGACTGGCTAGATAGCATTGTCCGTGCCGAGGGAGATAAGCCCGTTAGCGACCCAGCTGTCAATGAAGCGTATGACGGGCTGGGGTGGACACATGCTTCTATCTGCAGGTCTACAGGCGCAATTCTATTGATAACGAAGGATTGCCATTGCAGGCGGTCGTTCACTACGGCACACATTACGATAATGCCTTTTGGGATGGGTCACGGATGATCTTTGGTGACGGGGACAATGACCTCTTCAATCGTTTTACCATTGCGATTGATGTCATCGGACATGAACTGACTCATGGGGTGACTGAATATGAGGCCAATCTCGTCTATTCAGGTCAATCAGGGGCCTTAAATGAGTCGATTTCAGACGTGTTTGGCTCGATGATCAAACAGTATTCACTGAACCAGCGTGTTGACCAGGCTGACTGGCTTATCGGAGCAGGTCTTTTCACAGCAAAGGTCCATGGTACAGAACGCCATGGTCCAGTCCTGCGTGACATGGCCAATCCTGGTCAAGCTTATAACGACCCGCTTCTAGGGAAAGATCCACAACCCTATCACATGGATCACTATGATCCTACACTCGAAGACAATGGAGGTGTCCATATTAATTCGGGTATTCCCAACCGAGCTTTTTACTTGACAGCCAGTACACTTGGTGGCTACTCCTGGGAACGTGCTGGACACATTTGGTATGAGACCGTCTGTGATCCACGTCTGCGCCCTACTGCTCAGTTTAGCGATTTTGCCAAGCTCACGCTCGAAAATGCTGAAAAGCTCTATAGGCATGGTAGCCCCGAATGGACCGCCGTTCTTGAGGCCTGGGATCGTGTTGGAGTGCCGGTACCAGTACCGGCAATAGGAGGAAGATAATGCACATGCAGGTGAAGACTGAGGGGGGCATTGCAGGCCCCATCCCAGGACTATCCAAGCCGATTGTCCTGGATAGTGACACGCTTCCCCCTCAGGAAGCAGAAGAGATGAGGCAATTGGTCACCGCAGCTCATTTTTTCGAATTGCCAGCGCAGCAACCACTACCTCAGCGTGGTGCTGATTATCGAAGCTACACCGTCACGATTGATAATGGAGAGAGGCATCATAGCGTACAGTTCACAGAACTGGTTGCCGATCCACATTTGCGTGATCTGCTGGCATTTGCGTTGAAGCATAAATCAAGTCCCTGATCATCAGGGCAAGGTCTCTACAAATAGCACCGAATAATGAGACTTCAAAGAACAAAGTCACTCAGAAATGGGTGGCTTTTTCGATGGGATTAAATTCGATGAATAGAGCAGCGATTATTGCTATGTTGTGAAGGGTAACAAATATGCAATGATCGGCGTGTTGGTTTTAGGAATGGTAGGAACTGTAGAGAAGAGAGCAAAGGCAGGGTACTCCTATGTCGACACTGACCAAGAAGCTCAGGCACAGCAGAAGTGCAATGCAAGCGGGGCTTCGCTCGTGGTGGGAGACAATAAAACGGCATTGGATAGTCAGCAGTATTAGTGTATTTGTACTAATATTGATTATTGCATCAATTATCGCTATAGGTATATTTGGCTGGGACTGGACGGGTTTCTTTGGTGGATTTAGCAAGAAAACAATAGCGACAGAAATAACTCAATCACCTAACAAGAAAAATACGACGACTGTTGAACAGCGACCAGGAAAGACATTATGGGATTGGCTCCAGCTCCTTGGAGTGCTCGCCATTCCTATTGTAGTGGGTTTTGGAACATTATGGTTCACCAAACGGCAAGCTAAAGAAAGTAATGCGGAGAATAAGGATAATCAACGTGAAAAAGCTTTACAGAGTTATATTGATAACATATCTAAGTTACTACTTAAAGAGAAGCTACGTGAATCCCAACCAGAAGATGAAGTGCGGACTATTGCACGCGTGCGGACATTGACAGTACTGCCTCATTTGGATAGCATGCGTAAGAGGAGTATACTTCAATTCCTGTACGCGTCTCGCCTTCTAGAAAAAGACAAAGACAAAGACAAGCCTATCGTTGAATTGGACGGAGCCGATCTCAGCAGCGCCAACCTCAACCGTACTAACCTTAACCATGCCTGCCTCAGCCATGCCTACCTTAGGGGTGCCAAGCTCAGCCATGCCTACCTCATCAGTGCTGATCTCATCAATACCAACCTCAGCTACGTTGACCTTAGCCATGCCCTCCTCAATGGTGCATACCTCAATGGTGCCAAGCTCAACCTCACCAGTCTCAGTAGAGCCGATCTCAGTGGAGCCGACCTGCGTAGAGCCAAACTATACGGAGCAGACCTGAGCAGAGCCACCTTGAATGAAGCAGACCTACATGGGGCTGAATGTAATGCGGAAGTGATGCAAGAGAAGGACGAGCAAGGAAAACTTGTTACCATAGAGCCAACGCAATGGCCCGAAGGTTTTAACCCTAAAGCTGCAGGGGCAATCTGTGTTGATTGCGAAAAACCATAGTGATGTATTTTATCATATATCTAGCATTAATTATGCAAATGTGGCGATTTATCGCATCCGTGGGTCAATTCATTAACTAGTTAGTAATTCATTGCGCGAGTTGTAGGGACCCGATTTATCGCGTCCGCCGTGCATCTATCGCGTCCGTTTAGCAATTCATTGTGCGTATTGATTGAGCAGTACCTAAAAATCTGGTTTAACATCATTCTCGTATAAATAATCCGGATCAATATCTATATCATCATTCCAATAAACCGTCATTCCATCTGCTTTAACTTGTTTAAAAGAACTATAATCATTTAACTTCTTATGCATAGGATATTTAAGAAAAACTGATATATCTACTTTTTTACTTCATCATTGCTAAATTTGATCAACAATGTTTTATTATCTATTGCTTCCGCTTCAACTGGTCTTGGATTCATGACATTCATCTGCCTCCTATCTTAAGGGATCAGTTTTAAATGCAGCTTCGCCTTCACACAACAATTGCCAATGGCATGAAGTTCATCTTCATGGATGGCTGCCCATGCTTCTACTGTCTTCATTTGTCTAATCGGCAAACTGTCTTCTAAAATAGTTCCATCCAATGCCAAAACAACTTCAAACTCATTGTAGCACGAGCCCACCATCTATGTGTTATGCTAGGTTGTATAATTGAAAGTTCGTTAGCAATTACTGCTGCAGCCCACCTGACACCTCTCGTAGACTATGCGGACCTGGATGGAAATTTACTGATCGACAATGACCCCTATGAGGGTCTAAGAGTCGAGAATGGGAAACTTGTATTGTCGGATGGGCCTGGGTTGGGAGTGAAAGTACGATAAGCAAAAATAGACAGAAAGGTATCAAAAATGTTTATTGATCTGAGAAGTGATACTGTCACCCTTCCTTCGCCCGAAATGAGAGCAGCTATGTACCGAGCTGAGGTAGGAGATGATGTATATGGCGAAGATCCCACGATCAACCGTCTACAAGAGTTAGCAGCTGAGCGGATAGGGAAAGAGGCTGCCCTCTTCGTTCCTAGTGGCACTATGGGTAATGCTATAGCCGTACTAACCCATGCTGGACGTGGGCAAGCGGTCATTGTAGGTGATCAATCTCACATCTATCACTACGAAGCGGGTGGCCCAGCCACGCTAGGAGGTTCTCCTATGCATGCGGTACCAACCAACCTTGATGGTATGCTCGACTTGGACAAAGTGAGGACTGGTATCGCTGATGAGAGCGACGAGCATATTGCACCAACCGCACTAATCTGTATCGAAAATACGCATAATCGCTGTGGTGGGACTGTACTGAGCGTAGCACAGGTCGAAACAATCAGTACCTTGGCTCACCAGCACTCACTCCAGGTCCACATGGATGGTGCCCGTATTTTTAATGCAGCGGTGGCCCTTGGTATCCCTGTGAGTGTCCTTGCACAGAGCGTGGACTCGCTGATGTTTTGCTTCTCAAAGGGGCTGAGTGCACCTGTTGGCTCAATACTGGTCGGCAGCAAAGAGTTTATTCGTCGAGCACGCCGCATGCGAAAATTGTTGGGAGGCGGTATGCGGCAAGCCGGTATCCTGGCTGCAGCAGGCATTGTGGCGCTGGAGCAGATGGTAGAACGTCTGGCAGAAGATCACGCACATTGTCAGCTTCTAGCATGCGGCTTGGCTGATTTTGCTCAGGTCGACATTGAGCCCGACCGCGTAGTTACGAATATCTTGACCTTCACACTTCACAATGCTGAGCAGCAAAAGCTTACTGAGACAGAGACCCTGCACTTTCTGGCAAAGGCTCGCGAACACGGCGTGCTCCTGAGTCACATGGGCGGTGGTACTGTCCGCGCTGTTACTCATTATGGCTTGGAGGAACACCATATTACGACTGCTCTAACAGGGATCAGGCAGACACTGAGAGAAATGCATTGATAATTCAGAAGCCCTGAAGTGGGGACGGTTGGTTATTGGCTGGCGGTACTTCAGGGGCGAAACGAGTGAGATAAAAGAAGTCACGCTGGGTTCCGTACAGGTATTCATAACCAGACCCCTGCATCTGCGGATTAAGCTTGCTAATAGTAAGCTGCCCATTGTCGTTACGATTGTAGAGGAAGGCACGGACCCAGAAAGGGTTGATGTCTGTTTGCATTGCCATCACTGCGCCAGCAGCTTTCAGTGCCTCACCAAGAGTCTCTGCCGTAAGTGCGTTACCAGCAGCGTAGAGGAGTGTTCCCTGTGCCGTAATACCGATAGCTGAACGCCAGGTGTAGACACTGTTCAAAATGGTGCCACCCCATGCTGCCCCATCGTGTGTCAAGGGATTAATGATTCCCTGATTAATGAGTAAAGCTCCATTTTGTCGCCATGCTACAAGATCTGTATTCTGGCTGTCGAGTAGTGGGTCAACTCCCCATAAACCAAGAATGAGTTTGCCTTCTTTGGTTATGGCAATAGTGGCAGCGTTGGGCTGTGGTGGCACGTACACAACTCCATTGGTCATTAATCCATATTGGCCGTCAGAATACTTGAAACCACCATTGAAGGCTGCGAGTAATGTATTCCCTTGCACGTCATTTGCTGGAATAATTCCAGGACCACGTGCCCCTCTCGGTCCCCCCGGTTCCACAGTGCCGCCAACGATGTGTAGCAAGGTAAAGCGATTATCAAATTGCTGCAACGTGACAATGGCATAGGGATGTGATGGATCGGGGCGAATGAAAGCCTTGGCGTCCAGCGGTAGATAGTCGTAAGGTGCAGGTGCGTTATCCTGTATTGTCCAGGCTCCCTCGCCAGCAAGCGCCGGGGAAACCAGAGGTGTCATCGAGGGCAACGGCATTGGCGAGAGGGTTGACCACGCCGGGGATGTTGGTGATGGTATTGGTGTTGACGTAGGATGCGGTACCTTTGTTGCCACCTTCCACGGTGTATTAACCTGCTTGTTGCCGAGTTGATACTGCATCTGGGAAGCTGTATTAGAGAGGCCAAGGTACCATGACTCAATCTGAGCTGTCATCGTAGGTCCAACTAACGCACGCAAGGTGTCAGCCATCCACGCTCCCGCTGTGCCATTTCCCTGACTCATAAAGACGACAGCGATAATAGTGATAGTACAACAAAATGTAAATAAAACACTTAGTCCCTTTTTACGTGATTTCTGCTGCTTTTGTTTGCGTTTCAGACGCCATTGTACCAGTGATGGTGGTTTTAGAGAGAGTTGTGGCAACGGCTCAGGGATTGGAGTGATGGCAGGCAGAAGATCGATAGGGTCATTGATCGAAGGTTCAAATGAGAGTTGTGGCAACGGCTCAGGGATTGGAGTGATGGCAGACAGAAGATCGATAGGGTCATCGGTCGAAGGTTCAAATGAGAGTTGTGGCAACGGCTCAGGGATTGGAGTAATGGCAGGCAGAAGATCGATAGGGTCATCGGTCGAAGGTTCAAATGAGAGTTGTGGCAACGGCTCAGGGATTGGAGTGATAGCGGGTATTCGATCGGTTGGGTCATCCAACGACAGCTCAAGTGAGAGTTGCATGGATGGCTCAGGGACTGGAGTGATGGCAGGCAGAACATCGGTTGGGTCATCCAACGACAGCTCAAGTGAGAGTTGCATGGATGGCTCAGTGGCAGGAGTGATCTCAGGCAGAACATCGGTTGGTTCATTGACCAGAGGTTCAGAATAAAGCGTATTGGGAGGGAACTCCACAGGAATCTCGGGTAGTGGGATTAGAGAAGATTTTGCAAACCGCCGCTTGCGCTGCAGAAACCGCCGCCAGATTGGAGTTTGTGGCTCTGGTGACATTGTGATTATATAACCTCCCATGAGACAAATTCTTGCTCATACCTTTCCATATATCAAGAGACGTATCGAAATCTAGACTGTAATCAATGTAGGAAGATGGTCCCTTTGTTGTGGTTGCACTAACCAAAACACAAAACAGTCCATGTCTATAGGTTGCAATGTTTCACGTGAAACATCAGCTCTACAGATGTTATACTATCACTAGTAAAGTAGGCAAGGGTAGGGCGCGGGCACGATCACCTTTAGGTGATTGATAGTAAATTGGGATTGATCAGCCCGATTGGTATCTGTGTAGTTATAATCGAAGGTTGATAGTATGACACTTGCTGGGCAGCAACTGGGGCATTACCGTATTATTCATCTGATCAAACAAGGCGGCATGGGCGAGGTCTATCTCGCTGAAGATACCCGTATTTCACGCCAGGTCGCTGTCAAAGTTGTACGCGAGGAGCATCAACCCTATCTCGACGCCGAAGTGTCGCAGCGAGCGGAGCGGCTCTTTCAACGTGAGATGAAAGCAATATCTCAGCTTGATCATCCCCATATTCTTAGCGTCTATGATTTCGGCGAGGAGCCAGTTGCAAATAGTTCTATCATTTATATGGTGATGCCCTATCGTCCGGAGGGGTCACTACTCGATTGGTTTCTTCTACGTGGCTCTGACTTGCTTCCCCCACAAGATGCTGGGTATATGATTGCGCAAGGAGCCTCAGCTTTGCAGCATGCCCATGACCATAACATCATTCACCAGGACGTGAAGCCTTCCAATTTCCTAGTCCGTGCCAATGCAGACCATCCCACACGTCCTGATCTGTTCCTCGTTGACTTTGGCATTGCCAGAGTTATGTCGGCAACCTCGACAGCGAGCAATAGCGTACGTGGTACCTATTCCTACATGGCACCGGAGCAGTGGAGCGGAGATGCAGTTCCTGCTAGCGATCAGTATGCCCTAGCTATCATGAGCTACCTACTGCTGACGGGTCAACTCCCCTTCAAGGGACGGCTCGAACGGATGATGTTTCAACACCTGACAGTATCGCCAAAACCGCCGAGTGAACTCAACGCGAAACTCTCGCCCGCCATCGATGCCGTCATCCTGCGTGCACTTGCCAAGAAAAGCGACGAGCGTTTTTCCAGCATCAAGGCTTTTGCCGTTGCCCTGCAGCAGGCACTTGATTATACCGACCAGCGCGTTACACTTGCAATTAGCAGGGGTGAGGCATGGCGAGGAGGAAGCCGAACGGTCACGCTGTTGGACGAACGTCAGGTAACGGTGACGATTCCCCCTAATGCTCAGCATGGACAGGTGTTGCGTCTGCCAGACCAAGGCTTTTCGTACTACGATGGCGGCCCGCGTGGTTCCTTATTGCTAACTCTGAGCACCGATGAGGACGAAGCTATGTCTGTCCTTATTGATAGCGGCGAAGATGATTTGCCAACCGTGCCAGCCAGCGGCAATCTTGCCAAGCGACCAGCTTCGACCGCTGATAGCAATAAGCCTCTACCGTACATTGATAAGCCTATATTTGTCTCCCCGGCAGTCTTAACTCCGACACCATCTCCATCAGGAGCTACTCCGCTGCCAAACAACATTGTTTCAGCCCCTCTACAATTGGGAGTCACGCTACCAACCAGTTCTACTCGCAATAGAAACCTGCCATCGAAGCGGCACAGCATTGTTTTCATCACAGTAGCTCTACTGCTGGTAATGGTCGGCGGCGTGCTGGCAGTCGTGTCAGTCAACAACACTAGTGCGACCAGTAGTGCTAGTGCGACATCAACCGCTCAGAGCATCACCTATGACAGAGAAACGGTAGCTGCGCGGGCAATTAACAGTACAGCGACGGCAATCGTTGCCAATCCCGACCCCTATCGACCACCGTCTGGTACGCTAGCTTTTGTAGACCAACTCAGCCAACCTAAAGCATGGGGGAATTTTTCGGATACAACCTCTGGGAGCCAGTGCCAGTTTGTGAATGGCGCATATCAGATCAGTCAACCACAGCCACAGCCAACTAAGCCCTATCAGTGTTACGAGGGCAATCAGTACAGTAACTTCGCATTTGAGGTGAAGATGACAATTAACCAGGGAGATTGTGGTGGCTTAGTAATACGTGATAATAGCAATCAATCGAAATATTACGTCTTCGAAGTGTGCCAGGATGGCAGCTACTTCTTTTGGAGTGCTGGTCACACAACACCATTAAGGAGTCACAACTCTTCGACAATCAAACGGGGACAAGACCAGTTGAATGTGATTGCGGTCGTTGCTAGGGGCAGTAACTTTGATCTATACATCAACAGCCAGAAAGTTGATAGTATCAGTGATAGTGCCTATAGTCAGGGCAGCATTGGCCTCATTGCCCATGCCTACAACCGTGCGACAAAGGTTACCTATCAAGATGCACGGGTGTGGACCATTAAGTGAGTGTTCACTGTTGCAATGTTTCACGTGAAACATCTGTCCAGAAGGCTGTCCGCTCTAGCTGTGTTCCTCTGATCTTGCATTAGTGCAGCGTTTTGCGTGACTCGAGCACTGTCTGTGCTATACTATCAGTATATTTATAAATCAAGCAGCACCTTCAGTTACTATTTTAAGGGTGGATAGTATGACACTCGCAGGACAACAACTGGGGCATTATCGTCTTGTTCGTCTGATCGGACAGGGTGGTATGGGCGAGGTCTATCTGGCGGAAGATACTCGTATTTCACGTCAAGTTGCAGTCAAAGTCGTGCGCAGCGAGCGCCAACCCCATCCCAGCACGGAAGCATTACGGGAAGTCGAACGGCTCTTTCAACGTGAAATGAAGACGATCTCTTGGCTAGATCATCCCCATATTCTCGGCTTCCATGATTTCGGTGAGCAGCCAGTCGCGACAGGTGACCTTATTTATATGGTGATGCCCTATCGTCCAGAGGGGTCTCTTGTTGATTGGCTTATTCGACGAGGCTCTAACCGGCTTCCTCCGCAGGATGTTGGACATATAGCTGCGCAAGCAGCTTCAGTCCTGCAACATGCCCATGACCATAACGTCATTCACCAGGACGTGAAGCCCTCCAACTTTCTGGTGCGCGTCAATGCGGACCATCCTACGTATCCCGACCTGTTTCTGGTTGACTTTGGCATTGCTAGAGTCATCTCGGCAACCTCGATGGCAAGTAAGAGCATACATGGTACCAGTTCCTATATGGCACCAGAGCAGTGGAGCGGGGATGCCGTACCTGCTACCGATCAGTATGCCCTGGCTGTCATGAGCTACCAACTGCTGGCGGGTCAGCTCCCCTTCAAGGGACAGCCTGAACAGATAGTGTTTCAGCACCTGACAGTATCGCCAAAACCGCCGAGTGAACTCAACACGAACCTCTCGTCCGCCATTGATGCCGTCATCCTGCGTGCACTTGCCAAGAAAAGCGATGAGCGTTTTCCCAGCATCAAGGCCTTTGCTGTTGCCCTGCAGCAGGCGCTTGATTATACCGACCAGCGCGTTACACTTGCAATTAGCAGGGGCGAGGCATGGCGAGGGGGAAGCCGAACGGTCACGCTGTTAGACGAACGTCAGGTAACGGTGACGATTCCCCCTAATGCTCATCATGGACAGGTGTTACCTCTGCCAGACCAGGGCTTTTCATACTACGATGGCGGCCCGCGTGGTTCCTTATTGCTAACCCTGAGCACCGATGAGGACGAAGCTATGTCTGTCCTTATTGATGGCGGCGAAGATGATTTGCCAACCGTGCTAGCTAGCGGCAATTTAGTCAAGCAACCACCTTCAATCTCCTATGCGAATGAGCCTTTGTCTTACATTGATAAGCCTGAATCCGTCTCGCCAATGGTATTAGGTTCACCACCGAGGGGAGCTACTCCGCCAGCAGTATCATTGCCTATTACACCACTACCAGTATCATCATTGCCTATTACACCACTACCAGGTAGCATCGTTCCAGCTTCGTGGTTGTTATTAGACGCAGATACGGTGCCACCACCGCTAGACTATGCAACTGGTAATAGGAACAAGCCGCTGAAGCAGCGTGTCTTGCTTCTCATCACAATAGCCCTGCTGCTGCTGATTGTGAGCAGTCTAGTAGTGGTCACATCGGTCAATAACACCACCGCGACTAATAACGCCAACGCAACAGCAACGGCTCAGAGCATCAACGATGACAATGCAACAGCCACCGTACGAGTTCGAGCAACTAGCGATGTTGCCGCTGCGCGGGCAAATAGGACAGCCACGGTCATTGCTGCCAATCCCGATCTCTATCAACCATCGGGTACATTGGCCCTTCTAGACCCGCTCAGTCAGCCTAATGCGTGGGCGAGTGGGAGCCACTGCCAGTTTGTTAATGGTGCGTATCAGATCAGTCAACCACAGCCAAGGTGGTTCTCTAACTGTAGCGAGAACAATGCATACAGTAACTTTGCATTTGAGGTGAAGATGGCGATCAATCAGGGGGATTGTGGTGGTATGACGATACGAGACAATAGTGATAACTCGAATCTATACCTCTTCCTTGTGTGTCAGGATGGCAGCTACCACTTTAATAAATATATGTCGAGTAGCGCTGGTGGCTCTACAACGTTAACGAATGGTAATTCCTCGGCAATCAATCAGGGAGCAGGCCAGTCGAATACGATCGCAGTCGTTGCCAATGGCAGTAGCTTTGATCTGTATGTCAACAGCCAGCAAATTGATAGTGCTAGTGATAGTGACTATGGTAAAGGGTACGTCGGTCTCGTTGCCAGTGCCTATAACAATGCGACAACGGTCACCTATCAGGATGCACGGGTATGGACGATTGGATGAGTGTGTATTGGTTGCTATGTTTCACGTGAAACATCTAAGCCCAGAAGGCTGTCCGCTCTAGCTGTGTTCCTTTGATCTTGCATTAGTGCAGCGTTTCGCACGACTCGAGCAGTGTCTGTGTTATACTATCAGTATATTTATAAATCAAGCAGCACCTTCAGTTACTATTTTAAGGGTGGATAACATGACACTTGCAGGACAACAACTGGGGCATTATCGTCTTGTTCGTCTGATCGGACAGGGTGGTATGGGCGAGGTCTATCTGGCGGAGGATATCCGTATCTCACGTCAAGTTGCAGTCAAGGTCGTACGCAGCGAGCGCCAACCCCATCCCAGCACGGAAGCATTACGGGAAGCTGAACGGCTCTTTCAGCGTGAGATGAAAGCGATCTCCTGGCTCGACCATCCCCATATTCTCGGCTTTCATGATTTCGGTGAGCAACTAGTCGCGACAGGCTCCCTTATTTATATGGTGATGCCCTATCGTCCAGAGGGGTCTCTTGTTGATTGGCTTGTTCGACGGGGCTCCAACCGGCTTCCTCCGCAGGATGTTGCACATCTAATTGTGCAGGCAGCTTCAGCCCTGCAACATGCCCATGACCATAACGTTATTCACCAGGACGTGAAGCTCTCCAACTTTCTGGTGCGCGTCAATGCGGACCATCCTGCGTATCCCGACCTGTTTCTGGTTGACTTTGGCATTGCCAGAGTCATCTCGGCAACCTCGACGGCAAGTAAGAGCATACGTGGTACCAGTTCCTACATGGCACCAGAGCAGTGGAGCGGGGATGTAGTACCGGCTAGCGATCAGTATGCTCTGGCTATCATGAGCTACCAACTGCTGGCGGGTCAGCTCCCTTTCCAGGGACGGCCTGAACAGATAATGTTTCAACACCTGACAGTATCGCCAAAACCGCCGAGCGAACTCAACGCGAGCCTCTCGCCCGCCATCGATGCCGTCATCCTGCGTGCACTTGCCAAGAAAAGCGACGAGCGCTTTCCTAGCATTAAGGCCTTTGCCCTTGCTCTGCAGCAGGCCCTTGATTATGCCGACCAGCGTGCTATGCTCGCGATTAGCAAAGCTGAGGCGTTGCAAGGGGGAAGTCGAGCAGTCACACTCTCTGACGGACGTCAGGTGACGGTAATGGTTCCTCCTGGTACTCAACATGGACAGGTATTGCATCTGCCAAACCTCGGTGCTCTTTACTATAACGGCGGCCCACGAGGTCCCTTGCTGCTGACTCTCAGTATGGATCAGGACAAAGCTATACCTTTCCTTGTCAATACTGGCAAGGACGATTTACCAACCATGCCAGCCAGCGGCAATTTAGTCAAGCAGCCACCTTCAACTTCCTATACGAATGAGCCTTTGCCTTACATTGATAAGCCTGAATCCGTCTCGCCAATGGTATTAGGTTCACCACCTGGAGCTACTCCGCCAGCAGCATCATCGCCTATTACACCTCCGTCAGTATCATCGTTGCCTATTACACCACTGCCAGATAGCACCATTCCAGCTTCGCGGTTGTTATCAGAGACAGATACGGTGCCACCACCGCCAGACTATACAACTGGCAACAGGAACAAGCCCCTGAAGCAGCGTGCCTTGCTTTTCATCATACTAGCCCTGTTGCTGATTGTGAGCACCATAGTGGTGGTCACATCGGGCAATAATACCATCGCGACTAATAATGCCAACGCAACGGCAAGCGCTCTGAGCATTGCCCATGCTAACGCGACGGCAACAGCGCAGGCGTGGGCAAGAAGTACTGCGACGTTTATTGCTGCCAACCGCGATCCCTATCAACCATCGGGTCCACTGGCTTTTGTGGACTCGCTCAGCCAGCCTAACAAATGGCAGAATGGTTCAAATACAAATTTTGGGGGCAAGTGCCAGTTTGTTAATGGTGCGTATCAGATCAGTCAATCATCACTAAATAAGAACTTTATATGTGACGAGCGTGCTCAATATAGTAACTTCGCATTTGAGGTGAAGATGATAATCGACCAGGGAGATTGTGGTGGCATGACGATACGAGATAATAGTGATAGCTCGAATCTATACCTCTTCCTCGTGTGCCAGGATGGTAGCTACCACTTTGCTAAATACACATCAACTATCACTAATAGTTCATTAGCGAGTAGCAACTCTTCGGCGATCAACCAGGGAACAGGCCAATCAAATACGATTGCAGTCGTTGCCAATGGCAGCAGCTTTGATCTGTACATCAACAGCCAGAAAATTGATAGTGCTAGTGATAACACTTATAATAAGGGGTACATCGGTCTCTTGGCCCATGCTTACAACAATGCAACAACGGTTACCTATCAGGATGCACGAGCGTGGACGATCTCGTGAGGGATACTGTCCTGATGTTTCACGTGAAACATCAGGACATATGAGGAGTATGAGTCCTCCCAGATCTTGCTGGGCCTGTGCTTTGACGTAATGTTTCACGTGAAACATTTCTATGGGATAGGGATCACGCCGACCGAGAAGCGGATATAGTCGTCACTGTAGCCAAATCCAGAACCAGGGACACCAGCAATACCGATTTTCTCGAACACAGAGAAGGCATCTTCGCCTGGCTGCAACTTGCTCCAATTATAGACAGTGGCATCATCATCAGTGTAAATCTCTGCAAAGAGATGAAATTTTTCGTTGAGACGGTGTAATTGTTCGATTAATCGTGTACGACGGAAATGGTAAAAGGCACGCATCTTTTCAGCAAGCCATGGATGTTCCTCGAACAAGCGATAGTAGGCCATAAAACGTAATTGCCACTCGCCTGGGAGGGAAGCTGTGCTATTCGCCCAGCATACAGCAATTTCGGAGGCAATGCGAGGATCACCACAGGTAACCCAGCCGAAACGTTCGCCAGTTAGAGAGTGAGTTTTGGAGAAAGTGCTAGCAAAGATCGTCTGTTGTAAGGTGTCAGACGGTGTAAAGGTCGCCATGCGGGCGTGGTCCTCTTCTGGTTTGCTAGTGCCGATGTAAGCTAAGTCTGCCAGCATATGGATGGTGTGCCCACTGGAACGGTACTTCTTCAGAATAGCATGGATCGCATTCAATTCATCTGGAGTGTAGGCAAAAGTGGTTGGATTGCTTGTAACCATGAGGTAGATGATATGGATATCAGGGTTTGCCTGCAGAATCTGATCAAGTTGTTCTCCAGTCAATTTAAAGCGGTGCTTGGGCAACGTCAGGTAGTTGTGGATGCGATAGCCGTAGGATTTGGCCTGCCACTCGGGCACAAGAAAGCTTGGTTCGGGGAAGAGTACTGCAACATCTGAGATACCCTGTGTACGATAGATATGCATCAGACCGCGCAGAACCTTGTCTATACTGTCCATTCCTCCAAGGCCCAAGTGTACTTGTTCAACCTGCACGGCAAGGCCCCATTTTTGCATTTCACAGGCTAGCCATGAGCGCAGGAGTGGATTGCCTGTACCATAAATATCATACATGCGTGGATCGTAGTGGTGTGCCAGTAGGAGGCGCTCGCATTCCATCATCTGCGTGCGCAGCCAGAGGTAGGTTTCTCCAGTTGCAGTATAACCGCATAGTTGCTCATTGGGAAGGGCAACTCCGATTTCATCCGCGAGGCGGCGGTAATCACCTGGGCCGTCTGGCTCTCCTTCGCACTCACTGACCAGTCGCAAGTTTACATCACCAATAGTGCGGTTCACAATCTCCGAGCGAATAACCTCCTCCTCTATATTGTGCTTGCGGCACTCCTGTTCCAGTTCGGACACAATGCGAGCCATGACACGGATAGGACCAGCACCTTCTTGAATATGAGGGCGATACCGCTGTAGGATATTACTGCGAAGTTGACGAAGCATTGCACGCTGAGTTTCTAATGAGGTCGTAAGTGTGGGAGAAGAATCCCGAAAAGCATTGTGGTACATTCTTCGTTGAACTCCCTTCGTATGACCATCGTGTACTCCATAGTACACAGTCCAGAAAAAGGCTGCATTGCCTTCATTGTTAAGCCTGACAATAATAGTGTAGCACACGGCTGGAGAGATCACAAGAAAACAGATTGTGAAGGCCAAAGAACTGTTTGCATACCAATCACAAGTATTAGTACTACTTCGTTAGTTTTGACTTCTCACCGCCTTGGGCGGTTCGCTTTGTGGGGTTGTGGAGGTGGGAAATGTGGGCCAGCTGGCCCACATTTCCCACCTCCACAAAAACATCGGCAAGCTGCCTCCGGCAGCGAGGAGTGAGAAAAAGAGAAACTCACGAAGTAGTATTGGGACCAAGCATCGCAAGGATTGTTTGCAGATAACTAGGTCAACAGCAGGTTAGTGCTCTACCAAGCTGATGAATGTAAAATGTTTCACGTGAAACATTCAGGAAGGAGAGCGATCTCTATGTTCCAGGAGAAAACAGTTGTCATCACCGGAGCTGGCCGTGGTATCGGACGCACACTCGCACTGGGCTTTGCTGCTCAGGGCGCAACAGTCCTAGTCCACTATGCACATTCGAGCCGAGGTGCAGAAGAAGTCGTTGCGCAAATCAAGACTCAAGGAGGAAATGCCTTCCTCGTACAGGCAGATCTTCGCAAGCCTGAAGAGGTTGCACATCTGGTCGAGGAGGCTCGTGCTCTGCTAGGTTTGATCGATGTCTGGATTAACAATGCAGGGGCCAGTGCCAATAGCAAAGAAACAAAGGGGATGAGTGAAATAGAGATCTTTGAACGCATGGTGGGAGTCGATATCATGGGTACATGGCGCTGCTGCCGCGAAGTGGAACAACATATGCGAGAAGGCGGCTGTATCCTGACAACTGGCTGGGATCGTGCCGTGGATGGAGCACCGGGCTTACCTAATCAGATGTATGCTATCAGCAAAGGAGCAATCATGTCCCTTACACGCTGTCTGGCTTCACAGTTTGCTCCACGTATACGCGTAAACTGTATTGCTCCTGGTCGCATCGAGAATGAATGGTCACAGAGCTTGTCAGAAGGGACACGTCAGAAGGCCATACAAGGGATTCCCATGCAACGCTGGGGCACTCCCGAAGACGTTCTGAATACGGCACTCTTCCTGGCATCGCCTGCAGCATCTTTCATTACGGGCCAGACCATCCTGGTCAATGGCGGTGAGATTATGCGCTGATCAAGAGACAGAATACTCCTTCCTTCACTGCTTCGGTCAGGACTGCAATGTCCCCTGTTAGCACACGATCTTGATTGACCATGGGAACACGGGCACGCACGAGTTCATAGGCCTGCTGTACACCGGTACCGGGTTGAAGTGGCTTGCGAAATTCCAACATCTGGGCGGCACATAATAGCTCAATGGCAACGACCTGTTGTGTCAGTTCCAGGATGCGTTGGGCTTTGTGGGCGCAAGTCGCCCCCATACTCACAAAATCTTCCATTCCAGCCGACGTGGGGATAGAGTCGATACTAGCTGGATGTGCGAGGACTTTGCATTCGTTGACCAGAGCCGCTGCAACATACTGTGTAATCATGAAGCCTGAATTGAGTCCAGGGTCAGGGGTCAAGAACAGTGGTGCCTCCTGAGGATCCCATGCATGCGGCCCCATCAGGCTATAGATGCGCCGTTCTGCGAAGCTTGCCAGCTGGGTCAGGGCAATGGCCAGCACATCGAGCGCTAGAGCCAGTGGTTGCCCATGAAAGTTACCTCCGCTCAGTACATCTCCATCGCTTGGAAAAACGAGGGGATTATCAGTTACAGCTCCTAGTTCACGCTCAAAGATCTCTGTACAATACTTTAGGGCATCGTAAACTGCACCGAAGACTTGGGGTGCACAACGCATCGTATAAGGATCCTGCACACGTGGACAGGGCTGGTGGCTACTGTTGATCTCGCTATCGCTCACAAGTTCACGTAAATGAGTAGCGCTGATCTCCTGTCCAATTTGTCCACGACTGCGATGAATACGTGGGTCCAACGGCACATGGCTCCCCATCAACCCTTCAATACTCATGGCACAGGCCACTTCGGCACTGTTCAGCAGAATTTCAGCATCCGTCACGGCCAGGAGCGCGATAGCCTCCATTAGATGTGTCCCGTTGATGAGGGCAAGCCCCTCTTTGGCCTGTAAGCGCAGCGGTGTCAACCCGGCCAGACGCAGTGCTTCATCTCCCATATAGCGCTGATCTCGGTAGATAGCTTCACCTTCACCTATCAGTACAAGTCCCAGATGTGCCAGTGGCGCAAGATCACCACTGGCCCCTACAGATCCACGAGAAGGAATGACTGGAGAGATATGTTGATTAAGTAGTGCAATCAGGAGTTGAACAACTTCCACACGCACACCCGACTTGCCGCGTGCTAGACTGGCAGCAAGCAATACCATCATAGTACGCACCACCTCTTCGCTCAGTGGTTCGCCCACGCCCGCTGCATGGCTACGGAGCAGGTTATGCTGTAGATCTATCAGATGATCCTGCGAAATATGTACGGTGCTCAGATGCCCAAACCCTGTAGTAACGCCATAGATTGTCCGTCCCTCTGCTGTGATTGTCTCTATCAGTGTACGTGCAACTTGGATCTGTTCAATTGCATGTTTGCCTAGCAAGACAGGAGTAGAGTGACGAGCCACCGCGATAACTTCGGCTCGTGTGAGTGCCTGCCCATTGATGGTGATCTGATGAGCAGGTTCTTGGGTAGACATATGACTCGTCATGGAATTTGTCCTTTCAAGGCTTCATGCCTCAAGGCCAGTCTGGCCTACAATGTTTCACGTGAAACATTGTAGGCCAACAACAACTAGCGCTGCACCAGGGTTGTGCTAACTTGATTAACTCCGAAGTGATAGCCAATCTCGCGATAATCAGAAAGTGACCAGAAGGTGAGTTCGCAATGTTTACCTACCTCAAGGCTCCCGATCTGATCCTGCAATCCTAGAGCACGTGCACCATTAATAGTCGCCGCAGTTAGAGCTTCTTCCAGCGACATTCCCATTGCGGACATCGCCAGTCCCATGATCATCTGCATGTTTTCACAATAACTGGTTCCAGGATTGAAATCTGTGGCCAGTGCGGCATGGAGTCCGCGATCGATCAAGCGTCGTGCCGATGGATAAGGCATGCGTAGGGTATAAGAGGTGCCTGGCAACAATGTCGCGACCACACCTGCCTCTCGCAATGCATCCAGGTCGTCATCACTGGCATAATCAAGGTGGTCAGCTGAGGTCGCACCTAGTTCAGATGCTAGCCGGGCACCACCAGATGAATTAAATTGATCGGCGTGTACTTTGAGCTGGTAGCCAAGTTCCTTAGCGCGTGTCAGAATGCGACGACATTCCTCTAATGTAAAGGCCTCGCGCTCACAATAGACATCACAGAAACGTGCTAGGCCAACAAATGATGGCAACAGTTCTTCTGTCACTAGATCTACATATGCCTCACGCCGATCCTGGTATTCCTGCGGCAAAACATGTGCCCCTAAGAAGGTAGGAATGAGGCGCATCTCCGTCTGTGGAGTGAGTGCCGTCTTCTCCTGTGCCATCAGCATATTGATAATGCGTAGGGAAGCTTCCTCCGTTACTCTATCCAGACCATAGCCCGTCTTGATTTCAACTGTTGTCGTACCATGAAGACGCATGGTCTCCAATCTCGCCTGAGCTAATGCCAGTAGTGCCTCTGTACTTGCGCTGCGTGTTGCCTGTACGGTGGTGAGAATGCCACGTCCCTGTGCCAGTAATTCGGTATAGCTTACCCCGGAGTGTCGCAGGTGAAATTCCTCTGCACGATCACCGGCAAAAACCAGATGGGTATGCGAATCGACAAATCCCGGCGTAACAACCGTACCTTCGGCATCTACAATGGAAATATCTTGCGTATTCGTCGCCTCGTCTGTCTGAAATAATGGTTCCGTCGTATTATCTGGCCCTATCCAAGCGATAGTGCCATCGTGAATAGCCATGGCTGCATGCTCAATAACTTGCAATGGACCAGTAGCTCCCGGCACAGGTTGCTGCGCGACGGTTACTAGCTGTCCAATATTGCGAATGACCATGCTAGCCTGAATCCTCGACGGAGGCTGTGATGGATCGAGACTCATGGATAGTGTCTCCTTTATTAAAAAAAGCTCTTTTAGACGTTATAGCACAAGCTAGTAGGGACGTCTACTCGTAGCGAAAACTCCTGCATAAAGTACTCGACATGCATTCTTAACTCTGGTATAATGGGCATAGAACATCGGTTTCATGTGGGAATAGGTGAAGAGGGGACATGCTGCATGTGAACGGTGAGGAAAAAAAGATAGGAGTGTAAATGGCATGGGCAAATGGGAGGAGAGTATGCGTAAGCTAGTGCATGCGAACCCACAGGCGTTTATTGACCTGATGTTGCAAGGGTCACAACAGCGAGTTCGTTTCACCGGACACCAACAACCCGAAAAGTTGAAAAATTGGCAATTAGAAGTCGACAAATTACTGGGTATTGAGGTAGATGGGCAAGAAGCCCTGATACACTTTGAGATCGAAACCTACTACAATTCTGATATGCCAGAGCGTCTTTTGCGCTACAATGTCCTGGCAAGAAGTGAGTTGAATCGTCCAATTCTTTCGTGTGTCGCTCATTTACTGAATGATGGCAAAATGAAACCGCCACCGCTGCATTGGACCGAACCGATCGAAGGCGATGTGTTAAAATTTAATTACCGGGTGATTGAGGTCGCAGATTTCTTGGCGGAAGACATTCTTCGTCGAGGCGAAGTAGCTCTATTAGCGCTGCTTCCGTTGACCAAAGGCGGGGCAACGCGTGAGAATGTACAATTAATGTTGGGTGAGCTGAATGCCAAAGAGAACGAGGATCTGGCTCTGGCTGGCTTCACCCTAGCGCTTGCAATATTCGACAGATCGGAATCCGGATTGGCGAATCGTGAATGGTTAATAGAAAGGTACAATAGTATGTACAGTATGTTACGTGATCTATTACACGTTGATCCAATGTATCAGGCGATTGTGCAAGAAGGTCGACAAGAAGGTCGACAAGAAGGTCGACAAGAAGGTCGACAAGAAGGTCGACAAGAAGGTCGACAAGAAGAGCGACAAGAAAGGATTCTGGATTTACAGCAAACAGCCCTCGACCTTATACAAGCAAACTTTCTTCAGCTTGAAGATATTGCCAAACCCAGAATTTCTGCTCTTAGCGACCTCCAACGTTTACGACAGTTGATTAGGGCGCTCATCTCTGCCCGTAATGAAGAGGATGTTTACCAGGCATTTTCGGCCTGTAACCCAGATGAGCCCATCCATTAAGTAGAGGATTATCATCCTCGCCTACGAATAGTGCTCGACTTAGACGCTTACCTCTGATATAATAATGACATAGGTTATAGAACACCAGTTTCACGCGGGAGTATGCTATGAGGGAGCGCCTTGTTTCGGCACATGTGAGCGAAGAGGAACAGACTACCGAAGGGAGTTTGCGTCCCCGACGTCTAGCTGAATATATTGGACAAGAGAAAATCAAAGAGAACCTGAGTATATTGTTGGAGGCAGCACGTCGCCGCAACGAAGCAGTCGATCACGTCTTGCTTTATGGTCCGCCGGGATTGGGAAAAACGACGCTCTGTAACATCATTGCTGCCGAAATGGGTGTCAATATTCGTACTACCTCTGGCCCTGCGGTTGAACATGCAGGTGATCTTGCTTCGATTCTGACATCGCTGCTACCGGGCGAGGTACTCTTCATCGACGAGATCCATCGACTGCCACGTCCAGTCGAGGAACGCCTCTACTCTGCAATGGAGGATTTTGCCCTGGACGTAATGATTGGGAAAGGACCCAGCGCGAAATCGCTGCGGCTCACCCTGCCACCCTTCACAGTTGTTGGCGCTACGACACGCGTTGGCTCACTCACTGCACCCTTGCGCGACCGCTTTGGGGCCATCTATCGCATGGAATATTATGAGATCGATGCACTCAGGCAAATTCTGAAACGTTCATCGCGTATTCTCAAAGTGCCAGCTGAAGGTGAGGGTGTTGAAGAGATTGCTAGTCGTGCTCGTGGTACGCCGCGTATCGTCAACCGTCTGCTCAAGCGTGTTCGTGACTATGCGCAGGTCAGGGCAGATGGTGTGATCACAAGGGATGTCGCCAGGGCAGCCCTTGATGCAATGGAGATTGATGAAATCGGACTTGATCAGACTGATCGCAATATGCTGGTCACGATCATTCAGAAATTCAACGGTGGCCCCGTTGGATTGGATACCTTGGCTGCCAGCACAAGCGAAGATACAGACACGATCGAAGACGTCTACGAGCCATACCTCTTACAATTAGGCTTTGTCGCTCGAACTCCGCGCGGACGTGTCGCTATGCCTGCGGCCTATGAACATCTAGGCTTAAAAGCTTGAGGTGCAAAAAGTTGATTGATAGCGTAAGCAAATCTTTAAACATGAAGATTAGTGATTTTGATTATGATTTACCGAGTGAATTAATAGCTCAAACACCGATTGAACCACGCGATGCTTCACGATTGCTAGTGGTAAACCGTGCCAGTGAAACATGTGAACATCGTCATTTTCGTGACCTTGTTAGCGCTTACTTGCAGCCCGGTGATCTGCTTATCGCCAACCAGAGCCGTGTTCTTCCGGCACGCTTGCTCGGTCGCCGTGCCGAAACTGGCGGAGCCGTCGAAGTTCTACTGCTAGCCGAGCGTCCAGATCTTGGCCCAGACTGCTGGGAAACGCTGGTACGCCCCGGTCGTCGCCTGCATGAAGGTGCTCGCATCGAGTTTGGCAACGAAACAGAAGGGATCAGACTCCAGGCTGAAGTCCTGCAGCGCACAGAAGCAGGTGGGCGTATCGTGCAAATCACCGTTCCCGGGCAGGATGCCGCCCAGCCAAAAACTGATCCTTATAGTGTCCTAACCGTTCGCCAGCGCATCGACGAAATTGGACGCATGCCTCTTCCTCCCTATATCCATGAGACACTTGCAGATCCTGAACGGTATCAGACCGTCTATGCTCGCATCAAAGGTTCGGCAGCTGCGCCGACAGCTGGTTTGCACTTTACCCCACAACTGCTAGATCGACTGCAGCAGCAAGGTGTCCGCGTCGGTTTTGTCACGCTGCATGTGGGACTCGACACATTTCGCCCGGTTGAGTGTGAGAATGTCGGTGAGCACAAAATGCATAGCGAAGAAATCGAACTGGACGCACCTACCGCTGAACTGATTCATGAGACACGCAAGGCCGGAGGACGCGTCGTCGCTGTCGGCACGACCTCTGTTCGTGTGCTGGAGGGCATTGCCAGTATGCACGACGGGTGTATTGTACCTTACCACGGATATACGCGTCTCTTTATTACCCCTGGTTACCACTTCCATGCTGTCGATGCCATGATTACCAATTTTCACTTACCTCGCTCAACCCTGCTCTTGCTGGTCAGTGCCTTCATGGGTAAAGAATTAATGGAACGGGTTTATCAAGAAGCGATTCGTGAGCGCTACCGCTTTTTCAGTTTTGGCGATGCGATGCTGCTGCTATAGGATCTTTCATATAGGGACGATGCGGACGCGCTAATGATCTTTGACTTTTTCATCCAGCAACTTTTAAGCAGGACGCTACCGCTGTCCTCCTTTGTTACGTGGGTTCCCAACAACTCATTCATATAGGATCAAAAGGTAATTTTTTATGCAATACGACTTACTGATCCGCAATGCCCAATTTCATTGCCGCCAAGGACTATCGGATATTGCTGTGAAAGATGGTATCTTCGCCCGTATCACAGAAGACCTCTCATCCGAGCGTGCAGCACGCAAGATAGATGCGGCAGGGCGGCTAGTAGTGCCACCGTTTATTGATGCTCATGTCCATCTGGATGCCGTACTCACAGTAGGTCAGCCACGCTACAATACCACAGGCACCTTGTTAGAAGGCATCCAGATCTGGAGTGAACGCAAACCAAGCTTGACGCGTGAGGATGTCAGACAGCGTGCTCTCGAAGAGATCCAATGGGAAGTGGCACAGGGTACACTGCATATCCGCAGTCATGTCGATGTATGCGACCCCGAACTTACAGCTCTGCGTGCGCTGCTGGAGATACGCGAAGAAGTACGCGATATTTGCGATCTACAACTGGTTGCTTTCCCACAGGATGGGATTCTCTCATTCCCCAACGGGAGAGAACTGATGCGTAAAGCGATGGAATTGGGTTGCGACATCGTCGGCGGCATTCCCCATTATGAGGCGACGCGCGATATGGGCGTGGAGGATGTCCACTATGCCTTCGCTCTGGCCAAGGAATTCAATCGTGACATCGACTGCCACTGTGATGAAACCGACGACCCCCATTCACGCTTTACCGAGGTCATGGCTGCTGATACTCTGGAACAGGGATGGCAGGGACGTGTGACAGCAAGCCATTGTACTGCCATGCACTCCTATGACAATGCCTATGCATTTAAATTGATTCGCCTGCTCGCACGAGCCCAGGTCAACATCGTCGCCAATCCATTTGACAACATCGTTCTGCAGGGACGCTTCGACACCTATCCCAAACGTCGAGGCATCACGCGGGTGAAAGAACTGCTTGCCGCTGGAGTCAATGTCGCCCTCGGACACGACTCGATCATGGACCCCTGGTTTCCCCTTGGACGTGGCGATATGCTGGCAGCTGCTCAACTTGCACTCTTCCTCTGCCACATGAGTGGCTATTCCGAAATCAACGATGTCTTCGATCTGATCACGACCAATGCTGCAAAGGCCCTACGCATTCAAGACCGCTACGGGATCGAAGAAGGCAAACCTGCCGATTTTCTCATACTCGATGCCTCCTCAGCCTTTGAAGCCCTGCGACTGATTCCTGCTCGACTCTATGTCTTCAAAGGAGGACGCGAGATCGCTCGAACAACGCCTAGCAGAAGCATTGTGCGCCGCGCAAATACTGAGGGCGAGCAAGAAATCACATTCTGTCCTTCTACATTCTGACAATGGCGTCATTCTACCATCTACGATTTTTCTTGCGCGACTGTTTCGCCATCTTGTTTTTAGCTTTTTTGCGCATTCCCGCCTCGCTTTTACGACTTGTCGGTAGTGGGTTATACGGGGAAGGATGATCCTGGCTTGCAGAAGGGATTTTCATTTTGTACTCTTCTGGCCTAATCGAAACGCGTAGAAAGTCGATCTACTCTCCCTTTTCACTTTTTCTTCTCTTATACCCTCTAAAAGGATCAAAGGGAGGGAGAATAACCTTCTCATAAACATCCTCTACTGGAAGCACTAGATCGATAGTTTCTAGTTCTATACTTTCTCCCTTACCGCACCATTGGTCTATCCATTGAAAACGATCTAGATCCTGTGTTCCTTTTCTTGTCATCTTCTGTATGACCATACAATCCCAATTTACAAGAATATACTCTTGGATTGAGAAACATTGTGTATAAACCCAAAGTTTGTCACGCCTATCATCATTCTCGGTAGTAGGGGATAGTACTTCTATCACTAACTTTGGGTGCTCTATATACATCTTGTTTTCCGTTAAATCCTGCTCGTTGCATGTTACCATGATATCAGGTAAGTAACATTCGTCTTCTACTTTAAGAGTACCTTCTACAAAAGCAATGCAAGGGCTCTTTCTTAAATGTGGATACAAAAGACCATGTACATTGTTTATCAAAATGCCATGGTTAGTAGAACCCCCAGCCATAGCAACCATTTGACCGTTTCTAAATTCATATTTCTGGTCAAGTCTCTCACGGTCTAGGGCTAGGAAGTCCTCTACAGTCAGGTGTTCATGTCTTCTAGCTACCACGGCTTAATCCCTTCTTGTGTGTATGCTGCTATCTTCTCATGAGACAATTTTACCACAAGAGCGCCCTTTTGATTGAATATGCTATCTGTTTACTGTTGTAGTTACTGCAAAGTTTCCGCTTTTGCCTAGTGTTGTTCACTGATGTGTTTGGGTATCATTCTCGTGCTCATTTGAAGGTATCATTGTTCACTTTTAAGAGTGCTGTCATGACAGCCAAGGGAAAAGCATCTGGCGGTAGTGGCATAATCAGGAATGCTAACACTGGCACACTCTGAGTGTACCTTCGCAGATGTATGGAACTCTCTTGATGAGAGTTGAACTGCCTACTTTGATGCTCATGAAACCCATTATCATCTTTTTCTTGTGTTAAGAGAAACAAAGGCAAGAGGCTTAGGAGAAAAATCTTGCTTCCAATTGGTGCGCCTCAGTTTCCCGTCCCATTGTGTGCAGCAGAGACGCGTAGTTCTTTGCCGTCTTCTGTGTGAGCCTATGCTGGGGTCCGAGTACCTGCACCAAGATGTGCAAGGCTCGCTCGTAGAGTGGCTTTGCTTGGGTATACTTACCCTGTTCGGTGTAGAGACTGGCGAGACCGTCAAGCGGATAGGCTACATGGGAGTGCTCAGATCCGTGTGCCTGCTCAAAAATGTGCAAGGCTCGCTCATAGAGCGGCTCTGCCTGGGCATACTTGCCTTGCTCGGTGTAGAGACTGGCGAGACCGTGGAGTGGATGGGCTATCATAGGATGCTTAGGTTCCAGTGTCTGCTCAAAAATGTGCAAGGCTCGCTCATAGAGCGGCTCTGCCTGGGCATACTTGCCTTGCTCTCGGTACTGTTCGGCAAGATCATTCAGCAGACGGGCCACCTTGGGGTGCTCGGGTCCCAATGTCTGCACCAAGATGTGCAAGGCTCGCTCATAGAGCGGCTCTGCCTGAGTATACTTGCCTTGCTCGGTGTAGAGACTGGCGAGACCGTGGAGTGGATAGGCTACATGGGAGTATTCAGGTCCGTGTGCCTGCTCCCAAATGTGCAAAGCTCGCTCATAGAGCGGCTTTGCCTGGGCATACTTGCCTTGCTCTCGGTACTGTTCGGCGAGACAGACAAGCGAAGAGGCCACCTTGGAGTGCTCAGGTCCGTGTGCCTGCTCCCAAATGTGCAAGGCTCGCTGGTCGAGCGGCCCCGCCTGAGCATACTTGCCTTGCTCAGTGTAGAGACTGGCGAGGCCATGGAGCAAAGAGGCCACCTGGGGATCGTCAGGTCCGTGTGCCTGCTCCCGAATGTGTAAGGCTTGCTCGTAGAGCTGCCTCGCCTCTACATAACGAGCATGGTTATGAAGGTAGAGAGCTGTTTGATAGAGCAATTGTGTCGCAACAGAGGAGGTCAAGTGTAGCTGTTCAATGAGTCCTGCACAGCCCTGAGCATGGGAGAGACAGCGTTCATATCGTCCCTTGGTGCGATGATCGACTTCGGGTAAGGTTGCCCCTACAGCTTGCACTGTCCGATCTGCCCAGAGATGATATGTCGTTTGATCCATCTCATCCTTGAGCACTGCTTGTACGAGCCTATGGATTGAGAGTAGATGCTCCATTGGATTGCGCTGGATCAAGGAATAGGAGAACAGTGCTTTGAGAGCTTTGCCAAATGTGAGAGGATTGGTAGAGAATTGCTGGATCTCTTGGCCAAGATACGAGGCCCCTTCTAACAAGATCTCTTCAGGAATGGCATCAGGTTGCAGAAAAGCGCATACCCGCAGCAGATCTGCCGCAGCAGGGTTGCTTTGCTTGACCTTCTCGAAGGAGAGAGACCATGTTGTTGCGACTGGCTCGGGGTGATCTAGTACCAGTCCTCCTCTTTCCTTGAGCAAGGTTACTCGATACTGGCGATAGAGCTTCAGGTAATCGGAGAGGCTGTCATGTGTCTCCTCGATATATGCTCCGGCTTGATCAAGCGCTAGTGGTAGTCCTCCCATTTCTTGGACTAGTTCCCGAGCAAGAGCTACATCACGAGGTTCAGCCTGATCCAGAGAAGCATCAGCTGCAAGCATGCCTGCTCGACGCAATACAAACAACGCTCCCATATCTTGATCCAATATCTCAACCTCAATGCGGTTGGCTAATCCTCCTGTACTTGCAGCACGCGTTGTCAGCAGCGTATGTCCTTGACCCGTAGTGGGAAGGAAATCTCTCACTACTGTCAACTCGTCAGCATTATCCAGGATCAACAACCAGTGGTCATGTGTCTTCAACCACTCTTTGACTGTCTCAACGGCAATGAGCTGGTCTTTCTCGTCCTTCTGCGGCAGTTGGAGCAGCTCTGCAAACGCCGCAAACCCAGAGATGAGAGCCTCAGTCGTATCAGCACGGCTCCACAGCACGGCTTGATAGTCCTGATAGTAGCGATAGGCATACTCAAGGGCAATCTGGGTTTTGCCAATCCCACCGAGTCCGCTGATGGCCTGCGGTTGTGACAAGGCAGTGGTCTGTCCAAGACGCAGTGCCGCTGCCAGTTGAGAAAGCAGTTCCTCACGGCCTGAAAAATACGCATTGCGTGGATAGGGAATATTCCAGATACGAGGGAAAACACCCGGAAAGGAAGGACGTTCAGAAAGCATGTGGGCAATTGATGGAAAGGCTGGCGCTTTTGAAGGTTTGTGTCGTTGCCGCTTCACTGCAGCAAGTAAGGTAGCCTGAGCCACTTGTTCCTTCTGACCAACGAGATCGATGTAGACGATTGGTCCGAGCAGCCCCTCGACAGTGCAGGGACGAACACGCACTGGCACAAGCAAGCCCAGTTCTCCTTTGGGGTCACGTCGGAAGGTAGTTGCCCACTCGGAGGGTGTGAAGCGGGAGTCTAAGTAGTCTGGGGATAGTACGGCAATGGTTCGCTTCGCTTGTTTGGTAGCAGTATCCATGTCGAGCACGAAATTGCCACCTGCATGGAAATCCCACGCTTGAAGGATCGTCGTATAGCCTGCTTCCTCCAATTGCCAACCAATCCACTCGGCCCAGTGCTGGTCTGCAGATGTATAACTGATAAAGAAGTCTTTGGACGCATCCATACCCATTGTTCAGTCTCCCTCCGTGTCACTATCGATATCTTCCATTGTGGCCGCATTTCTAGTATAGAAGATCTTTTGTATGGTGACAAGTAGGGAAACTTTTTACTTTCCAAGCATCATTCGACAAGTTTGGAGAAAAGGGCAGGAATATTAGCTGTCAAAGGGTACCTTAATTTTCCGAGCCAAAGTGCATTTTTTTTCTGCGATCGATAATGCTATGTGTAATCTCTTCGAGTTTATCTGGGGACCACAGTGCAAAATGGTCCCAGGCACTCGTTTGCCAGTCATCGGCCATCTTAATTGCAGCAATCCATGGTGGCAGGTTAAGTAGCAGATGATCTGCCAAGGTTGTGATAAATGGCTCATACATCTGTCGTATCTCAGAGAGACGCTGTTCAGCATCCTTTTCATGCTGCAGCTTGAGTCCCACCTCAGCGAGAGCGGCATGCATTCGTGCAAAATCAGCCGATGCGAGGCGGTCACGCTTCGACTTCTTGGGCGGTATCCCATAGAAGTAGGCGAGGTCCACTGCTGTATGACGTGCAATTGCAAAAGTGAAGCGAATTGCTGGTGTTGTAACTCCCTCGAAGCCGACGAGTAGTAATGCGCTGACGTCCAGGATAGCGGTGAGTGTTCCCAGCCAGGACTGGCGCTCATGTTGAGAACGGTAGTAGGTCAAGATGGGATAGGAAAGGTGGCTCTCCAGTATTTCTGCGCACCAGCGTTCCCATTCATGCAGAGAGTGGATCAGTTCCTCTACCTGTTGATCTCGGTAATGTCTGCGCAGTGCTTCGGCGGCACTAGCTGGGGAGCCAGCACGTGCATCCATCTGGGCTATGCCGACTTCTCTACGTGAGAATGCTTGGTAGATCACCGGAACGTAGCCAATGATGAGGGCAAGAAACCCAAATCCCATGCCAGCTTCGCCCACGGCGAGGATGCGTCCCAATTTTAACAAAGGCACAACATCACCGAAGCCAAGGGTAACGAAAGTCGTTCCGCTCATGTAGAGATAAGTCCCAAATGTTACATGCTTATTGGGAGTCTGTAGGGATGAGCCTAGTCCCCACTGAAGCAACGCGAAAGCCAGGATCAAGGCTGCTGCCCAGAGGGACAGCAAGAAGATGAGTGAAAGGGGACCAAAGTAGCTCAGATACACTTCGCGTCGGTTCCCTTGGCGCATCTTGCGTGCGACTGACGACCAGATAAGCCAGGTAGTTCTGTAAAATAAGCGCGATAGTGTGAAGCGTCGTGAGACTCTGCGTGGCAGGACAACCGCCTCGAAACTATCTTGCAGGATAGTAAAGATTAAAACAATGCCGATGATGATGGCAACTATGTTCATGGATAATCTCTTTCTCAATAAGGAGAGTACAATTGCCTAATTGCTTTCCTTATTCCTAAGCAAGTCTGAGCAAGTCTGAAATTGATTGTAATACAGCTTTTATTTGATCGGCAGCATCAAGCTATTACGCGAGAAAGCTAATCCAGCAATGACAACATTTGTGCCAATGGTCGATATTCCTTCGTACTTACTCCAAAGTTTCCGCTTTTGCTGTGGGCGGAGGAATTATATAATAGGGGACACCAAAAAGAAACTTCTGAGTTCAATATTTATTTTCGGGGGGTAAGATGATCGATTTGAGTGATCCTACGCTTGATGAACGATTAAAGCGCCGTACTGCAGATGGGCGCTACGAGCTAGGAGAGTGTGAGCTTGTCGTCAATATCCGCGCGTTACGTGCGACAGGCAATATAGTCGGAGTCCATCGTCTTTGTGAGGTATTGGTGCATCGTTGTGCGCCAGTGTTTCAGCGGCATACTCAAGGTTTGCGACACAGGCCTGAATTGCGGGAGGAAGCAATCGCCAATATGGCTGAGCACCTGTTACGCGAAGCCCAGGATCCTAGTGAAGTGTTTATGACTAAGAATTTTATTCATTATCTGCGCTGTCTCTGTGCTGACGAGTTTAATCGTGTCCTGCGCCAGGAAGGCCTGTACTACCGGCGTGATGATGAAGGGCGACCTTCTGGCCGTCCCCAGCACGTGCCTCGCTCACTGGTTGAGCCTCTGCAAGCGCCCAGAGATGATGATGAGGGGCAGATAGGCGCTGACGTGGCCGATCCACATGATCAATATGAAACGATGCATGCCGGAGAGGAAAGTCAGCGCATCCTGATGTATTTGCAGGACCCTCTTGATCGTAAAATTATGGTTTTGCGCATTCTTGAAGAAATGAAATGGGATGACGTTGCAGTACTTTGTGAGCGTACTGAGCGTACAGTGCGCCTACGTTTTGAACGCGCTCGTCGTTATCTACGCGAGTGTGTGGTAAAAGAGCAACACGTGACCTATAATCCAGCAATTTATCAACAATAAATGGCAGCACAAACAGAAAGGCGTACAGAATAATGAATACTCCCGAATTGCAACGTTTAAAAATGGCCTGGCTGACCGCAAAAGAGGTTGATGATACGCAGACACAAATGCGTTTGCTGCGTGATCACCCCACGGAACAGGAGGCCCTCGTCGATTTTATTGCGGCTTGTCATGCAATTAGTAGAGCAGATGTGGAAAGTATAGAGCCTGATGCTCCCCTGCTGGCATTGACGCAACGCGCCTGTCAGAGTGCACTGGAGCGTGTCTTTGAGCCTCAGCCCGCAATTGCAACCCTGAGCGAACTGCGCAAGAGCCGTCACCTGAATAAAGTCGAAGTTGCCAAGGGTTTGCACCTGGGTATTGACGTGTGGAACAAGTTTGAGGAAGGTGCAATTGAGCTGGTGAGCCTGAGTCAGCGACAGTTGCAACGTCTAGCAGAGTTCTTTCAAGTGAGTGTTGAGCAGTTCAGTACTCTACTAAATCACAGCCAGCCAGCCTTTACTATCAATCGCCGCCAGACACGCGATGCTGCAGATAATGACCAGGGGCCGCGCAAACAAAGTTTTGCGGACGCGATCAATCGCAGCACGATGTCAAAAGACGATAAACAATTGTGGTTAGATTAGATAACAACTCAGATAGCAATAGTGCAGGTCAACGCGATTAATCGCCAAGGGTAGGGGCCCGATTGATTGCGCCCGTCGTTCCCCAGTGGAGGTAAAAAATGACGGCGAAAATGCAGTTAGCGCGTTTTTTTGCCGTCATAAGCTCTGATATTGTTACCTAGGCCGTTTGAGATTGAAACTACTGGTTATGCTTCTCACTCTCCTAAGAGCCACCACCTTCACCAGGTTCGGAACTAGGGCTACCGCTCTCAGGCTTGCTCTCATGGCCGTTCTCATGAGGACTAGGTTGGTTGACAGGAGACAGTATTGCTGCCAGTGCAGGAGCTAGCGCTGCCGTTAGCGCTGCCGTCAGAGCAGGAGTCAGAGCTGTCGCCAGTGCAGGAGCCAGTGCAGGAGCTAACGCTGCTGCAAGTGCAGGGGCCAGGATATCTGCCAGTGATGACGAAGATGGAGGCACAGGAGCAAAAGGCGGCTGTTTACCCCCCTTATCTCTAAGCTCTTCCGTGATGATTGCCTCAATTACTGGATCTATACGGTCGTGGATTGCTGCTCGCACAGCGTCACTGTTCATCAGAATCATCTCCTTTGCTGTGAGGACGACATGTATTAGATTTGGGATCGGGCCCCTATCTTAGGGGCTCCTAAAACCAGGAACCAGGCCTCTTTTTGGCGTTGCTATACCGAATTTCGCTAAGTGACACGAGTGGTATTATGCCTGTTCCCATTCTCCTCATCTCTCCCCACTCACATCGGCATTATCACCAAAAATATTCAGTTGCGTTACTGGTGCCTGTGCTTTCGTTGTTCATTCTCAGTATAATCTGCAGTCCAAATTGCCGGACACTCTGTTGATTGGAGCATCCTCTCATGATACGGGTTCTCCAATCGCTCATCACTAGATATTCACTTCGTTTCTTGCCAGTAAGGCTCTTTAGACACACATTGGCTCACACTGAAGGAATGGACATTCGAGTACACGTTAGATAGAGCATAAATGTTTCACTATTTTCCTATTAAGCTGTCCCTATTAAACTGTACTGTCTTTCTAACATCAGGTCGTTCGCACTTCGATACATCCGGCAAAGCTCTTTTATAAGCTTGGCAGAATAGAGCTATCACGCTTAAGCCAAACATTTATAGAAGAACTCACCGGCAGTATCGAAATGAAGGAAGGATAGCTTATGTTAGAGCACAAGTGCTAGCAAGTGGCTATCCTTAGGGCTTTGACCTACTAGCGGCCCCTCTCCTCGTATTCGCGACCGCGCTGCTGCTGCTGCTCGCGCTCTTCACGGCCCTCGAATTTGCCGCTCAGAGCTGAGGCAATAGCGGGAGCGATGGCAGATGACAGAGCTGACATCAAGGGTGACTGCTGCTGCTGCTGGCTAGCCAGACTTGCAATCAGAACAGGAGCCAGAGTTGCCAGCGGCGATTGCTGCTGCTGCCAGGGAATTTGCTGTTGCTGCTGAGAAGCCAGTACAGCAACTAGAACAGGTAGAATAGTAGCAAATTGCTGATGCTGTTGAACAGGAATTTGCTGCTGTTGCTGACCAGAAAGTGCAGAAATCAGAATAGGAGCCAGAGCGGCAATTGGCGATTGCTGCTGTCCCTGCTGACCTCCCATCAAAGCGGGAAGCAAAGCGGGAAGAAGAGCGGCAATGTGCTGCTGAGGCTGTTGAACAGGAACTTGCTGCTGTTGCTGAGTCAGTGTGGTAAGCAGAACTGGGAGCAGGGCTGCAATTGGTGATTGCTGCTGCTGAACAGGAACTTGCTGTTGCTGCTGGCTAGCCAGTGCAGCAATCAAAGCGGGAGCTATAGCTGCCCACTGTCCAGGTTGCTGCTGCTGACCAGAGAATATTGATGGTGCTCCACCCTGTTCAATAAGCTCTCTTGTGATCAGTGTCTCAAGTACTGGATCGATGCGATCACGGATCGCAGCTCGTACAGCGGTTGTATTCATCAAAATCATCTCCTTTAAAGGTTATGTTCAAGGTTCTGTGTATCACAGATGGGGCCAAGACCCGTATCTGTGCAAGATTCCAAAATCAGGAACCAGACTTTTAGCGCCGCATCGCCAGGGCTATGCATTGCCAAGTTTTCACTGAATGATGCAGAGGGTATCAGGACTTGGAAGCTTTTAGTCTCTTCCTCCCCCCTTCATTCAGATCGGCACCATCACTAAAAGTTTTAGTTATCTAACTGGTACCTCTGATTTTGATCTCCGCTTTCAATATAAACCTGACATCCAAATCTTGGTCTAGCCTTGCTGTGGTCAGAAGTACATGCTGAAAGGTGGAAAAAAGGAGCGGGTTGATAAAGCGGCTTTTTGATCTTGTGGGGATCTGGACAGTTAAATGCGTAGCTATCCACACATATAGATAGCTACGCCGTTTGACGAATCTTAGTATCAATCCAATGGAGGTAGCAAATCCTGCGATACTATAGGAAGGTGTTTATAGAGGTCAGCTCCATTCACATTGGAGCGCCAGCTTTTAGCGGCATGCAGATCATTGACAAAGTCACGTTGCAAATTGACGCCCAGTGCTTGCCAGGTAAGGCTGATGGCACGACGAGCAAAGGCAATATCATTGCGTGGCTCAATACGATCTAGGTCTTCAAAGAAGAAGCCACAGCTAGTGAAACTGTATTGATGATAATACTGTGCTTCGAGCAAAGTAAGAGTCCGCCGTGCCAACTGGGCATCGTCTGGCTCCCGATGTTGTTTTCCATGCCGTGCCCAGAAGCTCTCTGCGGTCTCCCAGCCGTTGTGCAACGAGAGATACCCATCGCGTGCCGCCCATGGATCATCCAATGCTTTGCCAGCGTATTGCTCAAACAGTTGGCTACCATGTTGATTCAAATTAGTAAGAGCTTGATGCAAGGCAGGTTTCCAACTGCTATCTCCTTCGGTACATTCACAGCCAGAGTTCCAGCGATCCACACCATGCACACAACTCCAGGCACTTGGCTCACGAATCTGCATCTCCTTGCTCGCCGGGTGCATACGCATATAGTATTCAGGCGAACAAATCTCAATACCATGGTTCGATGCGCCATGGTTCACAAGGTAAGACAAGAATTTATCACGCCAGGGTTTATGGTGTCCATAGAGTTCACCGTCGGTCGCAATGATAATCAGTTGTGCTTCGCCAGCCTCTTGCTTGCTCTTTACGACTTGTCCCTTCAGATAAGATGATACGAAGACATTGGCATCACTCGTTGTATGCCAGTCGAAAGAGACACCGCCAGAAAGTGGAGCATTATAGAAGAAAACAGTGATACTGCGCCCATTGAGCAACGGAACAATATATGGCTCCCCTGGCTCCACTGGGCTTGCAGCTTGCCAGGGAGCTAGAATGGTGTAGGTAATACCATATTGTGCTAACAGATCTAGGGACTCAAGATCTACAGCTGTTTCAGCAAGCCACATCCCATGTGCATCATGGCCGTAGCGATGGCGGAAATCTTGCAATCCCCATACAATCTGCGTACGCTTATCACGTGCGAGCGCCAGAGGCAGAATAGTGTGATTGTATGCTTGAGCCATCGCATTGCCAACACCATACTGCTCCCTGTGAATATGGTCTGCTTTAATAATGCGGCGATACACATCTGGATGGTGTTGCTCCAACCAGGCAGCCAGGGTCGGCCCTAGATCATAACTGATGACATCAAAATTGCCCTCTTCGGCATTTGGACGATAGCACTCAGAGGTAATCTTTTCATTATAGTTTCTGAAAGGGACGGCTTCGATTTCTAATGGGAGGAGACCAGTAAATGGGTTCTCGCGCGGAGGCTGGTAGAAATGGCCATGCAAAGAGAGGTATACCGGGCCAGTTTTGAGATTCGTTGGTATACCAGTAGCTTCCTGCTCAATCATGTATATGTCATCACCTTCTCTGGTACTACAGCAAGAAACAGCGCTGTTACTCCAGGACACAAACAACATTTCATCCATAATTGATAACAAAGACTGATCTATAGATATTCCCATGGAGGCTGAGAAAAATGTTCTCCTGGATGGAAACATCTTTAGTGAAGTTTCTAGATAAAACTTGGATGCTGCTAGTGAGTATGCTACAATACAGTCAAGCCGTTTGAGATGGAAAGTCAAAGCTAGGAGGCAGAGAAACAATATGAAAACATTACGCTGGACTTCACATGACTTAGAACTATTGCCAGAAGACAAGCGGTATGAAATTGTTAGTGGAGAATTGTACGTGTCAAAGCAACCACATCTACACCATCAAATTGTTTGTGGAAACGTGCACGCCTTATTAAAAAGTTGGAGCGACCAAACACAAACAGGTCTGCCGATTTTCACACCAGGAGTGATTTTTGCTGATGATGATGATGTTGTACCGGATGTGGTTTGGATTAGCTATGAGCGGTTAACAACTGCACTCCATTCAGACGGAAAACTCCATAGCTCGCCTGAACTTGTCATTGAAGTCCTTTCACCAGGTTCAGAGAACGCACGCCGTGACCGTGAAGTCAAGTTAAAACTGTACTCACGCCGTGGCGCTGATGAATATTGGGTTATCAACTGGCAAGAGCGACGTCTTGAAGTCTATCGGCGTGATGAGGGTATACTCTCTCTTGACAATACAATGAACGAAACTGAGACACTGCGCTCACCGCTTTTACCAGGATTTTCCTGCCGAGTAGGCCAACTTTTCACGAGTATCTTAAGAGATGGGCGATAAGGATTGCTAAGTTCAGCTATAAGCAAGAGAGGAATTTTATTTCCTCTCTTGCTTTTATGTTATCTAGGCGCTGATCCCTCGCGCCGGTACCACTTGGGCGCTCATAAGGAACTCCTCATAAGCCTGACGCAATTTCGGGTAACGGAGCAGGAAGATGCCTGCATACTCCTGTGACAATGGACGGGGAGGTCGCAATAGACGCATATTCACCTCTTTGAGCAGGCGATTGCCTTTCTTACCATTGCAGGATCGGCAGGAAGCAACCAGATTCTCCCAGGTGCTTTGTCCGCCACGGGACCTTGGAATGATATGATCCAATGTCAGGTCGCGACTACGCTTCCCACAATATTGGCAAGTTTCATCGTCGCGAAGCAGAATATTTGATCTTGTCGGCTGCAGCGCAACGCGTGGTACCCGCACATTGGCTAACAACTGCACAATAACGGGACGTTCTAGCTCAAGACGTCGAGCGCGTATACTCTCTTCGATCAATTCGCGCACATTCTCATCTATAAATGTGACTTTATGCTTTGATAATAATACGATGAGACGTCGCTCAGGAATGACCGAGAGAGGCTGTAGTGAGGAATTCAATACAAGAACAGGCATGAATAGCTTCCTTTCCTCTCTGTCAGAGCCGATAGCAAGTGCAGACAGCGAGGAGGATAGCCATTCTATTACAGGAAAAAGGGGAAGAGCCTAATCCCTGTGGCCTCTACCGCCGCCTGCTACGACTAGGTGGATAAGAATGGAGGCGTCTTACATGTCCAGGAGGAACAGGCACAGCAGGACAACCTCCGCCCGCTGTTTCTCCGCGCCTACACAGTTGCGAAGATGGGCGCAGGTGGATCACATAACCACCAGTGTGGGTAGTTGTATGGATCTGATGTTCCTGCATTACTAATGCTCCCTATGTACCTGTTGCTAAAATGTATGACACATACTACTATCAAGCTGCATTGCTTATCCTGTATGGATCGATGCTCCTGACCTCCCGAATGGGAGAAGTCTGTGTCATCCTGGTCGGGGTGAGAGGACTTGAACCTCCGACCTCAGCGTCCCGAACGCTGCGCGCTAGCCGACTGCGCTACACCCCGGTGACATCCACGTAAGTCATTCGCCAAACTTACCCGTGAGTCGAGCCTTGTGCTTGTTTATCCAAGATGTACTGGATAAAGGCTATAAACACTAACTCTACTCAAGGTTAGTATAACATAGCTCACCTACATTTGACAATAGGCGAACGATTAGAGGATCTGCTTGACGAGCTTATCTGCCAGGGCAAGCGAGTAATTTTGTCCGCGATCGTGTGGATAGATTTGGAACATGTTGGCGACCCAGAGCCCTTCCAGCGGCGTCTCCAGTGGGGGAATGTGCTGGCGATAGTCTGTCGTAACAATCGGCTGGGCAAATGGGGCCTTGAATATCCAGCTTTCTTGTATCCATGTAGGGTCAAAGGAGGGCACGATGCGTCTGAGATGTGGAAGAAATTCGGTTATGACCTCTTCTTTGCTCATTTTGAAGAGTGGATCGTCCATGGGTCGGTAATTTCCGAGGTAGACAAGGTGCCGTCCGCCATATTCCGCAGGTGCGCGGAAATTGGTATGTTCAAACAAACCAACAAAGGGATAGCCACGATCGCAGATGTTGATCCAGTAACTATCTGTGAGCTGGCGGTCAAGAGAGAGGATGAGGCAATGAGCTCCATAGACCTGGCCCCAATCATATTGGACGCGATACTCATCAGGTAGCGCTGGAATCAATCGACAGGTCAGTCGTGTGGGCAATGTTGAGATGATGCGGTCAAACTTCCAATTCCCCCTGCTGGTCGTAATCTGCCAGTCATTCTCTGCTTGTTCAACTTTCTCGACGCGGGTGCCAAGTAGCACTTTGCCTTGAGACTGGATGATGCGTTCCACGAGACGCTCGTACAAGAGCTGGAAGCCGCCACGCAGGTATCCAAGCTCGGTCGTGCGATCATGAATACGTGCCCAGAACCAAGGTAGCGCGATCTGATCGTATAACTCGCCGAACTTGCCCAGAAGGAGCGACTCAAAAACCATCTCATACGGGTGTTTGCCCATCCATTTGCGTAGCCAAGAATGGGCGGTTTTGCCCTCCAGCCATGCCGGATTGGTGAGCTTGAGATATGCCAAAATGGCCCCAACACGCAGCCGTTCGTCCAGACGCCAGGGTTTGAAGTGCAGAAGCGATAATGGTGAATCGAGCTGGTGGATCTGGCCTTCGATAAAACTTACAGTTCGTGGCCGCAGCCATTCCAGACGATCTCCCAGCCCAAGCTCTTCAATGATCCGGATAGCTGTTTTGTCTGAACGGAAGAGGTGATGGAAGTATTTTTCTAGCCAGGTATCGCCAACGCGAAAGCCTGCAGCTAATCCGCCAGCGATATTCTCTTGTTCGAAAACCATCACTGTCTGACCTGCCTGGGCGAGTCGGTAAGCTGCCATCAGTCCCAGTGCACCGCCACCAAGTACTGCGTATTTCATGTTGTTCTTCTCTCGTCACTTTTGCTTTTACTTTTGATGCACTATTTATTGCTTTTGCAGGCCATTCTGGCACGATAGCATAGTGGTGTTTATTCTAGCATAGCTGGCTCATAAACTCAAAGTTTTCTACTTCTTTACGGTACTGCGAACCATCTCGCCTCGCTGCGCCTGAATTTTGAACCATCGTCGAAAGGCAACGATGGCCCACACGCCTTCGACGACTCCGAAGGGCCAAGTGCCTGCAAGCCATCCATAGAGAGAGGATGCAGCACAAGCTAGAGTAAAGACAAGCACCCACCAGGATGAGCGATGTTCAAATGTATAGGATAGCAGCATGACGGTGACCGCACATGCTCCAAAAAGCGTGAGACTATTCATGCGGCGAGTATATCACAATGTCTAGCTGGTAGTACTTAAAAGTTGCAACCATTGGGAAAATTGGGGATTCGTATCTTCACCAGCTTTGCGTTCCCTGTTCGGTATGATATACTAAACCCGTTGTCCCAATAATGCTTACAGGAGACAAGGTAGAAAATCCTATACCATATGTCAGTGCAGAGACGATTTGCAAATCCTCATCTAGAGTTCGTCTTCCGATGGGGGAGGCGAGAAGCGGTGAGCTATACTTGATGCCGTTACTTTAGCAATACAGGACCGTATCATTGCATAATCTTGAGAGGCTTCCAGTGGATACAGGCCGGGTCATTCATAGACGTTACCTGCTGCAACGTCTGATCCAGCGAGGGGCAGTCTGTGCTGTCTATCAGACCTTCGACCAGATATTGCAGCGTCCCGTTGCTGTCAAGGTAGCCCCTGCTGAACATATGCCTGCATATCGAGCGGCACTCCGATCTACTGCGCAATTTACTCACCCCAATATTATTGGCATCTATGATCTGATTGTTGAGTCTGATACTTTATATATTGTCCAGGAATATGTAGACGGTGCTGATTTCAAGACATTGCTGCGAACTCAGCTGGCTCCTCACCAGGTAGCCGATATAGGAGCACAGATTTGCCAGGCCTTAGTCTATAGCGGAACTCCCTCACGTAAGGTGTGCCATGGGGATTTAACTCCCTCGGCGATTTTACGCGATCGACATGGCCTTGTCCGTGTAAATAATTTTGCCCTGCCAAGCGATATGCCTTATTTTAACGCTTGGAGTATCGTCGGTGGTGGTGATTCCGTGCTCTCCGACCCTAATTTGCCCTGGGGACAGATGAGTGATGGGCGCAAGGAAGACGATACGCGGGCTGTTGGTCTGCTGCTCTATCAATTGCTAGCTGGACGTAACGCGGAAGCTGTCTCTGTCGAACCTCCTGCCGACGGGCGCTTGCGCTTCATGCGCAATGTGCCAGCGGAGTTATGTGAGCTGACTGCTCGTGCTATGTTGCCAATGCATCCCCAGCATATCAAGACGCCGGAAGAGCTCCGTGCAGAATTGAAATTGCTTGCAGAAGCTCTTGAACAGGCTTCTCCGCCTGCTGTCGCTCCCGAGCTTGTCTATTCTGCAGAAGATATCGCCAGGGCCAAACAACATTCGCCGATACCCTCAAGTGGTCCGCTTTCACCGATGCCTTCTGTCTCCCCGATACCGATGCGCGAAAATACGACGGAAGAGGAACTTGGGCTTCGCAAAGCTGTAGCGGGTCACATGATAGCCACAGAGGCTGTGCCTCCGTCTTCACCCCCTGTTGCCAGTGTGCCTACAAAGCTGGCAGCTGCACGCCAGGCTGCCTATGCAACTTTACCCGGCATCGATGAGCAGTCGCGCCATTTAAATATTCCAGTACTTTTGTTGATTGGTTTTGTGCTGTTTGCTTTATTTTTCGGATTTGGCTGGATGCTGGCCCATCTAATTTTCCCCTGAGATCTTATAACGGCTCGGCTGTGGTCTCATCCGGTTTCCACCGTTGCGCGTCCCGTTGGCGATACTTGTTCATAACCTGATTAAATGCCGCATCCAGGTCGACATCGATGGAGTTTGCCAGTGTAGCTAAAATATAGAGGATGTCTCCCAGTTCAGCGGCAATATCACCATCTTCCTCGCTTGCTTTTTTCGGTTTTTCCCCATAGCGATGGTTGATCTCACGAGCCAGTTCGCCTACTTCTTCTGTAAGGCGGGCCAGACTGGAGAGCGGAGCCCAGTAATGGTTGTGCCATTCTTCTCTGATCAAGTGGTCAACATCTTGCTGTACGTCACGTAATGTTCTCAATTATCCTACTCCTTCTAAGCATTTCTACCCTTGCTATCTTTTGCATACCTCTGCATGGATCATAGATGTTGGGAGCATACCAGAAGCCGTATTTACTGTCAATGAATATTTTTCAAACGGAAAGCCGTTTACCTGTGTTCTGTAAAATAAATAGTAGCTATCCAGGTCGCCTCGCCACCTGTGGTGGCTCGCCTAGATTGTTTGTGGGAGGTGTATGTGGCAGCCCGCGGGCTGCCACATACACCTCCCATCCTCTGGCTTGCGAACTGCCGGAGGCAGTTCGCAAGCCGAAAGAGACCTGAGTAGCTACTAATATCATTACCATTTTCTCGTTATCAGTGTGGAATAGTAAGATGAGTTGATGATTACAGGTGTCACAGCCACTATAATACACGAACGAGAGAGGATAACTATGAATATCGACGAGCAGTTTGACAATTTTCTGGCAGAGCTAGGAGTAGAAATGGAATGTCCAGAGGAGAGGCAATATAATGGTAACTCCTTACCAGAAATCACTATTCACCAGGCCTCGCGTGATCATTATGGTGTCTTCTATCGCCTGGATCTTATCGACCAGAAGCCAGAACTGCGCATTTTGATCCCGGTGGATAGAGGTGACATCAAGACGGACATATACCTCGTACGCCTGAGTGATCTTACGCCTCTCAACGCCAGCTTTATTGAAATGTCTGCCTACCAGGGTAGTGAGGCCTACGAACATGGACGTGAGGCCACATTGCAACATCTATTGTATGCCGTTGCAGAAATGATGAAGCAACTCTTCTGGTCTGGCGACATCCAGACCCTGACCTTCCCACCCGAGATTGAGGTCTATCCACTTCTCCAGCACGAAGACAGGCGCACAGGTCGAAAAAGGTTCCACTAAGGTAACTCCTCAGGTCGCCTCACCACCTGCGGTGGCTCGCCTGGATCGTTCGTGGGAGCAGGATTTGGCAGCTGCAGGCTGCCAAATCCTGCTCCCACCCACTGACTTGCGAACTGCCGGAGGCAGCGAGCAAGCCGAAAGAGACCTGAGTTGTTACCTACTAAGCCAACAGACCCCGGACGCAAAGAGAGCACCGAACATGCCATAGATGTTCGGTGCTCTCTGCCGGGAACAACCCTACCTTTTCTCAGCTATGCAAAATCAGATGGCGAGATCTCCTTCCTATCGAGCTTTCGTGAGTTTTCCCATTACAGTGACAAAGATGTAGATAATCTCATCCGCATTGATCAGCACACCGAGAAACAACGGTGTAAAGACAGCCAGAAATGCCAGAAACGGCTCCCATGCGAATATAGGATAATCCGGCTCCTGAATAGAGAGCTGCGAAGTAACCATCTTCTCCTGTGTCTCGGGTATCGACAGTAGCACAGCTTGCTCTGTACTTCGCTTTGCAATTACAGGGCATTTCACAGTAGGATAGTTGACATAATCGAAAAGATTATTTTCCAGTGCTTGATTCATTATATTGCCTCTTTATTCATTAACATAAAAAAGAAGCGCCGATTGAGCGCCTCTTTGTGCTCAAGAGTATATTCTCTATAAGTATTATTGTACCACTGAGGACAAACCAGGAAACGTACCAGAAGTCCTGAAAAGGGAGGAGCTTTAGCCTCGAAGAAGATGTTCCATTAAGGTGAAGATGCAGTGGCACAGCCTGGATTGGTAGTTTTCTTTTTCGTGTTTGGATAGCTATAATTGCGAATGCTCTTGTTTCCGTTTCGCCTGGGCAGCGGCAATGCGGGCTTTTGTTTCTGCAGCTTTTGTATTGCGTTTAGCTGCTCGTAGCATTCCGGCATAGTTTGTCAGGACCTGTATCGTGTTGGGATGCTCATCTCCTAGCGTATGTTCACAGATTGAGATTGCACGTTTATAGTGAGGCTCCGCTTGTGCATAATTACGCTGTTGAGTATAAAGTATTGCAAGACCATGAAGAGTAGCTGCGGTGTCAGGATGCTTGGCTCCTAGAACTTGTTCTCTAATTACTAGGGCACGTTGATAGTATTGCTTGGCTTGCACGTATTGACCTTGACCTCGGTATAATCCTCCCAAGTTACTAAGGTTGGTTGCTGTATCGGGGTGCTTTGGGCCAAGAACTTTTTGGCAGATCTCTAGGGCGCGTTGATAATGTTGTTTGGCCTGAGTATACTTCCCTTGAGCTTGATAGAGCCCTGCCTGATTGTTGAGGCTGATTGCTGTATCGGGGTGGTCAGGCCCCAGAACACGCTCACATATGCCCAGAGCACGTTGGTAGAGAGTTTCTGCCTGCTCATATTTGCCTTGAACTTGGTAGAGTCCGGCCTGATTATTGAGGATGGCTGCCGTATCGGGGTGGTCAGGCCCCAGAACACACTCACAGATGTTGAAAGCACGTTGGTAGAGAGTTTCTGCCTGCTCATATTTGCCTTGAACTTGGTAGAACAATGCCAAGCCGCTGAGGCTGGTTGCCGTATCAGGATGATCAGGTCCCAAAACCCGCTCCCGGATCTCTAGAGCGCGTTGGCACAACTCCTTCGCTTGCTCATATTTTCCTTGATCTTTATAGAGCCTAGCCAGATCATTAAGACTATGTGCTAAATCTGCATGCTCTGCTTCAAACAACTGTTGGCGAATCTTTAAGGCACGCAAATAGAGTTGCTCCGCCTCCTGGTACTCAGCCTGATGATGGTAAGGTCGAGCCAGATTATTGAGACTGGTCGCAACATCGGAGTGCATTGGATCTAGCAATTGTTCACGGATAGCGAGTGCCCGCTTATAAAGAGGCAACGCTTGCGTATATTTTCCCTGATGTCGATAAAGTTCTGCCAGAAGATTTAGCGTATATGCTACATTTAGAAGCTGAGTTTCACCCATCCGTTCGTAGAGTCGCAATACCTGATCCAATAAAGGCTCGGCCTCTTTATACTGCCCACGTTCATATAGGTAGTGCCCTGCTTTGCCGAGCAGTTGTACCGCTTCTGGAAAGATCATCTGCCATTGCGTAATCCATTCTGCACACGTTTGCACATGGGATACATAGCGCTTGCATCGCTCCTGCACAGTGAACGAGAATTCTGGAAAGACTCGGTTAGTTGCTCGTATTGCTCGTTCTTCCCATTTGTGCTGTGTATCTTCTTGCATGGCATCCTTGAGTACAGCTTGGACTAGGCGGTGGACGGTGAGCGTCTTCTCATCCTGGTTGCGGCGCACGAGGGAATACCTGAGCAGTTCTACAATCGCATCATCGAGTGCGAAGATGTCCTCTCCGATGGATTGGAGCGCGGGACCTAGTTCAACTGCGCCTTCTGTGATGATTTCCTCAGGAATAGCATCTGGATGCAGAAAAGCGCAGAGGCGGAGCAGGTCGCCAGATGCAGGTCCCAATTTATCGAACGAAAGAGACCAGGTCGTTGCGACAGGTTCAGGGTGGTCGTCACTAAGTCCGCTGTTATCCTGTAATAGTTTGGTTCTACGTACCCGGTAGCGTTCAATATAGCCCGCTAGACCACAGCGAGTTTTTTCGATGTAGGCTCCAGCTTGGGCGAGGGCAAGTGGTAGATCTCCTAACATCTCTGAGATTTCCCGAGCTTTGTGCAAATCTAATTCTGAGACCTCTGTGAGTGGAGTATCTAATTCAATGAGTAGGGCACGGCGCAGCAGAAACAACGCGCTCTGGTCTCGAGTCAAGTTTGGTAGTTCGATCCTTCTCAACTCGCTGCCACTGGCGGGCTCGCGTGCTGTCAGTAGAAAATGGCCCTTTGCATCTGTCGGCAGGAAGTCGATCGTTGCTCTGAGATTGTCAGTATTGTCGAGGACAAGTAGCCAGCCGTCGTGGGTCTGTAGCCAGCGTTTGACAACTGCTGCCGTGAGATTCTGGTCTTTCTCGTCCTTAAGGGGCAAGTCCAGGAGTGTTGCTAGGCTGGCTAAATCTGAGACTAGCAGTTCGTGAGTGTGAGCTTTGACCCAAAGGATATACTTATAGCTGGTCTGGTAGCGATAGGCATACTCAAGAGCGGTCTGTGTTTTGCCAATACCACCCAGGCCACTGATGACCTGAAGATGTGTTGTTACTGCTTGTTTGCCATTGGTAAAAGCTTGATGCAACTGTGCGAGGGCCTCGTCGCGCCCTGTGAAGAGCCGATTCCGGCGAAAAGGAATGTTCGAGATACCAGGCGCTGGTTCTGGTTGCTCGTACTCTTTGTCTACTACGTCTGGGGTTAGTGGTATTTGGTCTTGCTTGGCTTGTGGAGGCTTGGCATTGGCCTCCAAATCGTGGATAGCTTTTTTGATGCCTTGGACAACGTTTTTCAGGGCCTCATCCTGGTCTTGCCAGAGCCTAACAGGTTTGCCACCAGAAGGGAGCATTTGCAAGCGCTCGAAAGGAGCGTTTTCGTAGTCAACCGGGCGCAGCAGGATGGGTATGACACGTGCCTCGTTGGCTTCGTGGCGGACAATGGCACGTTTCATCTCGCGGCTATAACAGAAATCGGAACTCATGAAGCCTGCACTGATGAGCAGCAGTATGACCTGAGCAGATTCCAGATGCTCATAGGTCTGGTTCTCCCATTCGGTTCCAGGAGCAATATTGCAATCATACCAGGCAGAGATCGCTCCCTGTCTTATCAGATTGCTTAGATGCTCGTGTAGTTCCTCGCGCAGTTCTTTGTCTTTGTGCGAGTAAGAAATAAAGACCTCGACCGACACTATGTTCTCCCTGACACTTTTTCATATCGAAGTATACAGCTATATGCTTATTTTGTCACTATAATAAGTAAATGTTTGAATGGATATGAATAGAAATAATTTATATATAGAGTTTATAGAGTAAAAAGAGGAAAGCTAATATGGTCTATTTTGATGATCAGTGGGCAAGACCCAGGTTTGAGAAGTGCAGAGCATTAAACTCGCAGTTATGATAAACTATGGTCATTAAACAAAAGGATGTAGAGCTATGCCTGACCAGATAGAAAATATTGGCCGTGCTGCTATCGATTATTTCACTCTTAAGCATGCGGCTCGCGAACAGGCGCTTCCGAAGTCGCGTATCGCTATTCGCTACTGCGCCAATAGCATCCGGGCTACTCATCGCCAGGAATTCACTACTGCCGCTCAGTTGATCGCGCAGGCCGCCGCTTTGCTCGCAGAGATGAGGGCTGATTTGCACGATCACCAGGATATATATTATGCTGGTTTCGTACACGATGCTCAGAAGGAATATGCTGAGGCTGCCACTTTTGTAGCTCTTGCCCAGCACCAGCCGTTGCCGACACCACAGGAGCTGGCGATTACCTATGCGGCCTACCTCAATGGTCTGGCTGAGGCGATTGGGGAGTTGCGTCGCTATGTGCTAGACCAGTTGCGCCGTGGCAATGTCGAGAACTGTGAAGTCTTCCTGAACTACATGGATGATATTTATGCTATTCTGATCACAGTGGACTTCCCTGATGCGATTACCTCAGGGCTGCGACGATCAACCGATGCCGCACGGGGTCTTCTTGAGAAAACTCGCGGGGATCTCACCACCGTTGTTGTTCAGTCACAGCTACAGCACTCGCTGTTAGAATTGCAAAGGGAACTCCAGCGAGATTAAGCTCTGGGGGTCCATCGGGCGCGATCACCTAAAGGTGACATACCCAAAGGGCACACGGCGGTAAATCGCGTTGATTTGCCCGATTGCTATCTGAGTAGTTAGAAAAACGCTTGTTTTCTTGTCTTTGTATACTATCAACAGCTACCAGATATTTTTTTCAAATGGGAGGTAACTATCCAGGTCGCCTCACCGCAGGCTGTGAGGAAGTCAGAGGAGAGCATCTGAGGAGTTCGTCCGGGGCTTGGGTACAGGGGCACAGGAGATGCAAGTTGACATCCTGCCGCTTTTCTTCTAGAATGAAAATGTACCGTGGAGTTCGTTGCAATCCCACCTGCCAAGCGGCTTGAAGGTCGTCGAACGTCAGCTCGAAAAAATCGAGATAACTCATGACCTCTGCTGAGGTAGGCGAGATTGGAAATTTGTGTATAATTGTTAGCTACGCTAGGAGGCGGGCGTATGCAAAGCGAAGAACTAAAAAATGCTGAAGCTGTTACTGACGCTGAAGCTGATTCAGAGCAGGAAATTACGAATCCGAGGATTGTAAGCGCAACCCAGGTTGTGACGTCCGATTTCGTACAAGCAGAGGAGGTACCGACGATCCCAATAGCCTCACTTCAGACGATCAGTACTCTGCAGCCAGAAGTTTCAGTCTATTCAGTTGCCTCTACACAAACAGTCAGTATCCCAGCTCCGCTGGTTGTTCAACCAGTGGAGTATCAGCGCAGCTTAAGAGAGTGGATACAAATCTGGCGCAGTGGTATGCGCCTGAACTATCTTCCACTATCGCTGATGCCAATATTATTAGGGAGCGTTCTGGCCTGGCTATCAACAATTGCACCAAATAAACCATTTGGGTCTTTCCATACAACTCATTTTCTAGGCACGATTATCGTTGTGTGCTTGCTCCAGATAGGAGCGCATCTGGTGAATGATTACTATGACTTCCTACATGGTGTTGATACCAGCAATGCGCTCGGACCGGGTGGGTTGATCCAGCAAGGACATGTTAAACCTACGCGTGTGCTCGAGATGGGGCTCATCCTGTTGGGCTTGGGAACGGCCATTGGCTTGGCTGTCGCTATTAATGGCGGTCCCCTTCTCTACCTCTTTGGTTTGATTGTAGTGTTATGTGCCTTCTTCTATAGCGCAAGTTCCTTTTCTCTCTCCTCAAAGACCCTAGGTGAACTGGCAAGCTTTGCCATCTTTGGTCCAGTGCTGACTCTGGGAGCATACATGGTGCAGGTGGGTCCACATTTTCCTTCCAGTGTGCTCATTTATAGCCTTCCACTGGGCTTGCTAGCAGTTGCCACACTTCATGCGAATAATATGCGTGATATTGAGGGGGATGCACTTGCTGGTAAACACACCCTCGCCGCTGTCCTTGGACTCTTCACGAGCCGGATTGTGTATCTTCTTCTGGTTCTGGGAGCTTATACGATTATTATATACTTGGGTATACCCCATAAAGCCCCCCACCTGATCTTGATTGTATTATGGACATTTCCCACACTCATGGTTACTATCACCAGTGTGTTGCGAACAAATGCTCCGGCAGGCTTCCATCTGCTCATGCGCCTGACGCTGAAAATGGAGATGTTCTTTGCCATCCTGCTCATGATCGGACTAATTGCCACAGCTATCATTGCCATTATACCGCATTTGCCTCTAGATATGCTAAAATTTTAAAAAAGAGTAGGTGCATCGGTATGAATAGCCAGCAAGAGGTAATTCGCTAGATCACGACATGCCAGCGTATACGAGTGACGCAAAAGTCCTATCGCCAGTCTTCCCACCATAACCATTCGGGCCATTTACAAGCCTGAAACACTGTGCTACACTTCGCATAAGGTTTCAAGCTCGTAGTCAATAACTGTTCATGGTTATTTCACAAGGAGGTGCCCTTATATGGCTGGTTGGGAAGAAGAACTAGCTGCGCTACTAAGTGAGCTAGGCGTAAAGCAGGAAGAACCTCAAGCTCACCTCCAACAAGCTCGCAAGCCACTTCACGGTGATATCAAACGACGAGAACAATTTGCTGATGCACTGCTTTGGGGAGAAGATAGTGACAGCGATGATGATAGCTGGATAAATGATTTAGATATGATGCGTCGCGAGGTTGATTCCATTGTGAGTCAGGTGGTCCTCCTTATGCAACGTGGCGACCTCGATACCTCCCTGAAAGAAGATGTGATGGTGGTGTTACGCGCCTTACGTCGTCGTTTACCTGCTACACGGCAATCTGCCACAACATCCAACGATGAAGCATACTTAGAGTCTGCTTCTGCTATGTTACACTTTTGTCGTCTCGTTTTGCAACTAAGCGAGTTTGCTACAGAAGATTTTTAGCACGGGGACGAGCGAACGCGATGCCCTACCCCACCTCCACGGACGCGATCACCTTTAGGTGATCGCGTCCGCTCTGCTGTAGCCCAATGCGTCTGTTGTAGCCTTACATGACCCTCTCCGGTCGCATTATGGCACTATTCTTCCTGTTTAGACTGATATTGCGTAGGAATCTGTCCTTCCGCAAATCCCTCATTGATAACACCTTGTTGAACTAAATATCGCAGGAACTCTAATTGTTGTTCATGTTTGGGTGAGGGCATCAGTGCATTCCCTGGTAAAGTAGTCATGTCTTTACCCGTTGCATCTGGCAAGGTACAAGGAATAGTGGGCTGTTCATCGTGCTTTGCCGGGGGGGATACGCGTTCGGATAGCTCATCGCTAAGTGAGGGCTGGGGCTGGGGCTCTGGAATGTTTTCTCCTGTCCCCCGTTCAACAACGACAGACGTTATGCCTGGTTGTGGCATTGGTGCCTCTCCCAGCGATCGCCACATTTGTTCCTGAGTGATGCCCTTGCTCATATTGCTGGCAGCCTGAGGATACTCGGTCGCTGATGATCGTTTCCAGGGCCACCACACGAACAGTTTGTTGAACCAAGCTTTGATCGTTTGTATGATCATCAGAACTGCGGCGTGGATACCCCTTGCCTTAGCAGCGGGGGTACGTCGCGATCTAGCGAATTACGTCGCGATCTAGCGAACGGAAACGCCGCCCCTCCTTTCGTGATATGCCCCGATGCCGGGAGGGCATTTTTGTGTGGGAATACCCAAAACCGCCCTAGTTTCCCAGGTGATGGTGGCCTCCGCCCCCGCTAGTGTAGAGATGACTGACACTGTGTCTCCGCAGTTCAAATCGCACTACAAACTATACACCTAACAACACAAAGAGGAATATAGAAACATAGTAGCACATTGGTGAGAACTCGTCAAACGCAATGAGTGGGACCTTCAAACCTTTTCAAAAGATGCCGATACGAGTAATACTTACTTGCAATTTTATGGTCAGCGTGCCATAATCAAGGAAGTCGGGCCTGGTGAAAGGGCCTTTGGTGTATTCTCTGGCATTCGTTCCATGTCCCTTGATATGGGATATTTCGTGTTTTAGCCATTTTCTAAAACAAGACACAAAGAAAGGTGCCGGTTATGCAGGAAGATGTCCTTGGAACCAGACGAACTGCCATCTCAGAAACGTATGTCAGTTGTGTGAGATGTGGCAAAGCTACGCGCCTACGCTATGCTCGCGTAATCAAAAGTGATGTACTTTCGGACAGCAATTCCGAGTTCGAGTATATTTGCCCGGAGTGTCAGAAAGCTCTTATTGCCGGAGAGAAAGACCTCCCTCTTGTGTAGGTAATACTACTTTTATCACATCTAATTTATGGCAAAAGTCCTCGGCATGTGAGTATTTCGTCTCTAGCATGCCTTCCCCTTTTGCCGTTTTCTCTACGAGTGTATGTGCGCGTGACTAACACCGTATGTCCGAGCAATCGGTGTCTTTACAAGTAGCAGCCAGTTAATCTAGCTGGGGATTGAAACATGCGGATGCGCTATCGGTGTGTGACCTATCGCTATCGGGAAGGGTCACAAAAGCAGCTGGAGCTGCATTATCGTCAACTCTTAAATGATGCGTTACGTCAAAGTCAACCGTCAATCTTGCAACCATCGACCACGTGGCGCCCCTTGGCTGATATCTTGGAGTCGCCCAAGATGATCAGGGTCAAGGTCGAGCTTGCTGGTATGGAAGAAGAAGATATTGAGGTGACCCTTTACGAAGATGCCCTAGTGATTAGTGGAGAGCGGCATGACAATCAGGAACACCAGGAAGGCTTGAATTATCACGAAGCGCAAATTCGCTATGGCCCTTTTCGTGTTGAGGTCTTTATCCTAGCTCCGATCATGCACAATGCAGTGGCTGCACGTTACGAAAATGGCATGCTCTTAGTAGATCTGCCTAAATTACCTGCCAGCCAGTCTGAACGCGTGCACATTCATCACGCTGGTTCTATAGAGTAGTATACGAAGTATGCAGAGATAATTTTATGGAGAAGAATTACACCAATCAAGAGGCAAAGCAGGAAGAGCAGCAGGATCAGAATCACGCTGTTAGCAATAATGACGAATACCCTAAGACGGAGACCAGCCCTGACCTCAGCCAGGAGAGTGAAACTTCTGCTAATGAGTCCCAGGGTAGCGAAACCGACGTTGAGGAGGACCAGAGTGCTACTCTTCCAATGACCGAGACGGACGATGTCGAGCATGAGGATCAGGGTAATGGTCCTGCATCCACTTCCGCCAGTGAGCGTGACCAAGGTGATGGCGAATCTCTTGGCGAGCGTCAAGATGATGATGACAGCCTGAGCATTCCTGAAATTCTTCCGATACTGCCATTGAAGGAGTCGGTGATCTATCCGTTTTCCGTTCAACCGCTGGCTTTTGGGCAAGACCACTATATTCGCTTGGTTGATGATGTGATGCGCAGTAATCGTCTGGTGGTACTGGTAGCTCAGAAATCACCCGAGATCGATCATGCAGGGCCAGATGATATATTTAAAATCGGCACAGTTTCTCGTGTTGGCCGTATGTTCCGTATGCCTGATGGAACAGTGCAGATTGCTGTGCAAGGCTTGGAGCGTGTCTCGATCGATGAGGTAGTCCAGGAAAAGCCTTACCTCATGGGCCGTGTCTCGTTGAAGCCCGATACCCAGGAGACTGATAACGAAACTGAAGCTATCAAACGTAACGTGATCAGTTATTTCCAGCGCCTTGTGGCTCTGGTACAGAATGTGCCAGAAGGTGTGGCCGCTGCAACGTTGAATTTGGAGGAGCCTCGCCAAGTTGTCTATGTGATTGCCACTTTTGTGCAGATGGACATGGATCTGCGCCAGAAATTGCTGGAACTTGACTCTGTACATGAAAAGCTGGCGCAACTGAGTGCTTTCCTGGCACATGAACTGGAGATCCTTGAACTAGGCAAGAAAATCCAGACCAGTGCGCAGGAAGAGATGGGCAAGATGCAGCGCGAATATCTGCTGCGTGAACAGCTCAAAGCTATCCAGCGCGAATTGGGTGAGGAGAGCGAGGAGCAAGCCACAATTAGTGAACTGCTCCGCAAGATCGAAGAAGCGAAAATGCCTGAGGAGGCGCATAAAGAAGCTACTCGTGAGCTATCTCGTCTGGAGAAGCTGCCAACGGTCTCGCCTGAGTACAGCATTATTCGTACATACATAGAATTGCTGGTTTCCCTCCCCTGGAGTAAAAGTATCGGTGCCAAAATCGATGTGCCACATGCACGAGGGGTCCTTGATCAGGATCACTATGACCTCGAAAAGATCAAAGACCGTATTCTGGAGTATCTGGCAGTTAGACGATTAAAAGAGGATCGTCAAGCAGAACAACTGGAACGCAGCCGTGAGGAGTCTGCGGCTGAAGAGGCTTCTGAAACTGATGAAGGTAGTCGTACACACCCAGCGCAAAATCTGGAGGAGAGACGATCCTTCAACCGCGAGCCAATTCTCTGTTTTGTCGGTCCTCCCGGTGTTGGTAAAACGTCGCTAGGTCAGTCCATTGCTCGTGCGCTTGGCCGCAAGTTTGCGCGTATGTCCCTTGGTGGTATTCGAGATGAGGCCGAGATTCGTGGACATCGCCGTACCTACATTGGTGCTATGCCTGGACGTATCATCCAAACACTGCGCCGTGTTGAAACCAATGATCCGGTAATTATGCTGGATGAGGTTGATAAAGTTGGTGCCGATTGGCGTGGTGATCCCTCATCTGCTCTGCTAGAGGTGCTTGATCCCGAGCAGAATTACAATTTCCGTGATAACTACCTGGATTTAGCTTTTGACCTATCCAACGTGATGTTCATCGCAACTGCTAATGCCTTGGAGCCTATCCCGGCCGCATTGCGTGACCGCATGGAGGTCCTGGAACTGTCGGGCTATACTGAAGAGCAGAAGATTCACATTGCCCGCAATTACCTGCTACCTAAACAGCTCGAAGCCAATGGCTTGAACAAAGACGAATTGACATTTGATGATGATGTGTTGCGACGCATCGCCCGTGACTACACGCGCGAAGCTGGTGTGCGCAATCTGGAACGCCAGATCGGCTCTCTCTGCCGTAAGGTGGCACGCCAGATCTCTGAGGGCCGTACAACGCCCATTCACATCATTGCAGATCAGGTGCCCGAGTACCTGGGACGCCAGCGTTTCTTTGAAGAAGCTGCCGAACGTATCGATCGTCCAGGTATCGCGACCGGTATGGTATGGACGCCCGTCGGTGGTGAAATCATCTTCATCGAAGCGGCAACTATGCCCAGCAAGGAAGATCGCCTGATCCTGACCGGGCAACTAGGTGATGTCATGAAAGAGTCTGCGATGGCAGCACTCAGCTATGTACGCTCTAACGCGCAAGCCCTGGGCCTATCCAAGAACGTTTTCGAGGGGCAGAATGTACACATTCATGTTCCGGCCGGAGCGATTCCCAAGGATGGTCCATCAGCTGGTGTAACCATGGTCAGTGTGCTTGTCTCACTTGCCAGTAGCCGCCAAGTGCGCTCCGATGTTGCCATGACTGGCGAGATCACCCTGCGCGGCAAGGTCATGCCCATAGGCGGTGTTAAAGAGAAAGTCCTCGCGGCCTATCGCTCAGGCATTCGCACAGTGATCCTGCCGGAGAAGAACCAGCCAGACCTGGAGGAAGATCTGCCGAAAGAGTTACGGGATCAGATGAGCTTTGTCTTCGCCAGTGATATTCGTCAGGTACTCGATGCTGCACTGGAACTCTCTACTGTAGAGGGTGAAAAAGCCTCTGTTAATGGCACGATGCGACCCCGCAGGCGCAAGAGCGAGAAAGCCGTTGCGAAGGCATAGAAAAAGGACAAGAGACATAAAAGCCGCCATTGTGGCGGCTTTTATGTCTCTTGTCGGAAATGTGGTAAACGCTTCTTTAACAGCAAGGATCGGCAAGTTTGCTAAGCCTGGGACTCTGCGCTAGTATTCTTTTCCTTAAGCTTATATCTCTCGAAATACCTTTTCTGCTCTTCACCCATAAAGGCTTCACATCTCTGAACGAACAAAGGAAAGGCAGTCTGAGGGTCAGAATAAGGCTCAATACCAGTATCAAAGAATACCCGCTCTTGTTTCAGCCCTTCTAGTGTCTGTCTGAAAGTTCGCCAGTTATCGCCAAAGTGGTATATATTGTCCAAAGCCAGAGCCACAGAAACTAATATGCTTAAGATCGTAGGAACCCATTTCGGTATTTCTGGTATATTAAATAGAACAGGAACAATAATAGCACCAATAGAACTGATAACGAGCAATATTTGATGCCATTGTTTGTTCTTCTTCGACTGCTGAGAATAATAATCCCTCTGAGATTGCCAGCGTTCAGTCAAATAATACTCTTCTTTACTTCCCTGTGTTTGCATTACATCCTCCAGCTTCAAGAAAATAGTTTATAGCTGCTCGCTCTTACTATTGTATATAGATGGGGATTACTTTGCAAGGAAAAATAGTCTTGATACTACATACGTCAGGTGCAAGGGCTAAGCCCAGCGATTATGTGGTACTGGGTTAAGATCGCCAATTTAGCTCTTTAGTACCAGCCAGAATCACCAGTTTATTTTCTGCTTCAAGCTGACATAGCGCGGGTTGCCAATAATGAGATGATCAAGCACATCGATATCGAGCAGTTTGCCTGCATCGACCAATTGCTGTGTTATATCGATATCCTCTGGTGAAGGCGTTGGATCGCCGCTTGGATGGTTGTGGCAGACAATTACGTTGGGGCAATTGCGCACAATGGCGGGCCGGAAAATCTCAGCCGAGCGCAGTACCGAACTGTTAACGGTCCCCTTGTAGCGTTTGATGAGCTCCACAAGCTGGTTTTTGGTATCGAGGATCAGGATATGCATCTCTTCATGATCTAAGAACATTAGTTCCATACGCACCACATTGGCAGCATCATCGGCAGACTTAATCTGGAAGCGTTTCTCTGGCTGCTGCATACTCAGTCGTTTACCAAGTTCCAGAGCTGCCTTCAACTGTGCCGTCTTCGCTAATCCCAGCCCGTACTCAGCACTTAATTCATGGAAGTCAGCGCTCATCAGGCCAGCAAGACCTCCATACTTAATTAAGAGTTTAGTTGCCAGCTCCATTACGTTATCCCGTTGTGTGCCTGTGCGCAGGATGATGGCGAGCAAATCTGATGTAGAAAGCGTATCGGCTCCAAACTTTTGTAAGCGTTCACGCGGCCGATCGTCAGGTGCAATATCGTGGACGGTAGGGTGGTATTCTGGCTTAATCTCGGTGTTAACTACTAACGCGGGGGATGGATCAAATGAATCATCAAGTGGTGCAATACTGAGCATTATAAGCACAGCTCCTCTCTTTCATCTCTTTCAATCTCGCCTGAGCATCATTGTAGGGACCCCAATTGAGCGTGCTTGGCGTCCCCGACACTCGATATGCTTGAGCACGGTGGGGATGCTGCAATCTAGCGGATTAGGGACGTGATCAATCGTGCCCGCCATCCCCGGCAGCTAAGCAGCTACAACATTACATTGAAAAATTTGCATCGTCAATACGTAAAAATGGTAACTGCTCATGTAGGCTTTATCCAATCGGTAGACAAAGAAGGGAAGGCAGAGTAAGCTTCTCTCTCAAAATCTTGCAAAGGAATAAGGAAGAGATACAGACTCTCTGCCTAATTTGAGGGACATAGAGAGTTGCTGTGTACATGGCGATTGAGGCTTATACCGAGCTGCTAGAGAAAGCTACGGCCGACGATAATATAGTTGGTTTTTTCTTGGCTAGTTCAAGAGCAAGAGGTACCCAGACTGAGTACTCAGATTGGGATGTGTATTTGGTCACTAAAGACGGGGTTGCTGACGAATATAAGGCCAGATTCAAGCAGTCAATTCTTAAGCCGAAAGTCTATTCATTGTCGGCCTTTGAAAGCTATGCTGCTGTCGGTAGTGATACCGAATGGGCTCGGTATGGTTTTAGCTATCTTACCGTTCAAATAGATAAATTGAATGGTACCATTCAAAGACTCATGAATGATAAAGCCTCGCTGTTTCCTGACATTGCAGAGCGGTTAATTGATAGGTCAGCAGGTGCTTTTATAAATGCAGTTTACCGTTCAATTAAAAACCATCGTGATGATCGTGCGGCTCCTTCCTGGCTTGATGCAATGGAAACAATACCAGCCTTTTTAACAGCTGTATTTGCTCTGGAAGGGCGGCTTAAACCATATAATAAATACCTGGAATGGGAGCTAGAAAACCACCCGTTAAAGCTATTAAACATTGGCTCAACTGAGTTGCTAGAAATCATTAAACAGGTTGGACAAACAGGAAATATTGCTGCCCAACAAAAACTTTTAGCAATGCTGTGTGATGCATATAGCGAATATGGCTATGGGTATATTATTGAACGATGGGGCAGCAAACTAGCCTTTATGTTGGAGTATAAGAAATGAAAGCTGTTTATATTGAAAGCAAGTTTAGACGCTTTAAAGTATGTGTGGTTTGACACATAGATTGAGTCTTCCTAGTGCAGTTCCACAAAAGGTCTTCGGGAATACTGCCCTTGGCCTCCGTGTATTTATTCCCGAAAAGGTCTCTAGATTATGCACTAAGTACAATCAAAAAACCTTTTTGGCATTGTACACCCCTAGTAAGTTGGTCTCATGCCACAGAAGTTGTTTGAATGTACTTAGTCCTACGGTGGTAGTTACGCTCAAAAAACTTTTTGAGCTCAGAGCTTACTTACCGCTGTAGGACTAGAAGACGAAATGCTCTCTAATTTTCCAGAATCGTTTTATAGCGGCCCATAGCGTTTTATTTCACCTTTCCGACTTTCTTTGGCGGCGTGAGAATAGATACCTGGGTACCTTTTCAATTGAAGAGTGTTTACGGGTAAAAGCACTACCGTACAACTGATAGGCGATGACTGTATCAGTTGTACTCAAGTAGCTTCCACTGCACAAGCACAGGAAGGAGAGGCTGTGTCGTTCAGCCAGTGAGGATTGTCCTCACGAATGAGATGCAAGCAATCAAAAGATTCGCTCTGCTTTTTGAAACGATGAATCCTACCCCTGTCTGCAGGATCAGCAAGATCCAAGAAGTTTTTCTGCTCGACTTCTCGTATCCTATTTCTACGTGGCATTCTCCCGCGGAGAAACAGGAGCACAGAGATTCTCTGAGCTATAAGTACTCATCCAGGAGGAACTATGCAAAGCAAACTGAACCCATACCTGAGTTTTAAAGACAACGCTCGCCAAGCCATGGAATTTTATAAAACCGTCTTTGGTGGTAAACTTACGATGAGCACATTCAAAGAATACAACGCATCTCAAGATCCCAGCGAAGACAACAAAATCATGCACGCTATGCTGGAAGCCGACAACGGCATTACGTTTATGGCTTCCGACACGCCAGACTATATGGAATATAAAGCTGGAACGAACTATAGTATGTCACTGAGTGGTGACAACGAAGCAGAATTACAAGGCTATTTCCAGAAGCTTTCTCCTGGTGGCAACGTCACAATGCCGCTCGGGAAAGCCCCATGGGGTGATACGTTTGGCATGCTTACTGACAAGTTTGGTGTGTCGTGGCTCGTCAACATTGCGGGTCAAAAAGCGTAGCATCTCTGCGCCCCTCGCATCAAGAAAAAAGCTCACCTTGTAGTGAGCTTTTTTCTTGGTGATCCGCACCTCCAAAGATGTCATGTGTCGCAGCCGCACCACCCTGTTATCAGACTTGGCACTTAGTCCATGGAAGTCAGCACTCATCGTCCATATTTTGGTCGTGTTCAAAGATATAGGGCTTAAAAACGAAATTCACCGTCTTTACAGAAAAGCTCACCATCGACAGAGATCTCGCTGCCTTTGCGCAAATCGCAGACCATGTCCCAGTGAAGCGCTGATTGGTTGACTCCACCTGCCTCGGCGAAAGCGGCCCCGAGCGCGAGATGGACAGTTCCCCCCATCTTCTCATCGAAGAGGATATTTTTGGTACAGCGATCTACATTGCGGTTATTGCCAAAGGCAAACTCTCCAAGGCGGCGTGCTCCTTCATCCATGCCTAACATCTTGTCCAGATAATCCTGTCCCTGAGCCGCTGTTGCCTCGACCACCACGCCGTTCTCAAAGCGTAGGCGCACATCTTCGACCGAGCGACCTCCATACGATGCAGGGAAGCTATACCGAATAAAGCCCTTGGCCGAGCCGTCAACCGGGCAGGTGAAGAATTCGCCGCCAGGGAAATTCTTCTTCCCATCGTCATTGATGAAGCGTCGGCCTTCGATGGAGAAGGTTAGATCAGTATCTTGCCCGAGCAGGTGGATCGTACGCTTGCCTTTCAGCCAATCGACATATTTCTGCTGCTGCCGGGAGAGTTCCTGCCAGCAGGCGATCGGATCTTCCTCGTTCAGGAAACAGGCTCGGTAGACAAACTCTTCAAAATCGCTCAACGACATGTCGGTGTCCTGTGCATAGGCATTGGTTGGAAACAGACATATATTCCACTGCAGTGAACCATCAGCCGAACGCTGGAGATAGGTCTGGTTTATCTCACGCATGGCCATCTGCGAGAACGCCATGCGTGCTGGATCGACGCCCTCCAGTTCTTTTGTGTTCTCGCTCGACAGAATAGTGAGCCATGTTTCGTATTCTTCGCTAATCATCCGTTGCGAAGGTCGAATGTACGCCAATTGCTCATCGGACCCCTCTTTGAGGACCATTTCCTGCATGCTTGGCACGCTAATAAATGGTTCAGGAAAAGCGCCAGCGCGTAAAGCTTCGCGTATGACCTCGCGCACCAGTGGTATCGCTTGTGGTTCAGCATTGATGGCCAGACGATCCCCTTTTTTGACGCCGAGAAGATCAAGCTATTGCTGCCCATGCCACCCCTTGGCGAGGTTTGGGGAAAACATGTTGGGACCTCAATATGAAACGCTCTTCAGAGTAAGAAACTCAGGTCTCTTCACTCAGCAGGCCGAGTTCTTGTGCTTGCTTTACTGCATGGAAACGGTCCTGCACTCCCAATTTGGAAAGGATATGGCGGACATGGCGTTTGACGGTGTCGATGGTAATGACTAGTTCTTGGGCAATTTCCTGGTTAGAGACACCCTGTGCTAGCAATTGCAAGATCTGCAGTTCTCGCTCGCTCAAAGGCTTTGGTAGCATCTGGGTTTTGGTAGATTCTTCCGTTGGTGCCTGTGCCTCTCTCTCTCGCTGAAAGGCGGCAATCAGTGTGTCTAGATAGGGTGTTGGCCCTCTCTTGCGGTCCCGTTTGCGCAGGCTATAGAGGAGAGCCTCCATGGGAGCGCCTTCATCAACGAAGCAGCGGATATAGTTCTCTGGCTTGGCTAAGCGGATGGCTTCCGAGAGGGTATCCACAGCCTGTGCCTCCTGCTCGCACATCTGATGGGCTAGAGCTTGTAAAAGTCGGATCTCAATCACCTGTCCCCAGCGCTGACCGATAGTTGCTCTCTGTAGTACAGGCTCCAGTCGCTGGAGGGCAAGAGTCGGTTGCTGTTTTGCCAAGAGAATACGCGCATATGCCACCTCTTCCCGTTCACGGGCATAGGGTGTACCATGCCGTTCTGAAATATCCAGTTCCTGGGCCCATTGTGTAGCACGGTCCAGTTCTCCAGAGAGGAGCCAGTGCCTAACTTGGTAAACGATAATGTCACTACGCACATGAGTGTAGAGATGATAGTTCATCCTCATGCCGATCCATTCAAACTGTTGGAGGGCAGAGCGTGCCGCATCGAACTCTCTGCGTGATAGATGCACACGTACCAGTATTACATATGCATACATTAAATATGCCAATGACGCGGTCGAGGCGGACTTTTGGCAAAATTCAATAGCCTCTTCTACCCGGGAGAGTGCCGCATCAAGTCGGTTCCACTCGCGCAGAACCTCTGCCTGATAGAGTGCAGGATAGCCTATCTCGGGCAACACAACATCTCCTGGCTTGGTACCCAGCTGAATTGCTTCTTGGGTGAGCCGATATGTCTCATGCAATTGTCCTGCTGTTAGCGTCGCTTGCGCTGCTGAACCCATGAAACCGATAGCGAGGGCAGGCAGCCCTGTTTTCTGAGCTAGCAGAACGGCTTGCCATGCAGTATCAATAGAAGCCATCCCATCGTTGGCAGAAGAAATACCATAGATCACGTGCTGAGTATGAGCGATGCCTGCATGAGCAATTATGTTGTCTGGGCTCAGCAGAGCAAGAGCCTGCTCACAGAGCGAGAGTGCTGCTTGTCCGTCCTCCTGATAGCTTCGTAGCAAGGCACGAATGCTGATCACTACTCCAAGGAGATCTTGTTGGGTTGGGGAAGCAGGTATCGTGGATGAGACATTCTCATCTGGTTGTGTCTGCAGCGAAGCTGTCAGTCTCGCTTCGGCCACATCAAGCCAGGATTCCATCAAGGTGTGGGGAGCAACGGTCCATAACATGAGACTACTTGAAAGACAGAGGCCAGGCCGGGAACCCACGATATCTACTGGCAGTTGCTCGAGCCACTGTCGGAGCCTGACCAAGGTATGTTGACTAGCACCCCAGGAGAGTGTTAACAACGGCAGACTCTTGCTTTCGATCAGATCAGCAACCCGTTGCCACTCTTTAGCATGCAAGGCATGCAGGATGGCTGGTGTGGTCTGATCATGTTCGGCATACCAAAGACTAGCACGGTGATGCAAGATTGGTACGAGGTCAGTGTGCATATGTTCCAGCTGGTAGCGTAAAGCTTCAGCGAAAAGGGCATGATAGCGATACCCTTCCCTCTTGCTATCGAGGGGCACCACAAATAAATTTGCTTGCTCGAGCCAATGGAGCATTTGCTGGCTACCAGCTTGTTGCATGACAGCGTCGCACAGCGAGGCGGTGAGCTGCTCAAGGATACATGTCGAGAGCAGAAATATTTGCACTTCCTGTGGCTGTTGTCTCAGCACCCCCTCGGTCAAATAGTCCAGGATATAGCGTTGATCTCCGCTTATCTCATGTAGCAACATGGCAGGATCAGCCTGCTCCTGTAGAGAAAGACCAAGCAATTGCAAGCCTACCAGCCAACCCTCCATGCGATCGGTCACCTGCTGAGCTACAGCTTCAGGTAACTCGACATTCGTTATCTCTTTGAGGAAGGCTCTGGTCTCCTCTACCGTACAACGCAACTGGTCAGTGTATATTTCCAAGACCTGCTGACGTGCCCGAAACTGTGCAAGAGGCAAGGGAGGCTCAGCACGTGTGGATAAAATGATATGTAATTGGGTAGGGAGATGTTCTACCAGATAGGAAAGGCTAGAGTGTATCTGCTGATCAGTGATCGCTTGATAGTCGTCTAAGATCAGCAGGAAGTGCTCTGTTCCCTCTACTAACTCATTAATAAGCGATGTTAACAGGTATTTGAGGGGCGGAGATTGTGGCGATTGCAATTGCAGTAAGAGCGGAGTAAAGCGTTCGGGTTGTTGCCTATTCAGTGCTGTCAGAACATAGACCCAGAACAGCCACAGTTCATTGTCCTCCTCGTCGAGGGATACCCAAGCCACTTGGGAATTCTTTGCAAGGAGCGATTGTGCCCAAGTTGCAAGTAAAGTGGTCTTACCAAAGCCTGCGGGGGCAGAAACAAGCGTGAGAGGGTATTTCAGACTCTCATCGAGCAAGGCACTGAGACGAGGACGAGAGATCAGGGAATACGAGACAACGGGTATAAAGAATTTCGTGACCAAGAGTTGGTTTTGCAAAGGTGTTTGCATGCCCATAGTAACCTTCTTCTAGCAACATCACGCTTGTACTTGTTTTCATCTTCAGTAGCTGATCCATTTGTGCCAATCCTTGCATCTTAGATATTCTATCACAGTAACCAAACTCTGTAATAAGGAACGTGTCCCTTCGTCAGACTTTCTTTGCTTGCCTTCCTACTTGCATCCAATCTTAGAAAATCGATCTCATTGCTATCATACACGTTTCTTGGACTACCCCAATATACTAGCAGTAAGCAGACAAAGGGTGTTTTTCCTTCAGTTCAAAAACTGTTAGCCCTTCGGTTAAATTACCACGATGTCTTGGATACTAGGTTAGGAGAAGATATGTCATGACACATAGAGTCTTATTTCTTGTGTTTGCAGTGAGCTGCCTTTTTGTAACTCTCTTTTCCATCTTCGTTTTCACTGGTGCTAGCGCACATAGCAGACCGAAGGTCCTGCTGGTGGGATCATATCAAGGCAAAGCTGGACAGTTCTCGAGTATTCAGGCGGCCGTTACTGCAGCCCGTCCTGGAGACTGGATTCTCATCGGCCCTGGCGACTACCACGAGCAGGGCTCAGCGGTGGCAGGAGTGCTCGTTACGACATCTGATATCCACATACGTGGTATGGACCGCAATCGTGTGATTGTCGATGGTACAAATGCTAAGTCAGGTGCTCAGCCTTGTAGCTCTGATCCTGCCTTACAGAACTTCGGCGTTGGAGATGCTGGCCGCAATGGGATTGAAGTCCTGAAGGTGAGCGGCGTATCGGTAGAGAACCTCACCGTCTGCAATTTCATAGGTACTAACGAGTTCAGCGGCAACCAGATCTGGTTCAATGGAGGTGCTGCTAGCGGCAAGATTGGTCTGAGAGCATTCACTGCGACCTACCTGACTACCAGTTCGTCCTATTATAAGGACAATCAATCGCCTCAGGCTCTCTATGGGATCTATGCTGTCAGTGCAGGGGGGCCTGGTCTGATTGACCAGACCTATGCCAGTAATATGGGCGCTGCGTCCTATTATATAGGAGCATGCCCCGACTGTAACACCGTCCTCACCCATGCCCATGCGCAGAATAGTGCTGCTGGCTACTCGGGGACCAACGCAGGGGGACGCCTCATCATTGAGAACAGCGAGTGGGATCAGAACAAGTCGGGTCTCACGCCTGCTAGTGTCAACAATGAGGCCTGGCCGACCCCTCAAAATGGTGCCTGCCCCAATGGTGGTAGAGGTCCACTTGGCTCGCATTCGTGTACCATCATCACCAACAATTTTGTGCATGATAACAACAATCCTAATACCCCTAGGGCGAACTTTGAGGGCGAGTCTCTGCTTCCTATAGGGACTGGAATCCAGATAGCTGGTGGACAGAATGACACGATCATTCATAATCGAGTCACGCACAACGGGTCCTGGGGCATCGTGATCTATGACATTCTCGATCCAGAAGCGCCACCACCTCAGAATCCTCACCCGTGTCGTGGTGGAATGCAGGAAGGCCCTATCTGCCATTTCATAGGTTTCGGTAACGAGGTGGCTGATAATGTTCTCAAAGACAATGGCTTCTTTGGCAATGTCACCAATGGCGATCTGGCTGATGGACACTCCGAGCACAATCCTGGCAACTGCTGGCACGGCAATGTCGATCCCAAGGGAATAACAAGTACACCAGCTCACATTCAGACCACACTGGGAACTTGTGGAGTTGCCAACCATGGTGATCCTTTGGTAGAAGCAGTGGTGGGATGTATCATCAATGGAGAGCCACAGTTCTGTAACGCTGTCCCTCCCCTGCATTTGCCCACAGAGACAGCTCCTGCCCTTTTGCCTATTCCTACTCAGCCGTCAATGGCTAATCCGTGCTCTGGTGTTCCGAGTAATGTCTGGTGTAGTAAGGGCCAATTGATGGTTAGCTCTCAGCAAGCGACTTCTAGTGGCAACTCTCTGATGATTGCTGATCAGAGAAGGAGACAAGGAGCATATTAATTGGATACAGCAAGAATAAAAGCAATTTTGTGCATACATATAAAGGTAGTCTCCCTCCCGTCACTTTCAACTTTCGTCGTTAATTTGTTCGCTATCTTGATCTTGAGTAAATGTGTGGTAGAATAGCAAAGCAGGAGGTATCCTATCTTTGATAAAAAAAGGCATCGAAATGGTAGATGGACTGGCTTGAGAAGTGGTTTTTTCCCACTTTCCATCCAGTCTCTCTTGGAGAGTGGGCGATAGTTACGATGTCAATGATCATCCAGAGCCAGCTTCTGGCCACCAAATTCTATATTCCCGTTGCACCGGGGACGCTGATCTGGCGTCCTCGCCTCAGTGGCTTGCTTGCAGAGAGTCTCAAGTATCCCCTCACGCTCATTTCTGCCCCTGCGGGCTTTGGCAAGACCATGGGACTCTCTAGCTGGGCACAATCGTTGCCTGCAAGCCAAGCCCTCGTCGCCTGGATCTCTCTGGACGAGGAGGATAATGAACCTCGGCTCTTCTGGACCTATGTCCTCTCTGCGTTAGATCAGCAACAAGCTGAACGCTTGACGCCTCTGTTGAAATATCTCCAATCGCCGGAGGCACCACCACTGAGGTACATCCTGACGGCCCTGATCAATGGTGTGCTGGACAGTCAAGAGCACCTTGTGCTGATCCTGGATGACTATCACCTCATTACTGAGCCGCAGGTGCATGCCACCCTCTCGTATCTGATTGAGCATCTTCCTCCTCACTTGCATATTATCCTAGCCACACGCGCTGATCCTCCATTGGCGCTCTCCCAACTGCGGGCACACCAGCAGGTGCTGGAAATCTGCACCGAGCAGTTGCGTTGTACGACGGAGGAGACCGAGGCCTTCTTCAAGGAGTCCAAGGGGATCCACCTCCCAGACGATATGATTCAGGAAGTCATGGCTCGCACGGAAGGCTGGCTGGTGGGTCTGCACTTGCTTGGCCTTTCCCTGCCAGAGCACGCCAATCCTGCAACCCTCTTGCAGGAGGTCAGCGGGGATCAGCGCTACATCCTGGACTACTTGACCGAGGCGGTTCTGCGACAGCAGCCGCAGGAGGTGCAGACCTTTCTGCTGTTTACATCGATCCTCGAACAGCTCAATGCCTCGCTTTGTAATGCCGTGATGCAACAAAGTGGAAGCCAACAGCTCTTGGAAAGCTTGGAGCATGCCAATCTCTTTGTGGTCTCCCTGGATAGCAGGCGGCAGTGGTATCGCTATCATGCTCTCTTTGCCGAAGCCTTGCAGCACCAATTGGAGCAGACCCATGCTGACCTTGTGCCCATCTTGCACCATCGAGCCAGTCTCTGGTATGCTGAGCATGGCCAGAGCACGCAGGCAATCGTGCATGCCTTCCAGGCCCGCGAGTGGCAATGGGCGGCCGAACTCCTGGAGCCAAAGCTTCTCCCATTGACAGCTCTCACCTGGGGAGCAAGTCGACATAAGCTGGTCTTCCTCCAGAAGTGGCTGGAGCAGTTGCCCGCCGAGGTGATGCGTGCTCGGCCTCAACTTTGTCTTGCCAGCGTCCTGCTCTTATTCCAGATGGCCCCCTATCCCCTGCTGAAAGGCTGGCTCGACATGGCTGAGGCGACACTGACTACTGTATTGAGCACACAGGCCGATGAGGATGGCTCATCGAGCCTGTCCACCCAAGAGAATCTGCTTGGGACACTGATTGGCTACCGCTTTATACTGAGTGTGTATCAGGAAGATGGACAAGTAGTCCTCGAACGTGCCCAGCAAGCCCTCGCCTTGCTCTCACCAGAGAATCTCGTCATGCGTGCGGCAGTTCTCCTGTATCAGGGCATCGCCTTTTATACTACTTCAGTGAACGATGCCGTAACTGCTGTTGAGACGCTGCTCCAAGCTATTTCCCTAGCTCAGACCGCAGGACAGAGTAGTCTCACCATGATTATCATGGGTTCAACTGCCAAATATATGCTAGGAGCAGGTCAGTTGCATAGAGCATATCGGCTGACCCAGCAAGCCATTGAGCTAAGCAAATACCCAGGAGAACGTATCTTACCTGAAGTGGTCTTGGCGACAATCTTTCAAGTGCTAGTCCTATGTGAATGGAACCAGTTGGACAAGGCATTTGCTCTGGTACAAGATGCCATAGCGCTCTCCCAGCAGAGCGAATCACTTGCCTCGCTTACCCATATAGCCAATGGGTATGCAGCCCTGCTGCACATTGCTCTCTCTCGCGGGAACTTAGAAGTGGCACGCACAGCTTTTCAGGAGTTTCAAGGTGTCAGTATGCAACTGAACCAGCCTTTCTATCTGCAAGTGCGTTCTCACTTCACCACTATCGACCAAGTCCGACTCTGGCTGGCCTGTGGAGAATTAGATCGCGCCACGCGTTGGGCTGAGGAACTGGATATGACAGAGCGAGATGGCAATCCCTATGTACACGAGCGGGAAGAGGTAGCACGCGCCCGTGTCCTGTTGGCTAGAGCCCTGCCAAGGCTGGCCCTGCAGCGACTGGAACCTGTGCAGCAGAGAGCGACACAGGGCCAGCGCTGGGGCCACGTGATTGAGATCCGGCTTTTGCAAGCTCTCGCTCACCAAATGCTCCACGAGGTACCGCAAGCCCTCTCTGTCCTCTTGGAGGCCATCCGTTTGGCCGAGCCAGAGGGCTACATCCGCAGTTTTGTCGACGAAGGAGTCCCCATGCAGGCTCTGCTCTCCCAACTGCGAGAACAGCAGCACAAAGCCGGGCCAACCCCCTACCTGGACAGGCTGCTCGCCGCATTTCAAAAGCAGAGCCACCCGCAGAAACGTCTACCCAAGCGGAGGGGATAAGAAAGGCTACTATGAAGGCATCAACGAACACCTCAACACCTATCCAGAGCCAGCTTCTAGCCACCAAATTCTATATCCCCAATGCGCATCAAGCTAAGCAAGGATGAGTTTAATAGATGCACGTTTTGCTTGCTACCATGCGGGAGGTTGACCACCATTCACTCTCGAAAGATCAGGTTCCCCCCGGAAGCTTTCCGCAACGGTCAGTTAAAAAACGAACGCTTTCGCTCTCCGTTACAAAGCTCTACAATTGTTAGCTTGATGCGTATTGCCACCAAATTCTATATCCCCGTAGCCCTGGGGAGGCTGATCTCGCGTCCTCGTCTCGGTGCCTTGCTCGACGAAGGCCTCACCCATCCCTTCACCTTGGTCTCGGCTCCCGCGGGCTTCGGAAAAACCATGTTACTTTCGACCTGGGCACAATCTCTACAAGCCCGCGACCCTCGACTCTGCTGGGTCTCCCTGGATGAGGAGGCATTTGCTCTGGTACAAGATGCTATAGCGCTCTCCCAGCAGAGCGAATCACTTGCCTCGCTCACCCATATAGCCAATGGGTATGCAACCCTGCTGCACATTGCTCTCTTCTCTCTCGGGGGAACTTAGAAGTGGCACGCACAGCTTTTCAGGAGTTTCAAGGTGTCAGTGTGCAACTGAACCAGCCTTTCTATCTGCAAGTGCGTTCTCACTTCACCGCGGTCGACCAAGTCCGGCTCTGGTTGGCCTGTGGAGAATTGGATCGCGCCACGCGTTGGGCTGAGAAACTGGATATGACAGAGCGAGACGGCAATCCCTATGTACACGAGCGGGAAGAGGTGGCGTACATTCGTGTCCTGTTAGCAAAGAAGCAACCGGACCTTGCTCTGCACTTGAAGATGGTATAAGAAAGCACTGACCTGTCTCTCATCGGTGCTTTCTTCTTTCCTCAATTCACAGTAGTCGCTTGCGCTTTACACTACTAGACTCCTGTGTTATTTTCGTCAAGCTATACTAGATTTGTGTAGGGTTGATATTTTTCAACTGACTTTTGTGTCTCTGTTGCTACGCCTTCCATATCCTTCCTGAGTGGGTTAGTGTGGTCCGCAAAAAGATCAGCGATAACGTCAAAGAGTAGAGTCTTGGAAGAAACCATTTCTTGAGAGACTCTCTGGACAAAACTATCTGGATTCATAGGCCAGCCAGCATCGCTAATAATGCCTGCATTCTTTTTCAGTACTGCATCTACTGCATTACGATCATATACGTATAGAGAAGCATAGCTATCTTCTGTTTCTGGAGTTACGAGTGCAACTAACCCCTTAGCTTCCGCTTCACTCTGAAGTTTTGCTGGTGTTTCCTTACGTTTAATAATGGTATCGAAGGATAGCACACCTAATGGTTTATCATTTCCTACCCCTCGTATATCTATAAAATCTTCTTGTTCTTTATCTAACTTTCTATCAAAACATTCTATATAATCTTTAACAGCCTGTCTAAATTTTTGATCAGGATTACTACTAAAATTATACATATGTTCATGGAGACGATAAGCCCAACCAACTTTGCTCTCACGTTGCTTAAGTTCATTCTGGGGGTCATTCAACATTGAAGAGTTTTCTGCAGCCCAGCTTCTTACTACATTGAAATGATCCTTTAACTCCCTTATACTCATTTCATTATGACGTGATATTATTGCAATTACAGATCTATCCTTTTCTTGTTGTGTAACTGGTAATACCTCACTTACCTTCTTACGATTGCTGTCCCTTAATCTGTCTATATTCTTATCCTGCGTCTTATCAAACCCTTTCATTCTTTGATCCATAATATTTCCTTTCGTAGATGTTCATGATAATTACTATACGCTTTGTGCTAGTTATTGGCAGTGTCGGTTGAAGATTTTCAGCTCAATTTTGAGACGAAAGAGAGGTCAAAGGCCCAATGATTGTTCTCACGAGGGCTCGTATGAGCATCATTTGTTCTGAGAATGGGCCTCCCTGTCTGCTCTCATGGTCCTCTCGAGCTAGCACGTATTGGTATAGGTCGTTCTCTATCAGTAGTATGCCTTATAAGTATCAAAAATACAATGACAACTGGACGACATCTAGAAGACATTTCTCCTTTGACTGTATCTGAATGGCTATTCAGAGAAGCTGAAATGTGGCAGGGCTTTTGGGAGTACCCGAAAGTCCTAAGAAATAAAAAAAGAAGTCATTTCCTGCTATATTTAGGAAAAATGAGAATTTCCATAGGGAAGTGAGGAATGACTGAGATGGATCTAAGCACATTTGGCCAAGTCGAGCAAATCAGCCAGCACGCGTTGACCATAGATGCGGCATCATTGTATCGGGCATTTGAACAGGTGAAAGACAGGCGTGGGAAGAAGGGGACGCGTTATCCATTAGCCTTTGTTTTAACGTTAATCATGCTTGGGAAAATGGCAGGAGAGACGGGGATCACAGGGATCATTGATTGGGTAAAATTCAGGGAAAAGGAACTACGGAGGCTATTCAAGTGGCCAAAAGCTTTTCCAAGCTATGATGTCTATACACGTGTACTAACGCATTGTGATCATCATGAGATAGCAAAAGCCATAGCACAAGTGATTTTGAATGCCAGATCAGTGGAACAGTGTGGAGAGGAGCCAAGTCGACTGCTAGCGCAACAGGTGCATGGGGAAGAAAACCTCATCCATACAGCAGTGGATGGGAAGGTAATGCGTGGAACCCTCAAACATGATCGAGACGATCAGCCACCAGTGCATCTTTTAACCTTTTATGAATGCGAAAGTGGGATTGTGCTCGATCAGTTTTCCGTGAAAAAAAAGAGAATGAGTACTCACGATGTGTAACGATATTACATCCTTTACTTGTAAAAAATCGTATATTGACGGCCGATGCTGGAATTGGATATAAAGCGTGGTGTGGTGTTGTTCATTCTATGAGTGGATATTACGACATACCTATTAAAGACAACCATCCTGCTGTTCGGCAAGATTTAATTCTGTTTTTTGAAGATGAAGGAACAGACAGGAGTGAATTTCAATACTATGAAGAGACGAATAAGGGACATAGGAGACTAGAGAAGCGGGAAATTTGGACGAGTACACAGATGAATGGATTTTTCGAGAAAGATTGGCCTGGTATTGCACAGGTCTGGAAGATCAAAAGAACCGTCAAAGAAAAGGGTGAAGAAAGAGTAGAGGTTGTTTATGGTATGACCAATTTACCAAGAAAGAAGGCAAATGCTGAGCGCCTCCTGCAATTAAATCGAAAACATTGGGCTATTGAGAATCGCTTGCACCATCGACGCGATGTCACTCTTGGTGAAGATGCTTCTCAAGTCCGCACGAAGGGCGCTCCAGAAGTACTCGCTGCATTAAATGGAGGATTACTGGCACTGATGGATTTTTTGGGCGTTACCAATGTTGCCGAACGAATGCGCTATTTCTGTGCCTATCCACACAAAGCTCTGCAATTACTCCTTGGCAAGTTGTCGCGGGGAAACGGGTAAACCTAAAAGCCCTGGAAATGTGGGGCATATGGTAGCTTTTTGCACGCCAGCACGCCAGTACTCCTATCATTGCATGCCTGAAAATGGTGAGCTATAGTAGAGACGTGGGAAAGCAGAGAAGCAAGACATATCCTTCCGCAGTCTCGCTTTCTCGAGACAGTGGCGCAAGTAAACCCTACCGTTCAAAATACATCTGAGATAGTGTCTCATCATCTGTTCTTTTGCCATCTCGTTTGAAACACCTCTCATTCCTTTTTTTTATGCTTATCTCCTAATTATCTTTAAATATGCTAATTATTTATTATCAGTATTACTCTCTTATAAAGGATTTGCATATTTGGGTGACACTAATTGTGATGAAAAAGGAGCCATCAACAGTGATAATTTACATCAAAGTAGCCATGATTAGCATGATAACGACATAGTCCGCCACCGACAACAAAGAGCTACTTATTAACTGGGAGTAGAAAGTTTGATCATCTCCTAAAAATAGGACAAGAAAAACAGAAAGAGGAGAGACACGGGCATATCCAGAAGGACTTTCGGTACTGGTGAGATCTTCCTTGGAAAATCATTTCCTCAGTGGCAGACCCCTGCAGCATTTTGGGGAAGGATGAAGCCCACAAGTATCCTACAACTGTGCCCTCAAAAGTCAGTATAGGAAAAGCGAGTACCCTTATTACAGGCAAAGGCTACCCTCACCATACAAAATGTTATCCCCCAAAAGGAGAATTCACAAACCCTGCGATATTGCTGTAGGAGTTAACGGTTCTCTGGAAACCAGGATTGATAATCTGGTTCCTCTGACTGACGATGAGCTGGAACAGATTGGTGCTGGTGACCAGGGTATGATGATTGGTTTTGCTTGCAATGAAACTCAAGAGTAATAGGAGCTGTTGGCAGGTGATAGAGGCGTAATGTCAGATTATAGTGTCCAAGAATATCTCCTCTGGCCTTGAGTTCACTGACCAGACTGCGATAGCAATCAGGATCAAGAAGAATCTCGAAACGCGTTGTACCTGTATCAAGGGTAATAACTGGAGTCTTTTTTCCTTCGAACTGTCCTTCGTGAGCGGCGACGATGTGACCTTCAAGCTGTGCTTTATAGCATGGAGCTTTGCGGGGATCGAGCATGCAAAAGCACTCATGTTTCTTCTCCTTCTCGTCTTGCTGGTTGACATCGCATATCGCCATGGACTAGACACTCCCTGTTTCTACTGTATTACAGGGAATATACGGTATGAGCGGATAGAGGTCAAGGGAGTAGGAGAGAAACCAGCCCATTTCCTTGTTTGCTGTCCTGAGTAAAGGTATGGTAGAATAGCAAAAAAAGCGATATTCTAGAGAATGGCTCAGTTCTTTGATAAAAAACAGGACTGTTTGCAGGACGAGCAGCGTGAGAGATCATTCCTATGTCACTGATCATCCAGAGCCAGCTTCTGGCCACCAAATTCTATATTCCCGTTGCACCGGGGACGCTGATCTCGCGTCCTCGCCTCAGCGGCTTGCTTGCAGAGAGTCTCAAGCATCCCCTCACGCTCATTTCTGCCCCTGCGGGTTTCGGCAAGACTATGGTACTCTCTAGCTGGGCACAATCGTTGCCTGCAAGCCAAGCCCTCGTCGCCTGGATCTCTCTGGACGAGGAGGATAATGAACCTCGGCTCTTCTGGACCTATGTCCTCTCCGCGCTAGATCAGCAACAAACTGAACGCTTGACGCCTCTGTTGAAATACCTCCAATCGCCGGAGGCACCATCACTGAGGTACATCCTGACGGCCCTGATCAATGGTGTGCTGGACAGTCAAGAGCACCTTGTGCTGATCCTGGATGACTATCACCTCATTACCGAGCCGCAGGTGCATGCTACCCTCTGGTATCTGATTGAGCATCTCCCTCCTCACTTGCATATTATCCTGGCCACACGCGCTGATCCTCCATTGGCGCTCTCCCAACTGCGGGCACACCAGCAGGTGCTGGAAATCCGCACCGAGCAGTTGCGTTGTACGACGGAGGAGACTGAGGCCTTCTTCAAGCAGGTGATGAACACCCAACTCTCCCAGGAGATGATCCAACAGGTAACAACTCGTGCAGAGGGCTGGCTGGTGGGTCTGCACTTGCTTGGCCTTTCCCTGCCAGAGCAAGCCAATCCTGCAACCCTCTTGCAGGAGCTTAGTGGGGATCAGCGCTATATCCTGGACTATTTGGCCGAGGAGGTGCTCGGGCGACAGCTGCAGGAGGTGCAGACCTTTCTGCTCTCCACCTGTATTCTCGGACGCCTCACCGCCTCCCTTTGTGACGCTGTCATGCAGCAGGCTGGTAGTCAGAGAATGCTGGAACGGTTGGAGCAGGCCAACTTATTTGTGGTATCGCTGGATAGCAAGCGGCAGTGGTATCGCTATCATGCCCTCTTTGCCGAAGCTTTGCAGCACCAATTGGAGCAGACCCATGCTGACCTTGTGCCCATCTTGCACCATCGAGCCAGTCTCTGGTATGCCCAGCACGAGCAGATGACTGAGGCGATTCTGTATGCGTTGCGTGCTCACCAGTGGCAGTGGGCTGCCGATCTGATCGAGCGAAAGAGCCTCCCATTGCTGAGCTACTCGTGGGGAGCAAGTCACCATGCACTCGCTCTTCTTCAAGAGTGGCTGAGTCGGTTGCCAGCAGAGGTCATGCATACTCGGCCTTTGCTGTGTTATACTAGTAGCTCACTCCTGTTCCAGATCGCCCCCTTTTCCTTGCTTCATAGTCAGCTTGAGATAGCAGAAACCGCACTGACCGCTTCGCTCGCGGCGCAGACGCACCAAGATGCTTTCCCCACGATGCTTCCTCGACACATACAGCAGGATCTCCTCGGATCGACGATGAGTTTTCGTGCCACCCTGCGTTGCTATGAGGGAGATGGATGGGCCGCGCTCGCACTCTGTGAACGAGCCCTCACCCTGCTCTCAGCAGAGAATTTGCTGGTTCGTTCACACAATTTGTTGATGCAGGCACTCGCCTTTTCTTGTTCTCAAGTGAATGATGTGAAGGCAGGCATACAAATTGGACTCCAAGGTGTCTCCCTTGCTCAGGACGCAGACTTGCTCCCTCTCGCTTTCAATCACATAGGCTCTGTGGCTGTGCATATGATAGGAGGAGGACAGTTGCACGAAGCACAGAAGCTGACCCAACAAGCGATATTGTTAGGAAAGCAGCCAGGCAAGCCTGTGTTGCCTGAGGTAGGCTTTCCTGCTGTCTATCAAGCAGAGATTCTGCGCGAGTGGAACCAGTTGGATGCTGCGCTCCTGCTGGTAGAAGAGGGCATCTCGCTCTACAAACAGGTCGAGTCGATGGCATCGCTGGTGTATTTACTGGCTAGTTACTCAGCATTGTTACGTGTGTATCTCTCGTGTGCGCAACTGGATGCTGCATGCTCTAGCCTCCAGCAATTTGAGGACATTGGCATAAGCCTTAGCCATCATATCTATCTTCTGACGCGTTCTCACTTCACGACGGTCGACCAGATCAGGCTCTGGCTGGCCTGTGGAGAAGTGGACCGTGCCACACGCTGGGCCGAAGAGCTGGATGTGAGAGAACGGCATCGCAATCCCTTTGTATGCGAGCGGGAAGAGGTGGCATGCAGCCGTATTCTCTTGGCTAAGCAGCAGCCCAATCTTGCTCTGAGACGACTGGAGCCAGTGCTCCGCAGAGCAACCATGGGCCAGCGCTGGGGACATGTCATTGAGATTCGCCTCTTGCAAGCCCTAGCTCATCAGATGCTCCAAGAAGAGATACAAGCACTCGACGCTCTTTCGGAGGCAGTGCGCTTAGCCGAGCCAGAGGGCTACATCCGCAGTTTTGTCGACGAAGGGGTCCCCATGCAGACTCTGCTCTCCCAGTTGCGTGAACAGCAACACAAAGCCGGGCCAACTCCCTATCTGGACACACTGCTTGACGCATTTCAAAAGCAGAGCAAAGCGCAGAAACGTCTGTCGAAGCGGAGGGGATAAGAAAGGCTACTATGAACACATCAACGAACACATCAACCCCTCTCCAGAGCCAGCTTCTAGCCACCAAATTCTATATCCCCGTTGCACCGGGGAGGCTCATCTCGCGTCCCCGCCTCAGTGCCTTGCTCGACGAGGGCCTCACCCATCCCTTCACCCTGATCTCAGCTCCCGCGGGCTTCGGAAAAACCATCTTACTTTCCACCTGGGCACAATCTCTACAAGCCCGTGGCTTCTCGACTCTGCTGGATCTCCCTGGATGAGGAGGACAATGAACCTCGCCTCTTCTGGTCCTATGTCCTCACCGCATTGAGTCGGCAATGCCCCGAACGCTTTCAGCCACTCCTCATGCACCTGCAAGCACAGCCTCCACTGCCCCTCAAGTCCCTGCTGACGGCCTTGATCAATGTGTTAGCTGAGGGCACGGATCACTTTGTGCTGATTCTCGATGACTATCAAGTGATCACGGAAGAGCAGGTGCATACCACCCTGGCGTATCTGGTTGAACATCTGCCGTCTCAGTTGCGCATCATCATCGCCACACGGGCTGACCCTCCCTTGCCACTGCCGATGCAGCGAGCACGCCAGCACATGCTGGAAGTGCGCACGGACCAGTTGCGCTGTACAGCAGAGGAGGTCAAGGCTTTCTTCGGTGAGGTGATGGGTATCCAGATGCCAGAGGAGACCATCCAAGAGGTGACCACACGCACCGAGGGCTGGCTCGTCGGCTTGCAATTGCTTGGCCTTTCCCTGCCAGAGCAAGCCAATCCTGCTACCCTATTGCAGGAGGTCAGTGGGGATCAGTGCTACATCCTGGACTATTTGACCGAGGAGGTTTTGCAACGACAGCCCCAGGACGTGCAAATGTTTTTGCTTTGCACATCCATCCTCAAGCAACTGAGTGCTGCCCTCTGTAATGCGGTCATGCAGCAGGTAGGGAGCCAGGAGATGCTCCAACGGCTCGAGCAGGCCAACTTATTTGTGGTGTCGCTGGATAACAAGCGGCAGTGGTACCGCTATCACGCCCTTTTTGCCGAAGCCCTGCAGCACCAATTGAGGCAGACACATGCTGACTTTGTGCCCACCTTGCACCATCGTGCGAGCCTCTGGTACGCTGAGCATGACCAGACCACCGAGGCCATCTTGCATGCCTTCAAAGCCCACCAGTGGCAGTGGGCGGCTGATCTGATCGAGCGCAAGAGCCTCTCACTAATGTCCTACACGTGGGGAGCAAGTTCCCATGTGCTCATCCTCCTCCAAGAGTGGCTAGGTCAACTGCCTGCGGAGGTCATGCATGCTCGGCCTCTACTCTGTTATGCCAGTAGCGCACTCCTGCTCCAGGTTGCCCCATTTTCCATGCTTCATGGCTGGCTCGACGCGGCTGAAGCTACACTCACTGCTGCGACCGAGACACAAACGCATGTGGATGCCCCACCCACAATGCTTCCTCCACACATACTACAGGAACAGCAAAATCTGCTCGGGGGGGTGCTGAATATGAGTGCCGCCTTGCGTAGCTATGAGGGAGATGGATGGACTGCTCTCGCGCTCTGTGAGCAAGCTCTCACCCTCGTCTCGGCAGACAATTTGCTGTTTCGTTCATACAGCTTGTTAACCCAGGCGTTAGCCTGTTGTTTTTCGAATGTGAATGACACAAAAGCTGGTGTACAGCTTGGATTGCAGGCCGTTTCCCTTGCTCGAGACACAGGACAGCTCCCTCTCTTTTTCAATAATGTAGGCATTGCTGCCATGTACATGATAGGGGCAGGACAGTTGCACGAGATACAGAGACTGACCCAACAAGCAATACTCTTAGGTAAGCAACCAGGGAAACCTGTGTTGCCTGAGATAGGTTTCCCCATTACCTATCAAGCAGAGGTCCAACGCGAGTGGAACCAGTTGGATACGGCCCTCACTCTGGCAGAAGAAGCTATCTCGTTGTACAAACAGGCCGAATCGATGGCATCGCTCGTATATTTACTCTGTTGTTACTCGGTATTATTACGGGTCTATCTCTCGCGTGCAGAGCTGGATGCAGCATACTCTGTCCTTGAGCAAATTCAATATATCGGTACGATATTGAGTCAGCCTTTCTACTTGCATACGTGTGCCTACTTCATCACAATTGACCAGATCAGGCTCTGGCTGGCGTGTGGCGAATTGGACCGTGCCACATGCTGGGCCGAAGCGCTAGATGTGAGAGAACGGCATAGCAACCCCTTTATATGCCAGCAGGAAGAGGTGGCACGCATCCGAGTTCTCTTAGCCAAGCATCAACCAGATCGGGCTCTAGAGCGGCTAGGGCCCGTGCTCCAGAGAGCAACCACAGGCAAGCGTTGGGGACATGTTATTGAGATGTGCCTCTTGCAAGCCCTAGCCCATCAGATGCTTCAAGAAGAGGTACAGGCACTCGATGCTCTCTCAGAGGCAGTCCGTTTGGCTGAGCCAGAGGGCTACATCCGCAGCTTTGTGGATGAAGGACCTCCAATGGAGATTCTACTCTACGGCTTGCGCAAGCGGGAGCGCAAGAGAGGACCCACGCCCTATCTGGACATACTGATTGCCGCCTTTCAGCAAGAGTGGCACAGGCACCAACGGAAGAATCTACCAAAGCCCATCAGTTGCCAGAGCCCTTGAGTCAGCGAGAACAAGAGGTCCTGCAGTTGTTGGCAGGCGGAGCATCCAATCAGGAAATTGCCCAGGAACTGGTCATTACCCTCGATACCGTCAAACGCCATGTCAGTCATATCTTCGCCAAATTGGGCGTCAGCAACCGTGTCCAAGCGCTCAGACAGGCACGGGAATGTGGCTTGTTGGGTGAGGAGGCCTGAACTTTTCTTGCAGGGCTTCATCTCCTGCAGAGCGATGCGATGAAGAAACGGCTCAAAACAGGGCAATCGCCTCTCTTTTTTCACCTCCAACGTCCTCCCTTGTGAGGAGCTTTTTGAGGGGGACGAAATATCTTCAAGCATACAATATGACCATCTGCTTGGAGACGTTGGGCGTGTGTCTCACCTTTGGGAGCTGGTTGCCGCACAAACGGTTCCTCATAGGCCAATCCGAGCACTTCTGCAGTTTGGGCGGGGCCCAATTCACCGTGCCCCCTTTGGGCGTTGCGCCCGCTGCTCCCCGCATCTCATGAGGCCATATCCGTTGTGCCTGTTAAGATCAAACTGTCCCTGGCCATACAGGGAATGTGCTTGTCAGTGCCAATGGCAACATTGGTGGCGGTGAACAGGCCAGCCAGACTGGCGGCCAGTTGCTGGTTGAGGCTATTTTCGATCTGCCGGTCGTAGCTGTCAGCGAGGAATGTGAAGAACAGGGCGGAGAGATCAGTCTGTCTCACATGCAATAGCAGGTTGCCGTTCTTTACTAACGGCTGGATATGCATAGTACCGGAACCCACCACGATGCCCGTCTGCCAGAGCGAGATATCCGACCTGACAATTATTTCATTATTCTGTATGCTAATACGGATATTCTGGGCAGTGAAAATCTGGTTGATTTGCACGCTGCCAAGGTCCTTTCCTAGCTTGGACAATGCCGAGGAAGGAATTTCAACATAGGCATTGGCAGTGTCCGTTGGAATGTGCGGGATTGCCTCATATGGCTGGCCTGAGATCGTCTGTGACGATACTGGCCCTTGACCAGTTGATATCGGAAAACCCATCTTGGCTGCCAGAGCACTATCTCCACACTTCGGTGTTGGGGAGATGCTATTGAGATGTCCTGCTGGTACTTTAATCTGAGCAAGAGGGCCATTTAACAGTGCAGGGCTCCCCGGCATCGGCTGTGCGCTGACCTGGATGGTAGAGGAGTCGAGAACGCTGAACTTGAGGAGCGTACTAACCTCAATCGGTTGAGCACCTGGATAGAGGCTCTCACTCAGTGTCATGGCAAGGCCGTTGCTTTGTGGAGTCAATTTGGTCAAGGAGGGATGGATAAGAGATCCTACCCATCCCTGGTTATCTGATTGGAGCTGCTGATTGACATGGCTCTGAAGGATTGGTTTCAGACTTGCTGTGGGTAAGTAAATAGTAGCGTTCAGGGTTACTGTGCTCGGGCTAGGCTTTGGTATCTGGCCTGAGACGTTTGCAAAAAAAATGAATAAGATTAGTAGCAGTATCAGGAGTATATTTAACCATCTTCTCCGCAGATTGCTATTTCGTAGCATAGAAGTTATTCTATCGCCTAAGGATGATCTTAGCTTGGTCTGCAGGAATCGTGAGAACTCCAGGGGCCAACGTAATCTTGGACGATGTGACATAAGCTTCTTACTTTTCTGCTAGAGAGAACAAACGAACGGCATTAGCTGAAGTGATCTCAGCTATCTCTTCGAAGGTCATGTTACGTATCTCTGCCAGCTTCTCTGCGACATGTTTGACAAAGAGGGGTTCGTTACGCTTGGCGTGCTGTGGTTTGGGTACCAGATAAGGACTATCTGTCTCGATTAAGACACGATCCAGCGGGACCATGCGGGCAACTTCAGGTAGTGCATTACCCTGCTTGGTGAGTGGCCCGGCAAAGGAGAGCACAAAACCCTCAAAGGCGAGACACTCTCTGGCCTGAGCAACGTCTCCAGAGAAACAGTGAAAGACTCCACGTAGATCGCGACCATGTGCACGCAATAACTCCATTACATCGTCATGCGCATCACGTACATGAATAATGCAGGGCAAATTACACTTGCGAGCTAACTCGAGGTGAGCACAAAAGACTTCCCGCTGTACATTACGTGGCGAGAGCATGCGAAAATAATCGAGCCCGAACTCTCCAATGGCCACAACCTCCGGCTCACGAGCTAATGTACGTAGCTGCTCGCCTACCTCATCTGTATATGTGGTAGCATCGTGTGGGTGCACGCCGACGCCCGCAAAGATAGCGCCGGGGTGTGCTTTTGCCAACGCCAGAGCATCCCAACTCGAGGCAAGATCGCAGCCAGGATCGACCATGCGCGTTACACCACCTGCAACGGCAGCTTGAATGACCTCTTCGCGATCACGTGCAAAACGGGAAGTATCGATGTGTGCATGACTATCAACGAGCACAATTCTATCCTTATTATTTTAGTCCTAGCATTGAGCGTATTGTAACACACTCACGAGGGGCATCCAAGTCTTAGTTCTGGCGGGTATTCTTGTGGCTATTCTCACCTCTCCTGGTCCCAAACGTCCGAAACGCAGCTACCAGTAATCCTCATTATTACACGGATGCGAGCTTCTGGCTATATCTCACTCAAGTTGTCGCAAAGTTGTCTATATCCTGGCATTGAAAAAAGCCCTTCTTTTGGTTATGCTTAGAGAGGTTTTTAATTTGAGGTGGTTAGATATGCTCACATTACTATTATCCAGGCTTGCTGAAACAAAGGCAGCTAATAGAGAGAAAATGCTTGCCATATAAGATAGACTGCATAAGAAATTTATGCATTTAATATCCTTAAATAAAGGCAAGCGCTCATTTATAAAAAACATATGTCTCTATGATTGAATAAGGAGATAACTATATGAGTAGGTCATCTGAAGGTTTAAACCCGACATCAAGCTCATCAGAACGTCGTCCCAGTCGACTAAGACCGGGGCAAATCTTCTCAACAACAGGGGAAAGTGGACCACTGCCGCCTCACTCCACGGATACTACCCAAGGGGCAGAAGGTACATCATATTGTAGATCTCTTTATGCAGGTTTCGAGAAATGTTTCCCCGGCCTGAGAGATGCTCCCCTCTCGCCGACTCGAGATGCTCCAGAAGGTGGCATCTCGGAAGAGTCCTCTTCCTCTCCTCTCATACCTGATCTTCCGCACAGCTCAATAGGACGGACTTCTCTACAAGGCTTGCCTCAATCGGATGAGGGAAGGCGAGGGAGATCGACATCGATAACTCCTCTGCACGGTCTAGGGGCGGGATCACCTCAAGGATTAGGGACGAGAAAAGCTGATCATCCCGCTGGACCTGCGTCACCCGAAAATATTAAGACGATACCAGGATTGGGTCCGCAGGATACTGAATCCGCTACGGAGACGTCCCCCGTGGCACCAACCGCAATAACTGAGTTGAGGCTTCGTAATTATACCGCGAGAATGCACGAATTTACTCAACATGAATTGGATGAAGCAAAAGCTGAACTTAAGAGGGATCTTGCTAAGTTAGTAGAAAGGAGAGAAGCTTATAAGAAGGATCATTCCGAAATGTTGAGGTATTTCGAAGAGGGACCACATGCAAGTCAGGAGACGCTTGATACATTACTAACTGAAGTTGGGGAATATCTAGGCCAAGTGAGCGGCATCTTCAGTAGTATTGAGCAGAAATTGGAAGGAAATGACTTTATAGGTGCTGTTACAGAAATTAAGAAATTTTGGCAAAATCTCGACGATGCAGACCCGATGCTCGATGTGGTCGCAGATGAAATACCAAACTTCAAACGGACTGTAATTGGGGAGAGTCAAGATCCCGTCATAAAGAAGGATCAAGAACAGGATGCTGGAGGGAAGCTAGATGCGGGTGCTGAAAGGATGCATGAGGGTCTGCATCGTCAAGAGAAGCTAGAAGGGGAGGTAGCTAAGGGAGCGTTCTCCCAAGTGAGTAATGAGCGTCGGCAGTCCTTTACGATCCAGCGTCCCCCTACCAGGGCAGAAAGTCAGCAGAGGAGACAAGCCAGAAGCCGGAGTTCGCAGCCTGTAGAGAAGCGAGTAGGAAATCGGTAATAGGATATATCAGCTTAGGTGGAATTCCATGTATACTCTGGTAGTATTGCAATGCTTTCTGTAGCAATCTATATCAGAGTATGTCTTTATGCCAAGATATCACAACCTTCTTGGTCACAGTCCATACTGATCTAGGCAAGCACGTCAAAGGAGGGATTCTATAAGAGATTTGTAGAAGGAGAGGAATATTATGATTGACTCGCAGCCATCCCTGTCCACTGAACATATGGAAGCATTGCTGGTGCATTACCCTGATCCTGACTTGCGCCTCCAGTTGCCAGAAACACCGATCAGCCAGACAACTGCTCTTACCATTGGAAGGCAAGCAGGCGCACATCTGCTCATTGACGAGGTCTCGGTCTCTCGCCGCCATGCTGTCATTAGTTATATCAACAGGCAATATATGGTACAGGATCTGGGCAGTACTAATGGGACGTTTGTAAATAATGAGCGCGTCGGACTAGCACGGCCTTGTATTGTCCAGCCTAGCGATATACTACGCTTTGGCAATATTGTTGCCTTTAGATTTTTCCTGCGTTCGTCCAGCCTCGCAAGTCAGACCAGCACAACAGGCAATAGGTCCTTTGCAGGATGGTTGGATGAGACTACCGTACGTCTGAAGCGGATAGCACAGAGTCAGCTTGTGCTCAATTCTGATGGTACGTTATCATCTCCGGGAATAGAACAACCTGTTCCGGCCTCTGTGGTTGCAACATTTAAGGAAGTACCAGCCCTGATCATCCTGCCACCAAGTTCGGGCGGAGCGAAAAGTACACCTCCTTGGGCCTACTTGCTCAAATCAGGCAGGCTTATAGCCATCGGTCGTGAACGGGGGAACGCCATTGAACTGAACGATCCGGTCGTCTCACGTCGCCATGCCGAACTCTTTTTGGCTTCCAATGGCTGCTATATCCGCGACCTAGGGAGTAGTAATGGTGTGAAAGTTAACCAGGTTCGTATTGAGCGTCCCTATCGGCTCTCGCATGGTGATCGCATCAAGTTAGGAGAGACCATTATTTTTTTCATAGACCTGCAAACTGGGCGCGAACCAACAGACAAACATCCTGCATCAGCACGACCTGTAGAGCATAACGAGCAAAAGGTACCGTCTATCTATAATGGAGCAGTACGTACTTCACCAGTGTCGAACTCGGCATCAGGGGCGAGCACATCGTATTTAACAGCTATTTACAATGGAGCAGTACGTACTTCACCAGTGTCGAACTCGGCATCAGGGGCGAGCACATCACATCTAGCGGCGACTTACAATAGAGCAGAGCAAGGTGGTTTGCCTACCAGGAGAATAACAGCGGTACTGACAAGCGAGCGTAAGGTCGCAGTAGTGATTTGCCCACGTTGCGGAGTAGCAAATACGCAGGTAGCACGTTTCTGCGCTAGCTGTAGCACCGCATTGATACCATGACCTTACAAACCTAAGAAAGACGCTATGATGGCGTAGCAGTCGATGTGGCACTGGCAGCATTGACGGTCAGTGTAACCGTCACCGTCACTGCTGCACCATTCGACGGTGTAATCACCACCGTTGCCTGATAGGGAGTTCCACTGGCGGCTAACCCCTTGGCATTGATAGCAAACGTTAACGTTGAGCTGCTCCCTGCCACACAAGTCCCTGACGATGGACTGACACTGAGCCAGGACTGCGATGGTTTTCCTACCGACCACTTTAAAGTACCACCGCCCACATTTGAAACTTGGATTGTCTGGTTGGCTGGATCGCTTCCTGCCGTAGTCGAGAACGACAGGCTCGTAGCACTCAGCTTCATTGCAGGGTCTGCTTGATCATCTAATGTCACCTTGATTGCTTGTGAGCTACCTGCAATAACAACACCATCACTTACTCCAGATAGTGAGATTGACCCACTATACAAACCAGCCTTGAGCGATGCTGAAGTTACGCTCACGGTAAAGGTTGCACTCTCTCCAGATCCGATCACCGCAGAAGTAGGAGAAACCGCCAGCCAATCGGAGCCAGAGGTTATCGTTGGTGTCACCGTCACATTACCGAAACAGGTGCCTGTCACACTTACATGGAATGTCTGTGTAGCTGGATTGGTTCCCTGTGCTGTAGAGAACCGTATCGCTGACATCGATGGTGCTTGCAATGTACAGGCAGGTCCCACGTTCAGTGTAATACTCACTCTTTGCGGTGGACCAAGCGTCTGACCAGTGATACTATCCACTGCATTAATCACCACCGTCCCATTATAGGTACCAACAGTCAGGCCGGCAGGATTCACAGCAACGCTGAGCATGGTCGACTGATATGCAGTCAGGCTACCATAAACAGGCGAGATAGAGAGCCATGATCCTCCCTGCTGGGTCATGGCATTCGCGTGCCAGAAGAGAGGCCTAGCACCAGAATTGGTTAACTTAACAGTTTGTGCAGCAGGACCCTTCGTCCCCATAACTGTACCAAAGGTAAGTGATGGAGAGTCAACAGACATCACAGGATTACCTGCTGGTCCCAGCGTAAAATAGACTAGCAATTTTTGTGAACCTGCAGACGAAGTGAAAGTAAGTTCACCGCTATATGACCCCGGTGCCAATCCATTAGCATGAATGCTAACGGAGAGCGAACCCGGTGTTGTACCACTCCAGTTGCTTACGCTCAGCCAACTTGCGTTACTAGTGACATTCCAGTTTAATTGAGTGGGGCAGCTAAGTGAACTCGCCAAGTCGACTGTTTTGGCGAACGGATCCGGCTGTAAGTAGGCAGCGGTAAAGGATAGCGTACCCGAAGAGAACATTAAAGCGCAATACGGCGTAACGATCACTGTGACATCAATGGTCTGCAAACTATGCAGTACTGCATCAGATCCCTGAGCACTGATGCTAATGCTGCCACTATAGGTGCCCGGTAACAATCTACTGGTATCCGCAGACACTGTGACCTGCGCATTGTTCGCAGGTTGAAGGGTCCCACCAGACTCGGAAAGTGAGAGCCAGGAAACATTCGTCGAGCCAATCCAGTTCAATGGTTGCACACCGGGATTGCTAACAGTCACGACCTGCGGTGCTGGCCCAAACCCCCCATCATTTCCAGTAAAAGAGAGAACGGGCGGTGACACTTGCAGGACAGCTTCATTATGCGCATCCAATGGCGTCACCTGCATATTGATATTGAGAGGAACATCTCCAACATTAGATGTAAAGAGCACCTGGGCACTATATGACCCTGGCTGCATGCTAGCACGATCCACAGCAATGATTACGTTGCTTTGCGTTCCACTATAAAAGGTTCCTCCCTGAGGAGTCATCATCAGCCAAGACTGTGTAGTACTGCCCTGCCAGGAAATTTGGCCACTGCCCAGGTTGGTCAGCGAAATTGCCTGTTCACTATTGGTTGCCTGATCACCTGATCCTAGATTTAGATCATCTATCGATAATTGCAAATGAGAAGGCCGCAAAGCAACCGCATCGTCGCCGAGGACCATAACGGGAAAGGAAGTAATTTTATGTGTAAGAGCATCTTCTGCATTAATCGTATGAGAGCCGCTTCCCCAGTTTGCTTGTACCTGCACGGTATCAGTGAAGTTTCCTTGAGCATCGCTTCGCGTGACCGAAACGCCGCCAGTATCCAAGATAGGAATTGAAGCATCACGGGTCAATCCGACATGCCCCTGAGGAGAAAAGTTCGCACCGCGCAATGACATCATTGCTCCGGTAGCCACTTCTTGCGGAGTAACCTGCAGTGAGAGAGGCCCATGTGGGGTGGAGACAGTTGATCGGCGCCCCATTGCACCAGTAACTCCAAAAGCGCCGACTAGGACAAGCAGCACAATCATACATACCCAGAAAATACTCTTTGGGGAGCCACGATAAGGCTCTGGTTCCCTCTTCAAAGGGATGTACTGAATTACGGGTGGGATCATCGGACGTGGCGGATATGAAACAGGTGTCCGATTGGGGGGGGGATCAACTACCTTTTGCCAAGTCATTTGCCCATCAGGATGCAACTCAGACTCATCATCGTCAAGCTGAATACTCTCCACGCCATCTCCCATCAACGGGATCGAGAGAGGAGCCAGATCATACCAAGTTTCCAACCAGCTGCGGTTGACACGTACCTGAAATGCAAATTTGCTGATATTAGAGAGAAAAAAGAGCAGCATCCTGGAGAAAGCCGAACGGCTCCGTAGAAAACGTGATTTGATGGTAGCCGGATTGTCCTCGTGCTTTATATCCTCAATTTCAGGGGGTGTTATGGTAGGCAAAATTACCTCCTCACCACAGTAGGTACAGCGCATTATTGTATCTGGCAATGGACAGTTACAAGTTGAACAGTACATGATTGCTGGCTTCCCCTCACCTGACTGGCAGTCAATGAATGAAATTCCTCAGTATAACTGAAGTCTACGGTAGACCCGCATGGCTGTCAACTCTCCTCTATAAGGATACCCAATGGCACAGATTTTTTCTAGGGCAAAAAAGGGACAAATTTCAGCTTTCGGTGTGATTCTTTCAGCTTTCAGTGTCCCCTTGACGAAACTCCTTCTCTAATATAGACTTCGACACAGACAAAATAACGTAGTAGCCTTTAAGTCCTAAAAATAGATAAGTATAGATTGCTCATTAGCGCTTACTCGTCGCTATTTATAGTATCATGAAATGATTGACTGCGTGCCGCTTCAAGGAGAGCTGGTATGGATGATCGCATTGGACAACAACTCGGTAATTATCGCTTGCTTCGCCTTCTGGGGCAGGGAGGCTTCGCTGATGTGTACCTGAGTGAACATATTCACTTACATACTCAAGCTGCGATCAAAGTGCTCCAACTCAGGCTAATAGAAAATAATGTGCAAAATTTCCTCAATGAGGCACGTACCATTGCTCATCTGGTCCATCCCTATATCATTCGCGTACTGGATTTCGGGGTACAGGATGATATCCCTTTCCTTGTGATGGACTATGCCTCCAAAGGAACGTTCCGACAGCGTTTCTTAAATGGTCATGGTCAACGGCTACCAGCAACGCCGCTTTTCCCATATATAAAGCAGGCGGCGGCTGCATTACAACATGCGCATGATAAAAAGTTGATCCATCGCGATGTGAAACCTGAAAATATGCTGCTAGGCCCCAATGATGAGGTATTACTGAGCGATTTTGGCTTCGCCTTGATCCAGAGTTCAACTTCGCGCTCATCAATGGAGACCGCAGGAACTGCAGCGTATATGGCTCCGGAACAATTGCAGGGCAAACCACGTCCTGCCAGCGATCAGTATGCCCTTGGCATTGTCGCGTATGAATGGCTAACTGGCAGTTGTCCTTTTCAGGGTACTTTTTTTGAAATTGCCAGCCAACATATGCTGACCGCGCCGCTATCTCTGCGCGAGAAGGTTCCCTCTCTCTCTCCCGAGATTGAAAATGTTGTGATGACTGCTCTGGCGAAAGACCCCGATCAGCGTTTCCCTACTGTACGAGACTTCGCGATAGCATTAGAGCGTGCCTGCCTGACAGCTAAGTCAATACGCTTGGATGAGCCCCTTGTGCCGCCACCATTTCTGAGTGAGCCATACAGGCCTATTGCAACCAACACTTCATCTCAACAGTTATCAACGATCCCACCGCTTGCCGGAGAAAAAAGCTCTACTACAGAAGTTGCCGGGTACCCTTTTAAGCCACTTTCGTCTGTAGCGTTTTCTCAGTCGGCCCAAGTAAAAACGATCACTGCACATGGAGGCACATGGATGAATTCGTTATCACTCAATGACCAGATGCGGCAGGCTAATCAGACCCATCTGGCTCCCCAAGCTGGCCAGACCAGACCAGCCGATTGGCCCGGCAATGCCATGCCCTTATCAGAATTAGATACCCAGGTGCGTACAAAAACCAGCGAAGCCAGTTCTGCCACGCATAATCTATCACAGTCAGGGATATGGTCACTCCCAGCCGAACAGCTCTCTCAATCCAGTCAGAGCACTCTGTCCCAGCACTATCATTCGGTCTCTGGTATCCGTCCTCCTTCGCCCGAGCCAAACCCATTGGCAGCCTCTCAATCGCAGAACCTATCGCAATCGAGGTTCTCTTGGCCTTCAGACGAACAGCTCTCTCAATCCAGTCAACGTGCTCTCTCATTGCAACGCAATTCGGTCTCTGGCATCCGTCCTCTCTCTCCTGAGCGATTCTCCCAGCAAGGCCAGAGTTCACTCTCATCGCAGAACTCACCGTCGATGGGACCAGCAACCATGACGAGCAACTTGCGGCCATCCTTATCACAGAATCTTCACCAGCAGTCAACTCAATCACAGCTGGAGCTAAGGTCTGATTTCTCGTCCACCAGAGTTCAATTGGGAACAGGGACCCAACAGCAATCTTCTCAGGGGCACTTAGGGGCAGGATTTAGAGATGATTTGCAGAGATATCGCAGGCCCGGGACATCTACAGGCATGGTCATTTTCTTTGTGATAATGATGATTTTCATTATTGGTGGCGGAGCAGGACTTATCTATTGGTCTAACAACCAGCCTAGCACGGTGCAGAAGACAAACGACACTGGACAATCTCAGGACCAAGTGAACGCTACCACTACTACATCGGCATCTCTCAGTGCGACTGCTGCAGCCAATGCAACGGCGACTGCTGCAGCCAATGCAACGGCGACTGCCCAAGCCAATAGAAACCCTTATGTTCCTGGTCCAAGCGCATTAGTGATGAGCGATCCATTAAGTGCTAATAATCAGATAGCTCAATGGCAACAAAATCCTCAAGGCGGTTGTCAGTTTACCAACAATAGTTATCATGCATCAGCGGCCCCAAACGCTTTCACCAGTTGCTTTGCCACGGGCAGCAATTATACCAACTTTACCTATCAGATACAGATGGTTTTTATACAGCATGCACCCAAATATAGCAGTGGTGGTATTCTCTTCCGTGGCAGCACCGATCAGCATGCATTCTACTCTTTTGAAGTTTATGCTAGCGGTCGCTATAACTTCCGGAAATGTAGTAATGGTGGTACTAATTGTACCATCCTGGCTGGTTCCCCACAGGATCCGCCGTTGTCCGCGTTTCACGTGGATCAGATGAATACGCTTACCGTTGTGGCAAACCAGAACACGTTTACTCTCTATCTCAATCAGCAAATGATCGGTAGCCAGCAAACTGACAACAGTGGCCCATATACCCACGGTTTGATCGGTGTCCTAGCGCGGGGAGGGCTGGGATCGGACACTCCGACACAGGTGGCCTATAGCGACATCAAGGTGTGGCAATAGACCTTGCCCGTTTCTCTAATCCACCTCCGCGGAATATGGGCTCTGTTGCAAAAACGACGGTGAAATCAATTCATCATAGACGCTTTTGAAAGTGATAGAGGGGTTATCTCATAGGGTTCAATCTTTACTCAGAGAGTAACCATAGGTCCCCTGGCGAGCCATTTAGGTCACTCAGAACAGCAGGATCAGCTACCATTTGTCCAAACCGTCTCCCATTGGTTTCGTCTTCTCCATTCTGCCCTTGTTCGTTTGAGTAAACTCCATTCAGCTGAGTTCCATCTTCTGTTTCCCCAGTATCACTGGAGCCCCAGAGGTTATGATTGTGCGACATTATGGGATATTCTCCTTTTCATTTTTAATCAAAAGTTTTCGATCATAGTAACATACTTTTTCCCCGTATTCCTCGGTTAACGCGTTCAAAACCCTGAAAGACCTAAAGGTGACTTTGATAGGGAGAATGCTGGTGAGGAATGTCTCTTTCCTAAACCTATGTTTTGAGTATAGCCGAGAGTAGGGCTCTTGTCCAGGCCAACTAACAGACAACTGATAGACACTTTTCCACCTTTAAAAGGCTTGGATCTCTTTCTTTTCAACTTCTTTCTCTTTCACACCAAGCGTTTAAGTTGACGCGTATGGACATTGCATATAATTTGTCCCTATTTTCCCCTAGAGAAGTGTGCGAAATTCTTCTATACTGTAACTGTACTGATTGTATGACCACAGTGAAGAGACGCAGCAGCAGTAAAGGAGAAAGTACCCCGTTCTTATCCATCGAAGTCCGTACAGAGATCGGTGTGCTTTGCCAAAAACATGAAGAGATTCACATTTTTCCTTTTCATATTTTTATTTTCTCTTTGTGATTGTTTTGCTTATAACGCATATATTAATCAAAAATATGCTGCGACACAGCTCACTGTAGCACCATCCACGGGAGCACAGCCCACTTCGATACCATCCACGGGAGCACAGCCCACTCCGATACCATTCACGGCGGGGCCACAGCCGACTGTGATACCATTCGTGCCGGGGCCAGAGCGGGCATTCACGTTTGTGAACCACACAGGACAAACCATTTGGGTTGGGGCACAAGGCTCTGTCTTACCGGAACATGGGGGATGGAGACTAGATGCGGGGCAAGCTTACACTATTCGCATTACAAAGGATTGGACTTCCGGCAGGTTTTGGGGGCGGACGGGATGTACGTTCGATAGCTCTGGTGCTGGCTCCTGTGCAACTGGTGATTGCGCTGGCCATTTGCAGTGCAATGGAGCTGGAGGGGCTACCCCAGCCTCCCTGGCCGAGTTTACGCTCAATGGCGGGGGAGGCAATGATTTCTATGATATCAGCTATGTGGATGGTTTTAACGTTCCTATAATCATTACCACTACTGGCACACCATCCTCTTCTGATCCGCATCGATGTGGTAATGCCGGGTGCCCAACCAATATAAATGCTATCTGCCCGAGTGAACTGCAGAAAAAGGATGCTGGTGGGAAAGTGGTCGCCTGTATGAGCGCCTGTGTAGCATTTCACAAGGATCAGTATTGCTGTGGTGGAGCCTTTAGCACTCCACAGACGTGTGATCCCACCAAATGGCCCGTCAATTATGCACAGATCTTCAAAAAAGCTTGTCCATTGGCTTACAGCTATGCCTATGATGATCAAACCAGTACCTTCACGTGCCACGATTGCAACTACCAGATTACCTTCGGTCCACTCGGTTCTCCCAGTCAGAGTCCTTGAGACTTCCAGGTATCAGAATATTAGAGCCGAGCTACCGCTTCTGAGTGTCAATCATGTTATTCTATGGGCGGGATCTTGCTCATTCAATGATTGGCAAAACGAGCAATAGGACACAGAAAAGTTTTTGCGCATTGCCATAAGAGAGTTCTGCTGGCCACTTCTTGCCTTCTGCTAACCACCCATTTCATTGTCAAATGTCTTCAGAAGCAGCCCATTGAATTCCAAAATGGACACTCTAGCAGTTCGGCATATTGATAGAGAGAACAGCAAGTGGCGCAACCATGAAGAGTCTCGATTGCTCCTCTCAAAGCTGATCTTAAACTTTGAGAGTGCTTCTGATGAGTGAGGCAAGATGACCCCTCGTTCGAGCAGGTGCTCTCTAGCAATGAGAGCTGAGGATCTCAAGCCGAAAGTGGGAAGGCCATGGGCCTGCTGAAGAAAGAAGGGAGTATGGTGATGCCAAATCAACCATTGACTGGAGAGCAGATTGAACAAGAGATGAAACTTCATAGAGCTTAAACGGATCTTGAAATGCTCAAGATCCCAGATCAAATGATGGTTGACTCTCTACGTGGTCAGCAAGCTCCTACGAGCTTATTCCTGCAGATGAAGGAACACTCGATGAGAGCATTGCTTGATCCTGATCTGCCTGAAGAGAAGCGTAAGAGCCTGCTAGATGCTTTTAAGACATCTGAAAAGCAATAGCTGATCCCCATCCCACAAAGAGAGCGCCCTATCTATGCAAAGCCCCGGCTGTTCGATGTGATCAACCGGGGCAGTGCTCGTTCTATCGCGTCGCAGGGTGATTGTGGAAAGGAATCGCGAAGAGATGGGAGCAGGTGTGAGTTGCTCCCGAGCTTACGATAATCCTGCTTCTTCAAACCATGTGTTTGTTGTTTGGCGGTAAGGTATCATCTCGCTGTCATCGTCAAAAAAATTGTCGTTTAAAGCATTTTTTATATTACGAGCGGCAGTAACGATTTTACCATCTGTTAGGTTAGGATGTTCCTCTGCCATCCGATCTTGATTCCAGGCGTCAAGCCATCCTTTAAAAACTCTTATATCATTACATGCGTCTTTTATTAAAGAACATAATTCAAATCTTTTGCGTATTTTTTCAACTGGACTATTTGCATCTCTTGCACGAGATCCATTTCTTCTTACTTTTTGTGCTAAATCTACAATGGTCTTTTCTTGTAATTTTTCTAATAATGAGCGACTTTCTGGTGTGATATCGCCAGTACCCTGAGAAGAACCTAGCTCAGCATGTCTTTCGCCTTCGTTCACTCTCGTGTCAGCTCGGCTAGTGGAAGCTTGTGGAGTGTCATCGTGTCTAGTAGATGTTTCTCCAGGCAAAGGCGATGAGCTTCGTGGTCGTTTTTCTAACTCCCATTTGGCCATCTTAGCTTCAATTTGCTCATCTATTACTTCTCTATCGGAAGAGCCTAGGGTTGTCTTCTCTAAAAAGCCCAACATACCTCCTACAAGTGAATTCTCATCCCCATGTGTCATAATGTTGCTCAAGACGTCCCTACTCATTTGTAGGAACTTGGCCTCACCTGGTGGTAAAGAGGAACCCTCTCTATAGTGTCCACCTATCCTAGTACGCTTCTCAGGAGGGATTCGCGTAGTATCGAGCGGCGGCCTTGTAGAAGATGAAGAAGATGCCAATAGTTGATCTCCCCTATCTGTCCCCTGGGTTTGGCTTGATGGTCCTTCACCAGGAGATTGTCTTTTTCTTTTTCCTATATTTCTTGTCTCACTATGCATGCCTTTTCACTCCTTTTCTCATGAACTGTTCACTGTTAACTGTTCAAAACAATTCTCACATCACACTCCCAACGAGTGCCTACCCCAATACTACCCACTACGAGTCCATTGCGCAATGCCAAGCCATAGACATCTAAAGGACATCTTTACGAGAAACAAAAAGAGCGTTGCTCATCTGTCAGTCTCGATCAGCGCTATTTTCCTCGTGAGTTGGTCGCCGTGGTTCGTAGCCCATCTATATTATACTTTGAAGAACTCTTCTGCCCACAGAAAATCTGTACCAGCTGCCTGAGCTGCCTGCTCATCCTCTGGCCAATCTCCTACGAATAGCGTATCCTCTGGCTCTGCCATAGTATGCCAGGATGGCAGTGAAGTGTTAAGCGAAATTGTAGAAATTTTTTGAGAATTATAGATAAGTGCAAAAAATTAGTCATCTCAAATGTTCTAAATTATTGACAATTGACTACAATTTCGCTACCATTAATACCAAGGTGAGCACCTACGAGAGAGGAGAGCGGTATGCAGCATAGAGAGAAGTACATGCTAGAAGAGCTGTATGATAAATTGCCGATACCACTAACAGAATTGAGTAAGCGTAGTGGCAAAAGCTATGGCACTCTTACTCGAATAAGGGATGGTGAGCCAACCAGGAAAAGCACTATTAACAAGCTACTTATAGTGTTTTCTGAGATTTATGGTCTTGAGCTGAGCACTGACAACGTGACAGGGTTCGTACTGGAGGAAAGACAGCAGAAAGCTGTCGAGAACACAGAGAACCAGTCTGCAGTCCCACAAAAACGTACCTATGCACGTGAGGAGATACCGATGGACTTGCCACAGGGGACAGTCAAGCTGACAGACTTCACTAACGCATCTGGCATATCCGCATCCACCATAGGCCGATGGATTAGAGAGGGCAAGATTACGGCAATAACCAGAGACCGTGTTAGCGGCGTCGGTGAGCAGAAGTTTCTCACTCCCTCGGAGCAAGAGAAAGCACTCCAGCTTGAAAGTCTGCGCACACCCCGCAAGTCAAAAGAAGCTATCGGATAGGAAGGACACCACTATGAATCAGCCAACAGAGGACCGAATCAAGAAAATTGAAGAGAAGCAGGAGGACATCGATAGGCGTCTTGACGACATGGAGCGCAAACAGTTAACCGAGCCGATCAAAGTCATTATCGAAAGGCAGGTAGAAGAGTCTCCATTGCTTCAAAAGATCTTTGATGAAGTAGGACGCTCGAATACTGACATAGGAGTGCTGAAACACGAGATGAAGGAAGCAAGGACTGATATTGCTGCTATCAAAACTGTTCAGAGCGGTCACTCCAAATTCTTCGAAGAGCATGGAAAGCGCCTTAATAGGATCGAAGCTACCATGGCAACCAAGGACGATATAGCACGACTCGAAGCGCTTATCAAACAGCTCTTGCCTCCCAAGCAACAACCATAACCACTCCTGCCCACGGCCATCCTCACACATCAAAGATGGCTTTCTTTCTGCTATACTGCCATGTGTACCAAGGTTTTAACGAATACGAGAGGAACCCACATCATGCCACGACGACTTGAGACCCGGATCTGGCAAACTCCGACAGGCTATCTCTTCTCCGATCTCGACGAGGATAACGAGGTAATCATTCCTGACTTCAAGGCAGATAGCCCAGAATACTTTGCTTGGCTCTCTGGATTAAAAAGCTTTCATTGGTAGAGAAGATGGACCTATGGGCTGACCTCAACGGCGACATGTTTCCATCGGGAACAGAGGAACAGAGACACGCTACAATGCCTCGTGGGAAAGGCCGCCTTACTGAACGTGCCATTCTTTCCTTATTACGCGGCTGGTTGCTCCAGAACTATGTCGCTGCCTACTGCCGCTCTCTGGCCGCAACACGTATCTTTCGGCGCTGCTACTGGATTGATACGTTGGGCACTGATGCCAAATCATCGGCGACTACTTCCACAAACGTTGAGACCACTCCAGCACCATCCAGTAGCAAAGGACGTAAAAAAGGAACCATCAAACCTGTTCCTCCCGCACTCCAGCCCATCGTCACGCTCTCTAGGGAGCTTATGCAGGAAAGTAAGCCGATTACCCTGTATGGACTGCTCCTGGCAACTGGTAGCAGCAAGCGTAAAGAGGTCCGAGTACCGCAGGCCATTCAGAATGGTAACGACCCCACTCGCCAGATTGCCATTCCCAGGGGAGAGAGCGCTATCATCCACGCCACTTGGTCGGAGGCAGTTCTATCTCTGCTCAACGAGACCGGACAGTCCCCCGCTATTTTCCTGCTTAACCCACTGGACCTAATGCCGTTCTCTGCCGACGATCTAGTGCCGCTCTACCAGCGTGCCGTTCCTACCGAACTCTGTCTACTCATCTCCCACAAGCAGATTGCCGATCGCCTACTCGCTGCCTTAACCATCCCTGCTCAGGCCATGGCCTTGAATGCATTGTTGCGCACCGATCGCTGGAAAACGCTTCCTACGGTCCCAGAGGAGCAGGAGCAAGCTATTCATGGCTTCACTGAACTCTTGATTGCTTCGCTGCAGCGCCACTTTCAGCTTCCCATCCAGCCCATTACCTTCCCCATTTTGATTGGCCCAGCTACCGTAGCGCCTGCTCCATATACCTTGCTCTTTGCTACACGCCGACAGGATAGCTTGAACTGTATGAACGATGCAGTGTGCATATATCGCCAGGGAGTTGAGCAAGAGAGCTATCGTGGAGTGCTGGGCGAGGAGTGGTTTGTATCTCAACAATGGGCTCGACAGGAGCAAGCATTGCAACAGCTCCACCTGCGTATATGCCAGCAGGGACAGGCTCAGCGTACTCGTCGCTGGCCTGATCTACGCCAGCATCTGCTCCTAGCTCAATTTGGACAATTCACACTCCAAGACTATGATGCAAGCATCCAGCAGCTACTCCGGAATGGAGAGGTTCGATGCGTTTGGCGACAACCTCTCATCTCACCTGAGGAAGAGCGTATACCGGGAAACGATGACACCCTGATGTGGCGGCAATAATTGGCGAGAGCAAAGTAAGGAGGTATTGCCAGGGGGAAATGTTGAGCATGGGGACACTCAACATTTTGACAATATCTCCTAGTAATAGTGTACGCTAAAAAATCGGCTTTGTTAGCCTAGCACTATTACAAAATATGTAAAAATTTGATTATTGCACACTGAATCGTTAATGCAAGCAAACGACTTTTGAAAAAGGTATTATGAAGCCAGATGAGAGACTCTATACAACCTATTGATTTTTCCTGGTCATGCTGGTACATTAAAATCATCAAGTTTAGAACAGGTATAGGAAAAAGTATGTTTGAGTATGAACAAGGCACATTATGGTCTATAGAGGTAGAAGATACACAAGTCTCAAAAACTGAGAAACTTGCCTCTTTATTAAAATGGGCAGGAGGAAAGGAAAAGGAACTAAAACATATTTTGCCCTTGATACCTTCTTTTAATAGCTATTACGAACCTTTTGTCGGTGGTGGCGCAGTGCTCTTTTCTATACAATCTCCAAAAAAATTCATCAATGATAAATCTCCTGATCTCATTAATTTCTATAAAATGACAGCTGAAAAAAATAAAGATTTCTTTCATGCATTGGATACTCTGCTAGATGGTTGGCAAATTATAAGCAAAATTGTCGATAGAAGTGCTATCGATCTTATTAACATATATAAAGCGTACTCTACTAATGAGTCTTCATCAGCAGAGACAAAAGACAAGCTCTTTACATTCATCCAGTCTCATGACAAAGAATTTCGTATAATGTTTGAAGTGCTCTTTAGCAAAGAAATAGAGAATTTTATTCAGGAATTGCAGAAAAATTTAATAAATAAAACAAGACGCATGAAACAACTGGAAAATAAAAAGTGGAAATTACCTGAATGCGACATAGTAGCGAATATAGAAAGTGCATTAAAAAGCTCTTTTTATATGCATCTCAGGCATCTTTATAATAGGATAGATGAATACAAAATCCCATCAGGTCTTGCTGCAGCAATTTTCTTCTTTGTCAGAGAGAATGCTTATGCCTCCATGTTCCGTTATAATAAGCAAGGGAATTTCAATGTTCCATATGGGGGTCTATCTTATAATAGGAAAGACTTAGCTCGAAAAATTGCTTATCTACAGTCAGTCGAGGTCGGGTATCATCTTAAAAACACAGTGGTCGAGAATATGGACTTTGAAGACTTCTTGCTGAAACACGCCCCTCGAGAGGAAGACTTCGTCTTTCTGGATCCTCCATATGATAGCGAATTTAGTACATACGCACAAAATGAGTTTGAAAGAAAGGATCAAGAACGTCTCGCAGGATATCTTTTGAAACAATGCAAAGCTAAGTTTATGATCGTCATTAAAAATACGCCTTTTATTCATAAATTGTATAATAATGCAAATCTCAATGTTAAATTAGCCTTTGACAAGAAATACCTTGTGAGTTTCCAGGACCGAAATAATAGAGATGCTGAGCATTTAATAATAACTAATTATTAAGAATTTACCATGACAGAGAAGCGTATCTGGCAGCTGCTGTAATGTGGTCCTACTTTACCCATCATTGCTTCCACAGCCTTTGACCTAGCGCGTATAATTTAGAAAATACAGCCTCCATATCGCCAAAGTACCTTAAAGAAGAGGATAGGACATGCCACGAAAACAAAAAGATGATCATCCCATTGATGATCTCCAAACAAGTACTGAGGAGCTTGCTCTGAGTCTTGAACAAAAGGATACTACACCTCAGCCGACAACGACAGAGCCAGCGCGTGATGAATTGCTTGATCAGAGACGCATGCGACGTACCACCATTATGCCATCGTTTGAGCATGGAGAGAAGTATCACGATGCAGGAAAACGAGACGTGGAACTGTATATCCGTACGTATAATACTCTACTACTGAGTTCGGTAGAGATCAGTTTGAAGGCTCTGGTGCAAGCTCACTACAATATTGATTCCAGTCTGCACTCAGATGCCCGTAAGCCCTATCCAGACATGTCCGCACTCATCTATAGCGTGCTGCGTCTGCCCACGGCGATTAATCAGTGCAATCTTGTCCTGCTGGGCCAATCAGAAGAGGTCTTCTTGCAGCAGGGATTCCATGTGGACCGCTGGCAAGCTGCAACCGCCTCGGCCAGACGCCGCAGATGGTACTATGATGGGAAGCAGACACTGGCTGTCTACATCACTAGTGTCAGCGATACCGATGATATTGTACCTATCTTGGTCGCGTTCCAGATCGAATGGAACAAAATCTTTTACTTGCTCAACCAGGATGCCACCACCATGCAATTACTGGAAACTCCGGTAGAGCGTAATTCACCGGTTTTCGCTGAGATTAGCAAGGTGCTGTGCCAGCGCCTGCATATCGCTCCCGACGACTGGCGACGCTTGGAGGTCATCTGGGGAGACCATCTGTGGGAGAAGTTACGAGAAATTGGTACGTCGCGCAAGAGTTTTAATTTGCGTATGCTCGGTGGCTCTCATGTGGGTTATGTCAAAGCTACACGCAAGTGGTGGACGCCCGTCAATACCCTGCTCGACACACTGGGCAAGGCGGACCGCCCTGTCTACTTTGTGTCTAGCAATACACACAGCTTGGTCAACTTACTCTCCGGTTTCATGATCAAGCATGAGAAAGAGTTGACCGAGTTCGCCCTGAGTGGTACCGACTCGTACCTGGCGGCAGAGTGCCGTAAGCTACAGCAGAGTTTGGTGCCTGGCAACTGGCAGAACTTTCTTTATTTTACGGCGAGAGAATGGATACGAACGCACGCTGGGAAAGAGGCTGCACGCACACGTATCAAAGAAGCGCAGGAGGGTGGGATCTGGCATGTCGGAGCACGTCATGAGTTGGAGATCGATGCTCAGGTCTTCGAACTGGCGAAATTGCGTCCTACCGAGATCGATCCGCGTTGTAGTATGCCTGACCTGGACCTGCTGGCGAAAAGTGATGCTATCATTCTCAACATAGATTACCCACTTGGTATGGCCGCCTATCGTATGTTGCGCGAAATCATGGAGAACCAGTCCCAGATTCGCGGTATCTACATCCTGGGCAAAGCTGCCACACTCAATGGGAGCATTGGCGACGTCATGGTTTCTAATGCGGTCATGGACGAGCATAGCCAGAACACCTACTGGCTGGATAACGCCTTCCGAGCACAGGACGTACAGCCATACCTCACCTACGGCTCGGTCCTGGATAACCAGAAAGCGGTCTCCGCCAAAGGTACATACCTGCAGAATCGCCAATACCTGGACTTCTACTATCAGGCCAATTACACAGTCGTCGAGATGGAAAGTGGTCCCTATCTCAACGCAGTCTACGAGGACCAGTATTTGACGCGTTATCCTGTGGGCGAAAACATCAACTTCATGCGCCTACCCTATGAAGTGGGTATCCTGCACTACGCCTCAGACACACCCTACACGCGTGGCAAAAATCTAGGAGCTGGCAGTCTCTCTTACCTCGGTATGGACTCGACCTACAGCTGTAGTGTTGCCATCGTACGCCGTATCCTCGAACGCGAAATCCATTCCCGGCAGGAACATTTGACTTATCCCCTGGAAGATGGGCCAAAGCAGGCGCAGAGCCTAACCACCCAGATATCTGGATAGTTACGAATAATCTGGAAATGTGCAGCTCTACCATGCGCTATTTGTCTGGCTCTCTATCCATTAGGTGGTCTCCCTCTTGACTGTGGGTGGTAAGCTAGGAGAAAAGTGGGTTCAAGATAAGGAGTGTCTTACCAATCACATTTGGACTGTTAAAGAGCTTTTGACTGTTGTACCTGTTCCTCTCCGTACCAACACTTAAGAGGGAGATCGTCCCGAAATGGCATCGAACATTGAGCGCCAATTCTTTGGCGCTCAATGTTCGAGCAATGGTCCTCAGCCCGGTATTTTCGTTCGATCATTCAGCATAATTACTGCCACGGCCACCGCATGAATCCTGTTCCTTCCTTTCGCATTTCCTTTTCCAGTTGCTGAGTGCTGGCTTTCACTCTCTCAGTGCATTTCTCCAGCCCTTCCCTCGCTGGTATCCCAGGAATAAGACCTTGCATATATGTGTGTACGACGAACGCTATTCCAGTAGCGCTAGGTATGTTGCTTTGGGGCATTCGGGATTCTCTCACTAACTTGCCTAATCTCTCGATCTCATCCTCTGATATTGGCGATTCAAGCTGCGAAAAGGTAAATTTGGTCTCCATGAGTGCATTTTTAGTCTTTGTATACTTTTGACATGCTTCAATGAATTCTATTGCATGATGTTTGTCGCTGCTGTTAGGATTTTCCGCTGAGTGTTTTACCCCTTCAGCAAAATATCCCTTATATTTATCTATATTTTCATATTTTGCTCCTATTATCTTGTTTTCCATATCATCAGTGAGTTCCTTTGCCCTGTCACAATCAGTAGCCATCTGAAGGACCAATTGAGAGAGATGCCAATCATCGGAACTCCAATCATCGGAACTCCAATTATCGGGAGTGTCTATCTCCGGTATATATGCGCGTGCAAGGCTCGCAAGTCCAAAGATTCTCGCCTCTTGAAAATCACCAACAAACTTCAATGAAAGTACTTCGTCAATGTTACGCTTCGGTATTGGGAATTCTTCACCTGAAATTCCTCTTAATCCTTTACTATTGTATTCTCTTTTTATATCGGTGTATCCTTGATACGCTTTAACAAAATCAATTGCATTTCCTATTATATTATTATATTCATATTTATTTTCTGGAGGAAGAGCTATTTTGTGCTTTATTACTACGCTAAATTCGTCAGCTAGTACACCAAATTTTTCTATTACTGTATAAAATCTTTTTAATCCTAAATCATAATGATCATGGTAGCCAATATTATTATGCAGGAACTGTTGTTTTTCCAATAAAACACTTAATGGATATTTATCTCCATTAACCTCTTTTGCCAGCTGAGCCAGTCTAGACTCAACCTGCGGATCCAACTGTGAAGTACCACTCTCCTTTTTCTGGTTACCTTGCTCAGGTGCCTTGCTAAGCGACTGCTCAGGCTTGCCTAATCCTGCATAGGGATCATTAGCACCTAAATTTGGTCCTTCATTTGTATCAGAATTAATTCCGAATATTTTTACGTTTTGTTCTTCTAACCTACTGAGAGTAGGTCCGAGTACCTTGTCTCTTGCTGTTAGTACCTTCTCGCTAGATGATGCAGTTCGGGCCAGATGTTCAGAAGAGAGCGATTTTCTCCCTTGCTCGAGTGGATGACTCTCGGTACGTCTCAAGGTTGCTGCTTCTGGTTTGTTTTTTTGTGATCTCATAATAATTTCTCCTTTTTTCTAGATGCATTGGATTAACTATAGAATAACCTGAACGAGAGTGCTTTGCCAAGGACAATCAATAGACAACTGAGAGACATCTTGCCACGGACGCGATAATGGTCTTCGACAAATTGATCTAGCCACGATTGCGGGGAGCCATGGGCACAAGGTAAGGACCCGTCATTCAGCTATGTGCGTAACTCCCCATTCTTGTGGTCCTTGGTGCACATCATTGGGTTGGGAAGCATCGCTTCAGTAAAGCACGGACTTCCTCCTTCTTGGGTTCCTTCATCGTCGGCAATAAAGTGCAGAGATACTCTAGTACAAATGTTTCGCAAATGCAATAGGAAAATTGCCCTGTGTGATATGGTTTACTTTTCAACTATCCTATTAATATGTTAATATAACAATGCAAAGTAGCTTGTGAGCTCTAGTTCACTATGCTATAATAACTTAGAAGGATAGTGGTTGGAAGATAAAATGCAGAAACGGGTTACCCTTTATGAAGATGGTAAGGGTAGAGAGCCGTTTACTGAATGGCTTGATGACCTGCGGGATAATGTTGGGCGTCAACGTATTCTTACTCGTGTCGCACGACTGGAGGAGGGCCATTATGGAGACTACAAGCCAGTTGGAGAAGGGGTAAACGAGTTGCGGATATTTTTTGGCCCCGGTTACAGAGTGTATTTCGGAGAAGATGGAAAAGACATTGTTATCCTACTATGTGGCGGCGACAAAAGTAGCCAACAAGATGATATTCGAAAAGCAAAGTTTTATTGGAAGGAGTATAACAAGCATGAGAAGCTATAGAACTCTCAGCGAGGTTATAGAGGAATATCTCCGCAAGCATCCTGATGAGATAGACAGTTTTGTCTCTGTCGTTTTTGAAGAATATGCTGAGGATGGAGACATTGCTGCAACGCTTTCCACCTTGGAGATTGTCAGCCGTGTGAAAGGGATAAGTCAGACAACGGAAAATGATGGTACGAGTTGGAGGGAAGTACAGCAAGCACTTGCAGAGGATGGTGACGCGAAATTTGGTGAGGTCAATGCTCTCATGCACGCTATGGGTTACCGATTGGTTCCACAAAAATTGCAAGCATCTACTGGTAGTAGGCCTGCTGAGGAGAATCTGACGGCTCAAGAGACTCCACAGAGTTCCTGTTCTGATCAAGCTTCACACGCTCACATGAGCCAAGATCCTCCTTCCTATCCAACCCACTACGCGTCGGGGTTTTGAGTTTGAGTTTCCTGGTAACTACTCAAGGCCCAATTCATTGGGCCCCTACAACTCGAGCAATAAATTGCCAAACGCGATGGATCGCGTTGACCAAGAACCTGAGCAGAGACGTTTGTTTCATCCACTCACTCTTCGCGTTTCACCAATCGATTATATAACCCCTCTAGCTCGTCCTGGCTATTGAAGTGGAGCACCAGCGTTCCCTTCCCTTTGGGATTACATTTAAGGTCGACCTTTACCATCAAGGCGTTGCGAAAATCAGTTGTCAGGCTCTCGATCTCCGATGAGCGCTGTGGAGGGTTGTTTATACTTTGGATTGCCTCCTCGATATTTTCCGCCTTTTTCATACGATCTGCCAGTTGCTCAGCCTGCCGAACGTTCAAGTGTAGAGAGATGATCTGCTGCATTGCATGCACTTGATCCTCCTGGCGTGTGATACTGACCAGGGCACGCGCATGTCCTTCAGTGAAATTCTCCGATTGATTGATTAAGGTATCACGCACTGCTGGAGCAAGCTGGAGAAGGCGCAATGAATTTGCGATCGTGCTGCGATCTTTACCAACCTGTTTTGCAACCTGTTCCTGCGTCAACCCAAATTCCTCGATCAGCGCCTGATAGGCCAGGGCCTCTTCAATCGGGTTGAGGTCAGAGCGTTGAATATTCTCGATCAATGCCAGCTCAAGCATCTGCAGTGGAGTGACATCCTTGATCACAACAGGTATTTTGTCGAGACCTGCCATACGTAAGGCACGCCAGCGGCGTTCACCTGCAATGATCTGATACTTGATGTTTGTGCTGGCTGGCTGTTCGTTATCTTGCGAGGGCGGCATGTCATCCGCACCAAACCAATCACTAGCTGCCTGACTGACTTCCTGGGCAGTGCTGGACTTGTCCAAACGCGTCACGATGATTGGCTGAATCAGTCCATGTTCTTTAATGGAGGCAGTCAGTTCGAGCAATTTGGGGTCATCATCACGAAAGGCACGGCGCGGTTGACGAGGATTGGGAATAATGCTCTCAACATCGACTAGCGGTAATGTCTCGGAGGCATCCGACGTAGACTGTTGGGAAGTCATAACTTCCGATGCTCCGGAGATTAAAGCATCCAAGCCTCGCCCCAGGCCGAATCGTTGCTTAGCCACGGGCTATTACCTCCTCGGCGAGCGCCCGGTAGGCCAACCCGCCCGGTGAAGTCGGATCATAATCCAGGATCGACTGCCCAAAACTGGGGGCTTCGCTTAAACGCACATTGCGATTGATGATGGTCTGAAATGTTTCAGTAGGGAAGTGCTGACGCACCTCGCGTACGATATCACCTGCCAGACGTGTACGTGGATCGAACATTGTGAGCACAACCCCCGCCACATAAAGACTAGGATTCAGCTTGCTCTTGACAATGTTAATAGTATTGACCAATTGAGTTAAACCTTCCAGGGCCAGATACTCACACTGAATAGGGATCAGTACACCGTCGGCGGCAACCAAGGCGTTGATAGTTAACAAACCAAGTGAGGGAGGACAATCGATGACAATATAGTCACAGCGATTACGAATTGGCTCCAATACCTGGCGGAGACGGTGTTCGCGAGCCAGAATCCCCACCAGCTCAACTTCGGCAGCGGCTAGATCAACTGTACATGGCGCTACAACCAGCTCACGTCGTTGCGTTGGTACAATGATATCAAATATAGAGATCTCATTGCTCTCTTGTACAAGTAAATCGTAAATGGTGTATTCTCGCTTATTCTCGAGTACTCCAATTCCACTAGATGCATTGGCCTGAGGATCCACATCAACCAGCAGCACTTTACGCCCGGCGGCGGCTAAATATGTAGCAAGATTGATCGCGGTAGTGGTTTTACCCACTCCCCCCTTCTGATTGGCAACTGCGTATATTTTTGACACAAGCTGCAACCATACCTTTCTCTCGGTACCTATGACAAAGCTCGGCTTCAACACCATTGTAACAAATGTGCAAGTGAGAAGCAACACGAAGCACCCTGAATTTCAGGGCTTGTCGAAAGTACGATGCAGGGAACAATGCCTCCTGCTTTTTGATTATAAGGTGACGCGATTGCCTCCTGCTGGCATGGTAAAGCGCAAGAAGCCCCCCTTTGCCAGCCGCGTGCAGATCACGATCATGGGAAAGAAGGCAAATAATAATGCCGCCGTTCGCAATTCAGAGAGGCCAAGGTCCAGCAGGCTGAGGTGGTGCACACTGCCTGTCTGCATGCGCAGCAGCACAGGGCCTTCTTGTACCCCATATGGGCCGAGAGCCAGACCACAGCTAAGGCTGATAAGCAGGTCAATACCAAGACAGAGTCCTGCCATACGCAGACCTAATAGGCAGAAACGCTTGCTCAAGCGCTCACGTTTAGTGGAAGTGATACGGTGTGTTGCCCAGAATGCAGGTAAGAGATACTGGCATGCCAGAAATAGCATCGGAACAGCAACAAATAACCAATCAGGAAAGACCATTGGCGTGATAAGCGCCCCTAGTCGGCCCAGAGTATAGATCACTACGCCTTCTATTAGACCTCGGCGATAGCTCACGTGATTAAACATTAGAAATAGACCTTGTATCTAGATTGCATAGAGAAAGCTTTCCTTAGGGGAAGTACCTCTTAAGGATGTATAAGTAGGCCTCTATGCTAGTCAAGTATTCGTTTAAGATAGCATACCTAACAGACATCAAAGAATCAAGGGAATTCTGATAAACTTGTCTCTTTTTCAGAGAAAGTTGTCCCCTTTACTCTCTAGTAAAAATCTCTCTTTTTAGCTACACTTATCGGTACTTTGTTGACGCGGGTGAGGAAGAGTTGTAAAGGAAGAGCGGTACTCCCAAAGCCAGCGCATCAAGTAACTGCTGAAGCGCAAGAGGTGGGGGCTGTGCGGACCAAGCCCGCCAATAGCGCAGCAGCATGACCCATGGTTCCAACCAGGCTCTCACCTTTCGCAGGGCTTTTGGCCAACAGAGAAGTGGTCGATCGGCCACGGAGTCGCTCATTTTTTTTCCCGCCTGCTGAGATGTCCTCAGGAGCCTGTTCTTGCTGGCTTGTGGTCTGGCACCAGCCACTCTCTGGAAGTCGGATCTGATCAGTGAGAGAGTGACTGTGGTGATACCAGCAAAAGGAGAAGGCACAACAGACCAGTTGCCAATGTCGTCGCATGGCTCGATCGCTTCGAACTTGGTACTGCGACCATCCTAAGGTCCCCCTGACCTGTTTGTAGCTCTGTTCAATCCACATGCGCAGTCCAGAGAGTCGGATGACTTCCTCGAAGCTGGCAGCCACCAGGGGGCTTTGCTCGGCAACTGGCGAACCTGGAGCGGGCAAGGTGGTCACCAGATACCATGTGGTCAGATCAGGCAAGCTCACCGGGTCAGTGGTGGCAATGACCGCCCGTTCGGTCTTGTCCGGTCCATAAGGACCTGCTTGGACTTCCAAAGCCCACCATGTCTGCTTAGATCCATCCCGAAATGTCCTCTCGACTTTGACCCACTGACCCGGCTGTTCTGCACTCTTCCAGTCGGCTGCTTGTGCCACCTCACCCAGCGAGCCCAGCGTTCCTTCTGCGTGCCACCAGTCATGAGAGGGTTTGAGGGCCAACACATAGCCGAGCCTCAGGGCTCTGAAGGCTTTTCTCAAGTTGCGGTCCTCTCCGTAGAAGTTATCGGCTACGATCGCTCGAAATGGGATGGCGGCCTGGACGGCTTGGTTGACTCATTGCAGGGCAAGCTTGAGTTTGGTGCAAAAGCTGGGATCCTTTTCGCCCTTCTCCAAATGGTCAGCGGGAGTATAGGGCTCAAAATCGACTGGGTAATAGACTCCTTCATCAGCCCACAGACTGGTCACCGAGACCACTCCGTTGTCAACTTTGCCCAAATTGCCCAGGTATTGCCGTCCCACGTGAGCGCTGTGGGTTCCGGCTTTGCGATCTCCGTGCTCATCAATGACAAGCACTCCATGGCAAGTCGGTGCCGTCAGTGGATCTTCAAGCAGCATCTGCAGGCGCTGTCTCTGAACCTTTCTTTCGTCCCAGTCTGATTCGCTGAGGAACCATTGCAGAAACTGCGCGTGCCGATCTTGTGCTCCCACTACGGTCTTTCACGGGTAGGT
>Ga0207416_1000093_pt1:5000-164564 | contig 164564 bp, 162 predicted proteins | sample PaiPotPPM11metaG_FD_184107 | JGI IMG/M metagenome (GOLD analysis project Ga0207416, IMG submission 184107) | Iron sulfur acid spring bacterial and archeal communities from Banff, Canada, to study Microbial Dark Matter (Phase II) - Paint Pots PPM... ...
AATTTGCACTCGCGCGAGCGCCGGATTAAGTCGCTGCACACGACGCGCGAGCCCATCGAGGATTACCCGTGAATCACCATTGTTAATCCCGACCTGCTCAAGCTCTCGCGGCGGCCCGTATGTCAATCCTGCTCCGAAAACAATTTCACCATGCGGAGCGATTCGGCCCCACAAATAAGGCCTATCGGCAGTGTAGAAAGGAATATGCTCAGCGAGACCAAGTTCACGCAGAACATTGTCAGCGAGCGGCTCAGTCGCACAGGCATAAGTCAGCGCGCTATGGATTCGCGGCAGGCCAGACAACAGCGACGACGCCCATGCATTCACGGCAACAACGATATGGGCGGCCGCGATCTGCCCATCGTCAACTTCGATTGCGGGACCGTGCAGCAGGATTCTCCGCACCGCGGTGCGCTGTCTGATGACCGCGCCGCTGCGATGCGCGGCGCCGGCAAGACCAAACAGTAATGAGCGTGGCTCGACGCTGCCACCGGCCACCATCCGCGCGATTCGGATTGGATTACCGTCGTCTCTCCACGGCAGCGCCGATCCGCCGCTACCCGGCTGATGCTCAATCTCCCAACATCCGGGCAGATGCAAGCCGCAATCGATGCCAAGTTCCTCAACCAAACGTGCGAGCGATGGCACGCAAGCCTCAGCGCCCGGGCGGATACCGGCCGCTGTTCCCTCGAGCACGATTCCGCCGGTACGGCCACTCGCGCCGTCGCCTACGCTCGCCTGCTCGAATACGACCGTGCTGAGCCCGCCGCGCGCAAGCTGCAATGCCGCTGACATCCCGGTCAGCCCGCCGCCGATGATAGCGACATCGATCACCCGGGGGATTGGTTCTCCCACGCCTGAGAGTACGCGCGATGGCCACAATGGCTCGCCCCATTGCCAAGCATCATCCCAAGTTTTCACTGTCCGCCTTTTCCGTAAGTATCAGCGCTGTTCCCTGACCGCCGATATTGCGAAGTTGTACTATACATCTACTCACAACCGGACGGCGCCAAAATAATTCGTGCGTAGTGCGCCGAGGAATGATATGAGGGCGAGGGACCTCTCCTATATTGCGATACCAGTCTGGCATTAAGACGATCGATACTGATTGAAATGGATTTCGCGCTGCGAGCATGCGACAAAGTCCGGCCAACCTATATGTTCGCGCCGCGAGGGAACGATTCGGATGGTGTACGACGTCGCGACTAGTCGCATGATCGAAAAAATTGCCGGTTGGCATTCGATCGCATCATCACGCTCGCACCGGCATTTCACAATCCGGCGGCCGATTTTGGAGACCATCCAAGTATGACTGGGTACGCTTACGCCCCCCCGCCGCGACTCCTGAGAAAAGACCCTGAGACCGGCATACGACATAAGAAAGAAGTCAGAAGGCCGGTGACTTTTCTTTGTGTGTCTCGAACATTCAGCTCAGAATCTGAGGCCTCGATAGCACGCCTCTGAGGATGATCCTTCCGCTGGGCTTGTCGGGAGCCATCCCTGGTTCCAGCGTGATGATGACGCCAGCAATCCTGGCGCCCCGCGGCGGCATTGGTATCGCGAGCGACAACCGCCCATCAGCACCCGGATTAAGTTCCGCGGCTTTGGCAGGAGGTCCCTGCGCCAGTAGCCACCACATTGCGCCAGTATGGCCGGCCGCAGCCGGGAATCCCGCAACTTCAATGATTGCGCCACCTGCGTGTCTGCTGATCGCGACTAGCCCGCGCGCCTCAGTCCCGGCGCCTGGCGTTAAGCGCAATAGCCTCACGTCCGCGGCGGATAATATGCGATTAATGTTAGCGCGAGCGAGCTGCTCGGCGCGGACCTCGGCGAGCTGTCGCTCGGAGTTGGCTGTCTCCGAACGCAGCCGCGCAATCCGCGAGCCGAGCAAACCCAGGCGCCGATGGAAGCTCGCATTGAGCCACGACAACTCGGAGGCGGTCTCCAGCGCAATCGCGGTGCATCCGAGCGCGATTGCTACTGCCATCCCCGCGACCGAACGCCAGAACGAAACGCGACGGTACCAGGGATTTGCCGCCCCTGACTGATGGGCCCCTCCTGCCTGCTTTTGCCCGGGGGGCTTGGTTGAGGGCTGCTCCGCCCCGTCACGAGGTGCCTGGCGCACTGGTAGTCATCCTCCTGCTCTCCGCATGCACAACTCCCTGCTTGATCGTACCTCTCTTCACGCGGGCGTGCGATTCGGCTACAAGTATGGAGCCGTGGGAAACAATCAAATCCAGGATTTGCATGTAGTCGAGACTCGTCCGCTGGTCGCGCCGCGCCTGCTCAAAAGCGAACTGCCGGTCGACGAGCCGGTGATAGATACGGTCGTGAATGCTCGGGAAACCGTCCGGCAGATTCTCCAGGGAGCAGATGATCGCCTGCTGTGCATTGTCGGCCCCTGCTCTATTCACGATCCTGAGGCCGCGCTGGACTATGCCGAGCGGCTCCGGCGGTTGAGCATCGACCTGAACGCGCGGCTGTTTATCTTGATGCGCGTGTATTTCGAAAAGCCCCGCACTACTGTCGGTTGGAAAGGCCTCATCAACGATCCGAATATGGACGACAGTTGCGCGCTGGAGACAGGGCTCAGAATTGCGCGCCGCCTACTGCTTCAAATCAACCGCATGGGCATCGGCGCTGCTACTGAAATGCTGGACCCGATTACACCGCAATATATCGCCGATCTGATCTCATGGGCCGCAATCGGCGCGCGCACCACCGAATCGCAGACCCATCGTGAGATGGCCAGTGGGCTATCGATGCCGGTAGGGTTCAAAAATTCGACAGAAGGCAACCTTCAGGTCGCCGTCAATGCGATCGAATCCGCACGCCACCCGCATTCTTTCCTCGGCATCACCCAGGAAGGCTTGACCGCCATTGTCAGGACGACCGGCAATCCTGACACCCACGTCGTGCTGCGTGGCGGCAAGACCCCCAACTACGACGCGCGCAGTATCGAAGAATGCTGCCGGCTGCTGAAACTCGCCGAGCTTGAGCCCCGCGTGCTGGTCGATTGCTCGCATGCACAAACCGCCAAAGATTACACCAGACAGCCATCCGTGCTGAAAGCATTGCTCGAGCAGCGATGCAGCCACGGCAACGCTATTATGGGCGTGATGTTGGAAAGCAATATCGGCCCCGGCAATCAGCCACTGGCGCATGATCGCGCCGCCCTGAAGTACGGCATATCGATCACCGACCCATGCATTGATTGGCCAACGACCGAGCAATGCCTGTCCGCAGCCGCAGACTCATTGGCAGCGGCCGCCACGGATTAGCGCACCGGATCTGAGATCGCTTTTGCAGACTCAGCGGTAGCAGGGTATTCAGGCAGTGATCTATTCGAACTCCGGTCACTATTGCGGAGCTTAAGTTCGGCGCGGGAGTCGTCGCGGATGCGCGAATCCGGCAGAATGGCCTGAGAGCCCTCGCGCCGCTCCGCGCAAGCCGTTGCTGCCACTTGACGGTGACACCGGTGAAATATTCGGCAACTTGCTGCACAGCTGAAACCCGCGGCGCGTAAGCCGCGCCATCGAGGTTCAGGAGCTCTGGCGTGCCAGTCTGGCGATTCGATACTCATATCGCTTTCTTACAGGGAACAGGGCAAATTTCGAGGATATCCCTTGGTTAGATTTGGTCGCTTACACGAGGCGATGGATATGTATCGGTGGCGGGGCGCGGTGAGGCGTACCGGGCCCCGCCGCCGGCCCGAGCGAAGCGCGAGCGATGGCACCGATCATCCACGCCTGGCGGCATCCGCACCGTGCGGACTTTTGTGGGTACATCAATTTCGGCATCACTCATCGGCATCACTCAGTAGTGGAAGCCGGATAGCGGGAGAGCCGAAAAGTCCAACATTCTCCGCTACCAAGTGATATATCGGAGCGAATCCGGCTGCTTGAGAGAGTCAGCGTCCGAACGGATTTAAGGACGGTATTCGGGAACCGGCGGAGGTGCTCATCTATTGCGCAGTATTCAGCTATACCGGTCATTTGGAATTAGGAGCCAGGACGAAGATACCGTGCGCGAGCAGTGCGACAGCGCATAAGCGTGCGATTGCGTCGAGTATCTGCTGGAGAGGACGCTGGTGAGAATCCGCACCAGACTCTCGGCGAATCCGGCCTCTTGAGACCAGTTTACTCCGATGCACTATCGAGATTAGACACAGGTCGCGCTCGATTTGCCGTCTCTGCCGATAGTGCTTTAATGATGGCTTCCGCATCGCGGAGAGGTGGCCGAGTGGTCGAAGGCACCAGATTGCTAATCTGGCGTACTGGGTAACCGGTACCGAGGGTTCGAATCCCTCCCTCTCCGCCACCTGTCGATTCAGCAGTGTCAAATAGCATTCGCCAGTCATCAAAAACAGCTCGGTAAATATTGGATTATTACCTTGTTCTGTGTCTTAGCGGACATTACCCCGATCGACCTGTGCGCAGTGCTGAGGCAAGTAAAAGCCCGTAGCGCGGTTTCCACTGCTCACCGGATCAAGCGGTTTCCACTGCTCACCGGATCAAGCAGATCTTGGGAGAGGTGGTCGGGGGTCAAAAGCGGTCGCTCTCCGGAACCCATTAAGCTGGGGCCGCGAATGACTGGTTGGCGCGCTCAGGACATGTTCGCCCTGATCGAGGGCCTCGCAGCCGTTAACGCTAGCGCGGGTCACGGCGCATTGCCTTCTTTGGCAGAGACTGTGCGGCCCATTTCAAGGGCGTTTAAATCCCTTGGTAACGGTGAGCTTTTGTACGCTGAGCGCAGATTGACCGGATGATTACCGACACCTCCGCAATTATTGGAACTTTGCGGGACGAGCCGGAGGCATTGTGAAGGTACGATTTGTTATTCAGGCACCTTGTGCTGCGTTGGCGGCCCCACTGGCGCGCTTCCGCCGTTTCCGCTGAACATCGGCGGCAGTTGCTGTTTCTGGTAACCCGACGGGACCTGAAAGGTATCTGCAGGCAAGCTCTTCGTCGTAATTTTAGAGACGGTGGTGTTGGTGACGAACTGTCGATTAGCCAACATTTGATTGAACTGGTTGGCCTGGTCGGGCGAGATTCCAGCAGTCGGTAGCTTACCCATCGTGGTGGTAATCGTGAGTCTTAGGGGCACGCCCTGGGGAATCTGCCCCATATTCGCCATTGTGGTTCCCTTAACCTTGTCAGCCATCGCGCGCTGGAAATTGCTGTAGTCGGTCGCGCCGGGGGCCGAATCGGAGAAGCATCCCAACATGCTGACAGGATTTCCGCCGACCGTGCCTGCGCCGGAGTATTCGTCGCACGGGTAACCGATTATCTTGTCGTGACCGCCCGTTTTTTTGAAACTGATGGTTGGCGACACCCCTCCCTGCATCGCCGCCATACTTCCCCCCTTTGGTGGAAACGGGAATTCGGCATAGGTTTTGTGCCTCGCATCCATCATCATCATGCTGCCCTTGCCGAGATCGGTAATGACGCTCCGGTTCCCATTATCGATGATCGACTTCTGCTTATCACCCTCGATCATCACGGTGCGGGCACGGGTAACCTTGTGGCCGCTGAGTTGGTCGATTACCTGCTGTTCGTCGACAACGACGCCAGCATCGGCTATTGCCGCGACCGCCAGGATAGCGACCGCCAGAAGGGATCCGAACTTTTTCATACTGATTCGCCTCGTTGGGCTTCTGGCATTTGTAGAATCGCCTCGCCAGTATCGCGCGCGCGTTCGGCGACCATTCGATGAGCCGTTAAGCCTGCCAGGCCAAATCCTACCCACGCCATCTCTTTGATCCGGCGGATCAAACCAATAGCAAAGCCCGCATCAGCCGGATATCCGAGCATCGACAAGATCAGGGCTTTGCCGCCTTCCTGGCTGACCAATTTCGCAGGAATTAAAAAAGTGGCGCGCTCGATCAAGAGACCCAATGCTTCCACCAGCACCGCTATCGTCCAAGTTGCAGGCTGATGCAACAGCCGCAGGTAGATCAAGATCTCGATTGGCCCCAGCGCCCACGCGAGCAGGTAGCACCAGCAGGCTGCGATCAGGCGACCGCGATGGTTCTCATAGAAGTCGATCAGCCGACTATCGGCTTCGCCCGCCGCCGCAATGAGTTCAGGATCCGCCATCTGCGGCACTTCCAGTTTCGCCGCCAGCCGCCATAGTTGAGAGAACGGCCGCTTCATCTGAATTGCAAAAAAACCACCTGCCAAGGCGATTGCGATACCAAGGCCGCCGATCGCCGGGAACCAGAGGTGATGCATCCCGGCTTCGAGCGGTAATCCGACTACCAGCCCGCCAGCAATAAAGCCGATTTGCCCCAGCGCCTCGGCCAACGAAGCGATCACAACCGTAGCTAACCCGGCCGCCATCGCTAGCTTCGCCCGCACCATCATAGCCATGACGAATTGGCCACCCAGTTGTGCCGATGGTGTTATGTAATCGATAGCTTCGCCGGAAACACGCGCGACAAATAGCTCGGCGAAATTCAAATTGCCGGGGTAGTTGGTGATCGTCAGCCGCCAGCCAGCCGTGTTTAAAATCCGCGCTATAGCTTCAAGGGAGATAGTGAAAACCAGACCCCACCCCGCATAGCGCACGTAGCGGGCGACGTCGAGCAGGCCAAAGCGGCTCACAAACCAGACGTAAAAGCTCAGTGCGAGCAGGATGATCAGAGTTTCGAGCCGGCGCATTCTGGAGGAGGTTTTAACAGGAGTTTCATCCCGCCCTTGGGGTAATTGTTTCAGCCGCGGCCGATGGGTGCAAGGCAGCTAGATCATGGTTGCCCACAGGGAGTGATAACGCCATGCTCCCGTCGCACGCCCGAGTTAGCTACCGCCTCGTTATAGCGCCCTCTCACACCTTGAAGCGGACGTGGATAATGTCCCCGTCCCGTATGATGTAATCGCGCCCTTCGAGCCGGAGTTTTCCTGCCTCCTTTACCTTTGCGTCCGAGGCTAATGCAGCAAAGTCCTCATAGCTGACGACCTCGGCACGTATAAAGCCGCGTGCGATATCGCTATGAATCCGGTCGGCGGCTTCCAGGGCGGACGCACCGCTTCTGAGTTGCCAGGCATGCGCCTCCGGTTCTCCTGCGGTATAGAAGGTGATCAGCCCCAGGCGCCGATAGAGTGCCGAGATGAGCCGATCTCGCGCCGGAGCGTCGATACCAGCCTCGGCGAGGAGTTCCCGCCGTCCATCAGCTTCGAGTTCCCACAACTCTGCTTCGAACGCAGCGGCGAGCCTGAAAGCCTCCAAGCCGCGTTCGCGCAAAACGTCAAGTCTATCGATCACCGTCGCCCGATCCGCATCGCAATTGATTACGGCAAGCGCCGGCTTGCGTGAAAGAAAACCGAAACTCGAAAACGTTTGAGTCTCTTGCGCAGTTAAATCCAAGGCGCGCAATGGTTTCCCTTGCTCCAACCATCGTAAGCATTTTTCGAGCGCATTCCGCTCAAACTCGACCTGGCCTTTTTCTTTCTTAAGCCGCTCAAGCCGCCGTTCAGCTTGATCGAAGTCGGCGAAAACGAGTTCGCCTTCAATATTCTCGATCGCCGCAACTAATGGGATGCTATGGCCCGCGAATTCGGAAATCACGAGCAGTAATGCATCGAGGTCGCGAGTCAGCGGAAGCAGGCTCGGATCGAGTGCCGCGCCTTCTTTTTGCTCCTTCGGGTTGGGAGCAAAATCGAGCAACGTAAGTTCGACCGGGACTTTCTTTCGAGAGCCGTATGCCTGTTCCAGGAAATCAAGCCGCGAGTCAGAAATTTTGATTTGGCCGGGACGCGCACGGTTGCGGGCATCAGCCACACCGGGTACTGGTGCGAGTCCGGTGAGTGCATGAAAGACCGTCGATTTCCCGACACCCCGCGCCCCAATAATGCCGCTCTTCACACTCTTAAGCTTACACATAGCGACTCTCAACGTAAGGCCAGGGTTTGGTGAATCGAAGGCCAACCAGCTACGCTGTGCCCCTAAATCATCGCAAAAGGACCTAGGCGCTGGTGTAAGCGTGCGACGCTCCCACCTCTCTCGACCAGCAGGGATTCCTGTCCTACGGTGCTCAAAAGACAGTGAAGGAAAAGGAGGGTGCCGAAATGCCGAAGGCGCCAGCCGATTATCAGACTCGCTATCCGATCGACTTCGGCGATATTGACGCCACCGTCCAGCAGACGGTTGTGCAACTATATGGTGCCGACGGTGTCAAGTCCCGCGGCATTTTGTATATGCCCCCGAATCGCACGCCGCGCACGGCAGTCTTCATGGCGCATCCGCGCGGTGACTTCTTTCAGCATTATTCGATTCCCTATTGGGTTGAGGCCGGCTTCGCCGCTTTCGCGCAGAACACCCGCTATCTGAACAATGACTCGATGATGCTGCACGAAAACCTCCTGATCGACCTCGCTGCTGGGATCCGATTTCTGCGCGAGGAACGGGGATTCGACCATATCGTTATGCTCGGCAATTCAGGCGGAGGCTCGCTGTTCGCGTATTACGATGCAGAAGCTCGTAAGCCTAAGGGCTCACGGGCTGCGGCGCCTCCGGGCGGTGGTCCTCCTGATCTGAATAACTTCGAATTGCCACCGGCCGACGCGTTTATCGTACTCGCAGCCCATCCCGGGCAGGGCAAAGTGCTGATGGGCTCGCTCGATCCGGCAGTAGTTGACGAGCATGATCCGCTCGCGTCAGACTCGGCATTGGACATGTACGATGAGCGCAACGGCTTCAAGAGCCCGCCCGCCGAAAGCCGCTATGACCGCGAATGGTTGCGCCAGTATCGTGCTTCGCAACGGGCGCGTGTCGCGCGAATCGATGCCATTGCCAGGCGACACATCGAGGAAGCGCGCAATGGGAGGGCAGCGTCGCGCGCAGACGGATTCGCCGCGCAGCCGGCCGAGTACCGCAATTTCATACAGCGGCGGATGATGGCGCCGCGTATCATGCTGGTGTATCGGACGCTCGCCAATCCGAATTATCACGATTTGACACTCGAACCTTCGGAGCGGGTCTTGGGTTCGATCTTCGCCGCCCGTCCCGACCTGTTCAATTATCACGCCTTCGGACTGGGCCATGTGGTCACGCCGGACGCATGGCTATCGACGTGGTCTGGCCTCAGTTCGTACGCAAACCTGGAGCGCAACCTGCCGCAGGTGACGGTCCCCACGTTGGTGGTTGGAGCGAATGCGGACCAGGATATCTTTCTGTCCGATGTGCGCACCGAATTTGAGCTGTCTGGGGCATCCGACAAGCGGCTGGAGTTTATTGAGGGCGCCGACCATTTCATGCGCGCCGGCGGCACCAAGGCCCAAGCCGACCCGCGCCCCCGTTTGATGAACTTGCTGACGGAATGGACGCGGGAACGCTTCCCGGCGTGAGTCCTCCCTGATAGCCCGCCTTTTACGTGATCGGAGACCGTGCTACCTATGGAATTCGCTTCTGGCGGCGCTCGGATATGCCACCCTAGCTCAGCCGGTAGAGCAGCTGATTCGTAATCAGCAGGTCGTCGGTTCGACTCCGACGGGTGGCTCCAAAAAATCCGATAAACTCAAGCCCTTTAAACGACGGTCGACCAACTTGATCGGCCGTTTACGTTCTGTGTCCGTACGCGGACCGGCAAAGTTGATCCGCCATGTCCGATGACCCACTGATGGTCAACCAAGCGTTACTCTACCGATCACGTGCATCTACGACCGTGCCGCGAATGGCCTGTCTTCAAGCCCGCTACGAGCGAGGTTTGGCGATTACCAAACGATATCCGAGGTCAACGCGATCTTGCCTCCGCAAGTGGCCGAAGAGTTTCTCCCAGCGGCCTGAGCGAAGGTCATGCGATAGTCGGGCGAGGCCCCTATCGACCACGTCGGAAGGGAGTTTCGCGAAAGTCGAAATCCCGGTCCGGACGGCGGGATCGAGGTACGCTTCGGGTCTCTGCCAAAACGCGCCTTGGAATCCGTCTTTACAATCGCGCGGGATCGGCACCTCGCGCACCTCTATGTCTCCGAGCAACTCCGCCAGTTGGTCGATGGTAGGAAGATGCCTACGGTCGAGATCGATGATCTCCGGAAAGTAGTGCGACGCGAGCCAGAAGCGGTCGTCGCAGGCCGGATCGCACGTCAGGATCACGAGACGACAGCGGGCAACTCGGCCCAACTCGGCGAGGCCCGCTGCGATAGAAGACCAATGATGAATCGTGAGGATCGCCATGGCGGCGTCGAATGAGCAGGTGCGAAACGGAAGCGATTCGGCCCGCGCCATCACCGCCGGAGCAGATGCAAGCGGCCGCTGCCGAATCATTGCGATCGAAGGGTCCACAGCCAGCACCATCATCTTTGTGGGCTCGTACGATCCGGCGCCCGCACCAACGTTTACCACGCTTCGGACCTCGCCGAGCGCGTCAACGATCATCGCGGCGATTCTGGGGTCAGGCTGTCGCGTGAGGGTGTAGCTCAGCCCAATTCTATCGTATGCGGTCGCCATAGGATCAGCTCAATTTTGCTGCGGATCGGCGGAGGTCCGCCGTTTGGCAACCACGAAGAAGTTCCAGCGCTTCGTCTCGTTTGCCCACGGAAAGGGACTCGCTCGCATGATTCCATAGTGATTCGTCCGCCGCAACAAGGTCCTTCAGCACTAATCATTCGAAGTGGCCACAATCTGCTAGCCGGCCGCAACTCAAAGAGCACGCATTTCATGGCGCGTGCTCCAATCGCTCAAAACTGAAACGACCAAACGTAAGTACCGACATGAGCGCGAATTCATATGTGCAGGGATGGCGTGAGCGGGACGAGCGTTACGCCGATCTCGTGACCGGCAAGCGCAACGGACATATTGCCGCCGCGGGGTTTCTTTTAGTAAAGGGCTGCTTCGCTCTTGCCGGTCTGATTCCGCCCGGCCGAAGAACCTCCAGGGAAGTGCTGGCACGTTGAAATAAGCCTCCTTTGGCATGCGCAATCTCAGCGGTGGTCCGGCTCTCGCAGCTTGCCACGCGCCTCGGCCAATGGATAGTGCAAGGATCCTGGAAAGAAGTGGCACACAGAGAAATCCAGGCAGCTTCACGGGATTGCGTTCGCTGAGCCCACGCCGGCCGAGCGCACAATGGAAGAGGCCGAGCCATGCGGAGAACACTCCTATTATAGTGATCCTGTTTGGGACGGGTTTCTTGATGGCGATATCAATTGTGAGCGGTGCGTGCGAAAAACTTGGCCACGCTTCGATGGCTGACTCGATCTCCACTTGACGCACTCGAGGACTATGACCCGAGTACTAGAAGCCTTCGCCTGTGCCTCTTTCAGAGTCGCTGGTGAGACTGCCGAGCGCGTACCGGCGGACCGGTTTGGCCCAGCCCGATTTTCTTTGGGAATCAGTGCGCAGCTCGACTGCTCCCCCCACCGCGCGTAACGGGTCAGCTCAACCTAGCGTCTTGTTGATCCGGCGACCCGCTATCTTGCCGCTGCTTCCAGCGCCGCAATATCACGCCTTAGTAGTCTGCGGATCAGCGGAACGACACTAAGTTGCGTGGGCTCCGCGTCGATCGTCGGCTTTGCGATCGCACGCAGCTGTTGGCCGGAGAAGGTAGTCCGCGCAAGCACGAAAGGGATATGGCTATCCTGTATGGAGGGACTGCCGTGCTCGGAATAGTACCTCGGGCCGAAGTAGTAGCGCTGGTTGATTCGGTCTTTGATACTGAAATGAGGGAGCACGACAATGTCGCCGGCGCGGTTGCCGTGAGGACCGGTGCCGAGCCACTTCATTCGCTGGTCAAGCTCAATCAAATCGGGCCGCGGATGGCTCGCTAGGTATATGGGAAATCGGGAGCAGGTTCTTACCGTCGAAAATGTCAAATGGACGCGTGTTCTGCCCCGGCGCGGCCGGCTCGCGCGCGAATATGAGATCTAGCTTGCCCTTAAGCTGGGGAATCGGCTCCCATATTGCCCTGAACGATAAAGCGCCCGGACCACCGGCGCGCCCGCCCGCGATTCAGCTAAATCGTCCGGCGGAGGCACAGCGTAGCTTCCCGGCGCTACCAGCGATTCGTGTCGGGCGCGAGAAATAAACAGTTCGTTAAACGAGGGACATCTGCATCGGCGAAAAGTGACAATTTAGTTGCGCGTTGACACTCACTCTGATGATGACTGGGTACGCCGCAGCCATGAGTACTTCTGAGTCACGCCGAAACAACATTCGCGCCTCTGGCGCGACGGCGATCGGCTGCAGGCCCATGTCCTACGCAGCGACGCCGTCGCTGACGGCCTGAACTTTACGAGGAGCTGGTCTGACTCTGAGTACGGGTGAAACCCGCCCCGACGACTTCATGCAGCATAACGCGGGCTGTGCGCGGCGCCGATTCGCTCTGTTTAAAACGCGAAGCAGCGCGACCTTCGCAGATGTGAACATTCGAATTGACGATCTTGCACCAGGGGTAGGGGAGAGCTTGGGCTTGGTCCTGAAGGCGGTTCCCCTGGACAGAGCTAATCGCCTTCAGGGATATCCCGAATCAGCGTGAGAATAGCGAGGAATTCCTTGGTCGAGATAGCCGTCCCGAGCAGACTCAGATGTTCGAGCACCTGAAGCTCGGGCTTAGTCACGTGGTAACGAGCCAAGAGTGCGCTATTTTTGATGAATCGCTGCCACGACAAGGGTGGTTTCTTGCCTGGCTCAGATTCGGTTGGAGAGAGGAGAACTCCCGCCTCGGGATGGGCGAGGATTAGAACGTCCTGCCGATCGAGGCCAAGCGTGTCCGCAATGCGCGCGACTAATTTGAGCGATGGCTTGCGCCGCCCGCTCTCGATGAAGGCAACGTGGCTCGCTTCGACCCCGAGCTTTTGGGCCAGCGAGCGCTGAGTAAAGCCTAAAGCTTCGCGGCGAGCTCTCAAAAATTCCCCAAGCTTGGTCGTCGTGCGTTTCATAAACTATCCGTCCGGATCAATCGCAGCCTGGATTGCGGAGCCTCACGCCACGCAGCGCCGTTTACTACTCCACGATGCCGTTGACGCAGCCATTCATCTGAGTTTTGAGCCACTGCACGACATCGTGTCCGGAGCTTCTTCCGACCATCGCACACGCTCCCGCGGGCCGCGCCACCGACCAGCACTTTGGCGTGCTTTGTTGAATCGCGGCGAACGTCTGTTGTGAGATCGACTTCTCAGGTGTGCTCATGTGGTGCCTGTCAACTGGAGCGTCGAGCGAATGGCACCGCCGTGCGAAAGGCGACAATTCGGCGGCTTCATGGGATCGTTTGTGCTAGTTGAACGCTCGTCTTAGCCAGACATGCCCTCCAGACTGATGGCCGTTAATATATGGATTATCATAGACGGTGGATATACCGCAACATACTAAATAAATGTGTATTCTAACAAAAAGCTTCTTATGGCATCAAAGGCGTAAAAATAGCGAGCCAGCCTACCAGCGTACATCCGATGGTTGGCGGCGATAGACAAAATGGAAGCATAGCCCACGTCTTCACCGTATCCTTGGCAAATCACCATTTTGAATTGATTCCGCCCGCATAGCCTGAGGGCATCGACGCCTCCGATCCGGTCGTGCGCGCACCAATTGTTAGCGCATGAAGCACTAACCGGCGGCGTGCTCGAATTTGCAGCTTGATCGGCCCCTGTCCGACTACGCAGCCCGGTGGATTTCGCGCGAATCCGTAACCTACCGATTTGCGATTCGCGGTGGCCACGGCTTTGCTGCTCACGGGACCTGCGACCGAGGCGTGGTAATGTAATCAACCTTTCGCCGATGAAGCGGTTGCAGATTGATGTTCACGGGAGGCAGCTCGCCTCGCAACCAGGCGTGGTCGGGGTGAGTTTAACCAAGTGCTCAGGTGTTCAGTCTCGTGGTGCCGCCTGTTTCGTATCCATCTGTCGGAATGTCTTTCGGCTAAGTGAGAATATAGTCAAATCGTATGCACGTCAGAGCGATGGAATTAATCCATCGTGACTTTGGTCGGACCCGCAACCTCGCAACACACTTTGGAGGCATTTCGATACGCCGTCTCGTGCCGGAGAGTCTTCGATGGCACGGAGGTTGCGTTTCCCTACGACCGAAGAGGATAGATCACTATGCCGCGAAAATACAGTCGCAAAGCGTCGAAGAGTGTTGAGCGTGCCATGCACAAGATGAAGCGAGGCAAGCTTGAATCGGGCAAATCCGGCGGCAAAGTAAAAAACCCAAAGCAAGCGATTGCGATTGGGTTGTCAGAGGCGCGGAAAAAGGGCGCCAAAGTACCAGCCAAGAAGACTTCGCGCGGTGGTTCAAGCAAGGCCTCCAGCAGTTCGCGGAGTCATTCATCTTCGTCGAAATCGCGAACGAAAACGAGCAAGCCGCGCTCGCGCCGGCGGACGAGTGCGCCCTAACATCCGGTCAGGGGTCAACCATGCGCAAATTCCTTGCAATATATTGTCTTGTGGCAATAGCAGGCGGATACGGCTGTTGGCGCCAATTTTCGTCGCCGGCACCGCCGCTCTATCAACTTTCTTCGGCAGTTCAAACGCCCGTGGGCGCGGCATATCCTGGTACGCGCGAACTGATGTGCGCGCCGTCAAACGATCCCGCACTCAACAATGATCGTAATGGCGTCGAACTCCGGCCCTAGAATTGCCATTGGTGTCTGAGTTTTGATATCGTCAGTTTGCAGGAACGCTGATTTGTTTTAGTGCTTCGAGTTCCCGGCTTACGACGGCTTGTGGCAGCGGTGCGTAATTGAGTGGCGCCGCATCCTTTTGCCCCTCAGTCAGCGCCCATTTGAGAAAATTAACGATTGCTTGGCCTTTGCCCTGATCGGATTGCTGCCGGTACACGAGCAGCCAGGTGAACGATGAGATGGGGTAGGATCGCACTCCAGGCGCGTTAGTAATCGAAACGCGGAAATCCGCCGGCATATTACCAGATGTCCCAGTAGCCGCGGCCGTAACACCTTCGAGAGTCGGTTGGACCCAATTGCCATCGTGATTACGTATAGTGGCAACCGGAATGTGATTAGTCAGAGCGTAGGTCAATTCGACATAGCCGAGCGCGCCCGGTGTTTGCTGCACTAGACCGGTGACGCCCTCGCTACCCTTGCCGCCCAGACCGGCCGGCCATTTGAGTGAGGTTCCACGTCCTACCCGTTCGCTCCACTCAGGACTAACCTTGCTGAGATAATCGGAGATGATGTACGTTGTTCCACTGCCGTCAGATCGATGAACTACTTGGATTGGTTCGTCAGGAAATTTGGTTCCGGGGTTTAATTCGCTGATCGAAGGATCGGTCCACTTGGCAATCCTTCCCAGGTAAATATTAGCGACCAGCGGGCCGCTGAGCTTGATAGTTTGATTTTTCAACTCCGGCAGATTGTACATCAGTACGACAGCCCCCATCACCGATGGCAAGTGTAGAACGGGCGCGGGCATCGCCTTGGCCTGCGCGTCACTAAGCGGCGCATCGCTTGCTCCAATATCGACGGTGCGATTTCGCAGCATCATAATGCCACCGCCTGACCCAATCGATTGGTAATTGAAGCGTGCGCCCGGGTCGATCCTGACGTAGTCGTCGAACCATTTCGAGTAAATTGGATAACCGAAAGTAGATCCCGCGCCATTGATCAATATTTGGCTACCGGAGGTTCCACTGAGCACCAGCACCAACAATGCCACTAAGCCCGCAACCTTCCTGATATAGCGCATCGCGCCTCCTTTGTTTCTTATGATCCTACGCTGCCTTACTTGATCGCGACTCGTGCTGGCGACAGAACAACTGAAGCACATCTTAGCGGGTGGGCAGCAGCGCCAATCGAGCCTTCGCCTCGGAATGTAGCCTCCGGTGTGCGGAAAACGAAGGCCGGCGATTACGAACAAATTAAAATGCGATTGCCGCTGTGCGAATTCTGTTCGAAGGTAAGAGGAGAAACGCGGGGCGGCTTCGAGAGCCCTCCCCGCAAGTTCGTTTAGACTACCCCGTCAGTCCGTAATTTCGCGATTGCCTCGCTGTCGTAGCCCAGGCCAGCAAGCACTGATTCGGTGCTATCGCCTTTGTCCGGCGTCGGCATCCGCAGGGACCACGGCGTGCGGCTCAATTCCACTGCCTGGCCGACAAGCTGTTGAGGCCCGCGTTGCGGATGCTCGATCGTGCGGGCAATTCCGATGTGCTGGACCTGAGGGTCCGCGAAAACCTCGTCTATCCGATAAATCGGACCACATGGGACGCCCGCCGCATTGAGCCGCTCGATCCATTCAGCAGAAGTCCTCGCGCGCGTAATCGCTTCGATTTCGCCATTGAGTTGATCACGATTGCGCAGTCGTACGCGGCCACCGGAGTAATCGGGATGCTTCGCCAGGTGTTCCGCGTCGAGCGCTTTGCACAGCCGTGCAAAGAGATCATTGCCTGACGCTGCGATATTGATATGGCCGTCGGCAGTGGCAAACACTCCCGTTGGCACCGCGGTCGGATGATTGTTGCCGGCCTGTTCCGGTACTTCCTGATTGAGCAGCCATCGCGCAGCCTGGAAATCAAGCAGCGCAATTTGCGCGGCGAGCAGCGACGCCTGCACCCATTGACCTTCCCCCGACACCTCGCGCTCCAACAAGGCGATGAGAACGCCCATCGCGCAGAACACCCCTGCGGTGACGTCGGCGACGGCGATGCCGGCCCGCACCGGCCCTTGTCCGGGTAAACCGGTTATCGACATCAGACCGCCCATCCCCTGCGCGATCTGATCGAGTCCTGGCCGAGAGCTGTACGGTCCGTCCTGACCGAAGCCTGAAATGCTGGCGTATACGATCCGGGGATTGATCTCGCGCATCCGCTCGTAGTCAATGCCGAGCCGACGCTTCACGTCGGGACGGTAATTCTCGACCAGCACATCCGCATGCGCGGCCAGCCGCTTGAGAATTTCGACCGCCTGCGGATGTTTCAGGTTAAGAGTGATGCTGCGTTTGTTGCGATGGAGGTTTTGAAAGTCGGAACTGTTGCGCGAACCAACTTCGGCCGTTTCCTCCGGCGCCTCGACCTTGATCACTTCCGCGCCCCAGTCAGCCAGTTGACGCACCGCGGTCGGGCCGGCGCGGGCGCGGGTAAGGTCGATTACCTTGAACCGTGCAAGCGGTAGTCTGCTCATTTTTTATTTAGCCTGCTGTTATGCGTGTGTTGCGGGGCATTTCGGCCACGCGTCGCTTTGAGTTATAGCGAATTTTCATGTGAGCTTCATACTGACGGGAAAAAGGAGAAGTGCCCAAATGCCAAACAAAATGGCCATCGTTACCGGGGCGGGCAGCGGAATCGGAAAGGAGGTCGCGCTCGCATTCCTTCGCGAGCATTACGCTGTAGTACTCGCGGGCCGTCGCCGCGAACTGCTCGAGCAAGCTGCAGCAGATGGCCGCGGCTTCAATTCGCCTTCGCTGGTTGTCCAGACCGACGTTCGCGACCCTGAGTCGGTGCGGAATCTATTCGCCAGGACCCGCGAAAGCTTCGGCCGGCTGGATGTGCTCTTCAATAATGCAGGAATTGGCGCGCCGCCTGTTCCGCTCGAAGATCTGCCCTTCGACCGCTGGCAGGCTGTGGTCGAAACCAATCTGACGGGCGCATTTTTGTGCACCCAGGAGGCCTTTCGCATAATGAAGGCGCAGGATCCGCGCGGCGGTCGCATCATCAATAATGGCTCGATTTCGGCTCATGCTCCGCGGCCTAATTCTGCCCCCTATACCGCAACCAAACATGCGATGACGGGCCTGACCAAGTCGACGTCGCTCGACGGGCGCAAATACGATATCGCCTGCGGCCAGATCGACATCGGCAATGCGGCGACAGAGTTAACAAAGCGAATGGAACAGGGAGTTCCGCAGGCCAGCGGCGTGATTGCGCCCGAACCAACCTTCGACCTTCGCCACGTGGCGGAAGCGGTCGTTTACATGGCAAGCCTGCCGCTCGACGCCAACGTTCAGTTCCTGACTATCATGGCAACCAAGATGCCGTTTATCGGCCGGGGATAGGGCGAACTGTGTGCCTCACAACCTTGGTACTTGGCAAAAGAAGTTCAAGCAAGAACGATCGGGGAGCAACAAGGGTGTTTTCCGAAGATAATCGCAGAAGAGCCCGATCCTTCCCTGGTCAGGGACGTATCGGCTCTCGCTGACAGTGAAGAAAACTTCAACGCTGAACATGTCCTCAGTCACTGAATCCAATTAATTTGTGGAGGCGTATATGTCAGAGTCTGCAGAGTTGAGAGATCGAACCTGCATTATCGGCATAGGAGAAACGGCTTACACCCGCGGCACCAAAAAGAGTGCGCTTGAACTTGCACTGGAAGCGTCCGTCAGCGCTATTGAAGATGCTGGAATCAAGCCCGAAGTTATCGACGCGGTAATCCTGCCGGGAGGGGCCGGTGGTGGCGGTACGGCCGGCGATTTTATCGCGAACTTTGGCCTGCAGGACTTGCACTATACCGCGTCCCTTCAGGAAATGGGCGGCGCGATGAGCGTGTCAGCGGTCGAATGTGCAGTCACCGCCTTGGCAGCCGGAATCGCTCATTACGCGCTCATTCCGCTGTGCAGCCGTTTCTACTCGGGCCGCCGGGCGCGGCAAGTGAATGCCGATCCGGGCACCGGGCTGCAGTCGGCGGGCACTATCAGGGACTATTACGCGCCCTTCGGCGTCGCCGCGCCGCCGCAACACTATGCTTGGATGGCGCAACGTCACATGCATCTGTACGGCACCACCCACGAGCAGTTGGGCGCCGTCGCAGTGGCGATGCGCAGGCACGCGCAAATGCATCCGAACGCAGTGATGAAGGCAATTCCGATGACGTTGGAAGATTATCTCGCGTCGCGATGGGTTAGCTATCCATACCGTCTGCTCGATTGTTGCCTCGAAACCGATGGCGCCGCTGCGCTATTGATGACCACGGCCGACCGTGCGAAGGATGCGAAACGGCCCATCTATGTCATGGGCGTTGCTTCGGGACATCCCTACCCGCCTCATGACCTGCCCAATCGCGACGACATACTCAAAATGGGCTTGGATTACTGCGCGCCCCGAGGATTCGCGATGGCCGGCCTGAAGCCGAGCGATATGGACTTCGCCGAAATCTATGACTGCTTTACCGGTCAGCTAGTCCTGCAATTGGAAGCTGCCGGGTTTTGCAAAAGAGGGGAAGGCGGACCGTTCGTGGAGCACGGCCGCATCGAACTCGGCGGCGAGCTTCCTGTTAATACTCATGGAGGGCTGCTGTCGCAAGCGCACAACGCGGGAATGAATCACGTGGTTGAGGCTGTCGTCCAACTCCGCCATGAAGCCGGAGCCCGTCAAGTAAATGACGCTGAGGTGGGCCTGGTGACCGGGTGGGGTGGACACGGCCACGGCTCAATGGCAATCCTGCGCCGGTGACAGGGCACAATCCCATGGAAAAGCGACTGCCGGTTTTGCAAGGCTACACCAAGGAATTCTATGAATGGTGTCACCACCACGAGCTGCGCTTCCAACGCTGCCAAAGTTGCGGCGTCTGGCGTCACCCGCCGCGCCCGATGTGCAGCGGTTGCCATTCGCTGCAATGGGAATGGGCGCCCGTGAAAGGCCGTGGTTCGGTTTATTGCTGGACGACCGTTTACCAGCCGCTCGATCCGGCCTTCGCCGATGACGTCCCCTACGCCGCGGTAATCGTCGAACTCGAAGAAGGTCCACGCCTCGCCACCTGGGTCACGGATATGCCGCCTGAGCAGCTTCGCGTCGGAATGCCGGTCGAACTGTGGTTCGACGACCTCAACAAGGAGGTAACGCTGCCAAAATTCAAACCAGTATCCAAGGAATGATGGAGTGGGCGTTCGTACCAACCAGCTCTCAAGCCCCTCGTCCGCTACTTTGCGGGAGAGGGACAGGGTGAGGGTTCTGCGTCGTTCAGCTCAAGCATAAACCGCGAGCCTCTAATTTCACATAAAATCCGAAGCTGAGTCGGGGACCTGGGCGAAAAAATCTTTATGCCAACTTCCACGCATGCAAAATCATCGGTCCATTCCACGCGTCCGCTCCTCGGCGCGCACATGTCGATCGCCGGAGGCGTGAGCCAATCGCTCGGACGGGGAAATCAGATCGGCTGCGAATGCATTCAGATTTTCACTCGTTCGTCCCGTCAATGGGCCGCCAAACCCTATCCAGCCGAAGAGATCGAAGCCTTCAAACAAGCGCGCAAGGAAAGCGGAATCCAGATGGTCGTCGCGCACGACTCGTACCTGATAAACCTTGGCGCGGCCGACGAGAATTTGCGCAAGAAATCCATCGCCGCTTTTATCGACGAGTTGCAGCGGTGCGAGGCGCTCGAAGTGCCATATCTGATTTCGCATCCGGGCGCGCATATGGGTGCCGGCGAAGTCGCCGGCATCAAGAGCATCGCGGAGTCAATCGACCAGGCGCACAAGGCGTGCAGCGGTTACAGCGTAAAGATTGCGCTCGAAATCACCGCCGGCCAGGGCAGTGTCCTCGGCTCGCGCTTCGAACAGATGGCCCGTATCTTCGACGCGGTCAAAGAGAACGAGCGCCTGCGTCTGTGCTTCGATACCGAACATGCATTCGCCGCCGGCTATGACCTCCGCACGGACGAGGGTTACGAGCAGGCGTTTGCTGAACTCGACCGCCATATCGGCCTCAAACGGCTGGTCGCATTCCATATTAACGATTCAATGAAGCCGCTGAACTCGCACGTCGACCGCCACGAGCATATCGGCAAGGGCCATCTTGGACTGGAGCCGTTCCAACGGCTGGTGAACGATCCCCGCTTCGCCGGCATTCCGATGTGCCTGGAGACAGAACCCGGCCCGGAGATGAAGGATATAGCGGCCGACCTCCGCCAATTAGAGAACCTCCTGCAGTCCAAATGAATGGACTACAGGTTTATTTAGGACCAGGAGTGGACCAGGCATGCGGGACCTGCGGGTTTTCTGACTGAGTTTTCATTGTCACAAGAGCTTTACAGCACAAATGAAAAAAAGAATCTTGACCGGGGATCGCCCCACTGGCCCCCTGCATCTCGGGCACTATGTCGGTTCCCTACAGAATCGTGTCCGCCTGCAGGATGAATACGATACCTACATTTTGATTGCTGACATCCAGGCGCTGACCGACAATTTCGAGCATCCCGAGAGCCTCGCCGCCAACGTCTTCGAAGTCGCGCTAGATTACCTCGCCGTCGGTCTCGATCCGGAAAAGACCAAGTTCGTCGTTCAGTCAATGGTGCCGGAGTTGTGCGAGCTGACGATCTACTTCATGAACCTGGTCACCGTCGCCACGCTCGAACGTAATCCGACGGTCAAGGAGGAGATTAAGCAGCGCGATTTCGTAAGGGGCGTGCCGGTCGGCTTCTGGTCGTATCCAATTTCGCAGGCCGCCGACATCACCATCTTCAAGGCCGATCTGGTCCCGGTCGGCGAGGATCAGCTGCCGATGATCGAACAGGCCCGCGAGATCGTTCGCCGCTTCAACCGGTTATACGACAAGGTGCTGATCGAGCCGAAGGCGATGCTGGGTTCGGTCCCTCGCCTGCCTGGAACTGACGGCGGAGCGAAAATGTCGAAGTCTCTGGGCAACTGCATTTATTTAGGCGACCCGCCGGAGTTGGTGCGCAAACGCGTGATGTCGATGTTCACCGATCCGACCCGGATTCATCCAACCGATCCCGGCCACGTCGAGGGCAATCCGGTCTTCACCTACCACGATGTCTTCAACCCGAATAAGCCGGAGGTAGAGGAACTGAAAGATCGCTATCGCAAGGGCACAGTGGGCGACGTCGAAGTAAAGCAGCGTCTGTATGAAGCGCTGGAAAAATTCCTGACCCCAATCCGCGACCGCCGCAACGACTATCGCAACAACCGAAAACAAGTCTACGAAATAGTAAGAGAAGGCACGAGCAAAGGCCGCGCAGTAGCGCAGGCCACAATGGAAGAAGTCCGGGAAGCGATGAAGATCGCGTACAAGTTTGAATAGCTCAGGTTTTGAACGGTGAATGAGCGAGACCGCGAGGTCTTGACACCGAAGCGAATGAAGAGCGAAATCATTTCACCATGGTTTCGCCCTTTGCCTCAAAGTTTCTAAGGGAAGAACATCCGCTCCGCAGAGTGATGGCCGCTCCTGAGAGCTCCGGTTCCGCTCAAGGCCACCATCAACAGTTAGTCCTCTCCTGTGTCGATAACGTCTCCGCTCCTGATTCCCGGAACTCATCAATTCCGATATCAAGAAAGCAACGCGACATGTTCGGGGGTGATGCGCACCACATGAGAGGATTCGTTCCGACTCCATCCGAGATCGTCGATCACATGGTTGACCGCCTTTTCCGGGGTCGGGCGCCTGAGCGAACGGACAATCTTCTCGATCCGGGATGTGGAACCGGAGCATTCCTGGCAGGCGTCCTACGATGGTGCGCTAAACAGGGCGCGCAAGCGCCCAAAATGGTTGGCATCGAATCCGATGCCCGGCGGGCGCGGGTGGCGCACACTAACTTCGAGCCGTTAAGCAACGTACAAGTCAGGCGCGCTGACTTCCTGACCAGCCCAGCCGAATCCTTCGATTTTATAATCGGAAATCCGCCGTACGTTGCGATCTATGGGTTCTCCGATGACGAGAAGCGAAACTACCGCGCCACGTACGAGACCGCACGAGGGCGTTTCGATTTGTACCTCCTGTTCTTCGAGCGCGCGTTGAGAAGCCTCAAACCCGGCGGGCGGATGGTCTTTATCACTCCTGAGAAATTTCTGTACGTCGAAACGGCCGCTCCGCTGAGGCGGCTGCTGAGCAAACATGCCATAGAAGAAATCGAGCTCGTAAATGAGAAAAGCTTCAGTGGGCTTGTAACATACCCAACGATCACGACCGTCGTTAACCGGCCAGCTGTGAGGGCAACAGCGGTTCGACTGCGCGATGGAACTAACCACCGCTGCGTGCTCGACAGGCCTGGATCATGGATGCCTATCATCCGGGGTATGAGCGACAAACAATCCCATCACACCACTTTGAAAGATATTTGTGTCCGCGTGAGTTGTGGAGTAGCGACCGGGGCTGACGACATTTTCATCCAAGAGCTGGAGACTATGGAACCGGAGCTGGCGAACTTCGCGCGGCCCACAATTGCGGGGCGCGAATTGACGACTCCAGGAGAGATAGAAAGCCAACGCGGCTACGCAATGCTGATTCCATACAACGAGTACGGCGAGCTGCTTGCTGTCCGCGAGCTCGGCGCTCTCGGGAGCTACCTATCGAGGAAGCAAGCGCGTCTGAAGGAACGCACCTGTGTTCAGCGAAAGCCGTGGTATGCGTTCCACGAAACTCCACCCTTGCCCGAGATTCTCAGACCGAAGATTCTCTGCAAGGACATCACAGAAGCGCCGCACTTCTGGATCGACCGCAAAGGCTTGCTCGTCCCGCGCCATTCCGTGTACTACATTGTTCCGGCGCACGCACGCAAGATTGACCGGCTATGCACCTATCTCAATTCGCCTGAGGCTTCGCGGTGGCTCACCGAACATTGCCAAAGGGCGGCAAACGGATTCTTGCGCCTGCAAAGTAACGTTCTCAAGCTGATTCCGATACCAGATGAAGTCGCGCGGTCGCAACGGCGCGAGCCCATCGCGCATCGGCAAGCAGATTTGCCGGGGCTTCGCGATTTCGAAAGCATAACCGCGCGATGACAACGCCCTTCGACGCTGTTATCGACCAGATAAAGCTTCGGGGCTTCCACAATCATCGACTCGAAGATCACTCTGACGTCGTCAGCCAAGGGATACTGGACGACCTGCGCGAGCGATGCGTCCCATTCGCCAATGACTTGGCCACAGGTAAAATTTTTTCGTGGCCGAACGTCCGTACTCCAGGCGCACGCAATCGTAAAATCGACTTGCTCGTGAGCGAAGCCGACCGCGCTGGCAATCCCGACTTGGAAAAGCTGCGCTTCTGCGTTGAGAACAAGTCGGTAGTCACCGCGCACCGGAACTGGTATGCACGGTTTGACGATCTGAATGACGCTTTGCAGGTACTGCATCGCGCCAAGGCCGAAGCAGTATTGGTTGCCACGGTCATCGTCGGGGTCGCTGAGCGGGTGCTCAACGTGCCGGATGGCTTAAGGCCCCGATATCGCAAGCGACCTGGCGAGTTTGCCGAACAAATAGTGCCGCGTTTGTCCTCCGGGGACGAATCGTTGTGGGATGAATTCGATTGGGCGATTAGCATCAATCGGCCCGGTGATCCTGCGAAGACAGTCCGAAAATTCCGCGAACTTCCTACTCGCCAGCCAAGTCATACACATATTCTTGGCTATGACTATGTGCTGTTGGTGCCTGCATTTATAAACAACGTAGATCCGCCCTACATTCCGGGCTCCGACGACCCTCGAAACCTCGGGATTAACGTACAGGGCGAATATGATGCGATGTTGGATGCAGTGTGCAAGGCATACACTGCGCGCTGGCATCTTTAATCACAGACGAGGAATGACATGGCGGTGATGCAAACATTTGGTATGCGGTGTCCTAGTTGCAAGCGCGACAACGCAGTCGACATTCAAGCTATAGTTTGGGTCCGCTTAACGCCCAACGGAACCGATGCCGACTTGTCCGACGACGGCTCGCATGAGTGGGATAGTGCGAGCGCCGCCCGCTGCAGTGGGTGCGGCTGGGAGGGAAGCGCCGGCGACACACTGATGAAAAAAAACAAAGAACCTAACGCAAAAGAACCCGACCGCCAGCCGCGCATTATCGCAGCGGCTAGGTTCTCGTGCCCTGCCGGTCACACACAAGGGCTGCAGGAAAGTCATGAGGTGCATGTCTGGTTTCCAGTCGACGCGGTTACTGGTGACGCCGATTACACTATTCCGCTAAGCGGGCTTGAGCCGTCTGATATCGACGAAGAGGTCGTATCTGATTGCTACTTCTATTGCCCTACATGCAACGACACTTTCTCTGAACTGTTGGAGATAACGACAACTTCCGACAGAAAGCGCTCCGCGTAGGTCCTTCCCCTTCGGCCTCGCTCAGGGCTTCGGTAGGCTTTGCCGGCCTCGACTGACCCGGCAGCCTCAGGCCACGATAAAAGAAAGCGGGTACCGAATTGGCGAGACTGCGGGGAGCCGTCGCGCGGCCAGATCTTGACGCCCACCCCACGCTTAGCGTACAAGCGGCGGCGATGGGCTGATCTTTTCTTCTTAGAGGTGAATCACCATGGGTGCAGCCGAAAACAAGGAAGTTGTTCGCAAAATGCGCGAGGCCAAGGGTATCGATGCCATCCTGGCGACAATGAGTGATGATGTCCGCTGGACGCTCATTGGCACCACCAAATTTTCCGGCACAATGAACGGCAAGCAGGAAATCGTCGAAAAGCTCTTCAAGCCGATCTTCGCGCAACTGGAAACTCCCGGCAGCAATGTGATCGATAACATTATCGCCGAGGGCGATTACGTCGTCGTGCAACAGCGCGGAACCGGGCGCAGGACCAAGAGCGGGAAGGACTACAATAATACCTATTGCATTGTCTACAAAGTTGGCGACGGCAAAATCAAAGAGATTACCGAGTACTGCGACACAGAACTAGTCACTTCTGCGTTCGGACATTAGTACAAAGTAATCAAAGGACAGCGAGGAACGAGAAAACACCCAGACGACCCCCATCGAACCTCCCTTGTTTGGTCAGGGGGCGGGATTGGACACGCATCAGGCGCCGACCGAACCGGTTTTGCCTATTCTGGTCCTCTCGCCCCTCGCTGTCCTCCTGCTCACTTCCCCAGCGTCGATATGCCCTCCAAGCCGCAGGTTGCGATTCTGTTTCCGAATCAGGATGCCGAGGCGGCCGCGGTGCTCGGCCGCGCCTTCGTCGACGATCCGTTGATCAAGGCAATCCTTCCACCTACCGACGATGCCGCCGAGCGCGCCCGGCGGATGGGCCAAATGTTCGCGGTTGCGCTCGCGAGCCAGCGCAGCAGCGGCCAGCCTGTTATGGGTGTGTTGCACGACGGACGGGTAGGCGCAGCGGCGATTATCGAGCAGGTCGCCCTACCGCCCTCGACAGCGTCGATCGTGCTCCACGGCCTTGCGCTCGTACCGGCGTTAACCAAGGCTGGTGGGCTGGGCGGGGTGAGGCGGGCACTCGCGGCACTCGACGTATTGTCGCGCAATCGCCCGCCGGAGCCTCATCTCTATCTAAATGTCCTCGGCGTCGAGCCGGCCCTGCAGCGGCGCCATTTCGGCATCGCGCTGCTCGATTGGCTGCGCGACCAGACCGCGTTAAGGACTGATCTCGTGGGGGTTTACCTGGAAACTGCGACGGAGGCTAACGTTGGCTATTATAGCCATGTCGGATATCGCGTGACGGGGGAAATTTATCCACTCGGCGTCCGCATGTGGCAGATGCTGCAGCCGCGCGGGTAAGCACTATGTGCGAAGCGTCACACCTGGAGCAAATTCAATGGCGGACGAATTGGCCTTTTTGTCGCGGGCTCGAACCTGGGATGCCTTTTATGGTGAACCTCGCGTGGGTGACTTCCGTCGGCGTCTTTATTTGGAGGCGTTCGGTGACGAGTATCCGATAGATGAAGCTACTGACGGTTATATAACGCGCACCGAGTTGCGCCAGATGGTGGATGCCCTCCAGGTCGGCTCCGGGCATAGGATTGCCGACCTGGGATGCGGCCGCGGCGGACCGGGACAGTGGCTCGCGCGCATCACTGGCGCCGCTCTGGTAGGTATCGATATTTCCGAAGTCGCACTGGAGCAGGCACGCGCCCGCGCGCGCCAAATTGGCATTGACGATTCGGTTTCATACAAGGTCGCGAGCTTTGACGCGACCGGGCTCGATACCGCGAGCGTCGACGGCGCGATGAGTATCGACGTCATCTGGGCCATTCCGGACAAAGCGGCAGGCTTTGCCGAAGCCGCCCGAATCCTGAAACCAGGTGCGAGATTCGCCTTTACTGACTGGGAACGCGATCTCTCACCGCCCGGATACCCAGCGCCGGTTAACGATCATCGGCCACTGCTGGCAACCGCTGGCTTCGAGATTGAACTGCGTCAACTGCACCCGGAGGCGGATGCGATGCGCCGGACCTTTTACGAGAAAATGCTTCACTATCAGGCCGAATTGCAACAAGTGCTGGCTCAGAAGACCGCCGAATCAAACTTGCGCGAGGCCCGCGCCTGGTTGGGGCTGCTCGACGGCGTTGACTATTTGAAGCACAGCCGGCGAGTGCTCGTTGTGGCCCGCAAGCCCGTTGGCACATAAGCAGGAAGGTCGGCGAACAGGGCGGTTCGCAGTTATTTGTCGCTCTTGTGCCCTAATTGAATCCAAGGCTCAGCGTACACGTCAAGAGGGTGAGGAATTAATTGAGCCTTGCACGTCGGCCCCGCCAAAGCCATGATAGGCGCGCGATTAAAGGTGGTCCTTTAATGCAACCAGACGAACGGGACTGAAACCATGGGTGAACCGCTCGAAGATAAAGCCGCTCTCGTTCGCTACTTTGAATCCGGCGCCAAACAGCGCGAGAAATGGCGAGTCGGCACGGAGTACGAAAAGATTGCGGTCTCCGCCCAAGACGGCCGCGCTTTACCTTTTTCCGGACCGAACGGAGTCGAGGAAATTCTGCGCCGCCTGGCGGACCGTTACGGCTTCGAACCCGATGAAGAGCACGGCCGCGTGATCGCGCTCAAGCACGAACGCGCCCCGATTACGATTGAGCCCGGCGGCCAGATCGAACTTTCCGGTGAGCAATGCGAAACCATCCATTGCGCTCACCGCGAGTTCACACGTCATATCGAACAGCTAGTTGCGCTCGGGCACGAAGTCGGCGCCGTAATTCTCGGCCTCGGTATGCAGCCGGTCAGCCGGTTCAACCAAATCGAGCTGCTGCCGAAGGACCGCTACCGCATCATGTACCCTTACATGGCGCGCAAGGGGCGCCTGGGCCAGCGCATGATGAAGCAGACTGCGGGCGTGCAGGCCAACCTCGACTACAGCGACGAAGCCGATGCGATGCGCAAGCTGCGGGTGGCGATGGGAATAGTGCCGCTGCTCTACGCAATCTTCGCGAATTCGGCCCTCTCCGACGGCGGCCTCAACGGCTATCAGAGCTTTCGCGGCCATATCTGGGGTGATACCGATAACGATCGGTGCGGGGTGCCGGAATTTCTTTTCCGCGACGACGCGGGTTTCGATGATTACGCTGAATATGCTCTCGATGTTCCGATGTATTTCATCGAACGCGATCATCAGTACATTAATTTGACTGCACCACCGGGAATGAGTTTCCGCCAGTATATGGCACAAGGTTTCCGCAAAGAGCGGGCGACGGTCGAGGACTGGACCAATCACTTGACTACTATCTTTACCGAGGTGCGGCTTAAGAAGTATATCGAAGTGCGCAGCGCCGACAGTCAACCGCCCGCCCTGATGCTCGCGTTGCCGGCGCTGTGCAAGGGGATCCTTTACGACGATGACTGCATGACCGGGGCATGGGACATGGTCAAGCAATGGAACCTTGGCCAGCGCCTCGTGCTCGCGGATGCGGCACAGAAATTCGGGCTCGAGGCGCGCGCAGGCCGCATCAAATTGCAGGAGCTAGCCCTCGAATTACTCAATATTGCAATGATCGGGCTGGCCCGGCAGCATGCAATTGATGAGGGTGGTAACGACGAGAGTATTTATTTGTTGCGTGTCCTCGACCAGGTCCGGATGGGGGTGAATCAGGCGAGCCTTACGATCGAGCGCTGGAAGGGCCGCTGGAATTACGACGTCCATCGGTTGGTGGAAGCCTGCTCGTATGAAGCCGAAGCGGCGTTTTGAGAGCGAATAGCGGTGACTAACGATTGACCTGGATTCATCCCCAGACCAGGTCTGAGTGCTTAAGACCGCGGATGTTATCAAGTGCCTCCTCCTGGCCAGAGGAGGTTAGCCGGGGGGTCGTGAGTGGACTTTCGATTTCCGCAACAATATGTAGCGGTTCTAAACCTTTTCCTTATTGGTATCACTGTTTATTTCCTGGCTCTAGCCGTCACTAACGGAATCAAGCTGCATTTGGCCAAGGTCGAAGTTTCAGGGATTTCCGAAGCGGGCGCCCAGAAGCCATTGCGGCAGGTGCAAACCGGACCCCGGCCACGCGCCTATTACGATACGATTGTGCGGCGCGACATCTTTAACCGCGCGCCGGTCGCGGCAACGCCGGCGCCGGTACAAAACGAGAACCTCGACATCACATTGATCGGGACCTCGCATCGTAGCTCCGGCAAGCCGTATATCATTGTGGAGACTTCAGACGGCGAACAATCCTTGTACCGGCAAGGCGAGACCATTCCTAACGTGGGTCGTGTGCTTTCCATCAGCCGCAATGAGGCCGTAGTGCTTCATAATGGGCACCGCATCGCTCTGAAAATTCCCAGCGCTGGAGAGGGCGGAACCTCCGAGCCAGCGCCGTTCAGCTTGCGCCGCCGCCGTTTTATGCGTCCCCGGCGGTTTCCGGGAGCGCGCCCCGGCGCTCCGTTCGGACCGTACGGTGCGGTCAGCTCGAATGTGGGGGTACACCAGTTGAGTTCAAACCACTACGAGATTGGCCGTGCAACGGTTGATAGCAATCTTAGCAATATGGGATCGCTGCTTACTCAAATTCGAGCGGTGCCCAATCTGCAGAACGGTTCCTCAAACGGCTTTCGATTGTCGCAAATCCAGCCAGGCTCAATTTTCCAGCAGATCGGATTGGAAGACGGCGATATCGTCACTGGTGCTCAGGGCCAGCAGGTAAACGATCCGATGAGGGCGATGGTACTGCTCAACAGCCTGCGTAACAGTCCCTCGATCTCACTCAGCTTAATCCGCAACGGGTCGCCCCTACAGCTCAATTACGCGATTCATTAAGCAACCCTGGGCCGCCTGAAAGGCTATCCGTTTCTCTTGGGTTTCAGTCGGGATTTTTAATCTTAGGATAATGCCGTGACCTTGCCGACATTCTGGCCGCTCGCGTTCGTTTCGTTTTACCCGGAGATATAGCTGTGTTGGGGTAGAAGGTGTCGTTGCATACCTGCTCCAGGGTCCAATCGCATTGTTGCGCAAGCTGGCACCCAATCGTATTTTCAGCCCGGTGACGCGCGTATTCATAGCTCGCATCCAAGATCTCGGCAAGATAGTTTTCAAGATTCGGGCTGTCTTCAACAAAGTTGGCGATTCCATTGCGCGCGTTGATTAGCTGATCGCCCCACTGTCGCTGGTTACGCTCCCGTTCGGTCTCCCAGTATGCGAGTTCAAGCATGTGCAACAGAGCATTTTGGAGAAAGCTCTTCAGGCGCGCCGGTCCCTCTCTGAGCAAACCTTCAATCTCCTCCGCGAGGTTGTCCCAGTCGAGGGCGGCGGAGCGACCGCTCCTTCAGCGCGACTGACTGCTGCTCCAGTCATAGGGCGAAGTCGCTCTCATAGAGCTGATGTGTAGCTGCCGGTTCCTTTGCCACACTCTGAGCCTATTGGCTTCGCACCAACGCGTGCAGGAAGCGCCGGCTAAAGGTCGCGGTTGATTTGCTCGTCGATCAGCATTGCGAGGCTGTCGCGGTAGACTGACGGCGGCAACCGCATCAGCAATTCCTGAGCGCCTGCGACGTGTTGTGCAGCCATCGCCCGCCCGCGCTCAATCAGTTCCGGCTGGCGCAGTAAGGAGAGCACGTGGTCGAGTACCTGACCCTCCAGGGAGTTGCCATTGCCGAAGAGGGTTCGTAATTCAGGATTCGAACGCAAGCCGAGCACGACCGGTAGTGACATGATGCCCAGGCGGAGATCCGAACCCACCGGCTTGCCGATCTTTTCCTCGGGACCGAGGATATCGAGCAGGTCGTCGACCATCTGAAAAGCGAGACCGACCGCGCGTCCGAGGCGCTCCATGTCGCTGATCGTCTCTGTGCCGGCGCCTGCAAGATCGGCGGCGACCCTGCCTCCGGCGGAGAACAATGAAGCGGTCTTACGGGTGATTATCGCGATGTAGTCGTCAAGGTTGGCGGCCGCACGATGGCGCATGCGGCCTTCCATCACCTCGCCTTCAGTCAACTGAATGCAGGCGCGCGCGGCGGTGTGCACCAGCCGTTCCTCGAAACGGCCGCAAAGCTCGAAGGCGCGGCAGAAAAGATAGTCACCCGCTACCAATGATGCGGCCGGCCCGTAACGCGCAAAGGCCGACGGCTTGCCGCGGCGCAACATGCCGCCATCGATGATGTCGTCGTGAAGGAGGGTGGCCGAATGAATCAATTCGAGTGCGATCGAGGCATCGATCGCATCCTCGAGCTTCGCGTCGCTGCCTCCACATGCGCGATAAGCCAACAGGATAAACATGGGGCGCAGACGCTTGCCACCACCATCGACCAGGTAATGACAGATTTCGCCGATCAGCGCCTCGTTAGAATCGAGCAGCCTCAGCAGCTTCTCTTCGGCCGCGCGTAGCGCCGCGCGGATCGGGATGCCGATATTGGAGGACTCGGCGACGGCGCCGCATCGGACGGCTGCTTGGGTTTCACTCACAACTTCTTCCGGGGACCGCGAGCGTTACTGTCACTCTAGCGGAAAAGATCAGAAGCCGCGGGCCGAATCAGCGCCTTGGCGCTGGCCTCTATGGGCTTGAACTGATAGCCGCGAATCAGAACCGCCGGTACTGCGCCGGCCTTCGGCATCAGGAGGCCTGCCGCCGCCGCGATTTCATCCGCAACCGCGATTACCGTGTGATGAAGCTCACGGCCACCAAGGTCGGTAGTCCCACGCATATCCAGCAGCGGGTCCATTCCGGCGATTCCGATGCACACTTCGGTGAGCCCGTCACGCCATGGCCGCCCGAAGGTGTCGGTAATAAGCACGGCGACCTCCGCCCCGGTCATATGTTTCAACTCATGCCGAATGCGCACTGCTGACGCATCGGCGTCCTCGGGCAGCAGGATAGCGACGTCATCACCAAGGCTGTTGGACTGGTCGATACCAGCATTGGCACAGACCCAGCCGGGACCCGTTTCGACGATGAGGACGGCATTATCCATTCGCACGATACGGCTGGTCTGACGCATTACCAACTCGACTTCGCGCGGGTCTTTCTCCCATCGCGCGGCGAATTGTTGCGCGAGAGGGGACGGTTCGATTTCCTTCAAGCTGACCAGCCTGCCTTCCGACTTCGATATGATCTTCTGGCAAATCGTGACGACATCACCGTTCTGGAGCTGCAAACTCATCGAGGCGAGTGCATCCACAATAAGCCGTGCGAGATTATCGCCCCGCCCGACCATCGGGAGACCTTCGATCGCGGTAAGCGTCAGAGATGGCATCATTTATGGGCCAGCCTTCCCCGTCATCCGGCTAGCCTACACCCCAATTGCCCCGATAACCACGTCCGCCAGGCGAGCCGCTTTCGCTGGTGTGGTCATGATCGTATCCGTTGCTACCGCCTTCATTCCAAGCCGCTGAATCGATTCCAAATAACGCCGGTCGATCTGGTCGAGGACGAACACGCCGGTGAAATCCTGATAGAGCCGTGCCACGCCGAGCGGCGAAACCTCATGGCCAAGCCCGCGCATCATTGCGTCGGCCGGTCCTTTGATGGGCTTGCCGCCCACGATCGGGCTTATCGCCGCAACACGTTGGCGCACGGATTTGAGCGCTTCCGGCACGCCGTGGAGCTTTAAGATCGGGCCAAGCGAAACGAACGGATTCGATGGCGCCAGAATTATAGCGGTCGCTGACGTAATGGCCGCAACCACTTCCGGTGCGGGCTGTGCATTTTCGACCCCGCGCAGTTCAACTGCCTCGACCACACCTCGCGCTCGCCCTTTGACGAAGTATTCCTGAAACGGAAGCGGTGGTTTGCCCTTGAGCTTTACATGCGTATGGACTCGATCATTACTCATCGGCAACACTCGCGCCTGCACCCCCAGTCGTCGCGCAATTTCCGCAGTTACCTCGGTCAATGACGCACCATTGCGCAAGCGTTCGGTTCGATACAGATGGGTGGCGAGGTCACGGTCGCCAAGGTTAAACCAAGGCTTACCGTAGAATTGGGCTAGTGCTTCCAGCGCATGGAAGCTCTCGCCAGCACGGCCCCATCCGTTGGCGCGGTTTACCACTCCGGCCAGGGTGTAAGTGACCGTGTCTATGTCGGGCGACACATGCAGCCCATAGAAATGCTCGTCGTCGCCGGTGTTAACGACCACGGTCAGGCGCCGCGCAGGGATGCGTTGAATCAGCCCGCGGATGAACTTAGCCGCACCCACTCCCCCCGCAAGCGTGGTTATCGTGACTTTGGACGATAGCAGCGATCGGCCGGGCGCCATTGGGTGCCTTTCTGCCGTAAAGTCTGTTGTAGGTCGTGCTGCGTTCGACCGCAACTCGACCCATCTCGCGAGCTTTTTCTTCAATCAAGTCGACCGGAATGAATTCACCAGAAGTGCCACCGGCCTGGGCAGTAATACTTTCCTCCATCAGCGTGCCGGAAAAATCATTGCATCCGAGCTTGAGCGTTATCGCTGCAAGCTCGACCCCGAGCTTAACCCACGAAGTCTGGAGGTTTTTGATCAATCCGCGGAGAAACAACCGAGAAAACGCATACATCTGGAAATCCAGAAGGCCGATCGGTGGCGGCGACACCAGACCTTTACGGAACAGCACGGTGTTCTCGTGGATAAAGCGCAGGGGTACAAATTCCGTGAATCCGTTCGTCTGTTTTTGAATGCTCCGAATTATATTAAGGTGGTTGACTACTTGGCGGGGACTCTCTATATGCCCGTACATGATGGTTGAGGTGGTAGGCACGCCGAGCGCATGCGCGGTTGAGATAATTTCGACCCAGGCCGCCACGTCGACTTTCTTATGGCTGAGGACCTCGCGGACGCTGTCGTCGAGGATTTCCGCCGCAGTGCCGGGAATCGAGCCCAGACCGGCCTCACGCAGCATCCCGATGTATTCTGGATAGTCCATCTGGGTGCGCCGCGCCCCATACATGATTTCCATGGGCGAGAACGCGTGAAGATGGATTTGCGGGAACTCCGATTTGATCGTCAACAGCAAATCGCGGTACTTGAAGGCCGGCATGTCGGGGTTGATGCCACCCTGCATGCAGACCTCGGTGGCACCGCGCGCAACGGCGTCGCGGACTTTGGCCAGGATCGTTTCGTCCGCGTGATCATAGGCGTCGGATTCCCATTTTTGACGCTTGAATCCGCAGAACTGGCATCCGACGAAGCAGATATTGGTAAAATTGATGTTACGGTTGACGACGTAGGTGACCTCTTCCCCGACATCTTCGGCCCGCGCCAAATCAGCGCATTTCATGGTCGCGCGCAGGTCGTCACCTTCCGCCGTATAGAGCAGCAATCCTTCATCTGGTGTCAATTCCTGGCGGGCGAGAGCCCGGTTGAGCGCGGCACGCACACCTGGCGACGCCTTGTCGATCAATGCGCCTAGTGGCGCCGCCTCAACATCATCCGCATAGCGGCGCAGTTCCTCGAGGTTCACGTCAGACCTCCAACGAAAGCTCGTCCGCAAGCCGGGTGATCGCCGGCATCATAGCCGGAGCGACCCACTCCGCGTTGATAAATTCGGGGTAAATCGCGAGCCGCTGTCTTAGGTGAAAGCCGGCCCGCGCGCAGCGCATCGCCAACGCTTCGAGATGCGGCCATGGCGCCTCGGGGTTGACGTAATCTTTGCTGAGTGGCGAGATCCCACCCCAATCGTTTATTCCTGCCTGGAGGAACAGTTCGATTTCGTGCGGAGATAAATTTGGCGGCGCTTGCACATTCATGGCCGGACCAAGCACCAGCCGCGCCGTCGCGATCGCGCGCGCCATTTCGCCCGCGTTCGGCTCGGGTGCATCGGCGATCGGAATATCCGGCTTGGCCCGGAAATTCTGGATGATCACTTCCTGGATGTGGCCGTAGCGCTCATGTGATTGACTAATCGCAATCAAGCTCTGCGCGCGTTCCGCCGTCGTTTCCCCGATTCCGAGCAGGATACCGGTAGTAAACGGCACTCGCAGCTCTCCGGCCTCGTTGAGCATTCGCATCCGTACGGCCGGGTCCTTGTCCGGCGCCCATTGATGGACGCCGCCGCGGTGCCGCAACCTCGGCGAGATGTTTTCTAGCATCAAACCCATGCTGGCATTGAGTGGCCGCAATCTGCTCATCTCTCCGCGAGTCATGATGCCGGCATTGGTGTGCGGCAGCAAACCCTGCTGGAGTGCGGCCTCGCAAGCGAACGCGACATATTCGACCGTACTGCGGGCGCCGCGTGCAGCCAGCAAGTCGCGGTACTGGCGAAATGCCAGTTCAGGTTTATCGCCCAAACACATCAAGGCTTCCTTGCAACCCATTTCGCGTCCGCGCTCTGACCATTGCGCGATTTCCGCCAACGTCATTGTCCAGGCGCCCGGATCGTTCGGGTCCTTGCGAAAGGTACAGTAGGTGCAACGATCGCGACAAAGATTGGTAACTGGCAGGAAAACCTTGCGCGAATAAGTGACCTCGCGTCCTTTGCCCTGGTCGCGTATTTCTGCCGCAGCCCGCATTACGGAGGGCAATTCGGCGTCCGAGCATTCGATCAGCCGCACCGCATCGCCCCCGTCAAGCGGCTCACCTGCCAATGCTCGTTCAAGGATTTCGAACACCGGGGCGGGCTGCAAAGTGTTTCCCGCTTCTGCCATGGAGTATAGGGCCTCTTATAAGCGATCAGGTTTTGTGACGCAACCATGCAAAATAAGGCGTTCCGGACTCGGATTGTTGCGCTTGTAAAACAAGCTTCCAGCCCGCGAATCCTCCAAAGAAAAGCACGCCGGCGTCACTCAAGAACCGCTGCGGCACAAAAGGCATTTGCAAACCAGCTTAACCGCGAAAAACCTTGGATTACGTTGTCTGCAAACTGCCAGATAGTATACACTTTCAAATTCTTCCACAGGTGGCCAGCACGGCTGGCGAGGACGGCTAATGAAGAAGATCACGGGTGCCCAGATTATAATTGAGAGCCTGATCGCGGAAGGCGCCAACGTAATCTTCGGTTATCCTGGTGGTGCTATTCTGCCGACCTATGACGCCCTGCTCGATTCCAAGCTGAAGCACGTACTGGTACGTCATGAACAGGGTGCGACGCACATGGCGGAGGGCTACGCTCGCGTAAGCGGGCAGCCGGGAGTTGTGATTGTGACGTCGGGACCGGGCGCTACTAACGCGGTGACCGGGATTGCCGACGCATATATGGATTCAACCCCGCTAGTGGTCATTTCCGGCCAGGTATCTACCTCCCTTATCGGCAACGACGCTTTTCAGGAAGCTGACATCGTTGGTATCACGCGCCCGTGTACCAAGCACAACTTCCTGGTCAAAGATGTACGTGATCTTGCCCGTTACGTTAAAGAGGCTTTCTATATCGCAGGCACCGGGCGCCCAGGCCCGGTGCTCCTCGACGTCCCCAAGGATGTGCAACAGGCGGAATATCACTTCAGCTATCCCGATCGGGTAGACCTACGCGGTTATAAGCCGACCATTAAGGGCAATCCACGCCAAATCGAACGGGCCGTCGATGCGATCGAGCAAAGCGATACTCCATTGTTTTACGTCGGCGGCGGTGTGCAATGGTCGGGCGCGGCACCCGAGTTGTTGCAGCTCGTACGCGGCCTTGGAATTCCACTCTGCGAGACGCTGATGGGCCTCGGCTCGTTCCCCGCTTCTGACCCGCTCTGTCTGGGAATGCTGGGGATGCACGGTTCCTATGGCACCAATACTGCGGTTTGCAACACCGATTGCCTGATCGCGGTCGGCGCGCGTTTTGATGACCGTGTCACCGGTCGCATTGCCGATTTTGCGCCCAAGGCCAAGACGATCATCCACATGGACATCGACCCATCCTCGATCTCTAAAAACGTGCGAGTCGATATTCCGATTGTGGGTGATATCAAAACCATCCTACAGGATATGCTCGCGATCGTCCGCGCGCGTGAATCACTCGGCCGCCGCAAGCGCGACTGGGCCAGTTGGCACCAACAAATCCTGGAGTGGAAACGCGAGCGGCCGCTTTATGAAAACGGCAAAGTTCGTGAGCGGGATTCGGTCTCGCCGATGCATGTGATCGAAGAGATGCACAACCTGACCAAGGGCGATTGCATCATAGCGACCGACGTCGGCCAGCATCAGATGTGGATTGCACAACTCTTCCCCTTTGAGCAGCCGCGTTCGCTGCTGACTTCGGGCGGCCTGGGAACGATGGGCTATGGATTGCCGGCAGGGATTGGCGCTAAGTTCGCCGCTCCCGATCGCCGGGTGGTGGTGGTCTCGGGGGACGGCTCTATCCAGATGAACATCCAGGAGTTGGGGACGGCCGTGCAGTACGGCGTCGACATTAAAGTCATCATCCTGAACAACTACTTCCTCGGGATGGTGCGTCAATGGCAGGAAAAGTTCTACCAGGAGCGATACTCGTACTCGGCGATGTCAGTGCCGAATTTCGTTAAGCTTGCCGACGCATACGGGGCCAAGGGCTTCCGCATCGAGCGGCAGTCGGAATTGGCGGCGACAATGAAAGATGCGTTTGCCACGCCCGGGCCGGTCCTGATCGACATTGTAATCCCAAAAGAGGAGGCGGTAATGCCTATGATGCCTCCTGGCGGCGCCATGTCCGAGATGCTGTTCGCTTAGCGAGGTATTTGAGATACCGTGGCGGGCCCCTGTCCCCCCGGCTCACCGCAGTTGGAGCTTCATCACGATAGAGCTTCCACCGACTCCCGGAATGGAGGAACCATTATGGCCAAACTTCCATATCTCAACCGCAATGACCTGCCGGAAGCTGATCGATTCATATGGGACGATTTTGTCAAAGTGCGCGGGACCGAGCCTGGCAATATCCACCGCACCATCGCTAATGCGCCCAATTTGCTGCGGCGGTTTGTCGATCTCGCCAATGAACTTCGCAACGGCACCCAGCTCGACCCGAAGCTGCGCGAACTCGCGCTGCTCACGGTAGGGCGGCTGACCGGTGCGGAGTATGAGTTTGTTCATCATTGGAACATGGCGCTGCGGCTCGGCGTCAAGCGCGAGCAATTGGAGCAACTCGCGCATTTCGAATCCTCGGCTGAATTCAACCAGGATGAGCGTGCCGTGATGCGTTACGCGGCAGAAGCAACGAACGACGTCAAAGTCAGCGATGCAACCTTCGAGGCGCTGCGCCGGTTCCTCGACAATCGCCGCGTCATGGACCTGGTGATGAACGTAGCAGTGTACAATGCGGTCGCCCGCGTCATCGTTCCTTGTGGTGTCGAACTAGAACCGGGGACCAAGAAAAATTAGCTCCTGCGCTGTCTGAGCGCTCAGCCTTCAGCTTTAGTTATTCGCCGTTAACCGAGGGTGCTGGCACTTGGACAGGTAAAGATGCCGTTCTTGCGATCGCATATAACCGCGTCATCCTCCCAGCTTCGTTCCCACAGCCTGTACATGACCTCCATATACTCGCCGCCGATTCGGTATCGGACAGTCATGGCTGGTTTGCGAATCGAGTCCAACTCCTTTGGCCGCACAATTCAGGTAGCCGGTCACTATATTCCAGCCGATTCGGCCTTTCGGTGAGATGGTCGAGCGTGGACATCCTGCGGGCGAACGGGTGTGTGCGGCTCAAACGAGAGCGTGCAAGTGACACCAAAAACCCAGGTTAGCGAAGTATGCTCTCAGTCTTACTCCGAGAGCGGTCCGCAATCGATCCAGACCTCCAAACCACCGCAGGAAGAGCTCGGCCCGCTGCGAGCGGCGACTTAACCATTTTCCGCCACACGCAAATCCCCGAGGCTATCCGGCCGCGCGTGGCGGCCGCGCGTGAAGAATCCCGATCTTTTTCCGATTAGCATGTGAAACCGCCAGGAGGACCCCATTTTGGACATAGAAAAACAGCGCGAGCGGGCGCGTCAATTTCTCGAGAACTTCAACCGTGCTGATCCGCGAGTTTTCGAGGAGGCGGTAACGGACAATTTCACCTTCGAGATCGTGAGTTCGATGAACGAATTTCCGCCGCTCAGAGGGCGGCGCGAGTTCATCGAGAAAGAGGTCGCCACACTCCGCCGGCTCTTTCCTAAGGGCCTTAACCTGACTCTTGAAACCATAATCTGTGAAGGGCCACATGTGGCCGCGCTCGCCCGTTGCGACACAATCGCCTACAACGGCAAGCGGTATCAGCAGCGCTACCATTTTTATCTGCGCTTTGAAGGCGAGCTGATCGCCGCAGGACGCGAGTACAACGACACCGATTTAATTCGAAAAGTATTTCTCGAATAAAAAGAATGGGTGTCGCTCGACTGCGTATAGATTACGGAAAGCCCGACGATCGGAATCGAAGTTGTGCCGAGGCTCATTCGGCCAAAGGCGGTCTTCACGCCCGGAACCAGGCCGCCGAGAACTACCTCTGCAACCATTGCAAGGAAGCTCCACAAGGTGAGATAGCGATCCAGACAACTTCGTATTACGGGAGTCGAAGACATCGTCATCGTCGCGCTCATAGTCAGCTCCTATCGCCGTTTCGCACGCTGAGCACCCGCGTTCGGAACGATTAGTGAAGGCTGAAGCGGGACGCATGCATCGGGAGCGCACCGCTCCGGACGGCCGCCGCAGTAATTCTCAGTCAGATAACCGAGCACGCCGTTCATCGTTTTGAAATTCGCGCAGTAGATTATCGAGCGGCTCTCACGCCGCGACCTGACGAGGCCGGCGAAGCTGAGTTGATTCAAATGGAATGACAGGGTGGGAGACGGGAGACCCAATCGTGCGCCAATCTCGCCCGCTCGCAGTCCTTCCGATCAGCAGACGAAAGATGTCGAGGCGGCTATCCTGGGTCAGCGCACCTAGCGCCACGACCCAACTGTTGACTTTTTCATTCTTTCAGAGTTATAGAACTATACATTAAACTGGTCAATCCCTCCTGAGCACGCTTGGTGAGGGGGAGGATTAAGCAGCGCGGGGCCTGGCACCGCAACGCAGGTCAGTAGAGGAACAATCATGGGCGGCAGCGAATCATTGAAAGCGGCGGTGCGGGAGAATTATGCGCGCGCGGCGCTCCGCGTTGGCGGGCACCAGGGCGGATGCTGTGGCGGCAGCTCGGACAACTCATGCGGCAGTACTATCAGCGCAAATCTTTACAATATGGACGAGCAAGCGAATGTTCCGGCGGAGGCTATGGCCGCCTCACTTGGATGTGGCAATCCGACTGCGCTCGCCGAGCTTAAGCCGGGCGAGACTGTGCTCGACTTGGGTTCCGGCGGGGGAATCGACGTGCTGCTATCGGCTCGACGGGTCGGCCCGGCCGGCAAAGCCTACGGACTCGACATGACTGACGAAATGCTGGCGCTCGCGCGTGAAAATCAGCACAAGGCCGGTATTCAAAATGCCGAGTTCCTGAAAGGCGATATCGAAAATATTCCACTGCCGGATAATACCGCCGATGTCATCATCTCCAACTGCGTTATCAATTTGTCCGGCGATAAGAACGCAGTGCTTAGGGAGGCGTTCCGGGTATTAAAACCGGGAGGGCGACTGGCGGTCTCGGATATCGTGGTGCGGGGCGAGGTGCCGGCTCAAATCCGCCGGGGTGTCGAGTCCTGGATCGGTTGCATCGCGGGGGCGCTGGAAGAGCATGAGTATCGTGGAAAGCTATCTGCCGCCGGTTTTGAGGCGATCGACGTCGAGCCGACGCGCATCTACACAACTGCCGATGCATCCGATTTTCTGAACAGCGCGCAGCTCGATGCCGCGCTGATAGCGCCGATGGTCGGCGGCAAATTCATGAGCGCATTCATCCGCGCCCGCAAACCGGGCTGAGCGGGAGCCGTCAACCCCAAGCCCGGTTCAGCGCACGACGAAAACGGAGCAGGGCGCGTGACGTACTACTTTGTCTTCCGTCGTACCCAGGAACGTGCCCCATAGGCGCGAATGGCCGCTGTGCCCCAGGAACAGCACGTCAATTTCGGCGTCCTTCGCGTACTGAACCAAGCCTTGGGCGGGATGGCCGACACGCTTCTCCGCCTGGATTTGAACACCATGGCTCGTGCCCTCGACATTCACGTCGTTGCGGAGATGCTCGAACAGCATGTCGGCGCGCTCGCGCTCCTCATTGGTTTCGCTGGGTGCGCCAGGATATCGAGGAAGCTCCTCGATAAAGATCATCGATAATCTGCGGCTCCCGGCGCGCGCCATCAGAAGTGCTTCTTTCAGCGCACGACGTGAACCTTCCGAGCCGTCGAACGCCACCGCTATCTTCCGATCCATTGGGTCTCTAATCAGCTGCAGCGGCTCTTTCGCCATATGATGCCATTTTTGCACCAGCGCGTTTAGGAACAAAGAAGCGCTCGGCGATTAGCGTCGGGACAACGGCGCTGAGGATCACGACGGTGACCAGCACAGTATACTGCGCCTCCGAGATAATCTTGTTCTCCAGCCCAAAAAGGGCGGAGATGGTGCCAAACGTTAGCCCGGTCGACATCAACATCGTCGTGTAGTTCCGCTCCCGCAGCGGGAGACCGAATACCGCGCCGAGCGGCCACACACCGACAAACTTCGTAGCCATCTTCATTGCGAGCAGAAGCACAACCAACCCTGCGCTCGGCAGAAGCGCGGGAAGCGAAACGAAGAGCCCCGCTTTGATGAAATAGAACGGGGTCAGCATCGCAAACGCAATCGATCTCATCCGATTCACCAGGATACGATCGCGGTGAAACACGCCGGCGACGACAAGGCCTGCCAGATACGCTGGCAGCACTGCCTCGCTCTTCGCCCTCGTCGCTAGCGCGCCCAAGGCGCAGAGCACGAGGAACAGAAACTTGACTTCCGGCTCGCTCACTCGTTCAGCGCCGAACTGTGAGATCAGGTAACGGGTCGATGTTGGAAGCAGGCACAAGGCAACGATGGTCACCGCTGCGAACACCAGCATCCATAGATCGAAGTTCGCAAAAAAGCCGCCCAGCGCAAGCACCGTCCCCAGGTCGTTGACGAAGCAGGCGGCCAGGATGAGCTTCCCCAGCTCGCTGGCGTTCAGCCCGTTCTCGACCAGCACCGCGTACACGACTGCAACCGACGTGGTTGAAAGCGCAATCCCTCCGATTAGTGCTTGATGGTAATTCCAGCCGGCCAGATACAGGACGAATGTGAACACTCCGAGAAACGGAAACAGGAATGCGACCGTCCCGATACTCAGGCTGGCCTTTAAATGTTGCCCGAGCGAAGCCGGATCGATCTCCGCTCCAGCCAGGAAGGTCAGCAACACCGCGCCGAACGATGCCAGAAAATTGATCCAGTCATTCGTATGAAATCCAAGCGCGTTGCCAGCAAGCACGCCCAGAATGATCTCGACCAGCGCCACTGAGACGCCGATACGGATAGAGATCAGACTCGCCAGGAAAGCGACGCCCAGCCACGAAGAGGCTATTATCCAAACGTTATGCATCACCCATTCGCTCCGCTACAAGTTTGAAATCAGACTTCGAGAACAGTGCGCGCGCAACTGGATTTGGTCCGCTGCGCTATGCCATTCAGGGGTAGAGATTTTCACAAAACAAAACCCCTACCGCTTGCGTACTCGGTAGGGGTCATCAGCTCTCACGGAGAGAACGGTTAGGGTGGAACCCCATCACCACTAAACGCAGTGTGCGGCATCGAATCGTTTCAGTCAAGTGTGCAGGGGTCGCTCGGTTACCACGCGCTGAGACAGTGATGAGTTGCCTTCAATGCAACGCGCGGCGGAGGTGAGCGATTTCGGCGCGCGTGCGAGCCAGTTTTAGCACCTGTTCAGCCTCAGCATACCCTGGGTCATAGAAGCTCATTTGCGAGAACTTCGCTTCCGCGGCCTGTACCGCTGGCGCCGCCGCAATCGGATCGACCGCAGCGACCGGCATCGCTTCGTCCGCTAGCATCGTCATCGCGCCGTCCTTGACTTCGGCCAGGCCGCCCGTCACCAGATACTCGTCGACCGAACCATCGCCTGAGCGCAAGGTAACCACGCACGGCAAAATCGACGTGATGTAGTTAACATGGTTCGCGAGCACACCGAACTCGCCGAGTGCGCCGACCGCGATAACCTGCTCGACCGGACCTTCATAGATGATGCCTGTCGGTGCAATCAGACGGAAAGGAAAAGTCTCTGCCATAAAGACGGCTACCGGGCTTCGCCACGGGCGAGGCGCTCGGACTTGCCGCGGGCGTCGTCAATCGTGCCGACGAGATAGAACGCCTGCTCCGGCATATCGTCGCATTTGCCCTCGAGTATTTCCTTAAATCCGCGCACGGTCTCGGCCCGCGCTACGTAGGCGCCGGGCAAATTAGTGAACGGTTCGGCGACAAACATGGGCTGCGACAGGAATCGCTCAATACGCCGCGCACGTGCCACCACCACCTTGTCATCGGGTGACAATTCGTCCATCCCCAGAATCGCGATGATATCCTGCAGATCCTTGTAGCGTTGCAGGATCTGTTGAACACGGCGCGCGGTCTCGTAATGCTCACTGCCCACAACTTGCGGGTCGAGAACTCGGGAGGTCGAGACCAGCGGGTCGAATGCCGGGAAGATGCCCTTCTCGAAAATCTTGCGGTCGAGCGCGGCGACCGCGTCGAGATGGGTGAAGGTGGTGGCCGGGGCCGGGTCAGTGTAATCGTCAGCCGGGACGTAAATCGCCTGCACCGAAGTGATTGCGCCCTTCTTGGTGGTCGTGATCCGTTCCTGGAGTTCGCCGAGGTCGGTGCCGAGGGTTGGCTGATAACCAACTGCGCTCGGCATGCGGCCCAGCAGCGCCGACACTTCAGAATTCGCCTGGACGAAACGGAAGATGTTGTCGATGAAGAGCAGTACGTCGCGGCCTTCCTGATCGCGGAAATATTCTGCAACCGTGATGCCGGTCAGGGCGACGCGGGCGCGCGCGCCCGGCGGTTCGTTCATCTGCCCATAGACCAGCGCGGTCTTGGCCAAGACGCCGGATTCCTTAAGCTCGCGATATAAGTCATTGCCTTCGCGCGAGCGTTCGCCGACGCCCGCGAACACCGACACACCGCCATGTTGTTTGGCGACGTTGTTAATCAGCTCCAAAATGGTAACGGTTTTGCCCACCCCCGCTCCGCCAAACAAGCCGATCTTGCCACCACGCGCGAAGGGGCAGACAAGGTCAATGACCTTGATGCCAGTCTCGAGGATTTCAACTTCCGTAGCCTGCTCGGCAAATAGCGGCGCTTCACGATGGATTGGCGATGTATTGTCGGAGACGATAGGTCCGGCTTCATCGACCGGGTCGCCCGTGACATTCATCAAGCGGCCGAGCGTGTTGGGGCCGACCGGCACGGAAATGGGCGCCCCGGTGTTGAATACTTCCATCCCGCGGGTCAGGCCGTCGGTCGTATCCATCGCAATACAGCGCACTGTGCTTTCGCCCAGGTGCTGTTCAACTTCCAGCACGAGGTTACCAGTGCGATCGTCGATGGACGGATTGCTCAACCGCAACGCGGTGAAGATTGGCGGCAGCGAGCCGTTGGAAAATTCGACGTCTACGACGTTACCCAACACTTGGTTAATTCGGCCGGTTATCTGCTGATCCATAGCTGTAGAGTTTACCTAAAATTCTCAGTGACGCGGGGCGCGTTCATCCGCGCAGAGCTTCAGCGCCACCGACGATATCCATTAGTTCCTTGGTAATCGCGGCTTGGCGCGCACGATTCATTTCCAGGGTGAGGCGTTCGATCATGTCGACCGCATTATTAGTAGCTGCATCCATCGCCGTCATCCGGGCGCCGTGTTCGCTCGCTTCGGCTTCGAGCAGCGCATGCAGGATCGCCGCTTCGATATAGCTCCGCATCACAGCGGGCACCAGTTCCGCCGGGCTCGGTTCCACGAGGTAATCGCTGGCGGGCAGAGCCACGGGACCATTCTCGCCGGGCGGGTCAATCGGCAACAATTTCTCATACGTGGGCCGCTGCGAAAGCGCTGAGCGGAAAACGTTGTAGATCAATCCAGCTTCGCAGATGGCGCCGCTGCGCCATCGCGCGAGCACTAGTTGGCCGATCTCGTGTGCGAGGCCGACAGTCGCCAGGCGCGGTATATTGTTGGTACGTTCGCCAGCCAACGATTGGTGCGTACGCCGGAAATGATCGAGCGCTTTACGTCCGATGGCGAAAAATTCACCTTCCATTCCGCCACTCCGCCCCCGGCGCGCTTCCTGTTCCGCCAATCTCAGCAAATTAACATTGTAGCCGCCAGCCAGGCCGCGATCAGACGCAACCACTATAATCAGGATTCTGCCAGCGGCATTCTCGGCCGGAGCGATTACTTCCGGTGCCATGCGCAGCACTGAATCGGCCACCCGTTTAAGCGCCTCATGGTATGGGCGCGCGCAGAGCAATGCTTCCTGAGCGCGGCGTAGACGGGCAGCCGAGATTAGCTTCATGGCGCGGGTTATCTGTTGGGTCGACTGCACCGACGCGATGCGCCGGCGAATTGCCTTGAGCGTCGCCATTTATTTCACCGAACCAATGTGCCGCCCCCTTGGGCTGCGCTCAGGGCTTCGGCCGCCGCTTGGCTTCTGCTCACTCGTCGAGGTCGCGGCTCTGCTTTGCATGGCTCATATGCTGACGTCTTACGGCGAATGGATCATAGGCCCGAAGTTTCGAGAGTAGTTCTGCTACGCTGCCGAACGCGCCACTTCGCTCGGCGCGAATGTTTGGGCGAAGCTGGCGAGAGTTTCAAGTAGCCGCTTACGCAAGTCGTCGGGGATCTCACGCCGGGTGCGAATCTCGTCGAGCAGGTCTCTATGCCGCGCTTCAACAAAGGCGTAGAGCTCGCGTTCGAACCGCTTTACCTGACTCACTTCCAGCTTGTCGAAATAGCCCTCATTACCAGCGAAGATGATCAACACTTCCTTTTCCATCGGCAGCGGGTCGTACTGATTTTGCTTCAGCATCTCCGTCAGCCGCTCGCCGCGATGCAGCAGGCGCTGGCTGGACGGGTCGAGTTCGGAGCCGAATTGGGCAAAAGCAGCCATTTCGCGGTATTGCGCGAGGTCAAGCTTAAGTGTGCCGCCGACCTGTTTCATCGCCTTGACTGCGGCCGAGAAGCCGACGCGCGACACCGATAAGCCAACGTTGACCGCAGGCCGCAGGCCGGAGTTGAACAAATCGGCGTCCAGCACGATTTGCCCGTCAGTAATCGAAATGACGTTAGTAGGGATATAGGCGGAAACGTCACCCGCCTGCGTTTCAATGATCGGAAGGGCGGTGAGGGAGCCGCCGCCGTGCTCATCGCCCATTTTCGCAGCCCGCTCAAGCAGGCGCGAATGCAAATAAAAGACGTCGCCAGGATAGGCCTCGCGGCCCGGAGGCCGGCGCAGCAACAGCGAGAGCTGCCGGTATGCCTGCGCGTGCTTGCTTAGATCATCGTAGACCAGCAGCGCATGACGCCCGGTATCGCGGAAGTATTCGCCCATCGTACAGCCCGAGTAGGGCGAGATGTACTGTAGCGGCGCAGATTCCGAAGCGGTGGCCGCGACCACCGTGGTGTACTCCATCGCACCAGCGCGGCTTAGCTTTTCGACCACTTGGGCGACAGTCGACCGCTTCTGTCCGATTGCCACGTAGATGCAGTTAATATTCTGCCCGCGCTGATTGATGATCGTATCAACCGCGATGGCGGTTTTGCCGGTCTGGCGATCACCGATGATTAATTCGCGTTGACCACGTCCGATTTGAATCATCGAGTCGATGGCCTTGATGCCAGTCTGCAACGGTTCTTTGACCGGCTGTCGTTTGATGACGCCGGGCGCCTTGAGTTCGATCCGGCGCGCCTCGGTGGATTTGATTGGACCCTTGTCGTCGATCGGCTGTCCTAGTGAGTTGACCACGCGCCCAAGGATGGCGTCGCCGACCGGAACCTCGGCGATGCGGCCGCTACGCTTAACCTCATCGCCTTCCTTAATTTCCTCGGGCTGGCCAAACAGCGCAGCGCCGACGTTGTCTTCCTCAAGGCTCAGAACGATTCCATAGATGGAATGCGGAAATTCGAGCAGCTCGCCGAAGGCGGCGTTTTGCAGCCCATAGATCCGGGCGATGCCGTCGCCGCATGAGAGCACGCGGCCGGTTTCGCGCACCGCGACCGAGCCTTCGAAGCCCCGTATTTCATTACGAAGGATTTCGCTGATTTCTGCAGGTCTGATTTCCGCCATAGAAGTTGTTCAAAGTACCTTAGCCGGCGAGGCGGCGCTGCGCCTCCGTCAGCCGGCTGGTCAAGCTGCCGTCGTAAGTCTTGCCCTCAAGCTCCACGATGACGCCGCCGAGCAGCTCCTGGTCGATTTCAATCGTAGGAATGATTTGCTTGTGCGCAATCTGTTCGAGCTTATCAACTATCTGCCTTACATCTGCGTCGCTGGGCTGGGTCGCGAAAATCAGGGTTGCCGGCGCGCGCCCCATCAGCTCATCAAGCATCCTGCCATACTCCTCTGCCACCGCCGGCAGGTCCGGGATCCGACCGTGCCGCGCTACTACCGCGGTAAACGACCGGACCGGGAAGCTTACTTCCAGTTTTTCGGTGATGCTGGCAAGCGCCTGGATTTTAGCGATGATGGAAACCACTGGCGAAGCGAAGGAAGCGTCGATTTCCCGCATTTCGATGACACGAGCGAGCCGCTCCAACTCCGCGCCCCAGACCTCAAGTTGGCTTCGATCATTAGATAGTCCCAGTAACGCCCGCGCGTAGCGTTTTGCAACTCTTGAGCTTCTCACCGGCGTGCTTGCTCATCTATAGAGTCGAGGAAACCCTGCAGCAGTCGAGCCTGATCCGACGCCTGGATGTTGCGGTTCACCAGTTCGCGGGCTATCCTGCCGGCCGCCCCGGCCATCGTCTCGCGCAAGCGGCGCTGCGCACCATCGCGGAGCGCCACCCGGGTGAGTTCCATATCGCGCCGAATCCGGTTGACAGCTTCACGTGCGGCATCGTTCATCTGACCGATCTGGTAATTCGTTTCTTCGTCAAGCTCGGACATTAAATTGCGCTGGTCGGCTTCCAGCTGCCGAAGCTGTTGAGCCGCTCGATTGGCGAGTTCTTGTGCCTCCTGATAAGCCTTTTCGGCGCGGTCCCTGACGTCTCGGATAGTGTAGGATCGGTCGTGGAAGAACTGCCTGATGCGCGGCCCGCCGTACCTCCACACGATCCATACAAAGAACAGGAAGTTGACCGCGTAGAAAATCAGCGCGAACCAGCTTCCTTGGACTTGCTCGCCCTCTGCGGCGAAGACCCAGCTCGGCCAAAATACCGCCGCCGCAATTAGACTGATTCTAGTAATTCGAGCCTTCATCCCAATGTTTCAGCGATGCGCATTAGCGGCCCCCCGCCGTCCATTGGTGACCGCCCGGCCTAATAGCCGCCCCGCCAGCTCGACGGCCAAGGTTTCTGCCAACTGCTCGAGTCGGCTGGCCGCTGCTCTAAAATCCTGCTCAATTCCCTCCCTCACCTCGTCGAGTTCAGCCTTGGCTTGGGCCCGAGCTTCGGCGATCATGCGGACAGCTTGTGCCTCCCCTTGGCGGCGCTGTGCTTCGCGCCTGTTTAGCGCCTCGTGGCGAACCGCCGCCAGCCCTGCCTCGCGGGCTTCGACCGCGGCTTTTTCCTCCCGCAGCAGTTGATCGGTGCGCTCGCTGAGGTCCCGCAACTTGCGCTCACGGTCACCGAGCAGCTTAAGGAAGGGGCCAAAAAACAACCGCCCGAAAATAAACCAGAAAATCAGGAACGAAACAATCAGCGCGCCGAAAATACCCCAATCTGGCGGTATGTGCATATCAAAACATCAGCTCCTATCGCCAGACGGTAGTGCACACAGCAAATCGGGGCAAGTACGCAAAGAAGGGCTAGGACATAAGGACAAGCGAGAGAAAAAGCGTCGCTACTCGTTCTCTCGCTCACTGCCGACGGTTTGCATTCTAAGCGGATCAGGCCTGCTTCTGCGCGACCTGCGGGAGGCGCTCCTCCTTCGGGAACACAGCGACTTTGCGGTCCTCACGCCCCCCTTCCGGCTGCATCGAGCAATGACCCTCGAACATCGCACCCTCGTGCACGATCAAAACGGGGGATGTGAGATTGCCGATCACTCGGGCGGAGGGACGAATTTCGAGGCGCTGAGTTGCCGTAATATCGCCGCTGACTTTCCCGGCGACGATTATCGCGTTGGCCTTGATCTGGGCGGTGACCACGGCGCTTTCGCCGATAACAAGGCTTTCTTTCGCGGTGATTTCCCCATCCACCTGTCCATCGATGCGGATGGCTCCCTCGAACAAAAGCTTGCCGCTGATTTTCGAGCCGCTATCGAGATAAGCCCGGCCTTCGTTGGTGCGGGTCTCCATCGGAGCCGGCCGCGGCGGCGTCGCGGGTTTTTCCGCCGGCGCCAAGGTGGGCGGGGCCACGGCTTGGGTTACTGGCAGTGGCTGGACTTGCGGTTGTGCCTGGAACTTTGGTGCCGCTTCGTTCTTGACGTTCCGGTCCGCTTCCTTATTAAACAGCGCCATTGCTTTTTTTCCCCGGTGATTTGGATTTGTCGACGCCAACAAAGTCTACGCGGCGCCGATAATTGATACAATTGAAGCGGTCTATGTTCGGCGAATTTTCATGGCATGCCGGTTACCTTCATGCACAATCAATTCACACGTTATCCCCGGGCGGAAGCCACGCGTTCTTGACTGGAGAAACCACCGTCGGTTGAATCTCTGAGAGGGTGCTCGCAAGTAGAGACCAGCGCCCCCCAGCGCCCTCATTCACCATCCGCGCCAGGAGAATACCCATGGCCATTATTCCCGAGAACTTCCTCGACCTGCTCACGGCAAAGAAGGCCTTTGCCAGTATAGCTACCGTTATGAAGGACGGCTCGCCGCAAGTGACGCCGGTGTGGTTCGACTACACCGGCGGCAAGATCCGCGTCAACACGGCGCGTGGGCGCGTGAAGGCGCGTACGCTGCGCCCCGGTGCGTGCGTCGCGCTGGCAATCGCTGACCCGGATAACCCATATCGCTATCTTCAGGTCCGCGGACGAGTCCTGAATGTGACCGAGCAAGGCGCCGACGCCCATATCGACTCGCTGGCGAAGAAGTACCTGGGCCAGGACAAATATCCGTTCCGCCAGCCAGGCGACGTTCGCGTCACGTGCGAAATCGAGCCCACGTCAGCGCAGGGCATGGGATAAAATGCTTTCAGGCCTTCTGACCGCTTCAATTCTATTCTATATCAGTCTGCGCGGCGCCGTGTCTTTCTGCACGGTGCTGCCGCAGGTTGAGCCGCAATGGGGACAGACGTATTCATATTTGTCACCCTCAGGCAGGATCAGCAGCAGGCGCTTACGCACCTGCACCGCGCGCCTACACTTGGGGCAGGCGAGCAGGGTCGCCTCCAATCGCTCGAACGAAGCCCTTCTTTGCTCTGGCATAGACGACCAGTAGGGCAGGTCTACCTGCCCGCCATTGACGCGCGACCGTCTTCGGCCGCGCCACCTCAGCAAAATTAAGTCGCCGATCGCGACTGTGCAACATCCGCCGCTAGCGATTTCGGCATCGCCAAAAATGCCGGAACCGTCGAAAATCTTACTCGCCGCTGGGTTTCATCGACCGCGGGGTCCTTGCAAAACGGAGGGCGCTCCAGCCCGCTAGGGGTGATATGTCCCGAAGTTACCGGTCGGACTGATGACCTCACCAGGGAAGGCCCCGTGCGATGCTTGCTGGGAGAGCTCGACCGGTTGGCCGTTGCTGATTTCGTCTAGCTGGACCGAGGTGTAGATCTTGCCGCCACAGACATACCTGCTTGGTGTTGCCTGCTGGACAAGGGCGCAATCCTCAACTCGGGGATGAGGGCCGGAACTCAAGAGCGGGTTGCTGGAGCCTGCACATCCATAGGAGACGAGCGCGAACATCGCGGACAGAACTACCGTGCGATTAAAGGTCTTCCCCAACGACGGACGAGAGCGCGCTCTTGCGAGCCGTCCAAAGGTCTGCTTGCGTAAAAGGGGGTAAACCCGATCTGATGGACTTTGCTCGGGTTGAGCGGTACTTCCGACTCTTATCCTGGGATCATTAAGACAATCTATTTTCGTCATCGGCTGTATCACTTTATCGGGGTTGCCTCTGTCAGTACATATTACGGAGTCAGTTTGGAAGCTGGCCCGCAGTCATTTCGCAACTAGCTTGAGTCTGTGCTGCCAATTAATAGGCGAGCTCCAAGTTGAGGAAGAATGCGTGCGTGTCGCGTGGCACCAGGTTCGGAATAATCGTGCTGAGCGAACTAAGCTTTTTGGTATTGCCGGGGAGGATCTGCCCATTGAATTTGCTACCTGGCACATAGTTCGACTGCATCAGATCGCTCACCGGGATGCCGAACTGATCATGATAAAAAAGCAGGTTTTGACTATCCAGGGCAATACGCAGGTATTCGTTTACCTGGTAACTTACGCCGACGACGAAGCGCTGAAAATCCAGGGGATTTTCCCGCACGTTATCGTTCGGCATAAACCACTGGAAGAGGCCAAAAGCCGTCAGCTTGGTACCGGGGATATGGTAATGACCGAGAAAGTCGAGGCCGATTTCCCGCGCCCGACCGTTGTTCAGAAACGCCTGATATGCAACGACTTGCGGTCCGTACGTATCGAATACATTGTAACACGGCGTACTCGTGGAGCATGTATTCCCGAAGTGGGTCCCCGTTGTGAAGGGTGTTCCGGTCGGGGTGCCGAAGGCATCGGCCGGACCCGAGCCACGATACAAGTTGGCAATCTGAAACGCATTCTGACCATAGTCGAACTCTCCGAGCACGTTCCATTCCTCGGCCGCATAGTGGACCAGCGCCGCAATCCGCTCAAAATGAGCATTGGTACCCTTGAGCGGAGTCACTAGGCTGTTGCTATCGGGCGCGATGTTGCCCCAGCCGTAATCGTAGAATCCGGTCAATCCCAGGCCGTCGAATCGCCAGCGCGCGCCGAACGGATAAACCGTGAAGCGCCCCATGAATTGCTTGGTATTCGATTGTTCGGCGTTGTTGAAGTTACCGTTGTCAAACGCGCCGAAATGGTATTCTGCGTAAGTCGCCTCGCCGCCATGAAGTCTAACTGGTCCTTGTAAGGTTAATCCGATCTGGCTAGATGACAGTCCCTGGTAGTTCCACGGCGAAAGATAGACATAGCGGTATTGGCCGAAGTCTTCCTCCCACGAGATCAGCGGGTTCTGCTGCGCGCCCAGCGTTACTTCTGCGCCTCGTAGCGAGGCCACTCGCTCGAGCAGTCCACTGTATTGGATGTAGGCATATTTGATCCGCAGATTGAGATTGCCATCGAGGTTGCTGCCCACCGCTGTGGACGTCCCAAACTTGTCAGCCGAAGCAGAACCTAGTGCCCGGTAGAGTTCCGGCGTAATTCGGAAGGTCAGATCCGGCCGAGGAGTAAAATACGCGTTGAGATATACACGATTCAGGTCAAAGGAGTTGTATCCATTGTTTCCGACTCCGGGCGTATTGAGGTTTTCCAGAAAGTAAGGACCGTAGCCGGTGTGCGTCCACATTCCCCAATCGAGATATGCCAATGCGCCGAGCCGGAACTTATCCTGGAAGTTAGTGAGATACCTGTTCCACGCCGGTTTCATGTCGGCGACTTGCTGTTCGAGGGCGTGGCGCTGAGCGGCCTCCTGCGCCTGGGTTTGTGCTATTGTATTCAACACGTCCTTATGAGTTTTGTCACTGACGCGCTGCTCAACCTGGTCGGCGAGCGCATTCGTGTCGAGTTCTCCCAGTAGCTTTATCGGAATGCGATTGTGACCAGGCTCGAGGAACACTTGCTTGGTCTTGCGATCGACATAAAGCGTCACTGTCTTGGCCGTGGGACCAGAGTCCTGGGCGCGAGCCGGCCGCATCGACACCGCCGCAGGCAAGACAACCGCGGTCGCGAATAGAACTTTCCATCCGAGTTTCATTGAGATTTCCTCCATCCTGTTCAGCAACTTTGCTGAGCTTAGGAATCCGCCTTCACAGCGCTGCCAGAGTCGATGCTCTTGTGGGGTCCGCGACCGAAACATATGGGCGCGCAGCATCGGATTGGTTGCCGTCTCTGATTTCAGCCTGATTTGACGGTATAGGTTCAGTCCCGACAGAAGTATTTGGTCGGTGTGCTCTGCGGAATCAGTGCACAGTGCTCGACCCGGGATACTGACCCGAACCGAGCAGCGGATTCTTATGGACCGCAAATACTGTGCAGATCAGCGCTGGCAGCGTAGGCATGAGCCGCCGAACGTTCCTCATACGTTCCCCTCATATGGGAACCTCCGGTGGTCCGGTCAGTTCTGATGGATTGTCAGCTTGCCTGCGGTAGTCCGGTCGGCACGAAGAGAAGAAGGGCTGTTAGCTCCGGTCGAAGCAAAATTTCTCCTTGCGTTCAATCTGCACGATATGGGAATTTTGAATGACGATCTCTACCGAGCCGAAAGCGACCGAACGCAGCGCGCGGACGACCTCACGAATAGCATGAGCCTGGTAGTCGTCGAGAACTTCGCTCCCGAATTCGCCATCGATAGTGCTCGGTTTCATATTGGTAATTTGTCCTATCAGCTAAATAGACTACCTCGGAAAAAATTTTAGATTTCGTATGTTAAGGCGGCTTTCCCGTTCACGCTTCCTGCGACCCGCCCTAGAACGTCGGCCAATGTAGTGGAGTCAAGGATTCTGGCAGTGGCGTCCCGCACGTCCTTCATAACCATCCGGACACCACAGGTGTTCTCGTCGCGGCAATCGAGGCAGCGCAAGTACGCGGTTTTGCTGACGCATGAAATCGGGGCCAACGGCCCCTCCACCACCCGTAAAATCTCACCCAACGTGACGTGGGCCGGTTCGCGTGCCACGAAATACCCACCCCCTTTGCCTTTACGGCTTTGCAAAATGCCCTTATTGCGCAGTTCGAGAAGGATAAGCTCCAGGAATTTGCGCGGAATCCGTTCGCGTTGTGCGAGGTCTGAAATCAGCACCGGTCCCTGCCCAAACTCCCGGGCAAGTGCGATGGCTGCTTTCAACGCGTATTTGGATTTGTGAGATAGCATTTAATCTATCGGGTTACTCGTCTTCGTCTATATTTCCTCTCCCTAACCTTGTCAAGGGCGAACGCGGGCTCGCATGAGCAAGAGCCATTCATGCACACTAGAGTTTAACCCAAGCCGTTTCGCTAAAACCGTTCTCGGTGACCGCCTGATTGCGCTTCGTTGGATAATCTTGCCTCAACAGCAAGCGCGACTTCAAGCAATGGCCTGCATCGGCGCAAAGGCGTGCCGCGTCAGCCCCAGATCGGAACTTCCTCGGTTACAAAGGACACGCAGTTGCCCAGGTCGGCAAACTTGAGTTCGTCCGGACGGATGAGTTCGAGATAGCGCGGTTCGCTGAATGCCTTATTAAGCTCGTCGATGCTGTCGAACCAGAGTTCGGCGACGCCATCATAATCGGAACCGACGCCCAGCGGAGCGGAATTGCTCAGGATGTGGCATTGCACGTATCTACGCACATGGCGGATGAATTCGGGCACGCCTTTTACCAGCGGGCCGTGATTCTCGCGCCAGTAACGAGCGAACTCCTCATGCGAAATCCCGGGTTTGCGTTTGGCGCAGACAATTAGCTTTACCATCGTCATCCCTCGCGTCGATGATTCCCCGAGCGCTGTGCCCGGCCGGGCGGACGTGTCTAAATGTTAGTGGCTGGGGTCCCGCCAATTTGAATAATTGTGATGAGAGGCCCACAAGCACCTTTACGAAGCACCGCAAATCGACTATTAGCATTTGACGCATTCTACCCAAGTGGAGGACAGCAGCAATAAAATGGACGATCGCGTAATTTCCAAACCGATCATTTCGGCTGATTCTCATATTATGGAACCGCCAGACACCTACTCGGGCCGAATTGACCGGAAATACAGAGAAACCGCGCCACACGTAATATGGGACGAAAAGCGCGGCGACACTTATGTCGTCGAGGGCATGAAAGAAACCGTGCCAATGGGCCTCATCGCCGCCGCAGGCAAGAGCGCCGAAGAGCTGGCCGGTGCCGCCTCACATGCGAAATTCGACGAACTGCATCGCGGCTCATGGGACCCGCAGGCGCGTATCGCTGATCAGGACCGTGATGGCGTGGCCGCTGAGGTTATCTATCCCAGCGTCGGCATGATCCTGTGCAATCATCCCGATCCGGATTACAAAAAGGCCTGCTTCGACGCCTATAATCTTTGGATCGCGGATTATTGCAGCCCGAATCCTGCGCGCCTGCTTGGGTTAGGCCAGACCGCAATGCGCTCGCCTGATGAGGGCATCAAGGATCTCGGGCGGGTCAAAGGAATGGGCCTGCGCGGAGTGATGATGTCTGGTTTCCCAGTGATGGAAGATTACGACAGCCCGATTTACGACGAGTTCTGGGAGGCAGCGATTGAGATGCAGATGCCGCTTAGCTTCCATATTCTGACTTCGCGCGAAGGTGTGGCCAAACCACCGCGCGGTCCGAAGATTAACTCGTTCATGTCGATTATTCGCGGCAACCAGGACATTATCGGCACCTTTATCTTCGGCGGTGTCTTTGAGCGCCATCCCAAGCTGAAAATTGTCTGCGTTGAAGCGGATGCCGGCTGGGCTCCTCACTTCATGTATCGAATGGATCATGCCTACGACCGCCATCGCTACTGGATGAAGGGCGCGGCACTGTCAAAGCGGCCGAGCGAGTACTTTCGTGAGAATGTCTACATGACCTTCCAGGACGACTGGGTTGCATTCAAGATGACGGACATGTGCAACCCGCGCCGGCTGATGTGGGCCAACGATTTCCCGCATAGCGACTCAACCTGGCCATGGTCGCAGCAACTGCTCAAGCAGCATACGAGCGGCCTCACCCTGGAAGAGAAAGAGGCAATCCTGCACGACAACGCCGCCGAACTCTACCAAATCGGATTCTGATCTCCTTGATTATGAATAGCCACGCGCGGTCCGCCAAATTGTTCGGACGGACCGCGCCACGGCGCCCAACAGACCACGACGTCACGCCGCCATTTCGGAGCGGCGGCGGAATGATTGTCACATGATGGCTCCTTGCTAGGCTCCGGGTATTCGTTAGTGCTTATCGCCGCGCGCGAACTGTCCATGATTTCCTCGGAGTATGGCTGCGCCTGCTGGGACTAATTCGTCCGCCTCGCCACGCTACAAACGTGGACTCATTCTCGCCGTTGTTACAATTGCGATCGCCGCAACCCTCGTTCTCAATCGTCTTGGGGCTGCCGAAGTCTGCGGGTCGAACGAGGCGGTCGAAGGCATTTTCGTCGAGCAGATGGTCGAGCGGGGCAAGCTGTTCTTTCCGCTTGAGAACGGACATTCGCCGATGTACAAGCCGCCGCTCTTCCACTGGACGGCTACTGCCATAGACCACCTCCTGGGAGTGAAAAAGATCACTGCGTTCAACCTGCGCCTCCCGGCAGCCCTCTATGCTGTAGCTGGGGTGATCCTGACTATCGGGTTCAGCTGGGATTTCCTCGGTCCCGACCGCGCGTGGCTCGCCGGACTTATCCTGTGCGGGTCGTACCAGTACATCGAGCAGGGCCGCATAGGCCGCGTCGATATGACGCTGTGTTTCTTCGAATCGCTGTCGTTATTCGCATTCATGTGGTGGTATGAAAGGCATAAGCGAGAAGCTTATCCTGAAGGGTCTCGACGCGCGTGGCTCCGGTACGTCTTTGCCCTCGGTCTCGGCCTGGCCGTTTTGGCCAAGGGGCCGGTTGGCGCGATTCTCCCCGCTGCAGCCTGCGGCATTTTCCTGATTACGCAGCGCCAGATGCGCGGTCTGCATGAGATTTGCGAACCTGGCCCGGTTTTGGTCGCCTCGATGGTTGGCGGAAGCTGGTATGCCGCCTGTTTCTTTGCGCACCGCGAGGCGTTTCTCAACCGGCAGCTCGGCAGCGAGAATTTTGGCCGTTTTTTTGGGGCTTTGGGGGCCATGCCTGCCTGGTACTACGCTAAACCGCTTCTGTTCAATTCGGGGCCGCTGAGCCTCCTGATATTATTCGCGGTCTTCTTTGCGCTCCGCAGTTATCGGCAAAGTCCCGCAGAACCTGCGGTCGATAGAGCACGCGGCGTGGCAGCTCACGCGCTCGATTCGGGCGCGCTCAACGCAGCCCGGCTGTTCGCAATTTTCTGGGTGGTGAGTGTCGGGTTTTTTAGTCTGGCCGCCTATAAACGGCGCTCGTACATGCTGCCTCTCTGGCCATCGTCAGCAGTAATGCTGGTATGGTGCGCGGAAATGCTCTATGCGAAAAACCGACTCTGGGGCCGCTGGTTTTGCGGCCTTGTCATCCTGTCATGTTGCGGGTCGATCGCCCTCAATGCGGTGTATCTGCCCCGGCGCCAAATATGGGAATGCGCCGGCGACTCGGTTCGGGATGGCGCGCACCAAATCAATCGAATCGTTGGAAACGACGAGCCGCTCTATCTATATGGCTTCGGCGAAGACCCAGCGCCGCTACTATTCTATCTCGATCGAGGTGCGCCGCCGGTCGAAGGCAAACTAGGCGACGCGCCGCCCGGGTACGTGATCATCCCGGTTGAAGTTTGGCGCCAGCATCGGCAGGAGGGGCTGGACCTCACACCGGTTTTTCAATCATCTTCCGGCCGCCCCCCCGTGATTCTGCTTCGTCGAGGGAAAGCTCTCGCCGCCTCCTTTAATCCGTTTAGATTCGGACCATCGAATTTCTGATGGCTATCTAGTTCCACCCGTCAACCTTGATGATGCATTCGGCCTACTGCACGGCACGAGCGGCTAAGACACGTCCTTTTGTCACTCACCGGCGGTTCTTTCGTTCGCTCGACACATTACGATTAGTGCAGGTGACTCGCAGTTTTTCAGTAGAATCTTTTGTTCCCCGTGATACGGTATTGGTTATGGCTCATAAGCTTATAGGCGGCTCTTGTAAGGAGGCATAAACAGCGATGCGACCTGAAGCGAAAGTGATTACCGTCAGCGAGCTTGCAGAATACCTGCGTGTCCATCGGTCCACGCTTTATCGCCTGTTGAAGAAGGGTCAACTGCCCGGCTTCAGAATCGGGAGTGACTGGCGGTTCAACGTTGAGGTGATCGATAAATGGCGTATGCGGCAGGATGCAACTCTCGAAGAGTCATCAGAAAACGAAGCGGCGATTGTCCATTGAGTATCAGCAACTGGTTGTCCTGAACTCTTGTGCGGTATTGCCAAGCAGCCGATTCTGAATCGAGCCCGCTAGACACCGAAATAGTTAATCGCCGCACGGATCGCGATGAACCACACAGCGATGCTCGCGATTAGATAAAGATAAAAACGGAGTATTACCAGATTGAATGTGCAATGAACGGCGCTGTGTAGTGCACGAAATGCCACGAACACCCAGGCCGCGCCAAGATACGGCACATCCACTTGTTTGGTGACGAACAGGTAGAGCGCGAGAGCATAGAAAAGTACTGGTATTTCGAACAAGTTCTTTAGATTATCCGACGGATTACTCACCGCAGGCGGAGAGATTTGTGCCAGAGCACCCGGTGCAGCCAAATCCTGGGAACTGACCCCGTGGCGCATGATGAAACTGATGCGTCGTGTATACATGTACACCCAAACAACGAGGGTCAGAATCATCGTCGCGAAGAAAGGACCAAAAATCGCCCCTTGCCTCATCTCTCGCCTTCAGTCCTATCTCATTTGCATTTTTCGGTTACGGGGCTTTGCCCTCGGGCCATCCGCTAACCCTCGGGTCAATCGGGTCAAGGGGAATTCGCGCGGTTTTGAGAAATCCCGCCATCATCCGCCAAAATCCCGAGACCAGCACCAATTCCACGAGTTCCGCGGGCGAAAAAAACCGTTCCAGAACCGACCAGGTTTTGACCGACACCTCGGCATTATCATTGAGTTCGTCGGCCATCGCGATAACCGCCCGGTCAACCTCGCTCAATGCCTTGCAGTTGGCCGGGTCGCGCACGCCGAGAATCTCCTCTTCGCTCATCTGTAGCTGGCGTGCAATGGCAACGTGTTGACAGAATTCGTACTCGGACTTGGTCCGCCAACCGGTGCGCAGGATTACCAGTTCACGCAAGCGGGGATTGAGCGTCTTGCTTGCCATCAAAGCACCTGCCAGATGGCTCTGGGCGGCAGTGACGGCAGGGTTTTGGAGCAGGGCCCGCACGACGTTCAGCTTCGACATCGCGCTTGCCAGATTTGGACTGTTCACGGCCTCGCCAATGCGGAATTCCGCAAAGCGCCGTTGGGCCTCATCCTGTGAAAGCAACGGGATCATAGATGATTACTCCTCGCATGGTGCATTGCACATCGCGTATCAATAATATGTCGCGCGTGCAATGTAGCAGGGTATTGAAGGAAGGGCACCTTATGGCATCTGTTGGAGATTCCCGTCCATGCCAAAAAGCCGCGTTTGAGAACGCAGCGATTCATAACGTGAGCGGCGACGCCGGCTCCCGCTGAAAGTTCCTCGAACTGTGAGGGAATGACCGCGGCTATCGATGTCAGCGAGGCCACAAGAGCCCAGCGGCGCCGGGGTCGCCTCCTGCGCCGCCCATCAGGTTGATCAGCCGGGTGGTGGATGGTGCCGCTCATTCACTGCCTACGGCGAGTCCCGCGTCCTCCTGACTCTTCCACTCGGCTTCGCCAGTGGCTTGCCCCTGCTGCTGACTTTTTCGACACTCTCGGCTCGACTTGCGACTGCCGGAGTGAGCCGTGCTGCAATCGGCGCATTTGCCCTCGTCGGAACGCCCTATGCTTTCAAATTTGTATGGTCCCCGCTGATCGATCGGCTAATGCCGCCCTTACCGCTGGGACGACGGCGTGGATGGGGCGTGACGATCCAAATCGGCTTGATTGCCGCGATCCTTGCGTTGGGACACTGTAGCCCCAAAAGCAATCTGGCTGTCATGGGTACGGTGGCGCTGCTCGTGGCATTTCTGTCAGCGAGCCAGGACATAGTTATCGATGCGTGGCGCGTCGAGATCCTTAGCGAGGAGGAACAAGGTCCGGGAGCCGGCATGATTCAGACGGGCTACCGAGTCGGAATGCTGATAGCTGGAGCCGGCGCCCTGATGATCGCCGCGCGCGCCGGCTGGTTCGTCGCTTATGCAGTCATGGCGGCGTTGCTGGGTGTCGGAATGCTGGTATTCCTGTTCGGTCCCGAACCCAATCGCGAGACCGACGGGCAGCTTCCAACGGAAACGTCGGCTCCGAAGATCCCTGCCCCTGAGCAGAGGACATCAGGCGCAGCGGAGCGGAGGAGAGCTAAGGAGTCCGCGACGTGCGTATCAGAGAGAGAAGATTCTGCCGGCGCGAGTGGAAGCGACGAATGCAGTAGGAGGGGGTTGCCCGCACTGGCCGGCGCTAGCCAAAGCGAAAGGTCGGCGGCACTTAAGCAATGGCTTGCAGCCGCCGTGATTGGCCCGTTCGAGGACTTTATGCAGCGGCCGTACTGGCCGGCGATTCTGCTTTTCGTGTTCGCCTATAAACTCGGTGAAGCGATGGCAGGTGTGATGGCGATGCCGCTGTACGTGGCTCTCGGATTTTCGCTTAACGAGATTGCGGCTGTTTCCAAACTGGTTGGATTCTTTGCCACGGTCGCCGGCGCGTTGGCCGGCGGGGGCCTAACTGCGCGGCTCGGGCTTGTCCGTGCGCTCATCTTTTGCGGTGTCTTACAATCGGCCGGCAATTTATTCTACGTGCTGCAGGCAATAGGCGGCCATCGGCTCGACTATCTTGCTTTGTGCGTCGCCGCCGAGAATGTGACCGGCGCGATGGCAGGTGCGGCGTTGGTCGCCTACTTATCCAGCCTATGCTCGCCGGCTTTCACAGCTACCCAGTATGCACTGCTTTCCTCGCTCGCGGCTGTCGGCCGTACCCTGGTCGCCTCCGCGGCTGGTATCCTCGCTGAAAGAATGGGATGGGAACTGTTCTTTTTTTCCACAACAGTGGCCACACTTCCCGCGCTGCTGCTGCTGGTCTGGATAATCCGCAGAACAGGGAGCCGATTGTTCAGGGAACCGCAAACCTCTGCACATTCCTAACGTTCGCTTGCAGCAAACGCTCTCACGCGAGCAGCACTGCGATCACGCCAGAGACGAACACGCCGTCAAAGGTGCCTGCGCCGCCGATTGACGCGATCGGTGCATTGAGGCGTGTTACCAAGGCGAGGTTGAGCACATCGGCGCCGACCAAACAGCCTATGGTGCCAGCAACGTAGGCGACCACAGGCCGATGCTCGCGGCTCAGCAGAATCGCGAGGATGGCGGCGGCGAAGCCTGGGATGAAAGTGGGCACGGCGATGCCAGCGCCCGGGATTATTCGCGAGAAGTGATGGACCAGCAGCGCGACGAGTACCGTCGCGATAAATGCCGGCGCGACCCCGCCAACCCGCACGAGCAGATACGCCGACAGCAGCACCGGAATTACCGCCCCGCCGAGGTTAACTGCGATTATCGTGTCATCGGGGTTAGGCAGAAGCGTGGGAATATAGCTCAGATTGTAAACATGATGATGATGTATGACCGGAGGCGACGAAATCGTCGCGACGGGGATATTGATGTAGCTGCCAAAGATGCTCAGGAGCAGTAGCAGAGTGACCGCCCGATGTGACATGCCAAGCTTCTGATAGGCGGACTCGATAATTCCGACCTCGAGCATTGCGATCAGGAACAGGAGGACGACGCCGAGCAAGCCGATATGTACGGGTGACATCAAGAAGCTCCGGTTGGACCATTGGGGGGAAAAGGCGGGACCTAATGGGAGGCTGAATTGCGCGCTTCCTGACTCATGTACTGCCGCAACTGTTCACGTTTCGTTTGCAGATCCGCAATCAGCTTCTGGTATCCTTCATTATTGATGACCCGGTTAAACTGATTACGGTAATTCGCGATGAGGCTAATCGAGTCGATCGTCAAGTCGTAAACACGCCACTGGCCGTCGTTCTGATGCATCAGGTAGTTGATCTCAAGTGCGTCTTTCTGGTCCCGCAACGCCACAGTACTGAAAACCTCGGCATAACCGGAGTTGAAATAGGTCTGTTTGAGGAAGCTCACATTAGCCGTTTTCGCCTCTTGACGAATCTTTTCAACCGTTGCCTGTTCCATCTTGCTCAGGTAGGCATCTTGGATAAATTCCGTGAATAGCGGCACGAATTCATTGCGCTGGGCCGGTGTCAAGTCGCGCCAATGATAACCGAGCGCGGATTTCGCCATGCTCTCGAAATCAAAATAGTGCAGCGACATCGACCGCAGTTTCTCGCGGCGCTGATTCAGCGGCATTCGTTGATCATTGAAGACCGCGATCACCCGGTCGAGCCCGGTCTTGAGTACGGTCATCGGATCAGCCGGCGCTGGCGCGGTGGCAATAACTGTCTGGATGGCAGCCGCACACGAGAGCACGACAACAATAGCGAATGCGGCCGCTAATTTTCTTCGAATCATTTCGAACCTTCTCTCGCCGTTCGGCCTGCTCGCAGCCACGCTTGTCGCTTCAACCCGGCACATCGCTAGCCGCGTTTGTCCGCGGGATTAGCGCAAGGGCTGAAGGGTTCTCCAGGCCGGACAAGTCGCCTGGTTCCTGCCCGAGATGAACCGCGCGCAATACCCGCCGCATGATTTTGGCGTTGCGGGTTCGCGGCAGGTCGGGCACGAAGTAGACTTCCTGCGGCCGCAGCGGCTTTCCTAGCGCTTCAGCCACCCTGTCGGCGATTGTGCTGCCACGTTTGGCCGACGGCTCGAAACCCGGCAGCAGCACGACGAACAGCACCGGCGTTTCGCCTTTTGTCGCATGCGGCACCCCGACCGCGGCCGATTCCTTGACTCCTTCGCATTGTCCGGCGGCGGCCTCGACCTCAGCCGGCCCCAATCGCTTGCCGGCTATTTTCAGCGTATCGTCGGAACGGCCGAGAAGATACCAGTGGCCCTCGCCATCGCGCATCGCCCAATCACCATGCACCCAGACGTTATCGAAGCGGCTCCAGTATGAATCGAGGTAGCGTTGCGGGTCCTGCCAAAAACCATTCGTCATACCGGGCCAGGCGTTGAGCACAGCGAGTTCCCCGACCGCATTGACCACGGGTTTTCCGCTTTCGTCGAGTGCGACCGTTTCGACCCCTGGTACTGCGGTGTTGAAGCCGCAAGGCTTGATCGGACGAAACACCGTGCATCCGAGCAGGCCGCCCGCGGCTTCGGTGCCGCCCGAATAGTTGATAATCGGGCGGCGACCGTTCCCAACCTCGTTGAACAGCCACATGTACGCCTCAGGGTTCCATACTTCACCGGTGGAGCCCAGAATCCGCAGTGACGACAAATCGTGGCGGCGGACCGGTTCAGCCCCTGAGGGAATCAGCGCCCGCACGAGAGTGGGCGAAATCCCAAGATGGGTGACCCGATGCCGCTCGACCATACTCCAGATGCGTTCAGGCCCGGGATAATCCGGCGCCCTCGTACATGAAGGCGGTCGCCCCTAGTGTGAGCGCGCCGAGAATCAACCATGGCCCCATCATCCAACCCATATCAGTGAACCAGAACATCACTTCACCGGCACGCAAGTCGAAGAGGTGAGCCATATCCTGCGCCGCCTTGAGGGGAAAACCGGCATGATAATGGACCGTGCCTTTGGGCTTGCCGGTTGTGCCGGAAGTATAAATAAGCATGAAGGAATCCATGCTCTGCATCCGCTCGCGCGGGCCATCATCGTTGCATGGGCTGCCTTGAATGGCCTCATCCCAATTGACAATTCCGTTAGCACGGAAATCCCGGTTCATGCGCCTGACGGCGATGATCGTGTCGACGCATCCGGCGATATTGGCCGCTTGGCGGGCGTATTCAGCGATCCGCGCTACCTGACCACGGCGATAGAAGGCGTCAGCGGTAATCAACAGCTTTGCAGTTGAATCGCGCAGCCTGACCGCGGCGGCTTCGGCGCCATAACCCGAGAAGATCGGAACGAAAATCGCCCCGATATAGGCGATCGCGAGGGCAGCAATTGCAGTCTCCGGCAGCATCGGCAAAAACAGCCCAACGCGATCGCCCTTGCTGATACCCAGTTTGCGCAATGCGTTGGCGGCACGGCCGACCTCCCGCCCCAGTTCTGCATAACTTAGACGGACGACGGCTCCGTCTTCTCCTTCCCAGATTATCGCGGGCTGGCCGCCGCGACGGGTTTTCAGATGGCGAAACACTGCATTGTGCACAAGGTTGAGTTTCCCGTCCGGAAACCAATGCGGCCATTGAAGTCCATTCGACAAATCGGCGATACGGGTAAACGGCTCGAACCATTCGACGCCGATCTCGTCGAGTGCCGCACGCCAAAATGCGTCAGGCTCGGCAATGCTGCGCCGGTAGAATGCACGATACGCAGTTTCCGGATCCGCCGTATCGAGCTTGATTCCCATCGCTTGCATCACGTTCTCGAGGTGGCTTCCGCGGATATAGTCGGGGGCCGGATACCAGACTGGCGCCGCCCGCCCGAGGTCTTGCTTATTCATCGTGATTGCACCCGTCTGCGGTTTGCTGTGACGACAAAATCATGCGTATCCAGCAGACGATTGTAGGATAGGGCAAGACGATTCCGCACCATGAGCGGCGAGCAGAGAATGCTCCAATGGGTATCAGCACAGAAAATTTGTAAGAGAGTCTGCGGAAATCGTATAAGGAAAGCTGCGACATCCAGGCGCGGGTTCTTTGGGAAGTCTTTCAGAGACTTAATCAATTCGTGCTCAGCCGCTCTGCGTGTCTAAGACGCCAGCGAGCTGAACGAGCCGAATTTGTCATCTATTCGCGAGGAAGCTACCTATCGCCCCGGCGAACTCCGCCGGCTTTTCCAGATGCGGGAAATGACCACAGCGGTCGATGATCTCCAGATGCGATCCCGTGACGGCCTTGCGGTAGAGTTCGCCGCATTCGAGCGGGACGATGCGATCTTCGCGGCCCCATACAATCAATGTCGGTAAACCGCGCAGTCGTTCCAGCAGCGGCGGCAGACTAGGATCGTGCATGTATGGCTTCCAGCAGTAGCGGGTTGTCGCTTCGCGATTGATTATATGGGCCTCGCGCGCGTCGGGCGTCGGCTTGGTGCCGAACAGGAGCTCGTAATCGGCAACCTGCTTCACATCTAAGAAGGAGAGTTGGCGGGTGCCCTCGCTGCCATGCAGAAATATATCCGTGATTTCATTTTCGCGCGGCCGCACTCCCGCCGCATCGACGAGCAGCATCCGCGCGAACGTCTGCGGCGACATGACCGCCATTTCCGCCGCCAACCACCCGCCGATAAAATGCCCGGCGAGCATCGGGCGTGAAAGGCCGAGTTCCTGCACGATCCAGAGATAAAAACGAGACAAGTCAAGGAACGATTCCAGCCATAGCGGACGCTCGGAACCAGCGAAGCCTGGATGGGTGGGAACGTAGACCGTGAAGCTGCGCGCGAGTTCATCGTGCAGGCGGAGCCAGCCCAAATTACCTTCGCTGCCGTGCAGCCAGAGTAGAGGCGCACCGCTGCCGCCGGTGAAATACTCAATACGTGCACCGCTCACGCTAACCGTTTTGTGCTCAAATGCCGCCATCTGCTTTTCCTTAATTCAACGGCGACACTATGCGGCCACGATTCTATGCGTGGCTCGGGCGCCGTTGCCACCATTCTCTGGTTCCCCTCCCCTGGATGGAGAGGGGTTAGGGGTGAGGTCCTACGGGGTTTGCTCGAACGGTCCGGGCAATCCGAGTTCCTTGCCCATTTCCCGGACCGCGGGCAACACTTCCTCTTTCATCAACTGGAGACAGCGCATGGTATCCTTATGGCCGATGGTGCCGTCGTTCGTCCATACGCCGAGAATCCCCGGACGAAATACCTCCAGGCCCTGACGAATCTTCTTGAGAACAGTGTTGGGACTTCCGACTACTACGCGATTGCTTTCGACCACCGCATCCCAGCCCGCGGCATCAACGCCACCATAAAGCGGGTCGGGCCGCAATGCGTGCTTGTACTGCTCTAGCAGCCGTTTCGAACCCTCGCGCGAGTTGTATCCGGCCGGCGCCATAAAGTCGCCTGGCAGCGGAACCCGTCCGACTCCGGCATTGCCGATGAGAAAGCCCTTGCCAACTTCAGCCGCTTTTTCGTCGGTATCTTGTACGTGGATACGCCACAGATAGCCGAAATTCTGCGGGCCAGGCTGATAGCCGATTTCGGCCGCGGCCTTGTTGTATAAGTCGGTCATCGACACCGTAACTTCAGGATCGGTTTCGAGGTAGATATAGGGGTAATGATGGCGCGCGCACCACTCGAGCGTCTCAGGACTGCCGACCCCGGGGATCCACACCGGGGGGTGAGGGTTCTGCAATGGCCGTTCGAACGGATTGACTACGCGGAATTGATAATGCCTGCCTTCCCATCTGAATGGGCCCGGCGTCGTCCAGGTCTTGATAATCAGGTCGTGAGCTTCTTCAAACCGCTCTCGATTATGGACGGGATTGGTATTCGTGGCCCAGCTTTCGATGCCGGTACCGCGCACAAATCCCGAGACCAGCCTGCCGCGCGAGATCATATCGATTTCCGCCAATTCTTCGGCCAGGCGGATCGGGTTGTCAAAAATTGGCAGCGGATTGCCGAGCAGCACGATTTTGGCTTTTTTTGTAATCCGCGCCAGGATCGCAGCCTCCAGGTTCATCGCCGCGCCCATACAAGTGGGAGTATTATGATGCTCGTTAAGCATCAGCCCATCAAATCCTACTTCCTCGGAGAACTCATACTCGTCGAGATACTCATTATATAAATCGGCGCCCAACTCCGGATTGAAATGACTATTGGGAAACGTCAGCCGGACCGAGCTTCGGAAACTGTGGCGCACATCGTCTTCAGTATAGGCGACATACGGGCGCTCAGTGAATCGCATTATGAACATCGGAGGCCTCTGAAGGGAGCGGCGGCAGTAGGACAGGATGTCTACACCTGTTCTTCACACTACTCAGTTGAGCCCTAACCTATAAAGCTTATTCGCATTGCTGAAGACAATTTTCTGTCTGACTTCGGCCGGCACGCCGGAAAAATTCTCGCCGATAGTCTTTACTGAATTCGGAAACGTGGAATCGGCGTGCGGAAAGTCCGATGCCCACATGTAATTATCTTCGCCAAAGAATTTCCAAGTCGCGGGTCCCAATGGATCGTCCTGGAACGTCGCCCAGACGTTGCGCCTGACGTAATCGCTCGGCTTCAGCGGCAGCCGCGGACGCGGATTGCCCATCTTCGAGTAAACGTGGTCGAGCCGATGCACCCAGTTTGGAAACCAGCCTACATCATTCTCGGCCGAGACGACTTTTAGGTTCGGAAAGCGCTCGAACACGCCGCCATAAACCAAACGCGTGATGCACTGCTCGACAATATGAATGCAATGAATCTGCAAGTCAGCGGGACTGGGCATGAACGGCGTCAACGACATCCCTGAGACCAGCGGTTTATGCAGCGAAATCGGCATCCCGGTTTCCGCCGCGAGCCGCCATAATGGATCAAAGCGTTCGTCGCTATATGGAAACTCGATAGCATTGCTGGCCAGCACCAGGATACCCTTGAGTCCTTTTTTCGCGCAGTGCTCAATCGCGGAAACGTCCGGCAAGCTGCTGAGTGAAAAGAGCCCGATTCCCGCCAGGCGATTCGGCGCATGCGAGCAAAATTCCGCAAGCCAGTCATTGTAGACTCGCATGCACGCCTGCTGCAGGTCCGTATCGATCATACTCAACAAAGCGATGCCGAGACTGGCATAAAGCACTTCGGCAGAGACGCCGTCCAGGTCCTGGTCCTTTAGTCGCTCGACCGGGTCCCATCCGCTGGGGCGTGCCGCCTCGTAGCCGTGCCTCATATGTTCGCGCAACTCATCGCCGCTTCTGCCCGCCGCGAAGACGCCGGCTACAGTGAGTGGATGAAAGCCCGGACCGACAAAGACGTACGGCGCGCCGAAAGTAGATCCCGTCGATGTTTCTTTCCTGATAACTCGCGGCGCATTGTCACGAAACTTGCGGTCGAGCCGCTCGACCCACAAATCGCCGGGCTCGGTCATGTGCGAGTCCGCTGAGATAACTCCCATATCTGACATTGCTTCTCTCCCGCTCGCTCCCTATCCTTTCCCTTCTTCGCCCGTGTTACAGGGATCCGGGTAGGGGTTCTTCTTATGCCATAGGCTGTCCGCAGCGCAAGACTCGCCCTGGCAGTACTCCCGTATGCCGTTGACCCTCGTAAAGCACGGTGCCATTGACGATGGTGTACTCGACTCCTGTCGCCTGTGTCACCAGGCGGCGTCCGCCGCCCGGAAAATCGTGGCGGATTTCGGGCCGCTCCGGCGAACCAATCCGATCAAAATCGAAGATCGTAATATCGGCCGCCATCCCCGGCCGCAATTCGCCGCGATCCGACATCCCAAAAAACCGCGCTGGCTCCGAGGTGATGCGCTTGATTGCGTGCTCCAATGTAATCGACTGTTTGCCGTGCGCGAAATAGCCGAGCAGGTAGGTCGGATAACCCGCATTGCATAACATATCGACATGAGCGCCGGCGTCGGAAATTCCGATCATCGTGCGCGGATCGCTGAACTTACGCGCGACCCGGTCCTCGTTGATATCAAGCAGTGGCATCATGTAAACGAGGTTCAGATCATCTTGTATCGCAAGATCGAAGAAAACGTCGACTGGATTGACGCTGCGCTCGCGCGCAAGTTCGCTGATACTCTTCCATTCGGTGGGTTTAAGCGCCGGAGTCGCTGCCTCCTTGATCCTGGCACGTTCCCAGATATCACGCAGGACGGTGCGGCGCTGGAGTTCGGCCTCGAATGTGCGGCGGAATTCCGACCCCGCGTAGAATTTCTTCTGCGCCTCAACGGATTTGTCTCCAAAAGCAGGTTTAATCGAGTTCATACTGCCAAACAGGAACGGGTTGCGCAGATTGAACTCGATAATCAACGGGCGCGCCGCCACCTGCGGACGGCACCCGCGATCCAACAATGGCGCTGCTTTTTCGAGGGTTTGGCTCCACGCTTCTGGAGCGTCGTCGCGGTCGCGCAAATTGAGCCAGGTTACCGGCCGGTCGCTCTCGCGCGACAGCAGATTCAGCAGTGCGTATTCCTCGTCCGACAGGCCGCTGGGTTGCTTGGTCAGGGCGATTTCAATGATGCCGTGACCGGTCTCGCGCAACACCCTGGCATAGCTGCGTAACTCTTCATGACTGGCCAGGCGGCACGCCAGCGGCAACCCCTTATAGCCTACATGCTGCGGCATCACGGTGAGCGAAAAGCCGAACGCGCCAGCCGCCATCGTCTCCCGCAGCATCGCCCGCACTTGCGCAATTTCAGCTTCGGTAGCGGCGCGGCCCATCGCCTCTTCACCCATCGCCCAATGGCGGAAGGGCGAAAGCGCGGTTAGAAACCCAACATTGATTCCGAGGCCGCGGTGTTGAGCGGCATCCATGTACTGCGGGAAGGTTTCCCAATCCCAGGTAATGCCTTGATTGAGGACGTCGTATGGAATCGCTTCGACGTGAACCAGGTTCCAGGCTGCGACTTCACGCTCGCTCGGTTTGCAAGGGGCCAGTCCGACCCCGCAATTCCCCATCACGACTGTGGTCACGCCATGCCAGGAGGAACACGTGAGGAGCGGATCCCAGCAGATCTGCGCGTCGTAATGAGTATGCGGGTCAATGAATCCAGGCGCGACAACCAGACCGGCAGCGTCGATTACGCGGCTGGCGCTCTCGTCGAGCTTGCCGATCTCGGAGATGCGGCCTTGTGCCACCGCAATATCGGCCTGATAACGCGGCGCACCGGTTCCGTCGACCACCGTGCCGTTGCGGATGAGCAAATCGTGGGGCATAAACGCATCCTCCGCGAGTCTTCTAGGATTTTGGGTAAGCCTTGGAGGCCGCAAATGTCAAGCGAACGTGAGGCTGTCGCTCGTTGCCCTCGTACTTACGCTAGCGGACGCGCTTTCGAGTACACGGCGATTTTATCCATTTCGAGGGCGGCTTTCGGCTGATAGGGGCCCGTATCTGATGCTGGCTGAGTTATTCAAGAGCCGCCCGTTCGATCCGTTCATGTGTTCTCGCAAACTCAAAACAGAACCATGCTCTGCAGCGTCAGCGCGGTTGCACCATGCAACGCGGTGCTCTGCCCGGGATTGGGGATGTAGCTCAGCGCCGGCTGAAGAAAAATGCCGTCCACAATGTGCGCCTGATAATAAGCCTGCAATATCAGCTCGTTGCTGCGAAAACCGGAACCGGGAAGCCGATTCAGCCACGACCATGCCGAGCCGAGGCCAATCGAGTCCGTTGGGCGGTGAGGCACCAGTCCGAAGCTGGTTAGTCCAAGGCCAAAGAATTTGCTCGCGAGCATCGTGCTGGAATCGTTCACGCCGAATTGGAAAAACGCGCTCACGCCACTGTTGTCCAGTCTGGGATGCCGCAGCCAGATTCGCTGCGAGCCGAAGGCATAGAATCCTTCGGTGCCGTTCTGTTGAACGGATTGTGTGCCGCTGCCCGCGGTGAGCCTTCCCGTCTCACCCCATCCGCCCAGGCCGATCGATCCGGGCAGTCCTTCGGGACCGAGCAACCAGGCGGTGCCGACCTCGCCAATTAGAAAATAGTATCCGCTGAATTCCGGAGTTCCGTGGATGCCGGTCTGATGGCCGCGCGCAAGGTTGCCGTCATAGACTCCGTACGAAGTGTACCATTTGCCGCCCGGAGTAAACGTGGTCGTTATGCCATAAGCCGAATTGTAATATCCCGGTAGTGCGCCCAGGATGGTCGGGTTAACGAAGATAGGCGTATAGATGAGTCCGGTAACCGACGGAATCGATTCGCTTTCGTCCTGGGGTACGGGTCTGGCAACGTTGTTAAAGTCATAGGTTGGGACGACTTTTCCGATGCGGATCGTGAGCTTGTCGTCGAAAAGGCGCTGCCGCCACCACAGTTGATAAAGCTCGCTGCGATCGAGCGGCGGCGCGCCGGTCAGGCCGTCATAGCCAGTGACTACTCCGGCGGCCGCATTCGACGCTTGTCCGTCGAACCGGAGAAACGTGGCGCCCAACTCACCCCCCGGCAGCCCTATCAGCTTCTCGAAGTCGAGGTCTAATCCGACCAGCAAGAGGCTGTTCAAATTCCAGCTTTTCGGATCGGCGCCACCGCCGAAAAGGTAGTCAGCGTTGCCGATCCACACTCCACCAAAAAAAACCCCTGTATCGGCGCCGAATCCGAGTGCGCGCCCGAGCAACCCCAGTCCCGGCTTAACGTTGACCGCGCCTGGGTTTCCGGAGATGGTGGCGGACGGATTTGAGGACATCCACTCCCAGACCGATTGGGACGGCGAGGTCTGCGCGGCCGGCCGGTTCGCCGCAACGACATCGGCTGCGGGCGCCCGCGGCGTGACGACCATGGAGAAGCAGCACAGCCAGCTTAATGCAAGCGAGAGAACGATCGCGAGCTGTCGCCCGGTGGTCCAGCCACCTCCGCGACTATAGCCGAGCGTCACCCTTCTCATGCCGTCGCGCCGAAAGTGGGACAAGCGAGAACAACGCTCTCGTCCCGGAAAGTTCGCAATACTCTCAGTACTGAACCCTGCCTGCCATATTCTTATACTTCGTCCAAACCTCGACCGCTTCTGCGCGCATGATCTGTTCGGCAGGAATCGAGCGCTCACTGCTGGGCTTCCTGAGTTCGCTGAAGATCATCGAGTCATCGAAGTTGCCGTACTCCAAGGCGTCCCCAGAGGTGGCCGCATAGTAGATCTTTGGGATCCCCGCCCAGTACGCCGCAGCGGCACACATCGGACAGCATTCCGCGCTGCTGTATAGGGTGCACCCAGGAAGCTTGAAGCTTCCGACCTTCTTGCAGGCCTTGCGAATAGCCTCTATCTCGCCGTGCCAGGTCGGATCGTTTTCGGCGACGACCCGGTTGGCACCTTCGGCGTGATTTGGCCGTTTTGGTCGGCAATCACCGTACCAAAGACCCCGCCCGCCTGGTCGACCAGTGAAGTCTGGTGCGACAGCTCAATCGCCCGCCGCATGAAAGCCTTGTCTTTCTCGGTCATAATCGGCACTTGTCCTTCTTTGCTCGTTTTGGAACCTACGAAACCAAATCCCACAAAGCCGCAATTTCCACTGCATATAAAGTCACCACCAACACAATGCCGGCCGCATTTATCCGCCAGCCTCCGCCCTGGACCGGGAGCAGCCACCATTTCAAGGCGCCAATACCCAATGGCATGAAGGGCCACGCCAGCAGCACAACGCTGATCACATTGCTGATGAACGTGCCCAACGCCGGTTTGAGACCGCTGGTCAAGGAGCTGAGAAAGCGCATTTCCGCAATCACGATCGGGTAAATCATCAACATCACGACCATCGACTGCTTCCACGTGGGTGGAGCGCCGCCGGCTGTCTGGTCTCTTGGAAACCATCCTGCAAACGATGTGGGCAGGCGATGATGAGACCACGACGACACCAGCGCATCATGTTCGCGTAGTAGCTGCAGACGCTCGCTTGAACTGAGCCAGGCGTCGAGCTGCTCGGGCGTGGCGAAACGAACCAGCGTGGTCCAGTACGAATGGCTGGCGGAGGTAGGAGGTTGCAGGAATCCGCCGCGGTAGCCCGGGAACTGGGCCTCGACTTTGTGGATCTTTGCCGCCCATTCCGTATATTCGGCCACCTTGTCGGGCTTGACGTAGGTCGTAACCACCTCGGTAACGGTGCCGTCTTCAGGAGCCTCGGAGGCTTCCTCTTCATGCAATCCGGCAGCGCCGTTCTTCTCCACCAAAGACTCGGCCTCGAGCAAGAGCCGCCGATGCTGGTCGGATAGACACCAGGCGCGTAGTTGATCGCTGTTGCGAAAGTGCTGGATGATCCGCCACACGGGCGCATCCGGCGTCAACGGCGCATTTACTTCGGCACTGATGAAGCCCGGTAGCTCGGCCGCGGTAGTGCACATCTTGGCGTGCCATGCAGAGAACCCCTGCTGGACGCCCGGGCGCAGGCGCAGCTTGATTACCACTGCGGCAGGCATCGCCGCCGGATTTGAAACTTCAATCATGTGAAATTCCTATCGCGTTGAACTCTTCGCGCGCTCCAGGCTTCGCAGCAATCAAGCCTTGGTCACTGCGTTGTTCTCGAAAATGCGGCGGTAAATACGGTCAGGCGTCATCGACGAGTCGTAAAAGCGCACGCCGCTGGCGTTGGCCAACGCGGGCGCGATTGGATAGATCGGCGCCTCGCTCATCGATTTGGCGCCGAGCGGACCGAACGCGTCGTGGGTCTTGACGAAATAGATCTCGGTGCGCTGCGGGACGTCGGCGTAGGCCGGAATGCGGTAGTTGCGAAAGGTGGGATTGATCATGCGTCCGCTGTCATCGAAGGCCATAGGATGACGCGTTGTCGTGGCGATGAATTGCTCCTCGCGGATGAACTCCAATTTGACTGGACGGCCGGTCTTGAGTGGGGCAAGCGCGCAGATGTCCTCGGTCAACATTTCCTGCTTGCGGCCAAAGCCACCACCCACCCGCTCGCAAAAGACGCGAACGCTGCCAGGCATAAGTCCGAAGAGGTACTAGTGGGGCGCGCAATTTCCTTAATGGTATTCAGGTTCAACTGAATTCCCCCAAGATAGTCGGCGAACAAACTCTGCTCAGTGCTTACTCCCTTGCAACAAGGGGATCGGCACTTCCGGACACAGAAACTTGTAAACTATGAGTTAACTGCCGTCAACGCCTAGACTAGTTTTCGTACCAGATTGTCGGATGCGAATCCAGCGAAAAGAGCGTCGATCAAATGCGCTGAGTTAAATAAGGGCAGTTTAGCCCTCCGCGAGATAATAAGTGTCACGTCTGACGAAGGCGGCTTCAAGGAAGGTCTCCCAGTGTGTCAGCCACTCCGGGTTCGCATCGGCACTCTCGGGTAAGATACCTGACCTACGACATCGGCGCGTTCGGGGCGCATACTCTATTTATTCCAGAGCTTTTCATTCCACAAATTTCCGCGCTCGAAGCAAAACACCATTGAGTCCGGCGGCTATGATTTTCAGAACATCAACTCAGTTGGTTCGGCCCAGGCTTGGGACGCACCGTCGATCGTTGACAGTGTTTGGGGGCACATCGATCCTGAGCCGGTGTGGTTGGAGCGGTGACGCTACTCATGCTGCCAGTCTGCACCTTCCCGGATTGCCCGGCCGAACTGACTATTTGTTTGACAATTTCGATGATCCTCACGACGCGACGAAAGCCGCTTGCCTCCTATAATGCGGGTCTCGGACGAATCGGAGGCTGAGCTGCGCCCGGCTCGCTTAAGACCCAACAAATGGTTCGGCAACACCGTTCGTGGTGTTTAGGCATTCGGCCGGCGGGAGCTGCTCAGGCCGTATTGCGGTATCGCGATCCGGTTGGGGCTATCAGCCTTAAGCTAGTCTAGAAGGCAATGAGTGCCGCTAACGCATGGCAATCATATGGATGATCTCGCAAGATGACTGCTTCGATTGCCTTGTCCGGTTCTCCGGCTTCGTTCAGCGCGACTGCATATATGCGTAACTGAAGTCAATCCTGGGGCCATGACGTATTCATCGACGGCCTGTGAGCTACGCCCACGCCTGCGGGAAGAGTATCTCTCGGTGCAGCGCTTTGCTCGGGGCTAGGGGATAACCTCATAAGAACCGGAACTCTCGTTAATCGTTGACGGTTGCGACGGAGTGTCGCCTGGAGAAGCGTGGCGTTTTGCGGGCTGTCGCTGTGTTGATTTTTTCCGTGCGCTGCCGATTCAGCAAAGTAACCCGTGTTGCAATTGCCTGGCTGAGGGTAGCGAGGTCGCTGCTCAGCGCTGCGGATTCCCCCGTCTCGCCGCTGGCCACTGGCGTGCTCGCTCTGGTCTCCGATGCGTACAGGTCCTTGCTGTTCCCGTCCTTGATGATCCATCGAGCGACAAGCTGGGATTGGTTGTCAGTACCCGTTTCGAACCGCTCGACGTCAACCGCAATCTGATAGTCTGGTTGAGTTCTGTGGGGCCATGGGTATTTTTCGATCTTCTGCGTTTTTAGCAGTCGTGCGAGGTCCTCCGAGAGTACGCGCGCGAAGTTTTTGTCGAGTGGCTCCGCCCAGTGCTGTTCCTCGGATATATAGATCTGGTTCGGTGCGGCTCGTGTGACGACCTCAAGCCGGCGCAGGTAGTCGGGGAAGTCGATTGGTCCGAGGCCGATCGTAAGCTGCGAATCCGCGGTCGGCGATACCTGAGTTGGCGTGCTCACGCCGCCGGCGAGCGGGGTCAGAATGAAATACTTCGACGAGTCTGGCCGTGGCGCAAGCAGCGAGCATCCTGCGACAGCGATACAGGTGGCGAACACGATGAATTTATGCTGAATCTTCATCGAACTATTGCGCTTTTTCAGGCACGTACCTTCCGCGAATCAGAGATGATGGATTCCGCCGGAGATATTCCGTAAAAGCGCCGATCGTGCGAGTCGTATCGGTCATTTGATCGAGTGCCTCGGACAAATGGATCGCGAGCGGTGAATCAGGATCGATGGCGGACTGCAGATCAACCAACGTCGCGCGCGTCTCTTTCAAGGTCGCGTTGACTTCGCCGGAGTTCGTTTGAAGACTGTCAACCAGAGGACCCAACTTCGTGTTGGCGTGATCTACTGTCGCACGCACCGAAACGACCGCCCGGTTTAGGTTCGCTGTCGTCTCCTTAAGCGATTCGAGCGTAGCCGTCAAAGCAGGGGACCTCGTAAGATCCTTTATCGAATTGGCAGCGTCGGTAATCGACCTGGCCAGCGTCTCAAAATCAATCTCCTCGAATTTCGCCAAGGCCTGGGTCGCCTGCTCCTGAACCGCCTCCATTGTCGTGGGAATCGTTGGAATCTCCCGATACGGTCCGCTGCCCGGCTCCAGCGCGAGGTTGAGTGGCGCGTGTTGATGAACATCGAGGTCGATATACAGTAACCCGGTGAGAATGCTCTCGACGTTGAGCTTTGCGCGTAGCCCGCGCTTGATCATGTCGTCAAAACCTGATTGCCCGAGTGCCTCCCCGCTACCGCCTTGCGCTACCAACTGGGACTTTTCGAGGTCAAGGATGACGGGCAACCTTAAGCCTGGCACCCCAGGCCGCAGGCGGCCCTCCGAAGGCGCTAGTCTCAACTTAATTGCCGACACTGAGCCGATTTGGACTCCCCTGAACTTGACTGGTGCACCCACCTTGAGTCCGTTCAGATCCCCCTGAAACATGCAGACGAAGCGCACTGGCCTTCGGAGCAAATTACCCGAACCGACCACGATGACCGCAGCAATCACGATTGCTAGACTGCTGACGACGAATACGCCGATAACTGTTGGACTGAACCGTTTAGCCATTGCTGTTAGCTAAGTCGCCCCCTTCTTCGCCGCGAGTGAGAAATCTTCGCACCCGTGGGTCTTTCGAGTTAGCGAGCAGATCCTTGGGATTCCCAGCCGCGATCTGAGTGCGCGATTCCGCATCGAGGAAGACGCAGTTGTTTGCGATTGAAAATATGCTCGCGAGTTCGTGGGTTACGACCACAATCGTGGCGCCGAGACTATCACGCAGCTCGAGAATCAGATTGTCTAGCAGCCGCGAACTGATCGGATCCAGGCCCGCTGACGGCTCGTCGAAAAACAGAATGTCCGCGTCAAGCGCCATTGCCCGCGCAAGGCCGGCGCGCTTCTGCATGCCGCCGCTGATCTGGTTGGGGTAAAAATCCTCGAATCCTTTCAGCCCAACCAGAGCAAGCTTGAGTTCGGCAATCTCACGAATCTGGGACGGCTTAAGATCGGTGAACTCGCCGAGCGGCAACCCGACGTTCTCCGCCAGCGTCATCGAACTCCAGAGCGCGCCGCTCTGATAGAGAACTCCAAAGCGACGGAGTAGACGTTCGCGCTCCTCTGGCCCGGCTCTGGTGAAATTGACATTACCGTAGATTATTTCTCCCGCCGCAGGTTCCTTGAGGCCAATCAGGTGTCGCAAGACCGTGCTTTTGCCGCATCCGCTGCCACCCATGATGATGAAGATATCGCCGCGGCGAACCTCGAAATTAAGATCCCGCATCAGAACGAAGCTGCCGTAAGCCATGGTCATGTTGCGCACCATGATCTGCGCTTCCGTTCCTTGGGGCGTTCTGCTCTCGCCCGTGGTCCCGGCCATCACTCCACCTTGCCTCAGATATGAAGGACGTTGAACATCACCGCGAACAAGCCGCATGCAACTACGACCATCACGATTGACATTACTACCGCTTGGGTCGCCGCATCGCCGACCGCGGATGAACTATTGCCGCACTGGAAACCTCGCAAACAGCCAGCGGTCGCGATCAGCGCCCCATAGAAGGTCGCCTTGATCAAGCCGCCGAACAGGTTGACCAGTGTAAGTGTAGATATCGTTTCCCGCATATAACTGCCGGCCGAGAGGTCAAGCATTCCGACGCCGACAAACATACCGCCTAGTATCCCCACGAGATCAGCAAAGAGGCACAGCAGCGGCATCATCAGGACCAGCGCCAACACTCGCGGTAGAACCAGGAATTCGAGCGGTGAAATGCCCATGGTTGTGAGCGCGTCGATTTCCTGCGTCACCTTCATGGTTCCCAGCTTGGCTGCGAACGCAGCGCCGGTGCGGCCCGACATGATGATCGCGGTCATCATCGCACCCATCTCACGGACCATGCCTATGCCGACCAAATCGGCGACATAGATGGAGGCACCGAACTGCGATAGTTGAACGGCCCCCATAAAGGCGAGAATGACGCCCACCAGAAACGCTATGAGCGTGACGATGCCGACCGCACTGGCGCCGCACTGCTGAATTGCCTCCATCAGATCAATCTTGCGATAGCGTGCTTTCCCGCGGACAAACCTGGCAAAGGCGACAGTCAACTCGCCGAGAAATTCGAGGAAGTCCCTGATTGAGAGGCCATAACCGATGCTCGCGTTTCCCACACGCGCGAAAAATGACGGCCTGGCGGCTTCGCTTCGGGCACCCTTCTTCTCCGGCACAGCTTCTGCGAGTTCAACCAGGTGCCTTAATCCGTCTGCCAGACCTTCCCGATTCTGGCCGATACCGCGAGCGCGGCAGAATCCGCTGGACTGGACAAGAAATGAGATAAGTCCGCTGTCCCAGTTCGTCAGTTGTGTGGAGTCGAAAGACACACTTTTCGGCGCGGGGAGCGCGTTAAGTTCCTGGGCAAGAAGCGATGCGGGAGGCATGTCACTGCGAACGCACCACGGGCCCGAAAGGCGCACCACCAGGACGTCATCCATCCTTTCAAAGGACACCTTACCTTGTTCGCGATCGTGGAAGGTTTCCATCTTCACTTCTTGCCGCCGCTGGCAGGGCGGCATGGAGCGATAATGTCAGCTCCTACGTTCCCGAACATCGGACTTTGGTCTGATGGTGCTAAGCCGACGAACAGGGGCCATGGGGGTACGTGTCATCTCTCGCTGCGTAAATGGGGGTGACCGCGCCAGGTTGAAGAATTCCATTTCACGTCGATTTTTTCACGTGAGACCTGAGCGGAGAGCCTTCTATCCAATGGAGAGCCGGCCCTTCGCTTTGGAGAAGTCCGCCTCAGCAGGTCGAACCCCGAGGCTTTCGGCCATCAAGACCAGGTCCGCCAGCGACTGCGCCCGCATTTTGACCATGACGCGGCCGCGATGCTGCTTGATCGTCTTTTCCGCGGCGCCGAGTTCCGCTGCTATTTGCTTGTTAAGCAGTCCCGCGGCGACCAGAGCCAGCACCTCGCGCTCGCGTGGTGTGAGTTTCTCATAGCGAGCTTTCAACTGATTGATTTCAGTATTCGCCGCTTTTAGTCTGCGGCTGCGTTCGACAGCCTGCTGGATCGCTTCCATCAGCACGCTGCCCAGGACTGGCTTTTCGAGAAAGTCCACGGCGCCGGCCTTCATTGCCTTAACGGTGGCGGGAACGTCGCTATGGCCGGTGATCATCACTAGCGACAGATGCGGCACTTTTTGCCGTAATGCCTCCTGAAGCTGGAGACCGTCGAAACCTGGCATCCGCAAATCCGATACGACGCAGGAGACGGTGTCACAATCGGAACTCGCCAGAAATTCCCGTGCCGACGCGAAGGCGCAGACCTCGTAAGCAGCGCGTTTCAGCAGCCGCAACAGCGAGCGCCTGACCGAGTCGTCGTCGTCAATAATTGCTACCGTCGGTTTCCCGCCCATTGTGGCCGCAAAAAAGCGCCCGTCTCAGCCCAAGCTTTCAGACTGGCTTGGAAGACTGATCTCGAAGGTGGTTCCATTGTCGGAAGTGGATGAAACGCAGAGCCGTCCGCCATGAGCTTCAACGATCCATCGCGAAATCGCCAAACCCATGCCCAGTCCATTGGATTTAGTCGTAAAGAAGGTATCAAAAATCCGCGGCATCAGCTCTGCCGGGATTCCTTTACCTGAATCACATACTACTATCCGCGCCCAGCCGAACTCCTGCGGCGCTACTTGCACTGCGACCTGCCGAGCGTCTTCTGTGCCTTCGCCTGCGGCGTCGAACGCATTGAGAACGAGATTGATGATCGCCTGCTGCAACTGAACGCGATCCGCGAGAACGATAAGCTGCTGCTGTACTTCGAGTTTGAAGGACACATTGCGGATCAAGGCGTCGCTTTGAACGAGCCGGCCGATCTCACGAACCACTTCGCCCAGATCGATTTCCGATTTCTTGAGCTTGTCCCGTCGAAACAGCGATCGCAACCGGCGGATGGTCTCGCCGGCCCGGCTGTCATCCTGAATGATGTCCGCGATCGCTGCCTTGATCTCCTCGAGGTCCGGGCTCTCGGCTTGAAGCATGCTCTGAACCGCCTCGGCGTTGTTCAGGATGGCGGCCAGCGGCTGGTTGAGTTCATGAGCGATTGATGCGGCAAGCTCGCCTATCGTATTGACGCGCGAGATGTGGGTGAGCTCGCTTTGCAGACGTAATATCTCGCTTGCCGCCCACTTTCGCTCAAAGGCGTATCCGAAAATCTGCGCCATTCTTTGAAGCTGCTGCACAATTTTGGCAGGCCATGTGCGCTCCTGATAGAGAGCCCCGAACCCCGCAGCAGCGCGCACGGTGTCTCCGATCTTTATCGGTATCATTACGGTGGATTTCGGGCCGTAACGCCTGATGCTATCGCGATCGATAGAGGCCTCGTCCGGAAGTTCTTCCACGCCACGCATTATCACCATCTCTCCGGCGAGCATCCTGGCCACGGTCCAAGGTAATAGCGCGTTGACGTCGAGCGACTTGCCTATAAGGTCATAGTGCGCATCACGAACCCAGCCGTCGCTGAAAAACGCGAAACCGTCCGCCTTGAATTCTGCAATGGTACTTCGATCCAAACGAAGCGTCAGGGCAATACGCTTCAGCGAGCAATTGATCTCTTCATCAATCTGAGGGAGAGAGGCTCGGACGAATGCTGTCGCCAGCTCGGCTATGAGTTCATCAAAGCGACCGCTATCGTCGGGCACAAGCAGCGAAGTCCGCCTCGCCACAGAGTCGATCCGACTCCCCTTATCGGATGTTCTCCGCCGCACAGCCATGCATGTTAGCCCTGCAGAATCATTCATTCCAGAGTCTCAACAACGAGTTTGAGCAAAGCAACAGCAAAGGAGCGCCATTTTAGCGAACAAGGAAGCGGCAAGGGACATCTGACCGCTCCGCGCCGCCAACGATGCAGCATGAATTTTGTGTGAAGAACTAGGTGAGCCGGCCCGCGCGGAACGCGTCGGATAGCGCTGCGAGCAGCGACTCGCGGCTGAAGGGCTTGAATAAGATTGCAACTGGGTCGGCGCGTCGCGCCAATTCACGCGTGGCCTCGTCAACATGGCCAGTAATCATTATTGCTGGCAATCGGCGCCCCGACGCGGCCAGCGCCTCGCAGAGTTCGACCCCGGTCATTTCGGGCAAATGAACGTCGACCACCAGGCACACATCCGTCTTCGGAATATTGCTCTCGAGCAGAGCGCGCGGCTGAGCGAACGCTAGTACGACAAAACCAGCGGAGGCAATCAGTCGGCGCAGCGCGCGAAGTACCGAAAGATCGTCTTCCACCAGGATCACGACCCGCTTACTTTCGTTTACCAAGATGTTGGGCGCCTCTCGCCATAACGCGCCAGAATCTAGTTGCCATAGGTCAGTATCCTGCGAAATCGGACTTTGGTCTGATTCATCCCAGGTGGCAAGACACAGAGGATTCTTTGCCGCCAAACTGGCCGGGCGGTACCGGACTTCTTTTTACCGCGATTGGCCGCAATTGGGCAGAACGCTTGTATCACAAGGATGCTCAGCTCATCCGAAGGATGCTCAGCTCATCCGACCAAAGTCCGATTTACGGAAGTACGTGAGATCGAAAAGACTCGCCCCGTGACGCCTGCATCTAAACGACGCGCCGGACGCGCTCGCGGGAAAATGGAATTGATGAACAGGAAGATAATTGCGGAGTTGTTGCGGCCGAGCCTGCTTGCGGCTTGCCCTGCGCTCATTTGCCTGGTGTTCGGCTGCGCGAGAACCGAAGCCCCCTCCCAGAACATCGTCGCGAAAGCGAAACGGCTTGCCGCCTCTGTCGACAAGCGGGAAGGCGGAATGGCGCTGAGTTCTGCCCTTCAGTGGAGATGGGGCGACGCTGAAGCCGTTTTGGATTATTGGGCCGACAAACTGACTAGACGCCTCGCTGAGCTCAAGGGCGAGCCAAAAGCCGGTTAGCGGTTACCCCTCATCCTCGACGCTAGTCGACCACTTGCGGACTGATGTGATGAAAGCATCTTCGCGCCCAATCGGACCAATAATAAAGCTGTTGGCAGTCATTGTCGCAGGAATTTATCCGGCCACGGCGCGAAGCGCGGGCATCTCGCTCTACGAAACAGGTGCTCCCGACCTCGGTACAGCAGGTGCGGGCCGCGCGGCGCTGGCTGCGGATGCCTCGACTGCGGGCGCAAATCCGGCGGGAATGACGCTCCTCGATAGCTCGCAACTGTTGGTTGCTGCCGGTGCGATGCTTCCCGCTATTAATTTTCACGTCGGTCCGCACACCACGACTGCTGGCAACGGCGGCGGGAATGCCGGCGTCTTTCTTCCGCTGGGATCGGGTTTCTTTGTTTGCAAATTCTCTGCTCGGTTGTGGCTGGGGCTAGCGGCCGGTTCGAATTTCGGCCTCGCCGTCGATTACGGAAAACAATGGGCAGGCCGCTATTACCTGACTCGGGGTTCTCTGCTTACCGGTCAGGCAACCCCATCAATCGCATATCGCGTGAACGATTGCCTTTCGGTCGGCGCAGGATTCACCATAGTGGTTGGCCGGCTCTATAACCAGGTTAAGGTTAACAATGCGCTGCGTCGGGTGCCGGATGGAAGATTGAGTTTTGAGTCGTGGGACGTTGAAGCCGGTGGTAACGTCGGCTTTCTGCTCCAGCCAATTTCCAAACTTCGAATCGGGCTCACCTACCAGTCGCCGATCGATTTCACATTCGGCTTCAATCCGCATACCAGCGGTCCTTGGCCGGGGCCTCCAGGTGGCACTGAGAAAAAGTGGGCTGCTTGGTACGAAGGTCAACCTCGGAGTGACCGAGCCACAACAGATGATGGCGAGTGTGTTGTACCAGTTCACACCCGCCCTGGCTGTGATGGGAGATCTCGGATGGCAGAACTGGTCGGAGTTCGGACAAACGACACTGGGAATCGATGCCACCACTCAAAAGAGTCTCGCAGTTGATCTGAACTACTCGGACACGATTGACACCGGTATCGGCGGACAATATCGCATCGGAGAGAAATGGCTATGGTCCGCGGGATTCCGCGTATGACAGCTCACCCGTCTCCGAAGCGAATCGGACGCCCACGCTGCCGCTGGATCGCCAACTGCGATACGGCACGGGTATCCAATACCAGGTGAACGAAAAGGTTACGGTCGGGGCCGCAAATGAACTCCTCGATGGTGGTAAGGCGCCGTTCAACGTAAGGCGCGGACCCCTAGCCGGCCGTCTTCAAGGTGGTTATTCGACTAACCTCCTGGATTTTCTTGCTGTCAATCTGGTTTGGAAGCTCAAGAGGACCTGGTTGATCAGGTACGCCCTAACAAATTCAGCTCCACCAACTGCATAAGGAGGTTCGTGATGAGGTCTAGTAGCCGTATCCTACTGTGTATACTCGCCCTGGTCGTCGTAGCCGGATGCGCCTCAACAAAGGTCACCGAGCAAACACCGATGGTCAAGGAAACGATCGCGCGGCCCAATCGAATCTGGGTATATGACTTTGTCGCCGCGCCCGCCGACGTCCCAGCCAACTCTTCTATAGCGGGCGAGGTCAGCGCGCCGAGCGCGCCATTGACAGCCGAGCAGATCGAAACCGGCCGTCAGCTTGGCGCGCTTATCGCCCAAGATTTGGTTGCGGATATCCAAGCCATGGGGCTCTCGTCGGCGCAGGCTGGGCCTGGTTCGTCGCCGCAAGTCGGCGACGGCGTAATCCGCGGTTATCTGGTCTCGGTCGAAAGCGGCGGCGTCGTCAAGCGTTTCGTGATTGGATTCGGCTCGGGAACCTCGGAGATGGATACCGTGGTCGAAGGATTCGCGGTGACGCCTCAGGGCTGGCGCAAACTAGGGTCGGGGACGCTTAGCTCCTCCGGAAGCAAAACCCCGGGGATGGTCGTGCCGGCCGCCGTGGCGATCGCTAGTGGCAATCCGATAGGCCTGATTGTCGTCGGCGGTATGAAAGTTTATGGGGAAGCGAGCGGCAGAAATAAGCTTGAGGGGAGAGCCAAGGCGACCGCCGACGCGATTGCCGAGCAGCTCAGAATCAGATTCCAGGACCGGGGCTGGATCAGCTAAGAGCTCCGCGCGCTCGATCACAAAGCTGATCCTAAATGAAAACAACTCGTATACGCATACCGCAGCTCCGGGGAGGAAGATTCGACTCAAGCTAATTTTCTCGTTGACTCTAATCCTTGTAGCCCTGGCGGGGTGCCGAGCCCCATTGGCCGAGGCTCAGGCGAAACCCAACATCCTGGTAATTATGGGTGACGATATTGGCTGTTGGAATCTGAGTACGTACAAGCAAGGAATGATGGGCTATCGGACGCCCAACATCGACAGCATTGCCAACCAAGGCATGAAATTTACCGATGCGTATGCGGAGCAGAGTTGCACCGCCGGACTCTCCGCGTTCATTACGGGGCAGAGTCCATTTCGCACCGGTCTACCCAAGGTCGGGCTGCCGGGTGCAAAGGAGATCTGAGCGACAAAGATCCACCCTAGCTGAGCTACTGATGCCGCTCGGCTACATCAGTGGCCAGTTTGGAAAAAACCACCTTGGCGATCGTAGTGAGTTTCTGCCGACAGTCCACCGTTTCGACGAGTTTTTTGGCAACCTTTATCACCTGAATGCTGAAGAGAAACCGGAGCAGAAGATGTATCCGGCGATCGTTGTCCAGTTCCTTCAGGGTTTCCAGGAATTCCCGGCGCGCGCAAAACCCGGAAGCTTCACCCTCGCTCTAATATCGTTCCAACATGATCGGCAAAAATGGCTGGGTTAAACAGTTTGATCGTAATAAGTCCTCCCACGCGCAAACGTGCTGTTTTGGACCCGTGGCTTTGATTCGACGGCCACCAATAGTTTTACAAGGCAGGGAATCTCGCGTAAGACTGCTGATGCAGCAGGTAATCGCGCTGAATCGCTGGGTTGATTGATTATACTCTACAGCTCGATGTCGGAGGTTTGGTCATGGCAGATTCAACCGCGGCCGGAACGAATGGTTTTAGAGTTATCGGCACACGGCCGATCAGGCATGATGGTGTCGAGAAAGTAACCGGGCGCGCTAAATACGGCGCCGATTACTCACTTCCCGGGATGCTGCATGGCAAAGTTTTGCGCAGCCCTCATGCCCATGCCCGAATCAAGTCGATCAAATACCAGCAGGCACTGAAGCTGCCGGGTGTCTTAGCGGTCATCACAGGGGCGGATTTTCCTGAGTGCAGGACCGAAGTCGCCGCGATCGCCGGTGAGTACACTGTTAACGTGCGCCACATTTCGCAAAATGTGATCGCGCGCGACAAGGTTTTGTACGACGGTCATGCGCTTGCAGCCGTGGCGGCGACCAGCCCGCATATCGCGGAAGAAGCGCTTCGGCTCATTGAAGTCGATTACGAAGTGCTGCAGCCGGTGATGACGCTGGACGACGCGATGAAGCCCGACGCAGTTGTTGTATTCTCTGGGGGCGGCCGGGACGGTTCGCCCAATATTGCGGACCACCTGCAAATAGAGCGTGGCGATATCGACGCTGGCTTCAAGGCCGCCGACTATATCGTCGAGCGCGAATTCAGATCCTCGCCGGTCCATCAAGGATACATCGAGCCGCACAACGCGCTCGCGATTTACAATTCTGACGGCTACGTCACCATCTATTGCTCGACTCAGGGCCAGTTCATCATCCGGACACTCACGGCCGCACTGCTTGGGATGCCAGAGGGCAACGTCCGGGTAATCCCGGCCGAGATCGGCGGCGGCTTCGGGGGTAAGACGACCACCTACCTTGAACCAATTGCTGCGCTGCTTTCAAAGAAGACCGGACGCCCGGTTAAGATGGTAATGACGCGCTCCGAGGTTCTACGAGCGAGTGGACCGACCTCGGGCACCAAGATCAGGGCCAAGATTGGCGCGACGCGCGACGGCAAAATCACTGCTGCCGAAATCTGGATGGCGTACGAGGCCGGCGCGTATCCGGGCTCGCCTTGCGGTGGCGCGGCTATGACTACGCTCGGACCTTATAACGTCGCGAACCTGAAGATTGACGCCTACGACGTCGTGGTCAACAAGCCGAAGGTTGGGGCCTATCGCGCGCCTGGCGCGCCGACTTCAGCCTTTGCGTGTGAGAGCGTGCTCGACGAGTTGGCCGAGAAATGCGGCATCGAGCCGCTAGTCTTTCGAATTCTCAATGCGGCTCATGAGGGGACTCCCCAGCCTGCAGGACCGCCCTACAAGCTGATCGGCTTTGTCGAAACCTGCGAAGCTCTGAAGGACAGCGAGCACTACCGCGCAGAACTCATTGGCCCGAATCGTGGACGCGGGGTGGCTTCGGGTTTTTGGCGTAACGGTGGGTTCCAGTCTTCTGCTACGGTCAATATCCATACCGACGGCAGCGTGAGCGTTGTGACTGGCTCGGTGGACATAGGTGGCTCGCGCGCAGTGATGGCGATGATCAGCGCCGAGGTACTTGGCCTTGACGTCAACGATGTCCGTCCTCTGGTCGGCGACACCGACTCCATTGGTCACACCGACGTGACCGGGGGGAGCAGGGTGGCGGTGGCAACGGGCTTGGCCGTCTATCGGGCGGCTCACGACGCATTGCGGCAACTGAAGGAGCGGGCGGCGAAGCTCTGGGAGAAAAAACCCGAAGAGGTCGAGTTCCTTGGGGGAATGTTCGGCGCGGCGGGCGTCCCCGCACCAATGACCCTCAAGCAGCTTGCGGGCAGACTTGCGCGCACCGGCGGACCCATCACAGGACGGGCATCGCTCGATGGCACTGGCGCAGTAGGGGTTACCTTCGCCACGATGTGTGTCGATGTTGAGGTCGATCCCGATACCGGCAAGGTGCAGGTTCTGCGATGTACGATCGCGCAGGATGCGGGCCGCGCACTTCATCCGAGTTACGTCGAAGGGCAGTTGCAAGGCGGAGTGGCGCAGGGCGTTGGCTGGGCGCTTAATGAGGAGTACTTCTACGACGAAAAGGGACTGCTGCGTAACAGCGCGCTGCTCGATTACCGCATGCCGACCTGTCTCGACCTGCCGCAGATCGAGACGATCGTTGTTGAGGTGCCCAATCCGGACCATCCGCTCGGCGCGCGCGGGGTCGGCGAAATCGCGATCGTGCCCCCGATGGCGGCGGTAGCCAACGCGATTTACCACGCGGTCGGGGTACGCATGACGGAGTTGCCGATGTCGCCGCCACGCGTGCTCAAGGCAATGCTGGCAAAGTGTGGTGCCCCGGACAGCCAGGCTGCTGCCGCGGATTGAACCGTAGATACCGGCGGCTTAGAGCGGGCCGGCAAAACGGTGTGACAATTTGCAAGGCGACGAGAACCATCTTCGACGTAAGACGCATGTGTTCGTTGGACGCGATGTCAAGAAGATGTTCCCGCGAGTGTTTGCCTACGATGCACTACGTCAAAACTGAAGACGTTCGTACTCTTCTCTTAAATCAACGCCGCTATTGGATGACATCCGGCTCTTTCGTGCCGTAGTACTCGTCGATCAGTTCCTCGTCGCTCTTCGACCAGGCGAGCGTCATTCGGTCTGCGATACTGCGAGCGCCATTCGCTGATGAGTTTCTGGAGCAGTTCGCGGTCTTCCGACTCCAGCTCGTACGCGGCGAACGTCCGAAACTGCACGCATTGTAGAGCGAATCGTGGATGGTGCCGTGCTGGGGCATGCGACGGAGGCACTCGGCCAGTTCGTGTTTCTACGATGCGGATATGCGTCATCCGAGCCCGGCTGCTCGCCCGATCAGAAGCAACCCTGCCCCGACGATGGCCCCGATGGGGCGAAGGCTCTCCTGCGACGTGCCGCGCGTGCCTTCGGTCCCAAGGAGGCCGCGGCCCGCGCGCGGTGCGTCGTCGCCGAGGCCGAGGTCGCGCAGAGACAGGCTAGCAGTACCGCAAGGCTGGTCGGGTCTAAGAGACACCACAAAAGCTTCGCAGGATCGCCGCGGTAGCTGCGCAATTGGGCTCAGAATCGCATAGGCTGTCAGCGGGCAAAGCGACGGCTCCTCTTCCCACGTGTAACCTTCACCAACGCCCCCAACATCGTTCAAAATAGAACCCAGCACCACATGACGTAGGGGTTACCCCATACGACCAAGCTCTCGAAGCGGCTAGAAGGTTTTAAAATCCAGTGATAACCTCCAAGCGAGGGCTTGGCCCCGCATGATAAATTTGGCCGACGCCAGAAAAACAAAGATCGACAGGATTCCTGAAGCAATAATCGCACAAGAGCTCGAACTAGTTGCCAGTCGTATGATTCAGATTGGGGAGCTGGACCCAGTCAGATCGACAAGAGGACAACGCTGACGGCAAGCTCATTTCATGATCTGCGCGAGCCCTGCAAGAGTAGAGTACCGGGTAAAATTTCGATACTCCGCGGGTACATCGTCATCCACCAGCACATCACTCCCTTGTTTGCCCTGGGTTGACGCATTCGTCAGATGACGAAGCTCGAAGTCCCAGGCCGTCGAGCTAAAAGCTCCCGGAATCTCTCCCAACGTAGGCATCTTGATCAGACGCTGAGCGAGCAAAGCTGTCTTCCACAAACGCATGTTCCGGTCGTAAGCATCCTCCCACAACGCATAATGAGTCTGTGAGTCCTCATAGATTATGCGTTTGCCATAGCAATAGCCTGACGCTTCCGCAGGAATGCGCCGTACCTCAATGACATCCACATCACGCAGTTGCCAATTGCCCCACGACGGCCTCGGCCATCCGAGCGGCATATAATAGTTCAGCGGAAATTCACCACCCAGCGGCAAATAATCGCCGGTGAGCGCAAGAATCCGCCGATGCTGTAGAAATTGCGCGTCGAACATCCCGAGCCCGCCGTTGAACCCAACCCTCTTAAAATCGTCCTGCACGTAATCCGTTCCAACTACCGGACTACAGCGCGATGTGAGCGATCCCCGGATCCATCGGCGTAATGACGGGATGTAGGTAAACAGTTCCTCGGCCCGCTGGTTATCTTTTGGGTAAAGCATCAGCAGCGTCGTATAGCGTAATTCTTCAGGCTCCTCCACGGTTAGCCATTCGGTGTACCAATAATCGCTGCCTTTCGATTCTTCTGGGGACACTTCTCCGTCCGTGTTGTACGCAATCTCACGATAGACGTAGGACAGTCGCTCACAGTTTAAATAGCGGTGGGATGTCTCGGAGCATATCGTCAAAGGGTTGCGCGAGGTGCCGGCGAGAAAGTGAGGAACGTAGGCGAACCAAAGGTCTGCCAGAAGTTTGTAGCCTTTATCCGGTTCCTGGGGATTGGGAAAAGGTTCGCCGCCTGCGTAATTTCTTATGTCGTTGTGTCCGTCACTGAGATGGACGACGTGGACGTTATGACTGTATTTCGCGGTAGCCTCAGCGTAGCCAACGGGCAGTTTTTCGGGAATTGCCGGCCCGACCACAATCTCGAGGTCCGCCGGCATCTTCCAAAAGCGATCGCCCTTGAACAGTTCCGTCATCCCCCATGGCATATATTGCGAGTACTGCTGCCAATTGGCCACAGTTACTGTGGTACCCACAGGAATCACGGCAACTGACGAACCGGGGGCTGGCACGTGCGTCGTGGGTAGCGTCGGAGCTTTAGCGGGAGCGGATCGAGGCACAATGGTAGTCGCCGGGCTAACGTTCAGAGTATGATGCGGAATGGACTCAACAGGATTCGGGACGCCCGGCGGCCTGACCTGTCGCCCTCGTTGGGGCTTGCCCAGCTGCTCGGGCAGTTGAGCAGTGACGTGGCGCGCACTTTCGACCGCGTTGAGGAGTACCAGATCAGCGCCCGCATGCCGCAGCGAACCGAGGTCGCGCGCGCTCGGGATAAAACTAATGCCGCGATCTCGTACCAGCTGAGCAATTCGGGCGTTGTACACACCGCCCGCTAACAATTCAAGCAGATTGTGCTCGCTCAGGGCTTTCTTCTGAGCCGCCTGTGCGCCTAAAGACCAACTCGCTAACAACGTTAGCAAGATCACCAAATTACATTTGCGCGGCATTCCCGGCCCCCCCTTCTTGACCTAACGTTATTGATAACAACAGAAAGTAAGCGACGTGACCGATTTATCGCCTATAGAATTACCAATGTCAATGAGTCGGCCTGCGCTAACCACCGGTTGCGAGATTGCAGATCCGGTGGGATGGGGTGGTTTTCGGTGCAAACGCGAACAACGGACTCGGCCCCGACTTGGCCGCTACTCTGAACCATGCTTTTATTTTTAGCGTGCTCGCGATGCTCGGTCATCTCCGGATGAATTTCCTCTATCCGGTGATACTTAGCGTCGGCGTGCTCGATCTTCTGTTCGAACCGGCGTACGGGGCCCATCTTCCGTCGCTCGTCGATGGGGCCGACATGGTCGAGGTGAACAGTAAACTCTCAGCGAGCTGCGCGCGGCGGAAGTGGATGGCTTTGCAGTCGCGGGATGGTTGGTGCAGATCCCGACGCCGCCATACGCGAGACTGGTTGATGCGCTGTCCTTGTATCGCCTTGCGGCTCGCTATCAGGTAAGCTCGAAACGAGCGTTGCGGCCCCACCCTTCTGAGCCTTGATTGTCTACGACACTAGTCGTAGCGAAGGTCTCGTTACCATGAAAAATCAATTTCGTTTGCCCGGCGGCGATCTCGAATACGCGGTGCTGGCAAGACTCCGGAAGCTTGGCTGCGCCTCGGCGCGCGACGTTCACACACAGGTGGGTGAGCCCGAAGGACTTGTCTATACGACGACCGCCAAGGTTTTGGACCGCCTCCACGCCAAGCGTCTCGTGAGCCGTAAACGCAAGGGCATGGCGTACATCTATCGTCCGCGCGTCGCCCGCGCTTTGGTCGACAGCGCTCGTGCCCGCGAATTGTTGACCAGGCTCTTCGGCCCTGCTCCGCACTCGGCAGCGGCGACACTGGTAGATGCAATGGAGTCGCTCGACCCTAGGCTGCTCGACGAGCTCGGGGAGCTGATAGCACTCGGCGGAGGTCACGACATGGAACGTGAGTGCTGTCTCAGCATGCTAATTACACTGATGGGCGGGACGACGCTTCTCGCGTGCGGTTGGTGGCCAGCTGCACGTGCTCAAGGAAGTACCGCGCTGCGCCTCGAGGAGATCACCTGGCGACGGGTGTGGCTGCCGGTTGCGCCGGCGCTGGCAGTGGTGGCGTGGCTCTGCGGATGGGCGCTGACGGAACCGGATCCCGTGCCCGAGAGGGTGCCAATTTCGCTCGTTTTGGCGGCCGCACCTTTCGCATTGCTTTTGGCCAGAGCCGCAGTCCGCGCCGGCTGGTCATTGATTGTCGAGCAGGGAGATCCCGCGACGGCGACGGTCGGTCTGCTGCGGCCCTGGATCGTATTTTCCCCGTATCTGGCCCGACGGCTTGATGAGGGAAAAGTCAACGCGGTGCTTGAACACGAGCGCGCCCATGCGCGCCATTGGGATCCGCTGCGCATTTGGCTGGCACAACTCGCAGCCGACCTGCAATGGCCCTGGCCTCAGGCACACGAGCGGCTGCGGCGATCGCTGCTGGCCCTCGAACTCGCCCGTGATCAAGAGGCGCGCGCCACTGGGGTTGAGGGTACCGATCTCGCCGACGCGATCCTGGCTTCGGCTCGTTTCGATCAACGAGTGAACCTGCCTCTGCACGCAGCACTGACCGGCGAACCCTCCGCCTTGAAGCAGCGGATCGGACGCCTGCTGGATCCTCTGCCCAGTGAGTGGGAACCCAAATGAGCACACACGGTCCCCTTTTGGCGTTGCCGGCCACTGTCCTGCTCGCGTTGGTGCTCGGATTGATGTTCGGCGAGCGAGTGGTCCGAGCGCTGTTTTGGATTGCAGCTTAGGCGAGGCACCCTACGCGCTTTTCATGCCAGGCCGTGGCGCATGCGCCACTTATCCTACCAAGGAGTAACAGGTTCGCATTTCACGCGGCTGTCGCGCAACGGAGCGTAGCCGTTCTGCTTTTGATTGCCATTGCCTGTGGGCAACCCGCTTGCCATTTGGTCGGCAACGCCGTCAGCAGCGAAGGTTTTCGTACGCTGCAACCGGCCCCTTCGGTACTGCCGGGGGGTCCCTACGTCATACTCTTCGCAGTGGATGGCGCCGGCTATCGGCAGTTCATGGACGCCGTCCGCTCCGGCCGGGCGCTACATATTGAATCGCTGCTTGGCAGAAGAACCGGACCTGATCTCTTCAAGCACGCTTATTCGGTGCCAAACGCGATCACGATCATGCCATCGTGCAGCGCGGCCGCCTGGTCTTCCGTCATGACGGGACGTCCTCCTGCCGAGACCGGCGTTGCTGGCGACGAATTCTTTGTGCGCACTGAAAATCGATTCTATGCCCCGATCCCACTTTCGAGCCGCGACAGCGGAGACTTCGAGGCTTCCATCGATGACGACTTATTGGGCAAGATCCTGCACGCACCGACCGTATATCAGCGGATAAAAGGGGCTTCCGACGTGTCGCTCTTGTATGTCTATCATGGCGCCACGGCTTACTCGACGCTTGACAGCCAAGCGTTGCTCCGCCTGGTCGGCGGGATCGTTGCGGGCGAGCTCGAGGGTGGGACACTGCGCCAGTCGCTCGCGCCACTTATCGACGACGGCTCGATTCCCGAGGTGACCGAAACGATCCGGAAACATGGGATCCCAAAGCTCATGGTCGTCTACTTTCCGGGGGTCGACATCTATGCGCATGGCTCACCGAATCCTCTGCCGTCGCAGACCGATTACCTGGAGAGCAACATCGATCGGGATGTCGGTAAAGTGCTTGATGAGTATTCGAAACGCGGTGCGCTCATCGATACCTATGTCATTTTCACTGCCGATCATGGACACACCCCGGTACTCAATGATCGCGAGCACGACCTCGGTATCCGCGACGGCAACCGGTTATTCGAGCTACTTGAGAAAATTGGCCTCCGGGTCCGCGAGCCCGGTCTACAGTTGCCGGCTGACAAGCAGGATTACCAGGCTGTAATCGCGGATGAGGGGTTCGCCGCATACCTGTATCTTGCCGACCGCTCAACCTGCCCGAAAAAAGGCGAGCCTTGCGATTGGCGAAAACTGCCGCGCTTCAGGCATGACATCCTTCCCGTCCTGCGCGCGCTCTTCCGGGCGAACCGCCGCGGCAGGTTGATTCCTGGACTTCAAGGCACCTTGGACCTAATCTTCTCCCGTGACTATGGATCCAAAACCTCGGAGCGCCTGCCACCGTTTGAGATCTTCGACGGCCGGCGACTGGTTCCAATTCGCCACTATCTTTCGGAACACCCGCGACCCGATCTGGTGGAAGTCGCTCGCAGGATGAACTGGCTGAGCGAAGGACCTTACGGCGATCGAGCCGGCGATATCTTGTTGATCACGAAAGCGAGCATGTCGCTGCCGATTCAAGAGAGATATTACTTTTCCTACATATCCTACTTTGCCTGGCACGGCAGTCTGACTCAGCAGGACGGCCACATCCCTCTAATCGTGGCGAAGAGCGACGCTTCGGGCCAACAGCTCAAAAAAACTGTAGAGAAGGTGGTAAATAATCCTCCCTCCGCGCTCGACGTGACGCCTTTGATCGAGTCATTACTGGCGCACTGAGTCGTCACTGCCTCCAGCCAACACGCCGCGCCGCCCGCATTGACGCCCAGATCGTGTCTGTCACCTACCAGGCTTGCTTGGAAGCTTGCTTCGTCTACGACGTTTGTCGGATCATGGCCTTAAGACATGCCATGAAATGCACGGTCGTTTGCTCGCGGACCTCGCGCTCAGCGAACATTTTCCGGGGCACGCCCTCGGCGAAATCGCGATTTACACACTTCTGCGCAATCTCTGAGGCGAGGTATCCCGCAGGCAACGACGGGCAAGTTATGGGGAAAAGAAGACTTGCGCTGTACGTAGTCGTCTGGTTAGGGCTGGTGGGTCTATTCTCCGGCTGTGCAACCTACAAAGCGGCCCCGCTGAGTCCGAGCCACGCCGAGCGGAACTTCGAAGCACACAGTCTCTTGAAAGCGGAATTGTGCGATTACTTAAGAGCGAATTATGGTGCGGGACTCTCCTCGTGCCATCCCAGGCGCTGGGACCTTGCGGCTCTAACCCTCGTCGCATTCTTCTACAGCCCTGACCTGGCGGTCGCGCAAGCGAAGCTCAACGTCGCAAGGGCGGCGATTATCACGGCTGGCCAACGCCCAAATCCCAGTTTCGGCCTCGGTCCCTCCTACGCTGCCACCGCTGCACTCAATTTTGCTCCCTGGGCGATCGGTGCGTCCACGATGAATTTCCCCATCGAAACCGCAGGAAAGCGCGGCTACCGGATCGCCCAGGCGGAGCGTCTCGCTGATGCCGCCGCGCTCGGTGTCGCCGAGACGGCATGGCGCGTTCGCAGCGCTGTGAGGGCGGCGCTTTTGAATCACCTCATAGCGCAGCGCGAATACGTCCTCGCGCGCGCCTACGAAGCCGCCTCCGAACGCATCGCGCAGTTGCTTCAGCAGCGGATCGATGCGGGCGCCGCATCGGCTCCCGAACTTAACCTTGCACTTGCAAATCTTGCAGCGGCCCGGTTCAAGGCGGCACAGACACAAAGCAGCGTGCCCGAGACATTCAACGCGCTTGCCACAGCCCTGGGCCTCCCCGTCGACGCGCTCCAAGACGCGACATTTGCGTGGCCGGAGCTTGGGCACCCGCCAGATGACGCCTCACTCACGGCGGCGCGCGCCCAGCGGCTCGCCCTGCTCGACCGGCTCGACCTGCGCCGAAAGTTGGCGCAATACTCCGCCGCGGACGAGGCCCTCAAGCTCGAAATCGCGCGACAGTATCCTGATATCAATCTCGCTGGCGGGTACTCGTGGGAAGTGAACGAGAACATTTTCGAACTTTTCCCGGTCGTAACGCTCCCGCTCATGAACCAGAACCAGGGGCCGATCGCGGAGGCGCGTGCTAGACGGACTCAGATCGCAGCCGAATTCGTCGGCCTACAGGAGAGTATAATCGGCCAGGCAAATGGTGCACTTACAAGGTATCGGGGCGCGCTGGCCGCTTTGCGCCAAGGGTCGCGCTCGGCCGCCTTTTCTGTGGAACGATTCGCCGCGATACGACGCGCCGCCGACCTTGGCGATATCGATGCGCTGACGCTGGCGACCGCCCGACTCGAAACCATCGTCGCCGAACAGTCGAAGTTGACCGCGCTTGCCGACGCGCAAGCGGCTTTGGGAGGCCTGGAGGACACAGTTCAGCGACCTTTGGAGCCGGACGATCTCAAATCGTTTACGCTTCCCGCACCGTTTCCGGATACATCGGGTGAACAAACTCCGTGACGAGACATAGAACAACCACTGCCTTGATCGTTACCGCGGCTGTGATGACGGTCGCACTCGGCAGGTTCTCCCATGCGAGGGCCGATGACGATGACGAGGAAAAGCCCATAACGTCGAGTGCCGCACAGCTCTCAGGTGACGCCGCAGGTCACGTCTTCATCGTGATTCGGCCGGCTGCAGAGAAAGAGATTGGCATCACGAGCGAAATCCTCGAACCCGTAGTACAGCCAATTGAAACCGAAGCTTATGGCTTTATTCTGGATCCCGCGCCGCTTTCGAAGCTCACCAGCGATCTCTTGAGTGCGCAGGCAGCACTCGGCCCAGCGGACGCGCAATATCGGCGGACCAGCCGTCTCTATGCAGAGCAGAAAAACGCCTCTCTGCGCGACCTCCAGGCGGCGCATGCTTCATATGTGACCGACAAGAGTCAGCTCCAAGCCCTGGAGCAGCAACTGCGCAACGATTGGGGCGAAGAAGTCGCACAAATGGATGCTGGAGGCCGTTCGAAACTCGTCAGCGCCCTTGTCGATCGCCGAGAAGCGATCGCACGCGTGACGGCGCCGATCGGCAAGCAACTGGACGATGCTCCGCGCACAGCACAAATAATCGTGCTCGGCCACGAACAGCAGCCGCTTAATGCACGCGCGGTATACACGGCTCCGACAGTTGTGCCAACCTTCCAGGGGCAAACCTTCCTTGTGCTGATAGTCACGACAGACTTTCCTCTCAGGCCGGGCACGGCGGTGTCTGCCCGCCTCCCGATCCCAAACACATCCCAACGAGGCGTTATCGTTCCACGTTCGGCGGTCGTGAGATACGCTGGCAACGAGTGGGTATATCGCAAGCTCGACGGCGATCGCTTCGTACGGGTTGAAATCGCCCCAGCTGAGATAACGGACCGGGGCTACTTCGTTACGGAAAACCTCGCCCCCGGAACGCGAGTCGTCGTCACCGGAGCGCAGACCCTGCTGTCCGAAGAACTCAAAGCTCAGATCCAGGTCCAGGATTGAGGCGGCGCGATGCTCAGCGCGATAGTCGCATTCTCGCTTCGCTTTCGGGGGATCGTGATCGCGCTGGCCTGCCTCGCCTTCGGCTATGGGATTTATTCCGCTCTCAATGCGAAGCTAGGCGTGTTCCCGGAATTTGCACCGCCACAAGTAGTGATTCAAACCGAAGCACCAGGGCTCGCATCAGAGCAGGTCGAAGCGCTGGTCACCCAGTCGATCGAGAACGTGCTGCTCGGCATGAATGACGTTGCGAGCATACGCTCGCAATCGATTCAGGGTCTCTCGATCATCACCATCATCTTTCGCGAAAGCACTGACATCTTCCGCGATCGCCAACTTGTTGGTGAGCGACTCCTCGCGGTGGCGAACGAGATGCCCGCCGGTGTCGCAGCGCCGCAGATGGCACCGCTCACCTCGGCTACCAGCGTGTTCCTCACGCTGGGTGTTACGTCGCCAAAGCTGAAACCGCTGGACCTTTGGAGCTTCGCCTACTGGACCGTGCGCCCCCGCCTGCTCGCCGTACCAGGGGTGGCCAAAATCGCGATTTATGGCGGGGGCGAACGTCAACTTCAAATCCAGGTCCAGCCGCAACGGTTGCTCGCTTATGGACTAAGCATTAGTCAGGTCCTCGCGGCCGCCCAGCGCGCGACTGGCGTCGAAGGCGCCGGTTTCGTCGAGAACGCCAATCAACGCATCGTCATTCGGACCGAAGGGCAATCGATAACACCCGCACAACTCGGAGACGCGGTGCTGGCCCCAATGGACGGCACCAGTGTGAGCCTGGGGGAGGTCGCGCACGTCGAATGGGCTCCGCAGCCGCTGATCGGCGATGCCGGGATTTTCGGCAAACAGGGAGTCATTCTGGTTCTGTCGAGCCAGTACGGGGCCAACACGCGTGAGGTCACGCGAACGGTCGAGGCCGCCCTGCGCGACCTTGCGCCAGCCTTCGAGGCCCAAGGCGTCATTTTGTACCCCCGCCTTTTCCGCGCCGCGGATTTCATCCAGATCTCGCTGGCCAATATAAGATCATCGCTGCTGCTGGGTGGCGCACTGGTGGCAATCGTGCTCACGCTTTTTCTGTACAATTTGCGAACCGCGTTCATCTCGCTGACCGCGATCCCGCTCTCATTGCTGATGGCGATCGTCGTGCTCACCCAGATGGGAGCGACCCTCAATACTATTACGCTGGGCGGACTGGCAATCGCGATCGGCGAGGTGGTCGACGACGCCATTATTGATGTAGAGAACATTTTGCGCCGCCTGCGCGAGAATCGGACGAGCACGAACCCACGGCCGTTGTTCGACGTGATGCTGGGTGCTTCGCTGGAAGTGCGCAGTGCCGTGGTTTACGCCACGTTCGTGGTAGCCGTGGTCTTCTTCCCAGTGCTCAGGATGAGCGGCGTGCAAGGGAAGATTTTCGCACCGCTCGGACTCGCGTATATCCTCGCGATCCTTGCCTCGCTTGGCGTCGCTCTAACCGTGACGCCGGCGCTTTGCGCGCTGATGCTGCCGCGTTCCGCATCGGAGATCGAGACGCGATTCGTACAACGGCTCAAGCAACTGCATCGGCGCTGGCTGGAAGCCTTGCTGGACCGTCCGCGTGTGCTCGTCGCCGGCATTGGCGTGCTCTGCCTCGGCGTCGCCGCAACCCTGCCCTTGTTCGGCGGCAGTTTCCTGCCTGAACTGCAGGAGAACAGCTTTATCGTTCACATGGCTGGAGTTCCGGGCACCTCGATTCCCGAATCAATGCGTATCGGGCGCGAAGTCACCCGCGCCTTACAACGCGATGCCGATATCAAGAGCATCGCGCAGCGGGACGGGCGCGCGGTGCTCGGCGACGACACCCTGGGGCCGCAGGAAAGCGAGTTTGATGTAATCGTAGCGCCCCGCAATGGCGAGGACATTAATGCGGCGCAGGACAAGATCCGCCAAATTCTCAGCCGGTTTCCCGGTTTCGATTTCGGCCTGAACTCATTTCTGACCGAGCGCATCGCAGAGACGCTCACCGGCCAGACCGCCGATGTGGTTGTAAGCATCTTCGGCAACGACCTCGACGCGCTTGATCAGGCCGGCAATGCGGCCGCGCGTATTCTCCGCGAAACACGGGGTGGCGCGGATGTTAGAATTGTCGCGCCCGGCGGATTGCCCGAAATGATGGTCCGATTGATCCCTAGTCACCTGGTCCAGTTCGGCTTTGAGCCGCTGGATGTGCTTTCTGCGATCCGCACCGATTACCAGGGAACTGTGGTGGCGCGGACCTACAACGGAAATCGTATCTTCGGAGTCTCGGTGATCCTTGATGCTGCGGCGCGGCTCGATCCCGATGCTTTGGGCGGGCTCCTGTTGCGAAACAGCGAGGGCAACCTCGTCCCATTGCGCGAGCTTGCCTCCATTTCACTTGGGACCGGTCGTTATTCGATCCTGCACGACGGTGGGCGGCGCGAACAGATCGTGACCTGCAACGTGGCGGGTCGAGCACTCGATTCTTTCGTGGCGGAAGCGCAGAGAAAAGTTGCAGCAATCCGCCTGCCTGCAGGTACATATGTCGAGTTTGGAGGCGCCGCTGAGGCGCGTGCGAGCGCCGTGAGGCAGATGCTCCTGGACTCCGTTATCGCCGCCGTTCTGATCTTCATCCTGCTCTACCTGGCTTTCGGAAATCTTAAGAACTTGGCCCTGGTGCTGATCAACATCCCGTTCGCCTTGGTGGGCGGCGTGGTCGCGGCCTGGCTCGGGGGCGGATATCTGTCGCTTGGTTCGATCGTGGGTTTCCTCACGCTGTTCGGAATCACCATGCGCAACTCCATCATGATGATTTCCCATTTCGAACACCTAGTTGCGAATGAGGGGATGACCTGGGGGCGCGAGACAGCATTGCGGGGAGCCTCTGAACGGCTGCTGCCGATCCTGATGACGGCCACGGTCACCGCGCTCGGCGTGCTGCCTCTGGCGTTGGGGAGCGAAACCCCTGGCCGCGAAATCGAGGGCCCAATGGCGATCATAATTCTCGGTGGCCTCCTTACCTCAACCGCCCTTAACCTGCTGGTGCTGCCCAGCTTGGCGCTTCGCTACGGGCGGTTCGGTGCACATGATGACAGCTTGATATGACGCCCCTACTTCAAGGCCTCAGCCACTCCGGCGTTTGGCCTCTGGCCGCCGTCTTTGTCGTCGTGACGCTCGAATCCTCCGCTTTCCTCGGCCTGCTCTTCCCCGGTGAGGCTGTCGCCCTGGCAGCAGGCGCCCTTGCCGGCGCCGGCGTTTTGCGCTTCTGGTGGGTGCTCGGCACCGTCGCCGGTGGCGCAGTCCTCGGCGATCTCAGAGGCTACGTGCTCGGGCGCTGGAAAGGATCGCCGAGGTGTTGATGCGGCCTGCGATCGACTTGAACAATCCCATCCGCTGCGCATGGGCATCGCGGCTCTCGGCATCGTGGGTTAGATCACCGGTGAACAGCACGAAGTCCGGGCGCTGGGCACTCTTGTTGATTAATTCCACCGCACTTTCGAACGCCTTGGTGCCAAGCGGATCGGGCGGCCCCTGAAAGCCGACGTGCGGACGGCTGAACTGGGCAAAGGTGAAGCTCGCGGGTGCCTCGCCGTTCACTCGTTTCAGGAAATCGGTGAAAGGACCGGCGCCGACTCGATGAGCCAAAAGCAGAGCAACTCATAGACCACCCTAGACCACCCCGATTCCGAGCGACATAGCTGCTATTCTCAAGAAGATCGGCGGTCCATTTGATGTGTCATTTGTTTGTCCATCAGCGGCCAACTTTGTAAGTGGGACCTTGCGGACAGACGCATAGTTGTTGTTCTCAGCCCTGCGAATCGTACACTTCGCTCGAAGGCCTCCGCTTGGAATCGGACTGCATTCAAAGGCCATACCGTAACGCGTGCCAAAATATTCCATTCATCAGCTATTGTTCTCGCGACGGAATAAGAAATCGTGGTTTCGCGGTCTAAGCTGTGGTGGTGTAGAACGTCGGCGGATAGAATCAGCGGAATGTTAGGCGCGGATAAATTCTCACGTTTCGAGCAGGCGATTTTGCCTCATCTCGATGCCGCCTATAACCTCGTGCGTTGGCTTATTCCGTAATGAAGACGACGCAGCGAATGCGACACAGGACGCTTGCCTGCGCGCGCTTGGTTTCATCGGCGGCTTTCGCTGGTGGCGACGGCGGTTGCGCGAAATCGTCGTGGCGAGTAGCAGGTGTTGCGCCCGTGCAGCTTGAACGTCGTGTAGCAGCGGCTGTGCGCGATGCTCGCGGTGTGTAGCAGCGGCTGTGCGCGATGCTCGCGGTGCTGAACACAGGCGCGGTTTTGCGCTTGGTTGGGCGGGACGGCCCGCTGCGGTTTTACTGGCCGCTATTATAGTTAGATGAGTTCTGCCGCTCGGGGCGACGATAAGCGAGCTAACTCCCAGAGAAGTCATTGACGACCACCTGCGTTCGCTGACACAGAATCATCTGACCGACGTGCTCTCATCGAACCAGCATACGGTCAAGCCCTTGAAGCAACCGAAAAGTGCGAGCCGCAGACTATGATCGAGGTCACAGGACAGGAACGGCAAGATTGCACCGTCGGGCATAGACCTACGGTGGAGCGGTAATGTAACACCCGCGCTTGATTACTCTGCGCAGTTTACGACGCCTAAAGTTCTCGCAACACTATTGCGGGTAACTTGGATATTTCTGCCGCTTATTTAGGACGTAAAAGATGTTGCGACGTTTTAAGCTCCGTGCTACCTACTGACGCCGAAGCTAGACATCATGATATCGATGCAGGCGCAGGAGAGCATATGGGCGTTAGATGCTTGATGACCGACTCTGAGGATTTTGCTCTCAGATCCTTATGGCTTCAAGCAGCCAGTAAGTTGATGACGTGTTCGAGGGAGCGGTCGGCTTTACGATAGGCAGCTTCGATTTTGGACATTGGCGCGGCGGTTTGAGTGGGGCGCTGGTGGAAGAGGCTGTTGGCGAGAGGACCGCAGACACGTTGATGGAAGAGCACAAAGAGCAAGGCCGCGCGGGTTCCCTTATCGGTGAGACGATAGGCATAGCGCCGGCCATCACGTTCGAGCAGTCCGTGACCTTTCATCTTGCGCAGGTCATAGCGCAGTTGAGTGAGGGTGTAACTTTCGGGGGTGAGGCCGAAGCTGGAAAGAATCGCCTGATGGAGGTCGATGGTACGCCAGCCCAAGACACTGGTGCCGGCGTGTAGTAGCACCTCCATCAGGCGGAGCATGCGGGTGTCGTGGAGTTTGATGCCGGGGATTTTGCCGCCGCCACGCGGGATGGGCAGGGCGAGACGTTGGAACAAGGGGAAATCAACATGTACGTCAAGCGCCTGGGCCTCAAATTGTGCAAAGCGGTCGGTGACGGCGCCGAGGATACGACGCACCTTATCGAGATTGTCGAGACCTTTATTGAGGCCGAAATCCTTGAGATTGTTGCTGAGTGCCTCCAGCCGCAGAAAGGTGGAGAACTTCTCGTACATCCGTATCACCGCGTTCTTGGCGTAGGCGCGTAGCACATGATGCCCGTGTTCGGTGCGCTCCAACACGCTGCTCAGTTTGCCGGGTAGCCGCTTGTGCAGCCGCCAGCCAAAGACCTGCGAGATGCGGTCGGCGCTTAACCGTAGCAGTCCCAGATCACAGGAGCGCTCGAACAGCCGGTGGATGGGAAAGTTGCGCCGGAAGATCAGGTTACGGCAATACTCGACTTGTTGCAGTGAGTAGTAGCTGCCGAGATTGATAGCCTGGCGGTCTTTTTTGGAGAACTTGGGGCCGACTATCAGAGTCCAGTAATCCAACCGGGTGCGAATCAGCTTGGCACTAAGTGCATCGGCGGCGGCCTGGAGGGCTTGAGCATCCGCCACCCACAGGAAAGCATTGTCATTTTTGCGAAACTGCACGCCTGCGCTGCGCAGTTGCTGTTCGATGAAGTGATGACCATTGAGGTAGTAAGTGATCGCGAACGGCAAGAACGAGGCGGCGCACAGCGCGATCGGTCCCAGCACCGGGTCACGGATGTAGAAGTAGTAATGGGTGTAACGTGAGCGCTGGCGGCTGAGGATGCGGTAGTTTGGATCGGCGGTCGGATACTTCGGTAGCGCCACGCGGAAGTTGGTGCCAATCTCCATGCTCTTTATGATGAAATAGACCCCGAAGCGGCCCTGGCGCTCCATCTGCCGCAAACGGGGCCGCACGTAATCTTCCTTGCGTACGCCTTTCTCGGCCCACTCGAGGGGAATGTGCTGATTCCTGGCGAAGGCTTCCACCCACTGGTTGTACTCGGTGGTGCGCTGGCGCAGGACCTCCTTGGTGATGGTGCCGATGCCATGCACGTCGCGGAAGAAGTGCACGATGTTCTCCGGGCGTGTGAGCAGCGGCAAATGGCCGAGGATGACGATGCGGTCGAAACAGTGGTATACCAGCGCCAGCAGGATGCCAAAGAACTTGGTGAACTGTTCCATGGGAACCGCACTGTAGCTGAGGTGGGAGAAAAACGGTGAGGCGCAAAACCATCAAGCGCGCGGTGGGGAGCGCTTGGGTTGAGGGCAGGAATTGGCGTCTGGCCGATGAGGTCGGTTACCTCCAGCGCCGCGCCGCCCTATACGATGGACGTTTTGTCAGTGTCGGTCCGTTGGCATTGTTTTCCACCGACACCGGCGATGCCTGGCTGCTGGACCCCTCCGAGCGGCTGGCCACTCGCTTGGCTCGCGATGGCGAGCCCGAGCTTGTCCATATCGAGGAGACCGAGGCCAACTTCGCCGTCGCCTGGACCGGGCATTACCGCATCGACGGCGCAGCCTTCATCTATAGCGACCGAATCTCGGGCCGGGTTTTCACCATCCTCGGCTACCCTATCGACCGCATCGCCCAACTCCGTTGATTTTCGAAATTTCAAATATTTTTGGTTAGTATTAGTACGCACCGACAGGCGATCGAGGACGGCTTGGGGCGGCTACAGTGGCACCTGTTGCGGACCAAGGCCGGGGAAGAGCGCCGCGCACGAGACCAGGTAAGCCGCTTCATCCCGGAAGTCCTGCTGCCCCTGATTCCGGTTCGGGTGCGCCGAGGGGGGCGGATGATAGAATCGGTCGCTGCGCTATTCCCAGGCTACATGTTCGCGTTATTTGACGTGGAGCGTGAGTACAGCCGGCTGCGTTACACGCGCGGTGTGCAGCAGATAGTGTGCTTCGGAGAAGAAGCAGCGGTAGTTCCACAATGGATCATTGACGAACTTAGAGTTCGCTGCGCCAACGGCCTGGTAGAATTGCCGCCGTGCCGGCTGGTGGCGGGTGAGCGCGTGATCGTGATCGACGGACCATTTCGCGAGTTCGAAGGCATCTTTGAGCGCCATCTCTCGGGTCCCGAGAGAGTTGCCATTTTATTGTATGTGATCGGTGCTGGCGTGCGCGCCGTGCTACCCGCGAGCATGGTGGCACCGCTTGCTGGATAAGGTCAATTCGCTAAAAAAATCCCTCACCTCGTACGTGTGAGAGGCAGTGAAGCCAGTTGCGATAGCCCAGGTGCAGCTTGACGAGCAGGAGATCGCTGCAGCAGTGGCGGTATTGCGCTCGGGCCATCTGGCGGCGGGTGGCGCGGTGGAGGAGTTCGAAGCGCAGTTTGCCAAACTGATCGGCGCCGATCACGCAGTCGCGGTCAGTTCAGGGACTGCAGCCTTGCATATCGCATACCTGGCAGTTCTCAAGCCTGGCGATGAAGTCCTCGTTCCGGGTTTTACCCATATATCAACTGCCAGCATGGTGCATTTCGCTGATGCCCGCCCAGTGCTATGCGACGTTGATCGCAGGAGCTTCACCCTTAGCCCGGAAGATGCGGCCCGCAAAGTCACCGCACGCACCGCTGCAATCGCGCCCGTGCATCTGTTCGGGAACGCCTGCGACATCGTGAGCGTCAACCAGCTTGCCGACCATCATAGCCTGAAGGTTATCTGGGACGCTGCTCAGGCCCACAGTACCAGTTATCGCGGTAAAGATATCGGCGGCTTTGCTGACCTGGTGACTTATTCCTTCTATCCGACCAAAAATATGACTACCGGGGAAGGAGGAGTGATCGTCACCAGCGATCAGGGATTGTATGAGCGCTGCAAGCTGCTGCGCAGCCATGGCGAGCGCCGCAAATACTATCATGAGAGCTTCGGACTGAATTACCGGATGATGGAGATCAGCGGAGCGCTCGGTCTCGAACAGCTCAAGAAGCTTCCGGTACTCACGGCGAAACGGCGGCAGCATGCAAGATATCTGACTGAACGCTTGGAGGGCCTTGATAGCATTACGTTGCCCTACGTAGCAGATGGGGTCGAGCATTCATTTCACCAATACTCAATCCTGCTCGCGCTCGAGCGTTTCAGATGTTCGCGCGACGAGTTCGTCGAGGCGCTCAAAGTGGAAGGGGTCGAAGCTGCCGTGCATTATCCCCGTGCACTCAATCAGCAGCCGGTGTTTGCTGCAGATAACGTGCGGCTGCCGAACTGCGAATGGCTGGCGCGGCGAATCATCTCGTTGCCAGTGCATCCGTCGTTGTCACAAGCTGAACTGGATCGGGTAGTTAGTGCCGTGACCAAGGTTGCCGCTCGAATGCGGCTGCGTGCGCTTTAACCCGCTTCAGCCGATGGACCGAGACCAATCCGGCAGCTTTTTCACCGTTGATGCGTTTTCGGTTAATATTCTCGTAATAATTTAGCCCTATGAGTCTGCCAAGCGCCCTGTGCGGGGTGGTGGCGGACAATCTTGCTCAATCGAGGCGACACCCTCAAACAACAATTCCGGTTGGTGAAAGCGGGGGCTGGCCGCCGCACGTTTCGCTTCTATTCGCTGGGGGATCCGCTCTTCTCTGCCATAATTGCCACCCTGGCACTGGTGATAATTGCGCTGCTGGCGGCGATCACGGCCGAGTTGATTGTCACAGCGATACCGTCCATCCGGCATTTTGGCTTCAGCTTCCTTTCGAGTACCGAATGGGATCCGACTGCCGACCAGTACGGCGCGCTGCCTTTTATCTACGGCACCGCCGTGTCGTCAGCGCTTGCGCTGATCATTGCCGTACCACTGAGTCTGGGTGTCGCACTATGCCTGAGTGAGATGGCACCGGAATGGTTGGGCCGCAAGCTCGGCTTCCTGGTTGAACTGCTCGCGGCGATTCCAAGCGTGGTTTATGGCTTGTGGGCGATTTTCGTGCTGGGTCCATGGCTGCGCGATTGGGTAGAGCCGGTCCTGTCGGATTACCTGGGCTTTATCCCTTTGTTTACGGGGCCGCGCGTTTCGGTTGGGATGCTGATGGCTGGGGTAGTCCTCGCTATCATGGTGTTGCCCTATATCGCCGCCGTGTGCACCGACGTTTTCCGGGTCGTTCCACAAAGCCAACGCGAAGCAGCGCTCGCGCTCGGCGCCACCAAGTGGGAAATGGTCCGGATGGCCGTGCTGCCTTACGGCGCATCGGGAATTATCGGCGCGATTATGCTCGGGTTGGGGCGTGCTCTCGGAGAAACTATCGCGGTTGCGATGGTCATCGGTAACCGGCCGGTAATTTCCGCTTCGCTCTTTGCGCCTTCCTCGACGCTGGCTAGTGTGATCGCGAATGAATTTGTGGAGGCAATGACCGAACTCAACGTGGCGGCACTTATCGAATTGGGTTTGGTGCTGTTGGCACTCGGCCTGATCCTCAATATGGTTGCGCGGGCGTTGGTGCTGGGCGCCACTCAACGCCGGTTCCACGGAGCCCGATGAGCCTAAGCGTAGCGACTGAAGCCGATGAACCGAGGCCCTGAGGGCCGAAGGGCGAGAGTTGCGACGTGCACAGAGCGGAGTGTGAGCGCAGCCATTAAAACGGGACTCTCTGCAAGTTACGCCCGCCGACGCTTGCTGCGGAAATTGAAGAGCAATTTCATGGTTGGGCTGACAGTGCTGGCGACGGCGCTCGCCTTGGTGCCGTTGTTCCTGGTGTTGGGCTACCTGCTCAGCAAAGGCGCATCGAGTGTTAACTGGAACTTTTTCACTAAAATGCCTGCGCCGGTGGGGCAATCCGGTGGCGGGATGGCGAATGCTATCGTCGGTACCTTCGAATTGGTCGCCGTCGCCATCGTGATGGGTGTGCCGGTGGGGATCGGCGCCGGTATCTATATCGCCGAAAACCCTGCCCGATGGCTCGCCCGGGCGGTACGGTTTGCCGCCGACATCATGATGGGCATCCCGTCGATTGTGATTGGCATTTTCGTTTATGCGGTGGTGGTGCAGCCGGCCGGCGGCTTCTCGACGTTCGCCGGCGCAGCCGCTCTCGCCATCATCATGGTACCGTTGGTAACGCGGACGACCGAAGAAATGATCCTCTTGGTGCCGGCGGAACTGCGGGAGGCAGCACTGGCTTTAGGCGTGCCCCGCTGGCGGACTACTTTATCAGTGGTGGTTCGGGCGGCGGGCAGCGGAATCGCCACCGGGATCATCCTGGCCATCGCGCGTGTGGCGGGCGAAACCGCACCCTTGTTGTTCACTGCCTTCGGCAACCGATTCTGGTCGACTGCCCTCACCCAGCCAATCGCTTCTTTGACCGTGCAAGTCTACACTTATGCCATATCGCCATTCGCCGACTGGCAAAGACAGGCTTGGGCTGGAGCATTGGTATTGACGGCAATCGTGCTCGCACTTGAAGTGGGCGTACGGTGGATTACGCGTGGTTCAGTCCGAGTCGCCAGATAAAATGAGCGGCTGCCGCAATGGTACGGCGAGTTTAAAGAAATTTCATGCCGGACAAATTGGTAGCGCGCCGCCTCAATGCGTACTTTGGCTCAAATCATGCCCTATGCGACATTGACGTGACGATTAGCGCCAACCAGGTAACCGCTGTAATCGGACCGTCGGGCTGCGGTAAATCGACCCTGGTGCGCTGCTTCAACCGCATGCACGAAGTGGTGCCAGGGGCGAGGATCGCGGGTGAGGTGCTGCTCGATGGCGATGATATCTACGCTCCCGGAGTTGATCCGGTCGACGTTCGGCGCCGGATCGGGATGGTGTTCCAACGCCCAACTCCTTTTCCGACGATGTCGGTGGCCGATAACGTTGCCGCCGGACTGAGGCTCAATGGCGTCGCCCTCACCCGCGCGGAGCGTAATCGTATCGTTGAGCAGAGTCTGCGACAGGCAGCGCTATGGGACGAGGTCAAGGATCGCTTGAATCGGCCCGGTACCAGCCTATCCGGGGGGCAACAACAACGGTTATGCGTGGCGCGCGCACTGGCGGTCAAGCCCGAAGTGTTGCTAATGGACGAGCCCTGCTCAGCACTTGACCCGATTTCGACCGCGCGGATTGAAGAACTACTGCTCGAGCTCAAAGAGAACTACACTATTGTCATCGTGACTCACAATATGCAGCAGGCTGCCCGCTGTTCGGACTTCACTGCTTTTATGTATACCGGCAACCTGATTGAGTTTGGCGAAACCAAGCAGATTTTTACGAATCCCGCCCGCCGAGAAACCGAGGATTACATCACCGGCCGCTTTGGCTAGTTCAAGGCGTTGGACTTGATTTGAAGGTGATTAATGCCGTGGAGTCAAAAAATGGACAACTCCCAGCCGCAACATACCAATCGCCAGTATGAAGAGGAGTTGCGCGGCTTACGCGCCGGGCTGCTCAAGATGGGTGGCTTGGTCGAGCGTCAGATTGCCGACGCGGTCGAGTCCCTGGTCGAGCGCGATAGCGAAAAAGCCCGTCAGACAATCGCGCGTGACGCTGAGGTCAACCGGATGGACATCGAGAGCGATGAACGCTGTATACGCTTGCTCGCACTGCATCAGCCAGCCGCGCGCGATCTGCGCTTCATCACTACCGGGCTCAAAATCACTACCGACCTCGAACGCATCGGCGACAACGCCGTTAACATCTGCGAGCGGGCGCTTGAGTTGAGCGAACAGCCGCAACTTAAGCCGTATATTGACATCCCCCGGATGGCGGCAATCGCGCAATCGATGGTCAATGACAGCCTTGATGCCTTCGTGCGTGACGAGACTGCACTCGCTGAGGAAGTTATTGGGCGTGACGACCAGGTCGACGCGCTCAACTATCAGATCTATCGCGAGCTATTGAGCTATATGGCCGAGGATCCAAGCACTATTTCGCGCGCTACCCAGATTCTGTTCGTGTCGAAATATTTGGAACGTATTGCCGACCATGCAACCAATATTGCGGAGATGGTGGTCTATATGGTCAAGGGCAGGACGATTCGCCACATGGATAAGAAGACGGTACGGCCATGAGCAACCCGGCGGAACAAGCGCGCGAGCGCGTTCGGTACAAAATCCTGGTGGTCGAAGACGAGAGCGATATCCGCGAACTCATCCGCTATAACCTCTCCCAGGAGGGTTTCGCCGTGGAAGAGGCGGCGGACGGCGCTGAGGCCTTCGACCGTATTGCCCGGCGTGCACCCGATCTGGTGCTGCTCGACTTGATGCTGCCGCGGATGCCGGGCCTGGAATTGTGCCGGCGCCTGCGGGCCCGGCCCGAGACCGCGCAATTGCCGATTATCGTGCTGACCGCGAAAGGCTCCGAGGTCGATCGGGTGCTCGGCCTCGAAATGGGCGCCGATGACTACATCGTCAAGCCGTTCAGTCCCCGTGAAGTGGTCGCCCGGGTCAAGGCCCTGTTGCGACGGGCTAATGCTGCCTCGGAGCAACTGGTGCCGGCGCTTTTCGAGCGCGGACGGCTGAAAATGGACTTCGGCACCTACGAAGTTTTCGTTGACGGCGAGAAAAAAGAGCTTGCGCTGCGCGAATTCGAGTTGCTGAGGTTTTTTGTCCAGCACCCGCTGCGGGTCTATAGCCGCGAGCAATTGCTCGACCTGGTGTGGGGCCGCGATACCTTCGTCGAACCGCGGACAATCGACGTTCACGTCCGGCGGCTGCGCCAGCAGATTGAACGCGACGATTCCAACCCGGAGCTTATTCTGACCGTGCGCAGCGTCGGTTATCGCTTTAATCCGGACGCACTTGGATAGGCTGCTCAGCTTCTGGCTGATACTAGCCATACTACTGAGCGGACTGCCGGCCGCGGTGGCGCTCATTGTCCTGGCCGCCAGCGGTTCGATATGGGTGGGCTGGGTTGCACTGGCCATCTTTATTGGCGCCGGCAGCGGTTTGATCGCCAGCCTCTCGATCTTCCGATCATGGCGAGCACATGGCGAACGCCTTGGAGCATTAGTCGACGCGCTTGAACGGCGCGAACCGCCCACCCACGTCGGCACCAGCGAGCACGATTTCATGAGCAGTGCCGAGCGGCGTCTGCTCGAGGCTGCCGATCGGATCGCCAGTGAGCTCGGCACGCTCGAGGAGCAGCGCGGCGAATTCGATGCGATCCTGCGCAACATGAATGAGGCGGTGGTAGTGACCGGGACGCACGGTGAAATCGTGCTCTTAAACGGCGCTGCGCGCAGGCTATTCGCATTGCAGCCGGAAGCCGACTATGCCGGGCGTCATTTTATCGAAGTTTGCCGCGATCCGCGCTTGCAGGAGTTCATCGCGCGGGCCACCTCGCCCGACCCCACCGAAGTCATCACTGCGGAAGTGCCAATTCAGAATCCCGCCCAGCGCTATCTGGAGGTAAGCGCTGCGCCCGTACGGCTGGCTGGCGGCGGTGCGGGACGGGTCTTCGTCTTTCATGAGATTACGCGGCTGCGGGCTTACGAGACGTTGCGCGCCGACTTTATTGCCAATCTCACTCACGAACTACGCACACCGCTCACCGCGCTCTACGGGTATGCCGAAACTCTGCAGAAGGGAGTGGACGATCCTGATACCCAGCTACGGTTTCTTGGCATTATCGAGCGACAATCGCGGCGGCTGGCGCGTTTAATTGACGACCTGGTCTCGCTGTCCGACCTGGAGCGCGGGCTGACTCCGCTCAACTTCGAGCCGCTCACGCCATCTCGAATCCTTGAGGAAGCGGCGGAGCTGATGCGTGAGCAGGCGACTCGCGCCGGCATCGAGCTGGTCGTTAAATGCTCGCCCGATTTGCCTGACATCGCGATTGACCGCGACCGAATTCACCAGGTGATGGTCAACTTGCTGGACAATTCCCTTAAGTACACGCCGCGCGGCGGATTGGTGACGCTCGAAGCGCACACGCGCCTCGATGGCGTTAACAGCGCGGGTCCGCCAGCTAATCTTCCCGGAATTGAGTTCGCAGTGGCAGATACAGGCGAGGGCATTCCAGCCGCCGCAATTCCCCGGCTGACGGAACGGTTTTACCGGGTCGATCGCGCCCGTTCTCGTGAACTTGGCGGTACTGGACTGGGGCTTGCCATCGTCAAGCATATCGTGCAGCTTCATCACGGAACGCTCCGTATCGAGAGCCGCCTGCGGGAAGGCACTACGGTAACAGTCTGGCTGCCGGTGAGGCAGTCCACCGCCGGTTGAGTGTGTCCGGGACGCGACGCCGTGAGAATTTTTTGCGCGGCTTGTCATTCGCGCGTCAACTTGGCGGAGTGCCAACGGTGCTGCTGAGCCGAAGCCCCGAGCGCAGCCGAGGGGAAACGAGCCTGCGAGGTGCGCACGCAACAAGCTGGCGCGCGAAGAACCCGGTTCTTATGAGACTGATTTGCTTCGGGTGAGATATCTTGCGGATGGGCAGCGGGACGTGAAAAATGAATTACTCGCGACTCAGATCATTACGCTGCCAGTCGCCGCAACGCGCGCCCTTAGCTCAGTGGATCAGAGCATCTGACTACGGATCAGAGGGTCGGGGGTTCAAATCCCTCAGGGCGCGCCAAGATTTCTCAATCAATTAAAGGCTTTTTCGAGAATCGTGAAAGGTTCACAGTCTGTGCTGTTCATGGACTGTGGGGGATTTTGTGGGGACCCGGCCTCAAAATCGGCTGGTTTGGCGTCCAGCCTACCAGCTTCGAGCGCATCGATCGCGGCCTGCTTGGCCGCAACCCGGATATGGCTGTAGCGGGTGAGCACAGATCTCGAGACCTGGCCGGCAAGCGCCATGATGGTTTGCTCCGATTCGGATAGTACGCAGCGCGATCTGGAAGTCCTTGAGCATCAATGCGAGCCGGTTCTGTGTAATTGGCTTCGGCTCCCTGCCTTTGCCCGACGGCAACGCCTGCCACGGCCGTTTCGGGATTCGAGTGCAAAGATTTCGAGGATGCGTGGCTACGCTATCCGGCATGTGAAAAAAAGCACGATCTGGGCACGAATGACGATCCAGAGCGCAACACCGCCACAACCCAACGCGGACAATGGGAAAGTCCCGATTTTGAAGGCGCCACAGCCGATCCTTGTGGCGGCCTGAAGAATGGCTCGAAACCCTTGGCGGACAATGATTGTGGCGGTGTGGCGGATCGAAACGGCGAAGATGCGCACGCAACACTTTCATTCGACGCCGGAAGGGATGCTGAGAGGTTCGATCTCGATGATCAGGATGAGGATGAAGAAAGGTTCCAGTGATGAACGTTGAATCGCTGATAGTCAGTTTTACCGCACGCGGCATCCGCCTCATCCCGGATGGCCATCGCCTAATCGCCAAGCCCGCCTCGAAACTAACCGACGCTGATCGCGAGGCGATCCGGACGCACAAAGCCCTGTTGGCCGCGCCAGAGCGGAGGTTGCGCCCGACTCCCGCCATCCGCTCATCGGCGATCTCGTTCGCGCGAAAATCGAAGCCATTGAGGCCGAAGCCCGCGCCGCCGGTTGGCCCGCCGAGTTATTGTGGAATGGTGGCTTTTGGGATCGCCCGCGCGGCCTGGCCGCCGTTCTCGATAATACGGACGAAATAGGCGAGGTTACACCCGATTACATCGAGGTTTGGAAGCTTCGCCGCGACCGTCAGCGCTTCATGCGCCGCATATCTTAGAGCGGGGGCACAAGCCATGAGCGCGGCCAGCGATAACGAGCTTCGTGCCCGCGGAGTTCGTGTTGAGCCAAGGCCGCATGGTGGGGTTCGGCTTGAGCCCGCCCACTTGATTGATGCCGAACTATTGAGCCGCATTCTCACCCATAAGGCGGAAGTTCTCGCCCAACTTCGCGCCGAACAGGAAGAGCGGAGAATGGATCGCCTAGCCACGATGGACGGTTGGAAGCCTCTACCGTTGGCCGGCGCCCCCGCTTATTCGATTCTCGAAACTTTCCGACGTCATGGCATCGCGCTCAGCCTCGCCCCAGACGGCTGTCTCAGAATTGGCAGGGCCGACGGCTCCGGCCAGGAGCCCGCCCTGTGGCCGAGCCTCATCGGTGCCATTGAGGCTCATCTCCACGCGGTCACTGCATTGGTCGCCACCGGCTGGCACCTGCGGGCCGATTTCCCGAAGGCAATTACCGCATGAAGGCGCGGTTAGAACGCCTTAGCGATTCCGGCCTGCTTCAGGACGGCGTTGGCCGTATGGCGTGAGAGAATTTTTGAATCGACCGGAAAGTAGCGGCGCGTAATCGGGCTGTACCAGATTTCGTGATCACCTTTCCCTTGACGGTCAAAGCGACAGCCGTGCTCCTCCAGAATCTGCTTGACGCGCGGCGTATAACTCGCCATCAGGCGGCGGCAAGACCGATCCTCGCTTCATGTTCGAACCGGACCACAATTTCTGCGTTCCCCTTCGACGCAGCGGGCACGTTCAGTTCGAGCAATTCGGGAACGAGCACTCGTAGCTTGGCCTCAAGCTCGCCCGGCGTCGGCGCTTCTGCCACCAACCCCGGTACGTTGTCGCTCTCCGCAACCCATACCCCAGCTTCGGCGTCCCAGAAGGCGCGAACAACGTAGGTATTCATGGGCATCGCTCCATCGCGTTCGCTAGCATATCGTAACCGCCCGCATCAGACCATCCACGCATCGGCACCTGCTCCGCGAGGGTGATACCCCTTCGAGCCGCATCTTCAACATGCGGCTCCTGATGGCGCTGGGGCTCGCCGTCGCCATCAATCCTCCTGAAGGCGTCTGGCGTTTACTTTTGGAGTGGAAATGAACAAAGAATGGCCGACTCTGGCGCGTGCGCTCGCCTACCTTGCGCTAGTCATTTACATGCTCGCGCTATGGGTTTGAGCGGCAAGGAAAGCTGTTACACTGACCGTTATGACCTGCTCACGATGCGGAAGTCAGAGCGTATCCTCGGCCAGCGCTGGTGCCGGCAATGCCTAACCCGTTATGCGCGCGAGCGACGTCGACGGAAACAGCCAGAGCCGCAACCAGCCCGCTCCGTGGATAACCGCTCGATCGAGGCTCCCGCCATCACCCGCAGTGACGGCCCGAGCCTCGAATATCTCGCCAGCATAATCAACGGCGTATAACGCCCATGCCACCAAGGTGTAAGAGCTGTTCGCATCCGCAACGTGCCGAGATTGACGCAGCCATCATCGACGGCGTATCTCTCCGCAACATCGCGCGACGATTCGACGGACCCTCGCCGTGGAGCATCCACCGGCACACGAAGCACGCTCAATCCACGCTCCTGGCCGGTATAACAGCCCAAGACGCAGCACTTGCAGAACGGCTTCGGACTAAGCTGGAGGAAGTGCTGGAGCGCGAGCTAAACGTCTCGCAAGAGCACTTGCACACACTCGTATCGGCTGTTTACAGGAAACCGACTGCGGAAGAGTGGAAAGCAGCGGTTGATGGGCTTTGGGGCGGTTACGTGCGAGTCATTGCGTACCTGCAGCGATTACTGAGGGAAGGCAGCGGCACCCAAGGCCCGAATAGCCGGGCTGAACTTATCCAAGGCATCTCGGAGTTTACCGGTATGGCGCGGCTGCGCCGTGCAAAACCAACAATCGGGAGCGTTTTACCGTATTGAGGGTATTCCCGATCGACACTGTCACATGTCCAAATTACCCCGCTTTCGGTGTCCTGATTTCGGGCCGGTACCCATCATTTCAAAGGGGCTTCCATGGTCATCATTATTTGTGTGTTCTCTCCTCCGCCCGTTTTCCGCGTTACGGATTCGGCGTAGACATGATGGCGATGGGGACGCTATTGGCGTCCACCCAGATCACCACCACGTGATTACTGGAGCAGGCAGCGCCTGCGGTAGCTACGGCGCCAGGGGTAGGGTTTGCAACGCAGCCGTAGACGCCTTCCTGCGAAAACACGCAGCTGTAGATGGTCTTGCCATCGCCGTAGGAGTAGCAATACGTGGCGTGTACTACGGCCGCCGCTCCTGGCGATATGTTGCTCCAGCCTTGCGCCAGCGCCACACCTGATCCTAAAGCCGCGTTAAGCCCGAGTCCGATTGCCAATCGCTTCCATCGCTTCGTCATTGCTCTTTCACTCCCCTTGAAGTCCGACGACCGGTCAAGTCTATGTCGGCTAATTAGCGCAAATCTGGCAAATATAGAAGCGCTCCGAATGCCTCAGCACCCGGCAGGTTATCTCCCTCGGAAGCAGATTGACGGCAAGGGCACCGCCTGGACCGATTGATTGCCCGCCAGCCGGCCCAATAGACAATCCCCCCGCCCGGCCCAATGGATCCACCGCCTCCCGGGCCCATGGAGAGGCCACCCCGGACCGATCCGATTCACAGCCCCCGGGTCCGATTGAACCTTAAATACAATTGCGCCAGCTTTGGGCGTTAGCTTCCAAAGAAAACAAGGCTGCCAAGCCGATACAAAGCAAAGAGAGTGACAGCAACCCGCCTACAACTTTGCTCATTGTCTCCCCTCCAGCGCCAAAGATGGCAGTCAGCCGATAATTGCACCACCGTGGCCAGGCTGTCCAAAAAGGTAGCGCGGCCCGCCGAAAATCGCTCCCCTGCCCCGTTTCCGTGCCGCGGCGACGCCTTCCTGGCGGATTGACCCGAAGTAGCCTCGGCCTGTCGGGCGATGCCGTGCGTGAACCCCCCAAGGGGGTCGTTGGTGAGGCAGGAATGCCCGACGGGCAGCCGCAACGGCGCCAGGCATTCGTGAGCCGTCGGACCGGACCCAGTCAGCCTCGTGCTGATGCCCTGCCAATTGCGGATCGTACCCGTGGATGGCTGTGGGGACTTTTGTGGGGACCCTCAATCAATTTCGGTATCACTTAGTAGCGGATGCTGGATAGCCCCACAGTTCGAAAATGTAGTATTCTCCGCTACCAAGTGATATGTGCAGTTACGAGTAGAATCGACTAGCCACAACTACGGATCGGAGGGTCGGGGGTTCAAATCCCTCAGGGCGCGCCAAGGAAATACCAACAGATTCAAGGTTTCGGATGGCCTCAAACAGACGCCCCTTCTACTTGTTCAAAGTCATTCGCGACGCAGTAGCCTTCGGGCATACGGACCGCCAAGCGCGATAACGACGTAAGGAACCGCCATTGCCGAAAAGCCGTCTTGCGGGGCTACTCGGGTCACGATTAGATAAGCTCCCGGGTACAGCAGCCGTGCAGCGGCATGCGGCGCCGCAGCGCTTCGCGGGAGAATCGCTGCTCGGCGGGATGCCACTCTAACGGCGCGCCGGTTTCGGGATTGACCAGAACGTCCTTGACCAGAACTTCGCGGACAAACGCGCAAAGGCCTTCCCGCCAACATTTCACCTCAGCGGCTTTTGCCTCACTTGCCGTTGCCGCTATACCGCATGGCGCCGATTCGCGGGCCAGCTTAGCCAAGGGACTTACGTAAGGGCTAGAATTTCTCTTTGAACGGCCGCACCTCCAGTTCCATCGTCCAGGCGCTGCGATCCTGGTCTGCCACATGCCAATAGGTCTCGGCAACGGCGTCGGGGTCGAGCATGTCTTCCTTGGCGAGATGAGGCCGTTGCCGGTGGGGCAGATCAATCGCGCCGTCGATGTTGATCCACGCCACGTGTATGCCCTTCGGCCCCAGATCGCGCGCAAGTGATTGCGCCAGTCCGCGTTTGGCGAAATTGCCCGGCCCGAATGCGATCGAGCGGGGACCCGCTTTTACTCCCGCAGTGGCGCCAGTGAACAGGATGACGCCGCGGCCGCGCTTCACCATCGCCGGTACACATTCTTTGGCGCAGAGAAACGCGCCAAGGGCATTGACTCGCATGCAGTTTTCGAATTGCTCAGCCGTGACTTCGCTGATGCTGCCAAATGGACCCGCAGCCGCATTAAACAGCAGCACATTCGGGTCGCCCAGTTGCGCGCGAATCAGCTTGAACACGTCCGCGACCTGCTCCCGGCTAGCGGCGTCTCCCGGCACTTCCAACGCTACGCCGCCACGGCCACGAATCTCAGCCGCTAGCGTCCGCAAATAATCAGGCCTGCGGGCATTGATGGCGACTGCGTATTTCTCTGCAAATCGACGTGCTAGCGACGCGCCGAGCCCCGGCCCCACTCCCATCACCACAGCCACAGGTTTCGCTTCCGAGTCCGCCATTCTCGTTCCTCCTGGAATTCAGTACGAGCCGACAGCGACGACCCCTGGTACAGTGCCCGCCCGTGCAGCACGAAGGGTTCTTACGCCTCCTTGAGGCCGGCGTTGGGAGAAGTCATAAAGGCTATCGCGAAAGCCTTGATTCGACGAAGTCGATCACCTTGGCCTCCAGGTTGACCCCGTCCAGGCGGTCAATCTCCTGGATGCCGGTCGGACTGGTGACGTTCACTTCGGTCAGATATCTACCGATAATGTCCAGCCCGACAAAGTAAAGACCGTCACGCTCAAGGCGTGGCCGCAACATCCGGCAGATCTCGCGGTCGCGCTCTGTCACTTCAGCTTTGACGCAATTGCCGCCGACATGAATATTGCCGCGATGCTCGTCGTGGCGCGGCACACGCAAGGTGCATCCCAGCGGCTCGCCATTGAGCACGATCAGCCGCTTATCGCCATCGCGAATTTCGGGGATATAGCGCTGGCCCATGATCGGACGGGTCTCGAAACGCGTGACCGTTTCGAGGATCGCGTTCAAATTGCGATCGCCACTATGCGCATAAAAAACGCCTTCCCCGCCGTGACCGTCGAGCGGCTTGACGATCATCTCGCCGCCCTGCTCGCCCATGAATTGTTTAAGACGGGCGATCTCATAGGTGACGATGGTAGGCGGAATCGCGTCCGGAAAGTTGAGCGAATAGAGCTTTTCATTCGCCTCGCGCAGCCCCGCCGGTTCGTTGAGAATGAAAGTGTGGCTGCGGCCGGTAAGACTGAGCAGCATGGTGGCGTACAAGTAGGCGGCGTCCGCGGGAGGATCTTTGCGCATGAAGATCGCGTCAAAATGTTCGAGCGGATACTGAGTCGTGTTGTCAAGGAAGCGGAAATGCGGTGTTTCTCGCGTGACGGCACATCGGCGCGCCTGCCCAAACACCCGATGGCCATGCGCAAACAGGTCCTTGAGCCCAAGATGAAAAAGCTCGTACCCGCGCGCCAGCGCCTCGAGCATGAAAGCGAACGTGGTGTCCTTATCGGGCAGCACGCTCTCCAGCGGATCCATCACAAACGCAAATTTTTTTTCCACCGACCTAGCATGCGCCGCAGCTCCGTTGGCGCTGCTCGCCCTTACCCTCGCGAACCAACTGCTTGGCACCAGCAGCTTACGCTCTCGCTGTTTTTTTCAGCGATCCAACCTGCGCCGCTCCCTCCGGCTCCGCTCAGAACTTCGCCTGCTACGCAGGGCATCCGCTCATCCGTTGTGCTGCTTTCCTTCGCCGTTTTGAATCTATTGTGTGCGATGCTGCGCGCTTCTCCTGGGCGCGTCCTTCGTCGGCCTTCGCCCTCCCTATGCTGTGTGTTTCGCATCCTCAAGCTCAGCGAAAATACCAGTTGCAATACTTAAGGCGGCCATGGCCGCCGTCTCGCTACGCAGGCGATTACCTCCGAGTCCAGCCGCGACGAAGCCGGCTTCGCGCATCGCGGCCACTTCCTCAGCCGTGAAATCGCCTTCGGGACCGATCGCGAGGACGACCACGGCAGGAGGAGCTTTATCAGCCGTGCGGCGAATCACCGCACCGAGCGGCTCAGCTCCGGCCACGCACGTCACGGCCAGCGCTGCTGCTGGCACACTTCGCACCATCGCATGGACATCGGCGGGATCGTGAACCTCCATTGTGCGCGAGCACAGGCTCTGTTTTGCGGCAGCGAGCGAGATTCGACGCCAGCGTTGTTGGCGTCCTGGACTCGGCTCATGAACAATCGAACGAGCGCACATTAGCGGCCAAAATTCAGAGGCATCCAACTCCGCGGCCTTCTCTATCAGCAGATCCATTCGCACAGCCTTTAACACGCCCGCGGCGAGAATAAGGCGACCTGAGGCACGCTCCTCACGATAGTACGCCCCAGCCACGGCGATAATAGCTGCGTTCGCCTCGAAGGCGGCGATGCGCCCCGCGTATTCGAGCCCGTCCGCCGCGCACAACACAACCTGCGTCCCTTGGCCGAGCCGCATCACGTCGCGCATATGATGCAGTTCGCTGCCGGTCACACGTACTGCGCCGTCGGTACCACAGTCTGCAGCATCGTCCGAAATTGCAAAGCGCGGCAGATGCTTCATCTTCGAAAAATCAGCGTTGTCCAGGCGCCGTGGTTGCGCGCACCGACATAAGTCAGCTCGGGTAGGTACGCGGCGGCTACCGATTCCGCTTCACGCTGCAAAATACCCGCGAGCACAAGATGGCCGTGACGGCGAAGCCGCTTCTTCAAATCAGGAGCCATCCGGATAAGGGTCGAACTTAGGATATTCGCCGCAATTAGCGCAAACCGTCCGCGGAGCGAAGCCAGCGGTATTGTCGAAAAGCGAATTCGCGCCATGACTTGATTAAGCCTGGCATTTCCCTTCGCGTTCGCAACCGCCGCCGTATCAGTGTCGATCGCGGTCACTTCCGCGACCCCCAGTTTAACCATCGCGATGGCCAATATGCCGGAACCCGTGCCGACGTCGAGCGCATCCGCGATATGCTGGGTCTTACATAATTCCTCGAGTGCGCTGAGCGTACCCGACGTGGACGGATGATGCCCAGTGCCGAACGCCTGCCCCGGCCGAATTACGAGCCGGATTCGATCAGGATCGCGCTCGCGCTGCCATGGGGGAAGGACCAAAAAACGCTGACCGATGCGTAGCGGCTGGAAGCGCGCTTGCCAAATCGTCGCCCAGCCTGGGTCTTCAAGCACTCGATGCTCTGGCGTCGAGCCGTTGGCAAGCATCTTGGCCGCCTGTAACCTAGCTTGCAGCCGCTTTAGCGTTGGCGGAGTTATTCGCTCGAAATAGGCCCGCAGCAGCACCGGATTGTTAGCGTTCTTCACTATATGGGCACAGCGGGTGACTTTGCTCACCTCGCATCCGAGTGCACCGTCCATAATGAGAATGCCTGCGGCGTCGTCGGCCATGGCATGCGGCACCTGAAAAGCCACCGACGCATAGCATCTGGGCCTCTTGCTTGACACCGGACAATCTTACGCGCCCAGCCGAGCTGACCGAAACTCTCGTGACAATAGTCTATATCAGTTGAGCCGATGGGACCCTCATCCGTGTTGGATGACGCCCTTATAGGATCTCGCTAAAAGTCGTGCATTCACCACCTTCGATGGCCGCTCTCGGCGCACCTATGTGGTGGCGGGTCACGCAACACTCACTTTTTGGAGGTCCGCCACGCATCCGATCGGCCAACGGCAACCCAAATTTTAGGCGCATACCGAGGCTATTCTGCTGACGGGCACCGGCCCGGCTGCCTAATCGCCAGGAACCCGCACCGGCTTGACATGCCCAGGGCCCCCTACCGCGCGACCCAACCGCCGTCGATTGTCATCGGATGACCGGTGACGAACGAAGCTGAATCGGAGAGCAGCCAGACTACGCCTTGTGCGATTTCTTCGGGTTGACCCATCCGACCAACCGGTTCGCCTGCGTTAAGCTCCTGCTCAGTGAAGCCGCCGGTATCGATGATCCGTTCGACCATCGGCGTGCGGATTACCCCTGGGCAGACGCAATTCACCCGAATATTCTTCGCCGCATATTCGAGCGCGGCAGTACGCGTTAACCCGACGACGCCATGCTTTGAGGCGTTATAAGCCGGCAGTCGTTCAAAGCCGACTAGTCCGGCAACCGATGCGGTATTGACGATTGAGCCGCCGCCCTGCTTGAGCATCTGCGGAATTTCGTACTTCATGCAGAGCCAGACACCCTTGAGATTGATTGCGATCGTGCGGTCGAAGTTGTCCTCGGTGGTTTCGACCGTAGTCGCCATACGGCCTTCGATGCCGGCATTGTTAAAGGCTCCGTCGATGCGGCCATAGGTCTCCACCGTTTTGGCCACCATCACTTCGACCTGCCGGCTGATCGAGACGTCGGCCTGGATGAAGCTGGCGGTGCCGCCGCCATCCTTGATCATTTTGACGGTGCGCTCGCCGCCTTCCTGAATATAGTCGGCAATCATCACAGTCGCGCCTTCCTGTGCGAGTTTCAGAGCCGTGGCGCGCCCGATACCCGAGCCACCGCCGGTGACCAGCACAATTTTGCCTTGAACGAGCCCTGGCATTACACGAACCTCCATGGAATTGGTGTGATATGTAGTGGCTTTATGGACAGGTACCTCGCGATTTTGCAAATGCGAAGCGAAAGCATTCGAGGTTAGAAATCAACCGGCGGACGTGCTTTGATGACATCGCGAGCCGCGCGTCGGAGGAGCATTTATGGATTTCAAGGACACCACCTACCACAAGTCGGAGCGAATCGCGACCATCACGTACAACCGTCCGGAAAAAATGAATGCCTGGACACCGCGAATGTTCGAGGAACTTCGCCAAGCCATTGAAGACGCGGAAAACGACTTCGACATCGGCGCGATCATCATAACCGGGGCTGGCAGGGCCTATTGCTCCGGTGCCGATATGGGGGGGCTGAATCGGCTCGCGCAAGGTGCTGAACAGGCCGGCGCGAGCGGACAATCGTCGTCAGAGGCTCAGGTTGACGCCGATGGCATGGGCCGCTTCGCGTTCATGCTGTCGCTGAAAAAGCCGATTATCGCGGCGATCAACGGTCCCGCGGTGGGGATGGGATTCGCCAACGCACTCTACTGCGACATTCGCATCGTGTCGGAGCGGGCGCGCATGGGTCTTATCTTCCCACGCCGTGGTCTCGCGATCGAGTTTGGTAGCTCCTGGCTCCTGCCACGAATTGTCGGCCTTGCCAACGCGGTCGACCTCGCCCTAACCGGCCGCCTAATCGATGCGCAGGAAGCTCTGCGAATGGGCTTGGTAAGCCGCGTGGTTGCTGATAGCGAACTGATGCCCGCCGCCCGAGCGCTGGCTGCTGACCTCGCGACTCAATGCTCGCCGCTGGGGATTTCCTACATCAAGCGCTTCGTTTATCAGCATCTTTACACCGACCTCGCAACGGCGCTGCGCGATGAAGCCGAAAGCGCCGGGGTGATGCTGCACTCACAGGATTTTAAAGAGGGGGTAAAGGCGTTTCTCGAAAAGCGCGCTCCAAAATTTTCCGGCAAATAGGCGCTTGGGCGCCCTGCGTGTGCTCTGAGTGGGCAAGCGTCCCACTTATCCTATCAGGCATCCCTATGCAGACTGTGATGATTAGCCGGCTGGCTTTCGAAACAATGACTGCCCAGGCCGAGCGTGAGTTTCCGTTCGAATGTTGCGGTTTCATAATTGGCGATGCTTCCGACGAGGTGCGGCCTATCCGTAACATTCAAAATGAAAAGCACGCCGCCGACCCGGCGACGTTTCAACGCGACGCGCGCACCGCTTATTTGATGGACGCCAAGGAGCAACTCGCAGTGCTCCAGGAAATCGACCGGCGCAAGCTGAAGCTCAAGGCCGTTTATCATTCTCATCCGGACCACGAAGCCTATTTCTCGGCCACTGACCGCGCTCAGGCATGTTCGTTCGATCCGATCGAGCCTGACTATCCGGAAACTGCTTACATCGTAATGTCGGTGCGTGGCGGCAAACTCGCTGCTGCCGCCGCTTTCGTCTGGGAAAAGGAGCAAAAGGATTTCGTCGAAGCCGAGTTGCGTCACTCATGAATCCTGAAAAAGCAGGAACGCCGTGTCCTTGCGCCGGGCCGAGCATAGCGAGCAAGAAACTGGAGATAACGTATGGAGAGAACATCGATTCAAATAGGAGGCATTGAACTCACTTCCCCAGTGATGAATGCGTCAGGACCGCATTCAGCGGAAACTGGCGAGATCTACGAACTGAGCGCGCGACATCGCGGTGCTATTCTGTTCAAATCGTGTAACGTTGCCGGACTTGAGGCGCCGGATAATCTAAAAAACCGGGGAGTCGAGCATTTCGCGGCGTTGGCTCGCGAACTAACCGGACGGGGCAAGGCGGTTTTTGGCAGCGTAGTCGGTAATAATGACGACGAACTGGCCAATGTGGCCAAAATCCTGGACCGCGCCGGCGTGAAAGGCCTCGAACTCAATCTGGCCGACGATTACGTGCAGAATTCGGTCGGTGCATTCGCTTCGCTCGACCGGCTCAAAGATGTAATAGGGCGGGTTCGGCGCGAGGTCCAGGCAGTGCTGGCAGTCAAGATTCCTCCTAAACTCTCGTTAGAGCCACGTGCGGTGGTTGATTTGTTCAAACAGATTGGCGTCGCCATCGCTGTGTGCGCGAACGATCTGGCCAAGGATTTCACCGTCAATCTCAAGAATGGAGTGACCCCTGGGGCCCACCGGTCCGTATCTCAGGTCCACGCATTCTTTGAGGCCGGCGGCGGTCTGCTCGACGTCGTAGCGGTGGGCGGGATCAATGGTGGCCGCGACGCCTACATTGCACATCTGACCGGCGCGAAGGCCGTGCAGGTGGGTTCGGCTTTAATCAAGGAAGGCGCAGGCGCGCTCGGCCGCATCGATCGCGAACTCGACAATCTCCTGGGCGAGAATGGTAAAAGCTCGGTCAGTGAGATTATCGGCGCGCTTCGCTTTCAGCAATGAAGCGGTGCTCATGCTTCGGCACTTCATTGCACAATTAAGCACTGCGGCCCGCGACCCCGAGAGCGAGTCAGGCGATGCCACGGAACACGAGGAGCAGCGATCCGGCGCGCGAACTGAGCACGACGGCTGGCATGTACATTGCGCTCTCAAATTAATGCAACTTGATAGGAACGCACTCTTACGAAGCAGCTCGCGATCATCTGTCAGGGGGAGGACGATATTGAAAGCAGATTGAGCTACTGCGTCAAAGGTCTTGCGGAATGCACGCGTTGGGGCAGCCGCTCTCCGCAAAATCGGAACGCCGGCACCGGCAACTAGTGTCTCGAATCAGGATAGTCATGATTTGGCGGCTCTCCGGAAATTTAAAGAGCTATTCACCGAGGCTGCAACTTATTACTTCGCGAAGATCTGGGGGAAGGAGGAATGGATACGAGACACGTGAGCGCGGAAGAACGGCTCCGGTTAACTGTCTTTCTTAATTATTTTCAGTATCTTCGTTGATTGTAGGCTGTGGCAAGCCGATTTGTGGTAACACTGAGGCCTGATCCCAGTATATGCGTTCTGCAGCCATTAGGCCGTTGCGAAAATCGATGAAGACCACAATGTCGATTTCGATGAGCTTGCCGGTCGGCGGAATGCCGGGCAGAAACCAATCCATTTGCTTGTTGTGATGGAAACAGAGTTTGGCCTCCTCCGCGATGCCGCGGTCGGTAGCCAGGCGATTCCTGAGCGTCAGCGTCCAGTCGTCGGGGATAGAAGGAATAAATTCGTCGCGATAGTAACGGCGCAACACGTTTTTGCCGGTGCCGCCCGATCCGGTCGGTAGGTGACAAACTGAGGCGTCTTCGAGCATCGTGGCCAAAGATTCCTCAACGTTGCGGTGGCTGAATTCGCCGGCGAGATGCGCGAGCCAGAGACGAACATTTCCTTCTGCACTCATTCTGCACTCCTCCGCCTGTTCGATTGAAGGTTGCGAATTACCAAAGGTCACCGAATCGCTATTCCGTGAAACACGGTAGCAGATCATTGTCGTTGGATCCGCCCAACGCGGGTTCCGCTATAATTCCAAACCCGCTGCCGTAAAACGGACCACCTTCGCGGGTCTGCGTCCAACAGCCGCGTGTGGCGATGCTCAATAATCGTGCGGTGTTCGAGATTCCCGAAATCCTGGATGAAATTATGGCAATGCCGCGCGCGAGCCTTTACCAACGAGCGGCTCATGCGATTGCCCGGCGGTAAACCTATGTGAACCAGAGTTCCATATGGACTGTGGCCACCTGCGGAGTGCGCCGACGGTCGAGTTGCGCCGGAGCGCGCGGAACAATGAAATCAGCGTTTAGGCCCTGGGCGCACAATTGATGGTCGAATTCGCCTGATTACCGCAACAGATAATCGCATGAGCTATTTTCTCGCCAAAACCGATCCGAAGTCTTATTCAATTGACGATTTTGAGCGCGACCAGCGTACTATCCGGGACGGAGTGACGAATGCGCAGGCCGTACGTGTCATTCGTGGAATGCGGCCGGGAGACCGGGTGTTCGTCTATCATAGTGGCGGGGTTTCGAGCGTGGTTGGAATAGCGCTGGTAAAGTCACAACCACGCGACGATCCAAAGAACCCGAAATCGGCGGTGGTTGATTTTGAATTCCTCGGCCGTCTGGAGCCGCCCGTGAGTCTGGCGGAGATCAAGCAGTCAAGGAGATTTGACGACTGGGCGCTCGTCCGCCAAGGGCGTCTGTCCACCATGGCGGCACCGGAAAAATTTGTAGAATGGATACGGCCGCGTTATCCAAAGCTCAAACTTTAATTGGTGCCGACGTTATCGCGAAAAGTCCGATTCGTACATGAATCGCAGTCGCCGGACACTCCCGCGCCCGACGGCTGCGTTAACCTTGCAGACAAAATTATAAGAGGCGGCTCATCCGGCTGAGCCGTGAGCGCGCGCCTTGACTACCGGGCAGACATCGACTGGCCGGCTCTTAGATGGTTGTTCACGCCGACGACGCCGGTGGTGTCACGCGCCAGACGCGCGGCGCGGCCCGCGGCAGCTTCAGAAGCATGACCCGTCAGAGTCACCACGCCATCACGTGTAACTACGTGAATATCTTTGCCCTTGGTCAACTTGTCGTTATGTAGCGCCACTTTGACCTTGGCCGTGATGTCAGTGTCCTTTACCGCGGTCTTGGTGCCTTGCCATGCGTGACTGACCGCATTGCCGGCAGAATGCCCGGTGTCTTTCATGGACTGAGTAGCACTCTGGGCGAGCGCCGGTGCGGCCAATGCTACACCCAACAACAAGCCCGGTACTACTTTCAAAGATGTCTTGGGGTTCATATTTACCTCCTTACTTCCGTATGCAGGGCGCCAGGCAGACCAACAATCGGGCACCTCGCGAACATCCTCGACCACCTTTATCCCATCCATTGTCGCTCTGCTGCTTTATATGCAGTCAAAAAGCGACGCGAACGAGCGAATGGCGGCAGGTCTATACAGTCCTTACACGATCCAAGCACGCACCATGCCATTTCGATAGTGCGCGCCATAAGACCGATACCGCCTTTGAGCTTTGGCGTTCAGACAGAGAGCGATGGAGCAACCTCGGTTCACCACTAGTCTCTTCGAGCGAAGTCCGAAAATCTGCTTCGTGGACACCACAGCCACTCTCGCAAGTTTTACAGAGACAATCGCGAGGCTATAGTAGAGTTTACCCCGGCAATCATCTAAGAGGCATCTGAGTTGCAATGCAGCTATTCAGAGCAATTTAAAGGAAGCACGCCAGCGGTGGCACGCCCATTGCGCTAGCCATCCAACCAACGGAGCCGGCGGCGCATACCCTTCCGCGCATTATGCACAATCCTGCGCACCGGCGTTCGGAAAGAAACCAATAAACCGCTCCAGTGGCGACGCCTGTATTCTCGAATGCAGGGAACTGGCGCTTTAGGCATCTAAGCCGCTCGAGGCACTTCAGAAGAGTGAGGCAGGCGCTGGAAACAGACTCCAGACGACAGAGGAATGACATGAATCCCGGTCACGAAAAGATTCTCGAAACACTAAACGACGACCCGGTGCTGCGCTTTGAATATTATGCCATGCGAACTCACAATGTGCTCGATGGTGAACGCGCGTTGATGTTTGCCGTGCTGGTCGATGCACTTGATACTTACGTCAAGACCCGCAATGCCAAAGGCCATCGCAAGCGTGCTGAATTCAATGAAGTCGATAGTTGGATTCGCAGCCGTAATACCGGCAGTCCATTTGCCTTCGAGAACATCTGCGACAGTTTGCGTTTGAGTCCGGACGCAATTCGCTTCTCGCTCAAATCGCCGCGTTTTAACGAACGCAACACTATCCGTCACTTCCGCCACGTTGCATCGAACAGCGGATTGGATTGCGTCTCCGCTTCGTAGTTGGAAGAGCATGAACGCGCCGTTTGCGTCGTCCGTCGAGCGCGGACATCGAGAGTGAACCCCTCTCGCTTCCGCGCTCTTAGTAACCGAATGGGCAGCCGCGGTGCCGCGCCCTTTCTTGCTTATTTCTCGATTCGTACTCGCCAGGCATCGGCGGTCTGGGCGACATCGATGACAGCATACCCTTCAGCCTCGGCGGCACGCGGAATATCGCGAGCACCCCGCGGGTCATCAAGCGCAAGTTCGAGGCTTTCGCCCCGAGCCATTTGTTCGAGCCTCACTTTGGCATACGCCCAATTGAGCGGGCACTTAATTCCGCGCAGATCGAGCTTTATCGCGTCGCCGGCCACGTTCCTACTTTAGCATAGTCAAAGCAGGAAGACGGGAGCATCTAGGGGCGAGATGATTCTGGTTGAGGAACCTCTCGAGAGCATTCTCAGAACGGCCAATGCGGAGGCTTTGCGGACCTGCCACAAAAAATATCCGATGCCGCCGCGGACCCCTCGGGACTATGTTGCGGCAGCCATTTTCTGAACGTAACGTTGCAAAATCTGCCGCATCACCTGTTCACTTTGTGCGCCCACCAGTGGATAGTCGCCGACAAAAAAAGTCGGAACACCATCGACCCCGCGTTCATGGGCGGCGAGCGCGTTGTCGTTCAAGCGGCTTCCATAGCGGTTCGATTCCAGCGCCAATTTGAACTCATCGCGGTCGAGACCGATCTCGGCCGCCAATTCGCCGAGTACGCTCTGACTGCCAATATTCAGGCCTTCATTAAAGTAAGCACGAAAAACCCGTTCCTCGAATATCTCCGCTTTACCACATTCTTTGGCAAATTCGGCCGCCTCGAGCGCCAGCCGGGAATTTGCCAGCAGCTCAGGGGATTTCAGTTCAAGCCCGACGGTCGCGCCTAAAGCGGCGATTCGCGCCCACATCATGCGCCGCGTTTCCGGGTCCATTCCTCGCCGATATTCAGCGGCCGCCATGCCGGCAGCCGGCCACTCAGGATGAATTTGAAAGCCCTTCCACTCAATTGCGAAGCCAAACTCAGGTTTCAGCTTGCGTACGGTCTCAAAACCGATGTAGCAAAACGGGCAAATAAAATCTGAGAACATCGCAAGGCTTAGCGCCATTCTACTCCACCTCGTCCGCATACTAAGACGCCTCACCGGAGCGGGTCAAAAGGATTCTGGCCAGGCGTGTTCTGCGGGCCCCGGGTGTGGTAGGTTCGTGCAGCTTAAAAACGCCTGAGCACATCAATCGCCAACGCCTATCAAAGATGAGTGCGAAAGCCTTTAGACCGGGAATTTGCCGAATGGACAGGTTTTCAAATCTCCGGCACACGAAGAGATGCCAGCTCGAATCGGGGATGTTCAATGATTCTCGACAGCTTCGCTCTTGACGGTAAGGTGGCAATTGTCACCGGCGCTGGCCGCGGGCTCGGCCGCGCGATGGCCGTGCGGCTGGCCAACTGTGGTGCCGATGTCGTCGCCGCGGCACGCACAGTCTCACAGCTCGAAGAAACCGCCGAGGGCGTTCGCAAACTCGGGCGGCGTTGTTTCATAACGCCAACCGACGTCGCGATATCTGAGCAGGTTAACGCGATGGTGGCGGCGGCAGTTAACGAATTTGGCCGGATTGACGTGCTGATCAACAATGCCGGCGGAGGCGAGGATCAGCTTGGCAAGCCGCTCGATAAAATCACTGACGCGGAATGGCGCCGGGGCATCGATGTTAATCTTTCCAGTCAGTTTTACTGCGCCCGCGCCGTAATTCCCCATATGACCCGGCAGAAGCGCGGCAAGATTGTCAATATCGCCTCCGGATATGGCCTGCGCGGCGAGAAACACAACTACATGTATGCTTGTTCGAAGGGCGGCGTGATTCAGCTCACTCGTTCACTCGCCCTGACTTATGCCGAGCACAACATCCAAACTAACTGTATCGTGCCCGGCATCTTTCCTCATAACGAACGCCTGATGAAGTTTTTTAAGGGCGGCAAATTCATCCCGATTGGACGGGTCGGTTACGACGAAGACCTGGGCCCGCTCGCGGTCTTTCTTTCATCGGAAGCATCGAACCACATTAACGGCGAGTTAATCATAATCGACGGCGGCGGACTGGCCGGGGGAATTACACCCACCGGCGTCATCCCGCAATTGCCTTGAACGAAACTGGCATCAGTCTACGGCCGGCGCGCCACCTCGAGGAAGATAGAACTTGCGGCGATCGAAGCTAAGTGGGACCTGATTCCTCTCCTGCCACGGAGGATTCAAGGAGGGTTGGGTTGTTGCCGGTTTTCGGAGGAACGAAACTCAAAATGCCACTTCCTGAAGGACTCAAGGATTTCTCGCTGAGCGGCAAGTGCGCACTGGTGGTTGGCGCCGAGCACCCGGTCGGACGCACCGCGGCGGTGACTCTGGTCGAAGCTGGCGCCAGGGTCCTGCTCGCCTCGCAGGAACCCGGCACAGAGGAAGCGCTCGACGTAACTGTCAAAGCGGTTCATGCGGCTGGGCAGCGCAACCCGCCGGTGCAAATGCAATCCGCCGCGCTCCGCGCCAACGTCAGCGCTACTGTCGACTTGACCCTCAGAGAGCTGGGCGGGCTCGATATCCTGGTCACGGCGCTGGATAAACAGTTTTACGGACCCATCGATAGCGTCGATGACTCCATTTTTGATCGTGTAATCGAGGAAAATTTCAAATCGGTGTGGCTGGCCTGCCAGGAAGCAGGACGCGTGATGCTGCAGCGCGGCGGTGGTGTAATCGTGAATATCAATAACGTGATGGCCGAACGTGGTGTGCCCAATGCGGCAATCTATTGCGCGGCCAAGGGAGCGGTGCGCAATCTGATTCGCGCGTTGGCGCTTGAATGGGCCCGCCGCAAGATCCGCATCAACTTGCTCGAATGCGGGTGGCTCGACATCGCAGACAGTCCGGCGGTTCGGGAAGGCGAATTCAGGGAGCGGCTGATTAAGTATTTGCCTTATCGCCGGCTGCTGAAACCTGACGAGATTGCCGGCGCGCTGCTTTACCTCGTATCACCAGCCGCGGGCTTCGTTACTGGTACATCCGTGGCGGTAGACGGCGGCCTGCTCTGCCGCGTGTAGGCGATGAATGTCATAGACTAATCAGCGAATGAAGAACCCCATGGTGACTATCGCTAACCATCTCAAGATGACCGTGACCAGCGCTCTTAGAGTGAGCACGCGCGAGTTTTACGGTGGCGTGCTCAGACTCAAGTCGATTCCCAGTCCAGCCGAGAATCTGGACCTTTATGAATTTCCCGGCGGTCTCTGTTTTTTTCCGACGACCCGGCTGAATTGCTGGCGGAGCAGGATTATCTCAAGGCTACGTGGCTGGAACTCAAGCTGGGTGGATGATTTGGCGCAGTGGAAGGAACCGCTGCAGCGGTTCGGCGTAACTGAGATAAAATACGATGATCCGTCGCGTTTTGCGGAACCCTATGCTTGCTTCTTTTTCCAGGCGCCAGGCGGCCAGGTGTTCCGTCTCGCCCGCTTTAGCGTCCTCTCCGCTGACGCATGCTTAATATCCGCGGACCGGATCGATCACGTTGAATAGCTCGCGTCCACTCACAAATCGATTAAGGTTCTCGGCAAACAGCTCGCAAGCAAGATCATAGAATGATGCTACTGGCCGTGCTGCCGAAGTGTGAAACGTGAGTGTTACATTTTCTGTATCCCAGAGTGGACTGTCGCCAGTGAGCGGCTCGGGAGTGGTTACATCCAGGCAACTACCGGCAAGCCGGCCACTCTTAAGCGCGTCGATCAGCGCGTTCTGATCAATTACTTCGCCGCGCGCGACATTAATCAGGTAGGCGTTCGGCTTTGCAGCAGCAAACTCGTTTGCAGCAAGGAAATGCCGCGTCTCGGCGGTTAAAGGTGGCGCCAACAATATATAGTCACTCAGCCGGACCAGTTCGATACGGTCGCCCGGACTGAACCATCGTCTGGGTATCGAGCCTTCGGGATCGCCCATCCCCGGCAGACTCCAGCCCGGGTCGTTGTGGACTGAAGGGTCGCGCTTCAGCGCCAGCACCTCGATTCCGAATGCCTGGGCGAGGCGGGCAGTCGCGCGGCCGATCGAGCCATAGCCGATGATGCCGAGGGCTTGGCCGCGCAGCGAATGGCACACCGCCCTGACCTCTTGGTGAGACCATTGATGCTCGATCTGCGCCCGGATCGAAAGCTTGAAGCCGCGGCAATGTTGCAACATCGCACCGATCACGTACTCGGCAATCCAGGGGGCGGTAGTGCCGCTGCTGTTGGTGAGCACGATTCCACGCCTAATCACCAGATCGCTCCGGAGCACATGGTCAACACCTGCGCTGAACAAATGAATCCATCGGAGCCGCGGCGCGATTTCGCCGAGCCCCCTGGGGTTAATGTGACCCAGCAACACTTCGCAATCGCGCACGGCCGGGTCAACTATCGTCGGGAAATAGGGACTACCGGTCTCGTACTTGATCTCGGGATAAATCAAATCCACGCCGGGGATAGCTCGTTCGACAGTCTGGCGCTGACGATCGCTGAGTCTCACAGTGCAAGCTATCTTCATAAGCCTTCCGATAACAAAGAGATGCGCGCGTCACAACAGTCGCGCCAAACCTTTCGCTAATCGATGCCTGAATAGCGGACTCACCAGGCACCGCAGCAGTTAGGGCGAGATTAAATAGCTGCCGGCGCGACAGGCCCCCGATTCACCGCGGCTCGGAGGTTAACACTATGGTTTTTAACCTGAATCCGGCGTGAAAACGCATGGTTTAGAGCCTGAGCCATGCCCGAGCGCGATTCAGATCGGAATTATCGGAGACTTCGATCCCAACTCGCGCACCCATCCGCGCACCAACGACGCGCTCCGGCATGCGGCCGCGCGCATTGGCACGGAGATTTCCATCGCGTGGGTCCCGACCAAGGAGCTCGTGAGCCGTGGAACCTCGTCGATCGAGCATTTCAGCTGAATCTGGTGCTCTCCGGGCAGTTCCTACCGCAGCATGGAGGGTGCACTTGGCGGAATCCGGCTCGCGCGCGAGCGCGGATATCCGTTCATCGGAACTTGAGGGGCTTTCAACATGCTCTGTTAGAGCATGCCCCCCCAACGTTCTCGGCATCGCGAATGCGTCGCATCAGGAGCAATCGCAAGGGGTCCGCTGATCAGTGCGCTTTCCTGCTCGTTGGTCGGGAAAAGCGAAACGGTGTCGATCGCTCGCCGCAGCCTCGCTCATCGCGCATATGAACGCAACAGCGCAACGGAGCAATTCCTTTGCAACTACGGGCTTAACCCGAACTATCGCACGCGGATCGCGACCGCAGGTCTCGCTATCACGGGATCGAATCGCGAAGGAGAAACCAGAATAGCCGAGCGCACCGATCATCCGTTCTTCATCGGAACGCTGTTCCTACCCCAGTTCTCATCGACTCCTGAGTCGCCCCATCCCCTGATCGTCGCCTTCGTCGGCGCGGCGGCGCATTTCCAGCAGGCCTGAACGCGAGTTTATAATCAGACGCTGACCTTATGAGCCAGACAGATTTCGGCGAGCTCTGCCAACGTGTCTATGCGAACATCTCCATTCATTTTGAACCCCACGAAGAACACTTCCGCGGTTTCGGCTGACTGCCGGTCGAATTCAGAATCGCCTATCAGCACAGAATCTTGAGTGGTCGTTCCCAACAGAGCACAAGCAGCTATCAGGATATCTGGAGCGGGTTTTCCTTGAGCCACCTCCTCAGCGCTCACCAGGAGGTCCGGCTGAAGTCCAGCAATAAACGATCATGTGCTCAGCGATTTTCCTCGGTGTGTTGGTAACGATGGCGATCCGGATCTTGAGCTGCCGAAGCTTCGCAAAAATATCGTTGGCTTGGGGATTTATCTTCAAATGATGCGCGAATGCTGGGAAATATTCGCCGTAAAGCCTGGCAATCTCACGCGGGGAGTGACCGGGATAAAACATCCTCGTGTCGGCATCGACGCTTTGGCCCCGAATTTATCAAACGATAGGCGAGTAATTGCCGGATATCCTAAATCTTTGGCCAGGGCGTCCATCAGGTGGAGCCACACAGTTTGACTCTCGACTAGCACCCCGTCCAAGTCGAACAGGGCCAATTGGTATCCTATAGTGCGCGGGTTCACTGTGGCTCTTAATGTTTCCCGGATTCGAACTGGCTCATCGAGCGGAACGCAACCTCAGTAAACGGCGGGGTGAACTTACTCCCTTGCGAACGAGTTAGCACTGGGCCCGGCTGCGGCACGGTGAGCGGGTATTCCTAATTGGGGTTTCGACAAACCTCAAGTCGTCTTCTGTGGTATACCTGCACAACATGCAGGTTATCAGGCTTTCTCAGCAACAGACTGCGGACGCTGTTGTGGCGCTCGCTCGTGCCTTTCACAACCAGCCGTTCGGCATCTTTTACGCCCCAGATCCACAGGAACGGATGCGGTTGCTCCGTGAGCAATTCACGCGCCTCGTGAAATATTGCTGCTCATATGGCGAGCCATACACCACCCTGGGGACAGTTGAAGGCGTCGCCTTATGGATGCCGCCAAGCGCGGCCAGGATAACTCCTGAACACGAGCGTGAATTCGGATTCGATGAGCTGCCTGCGCTGTTCGGCCAAGAAGCTTTCTCACGCTACCAGCCGGTCCGGAACTGTCTGCGCGCAATTCACGAACGTGAGATGAAGGAACCGCACTGGTATCTTCCGATTCTCGGCGTTGAGCCATCGCGACAAGGTTCCGGAATTGGAAGCGCACTCCTTCAATCAATTCTGGGCCGCGCCACGGCCGAACGCTTGCCCTGCTATTTGGATACTTTACAGCCGCAAAACGTCGCGTTCTACCATAAGCATGGATTTAAAGTACTGGTTGAAGGCGTAGAGCGGGTTAGCCGCTTGCCGTATTGGTGTTTTCGACGAACCCCGGTCCCGGTATGAATATCAACGGTCGCCACTGCGGGAAGGATATTCGCTCCTGGCCGGTCGAGCCACAGGACAAGAACAAAAGGGGCGCAGTAGAGAAATAACTGTGAAACGCGCCAGTCAATCGATCGAACCAATGAGCACCGGGCACGCCTTACCTGACACGGCGCTAAGGGCAGATCGCGTGGAACTCCTCGACGGCGCCATAAACCGCCGGTTTTTGCAGGCAGGCGCGGACGTATCGCGAGGCGGCTTTTTGATTTTTTGCCTTCGGCGAAGGTCTTCTCGAACCAATCTGCTGGCTGTGCTCGAGGAGGGACGCGGCACCTGCAGTAGCAAACACGCTTTGCTTGCGCAGCTCGCCGGTGACCAGCAGTTGCCAGTAGCGCTTATGCTGGGCATTTACCTGATGAATGAACGAAACACGCCGGGCATTGGCGGCGTCCTCAGCCGTTATGGGCTTTGCGGAGATTCCCGAAGCGCATTTTATCTCGTATCCAGCGGTGCGCGAATTGATGTAACTCGCGTGGTCGATTCACGGGCCGAGCCGGTCGCTGCCTTGCTGCATGAAGAAGAAATGCTCCTCCGCAGGTTGGCACTTATAAGGTTCACCTGCACCAGGAATTCCTACGAAACTGGCCCAATGTTGGATATCTTCCTGGCAGTTGGACATTTTATAAATTTAATTCTCCCCGTTATTGATAGAAGAACGAGCTAAGCGGAGGAGCACTACGTATTGGGGCTCCTTTCGCCCATTAAATCCTAACGATATGCAGGAATCTGAACGCTGGCCGACAGAGCAGGCGCTTTACTCCGATGCATCGGCAACGCCTCAAACGCGCGTCTCACAAACCGCGGCAGTGGAAGCTGGCTCGGCTATGGCTGGCGAGCGGCTTTCGTTGTGGGCCAAACTCTTGTATGGCGCACCCAACCTGGCGTTCGGGGCGACCGCTATCCCCATCCTCATCAACATGCCGAAGTTCTATGCCGACGTGGTAGCGGTACCGTTGGCGTATCTGGCGATTGCTATCGCAAGCACGCGCTGTCTCGATGCGATTATCGATCCTTCGATCGGCTTGCTGTCTGACCGCACACGGAGCCGTTGGGGCCGGCGGCGGCCATACATTTTCGCCGGCGCTCCCTTAGGCGGACTCGCATTCTGGGCCTTAATGAGCCCGCCCGTATATCTCCGCGGTTTTGGCGGAGTCATATGGTTTACCGTGACCAGCATGTTGTGCTCGTTTTTTTTGACGATCACGCTGCTTCCTCATTCCGCACTCGGCGCAGAACTTTCGCTGGACTATGGCGAACGCAACAGCCTTTTTGGAGCGCGTGAGGGCTTCGGCGTACTGGGGACGATTGTTGCCGCCGCCGCACCAGGCTTCCTGATGCAACGCCTCGGATGGGGCGACCGCGCGGTTTTCTCACGGCTGGGGCTGGTATTCATGATCGCGCTGGTGGCGCTGTGCTGGTTGATGGTGCTCGTTGTGCGGGAGCGGCCGGAGTTCAGTGAGCCTTTGCCGAACCCGCTGGTTCCGGGAATACGGCGTGCGCTGCGCAACCGGCCCTTTAGAATCCTGCTCGCAAGTTATGTTGCATACACCATAGGCGCCGGCATGGGGCCGATTCTACTGCCGTTCTTCATCGCCTACGTTTTGCAGCCGGCTCATCCTGCGCTGTGGCTCTCGATCACTTTACTGGCATACCTGGGAATTGGTTTTCTCTTTATACCAGTTGGCGTCTTTACGGCGCGCCGCTACGGCAAGCTGCCGACCCTGACAGTCTGTTACCTCGTGGGCATCTCCGCCCAGTTGCTGATCTTCTTGCTCGTCGGCAAGGGTGATACGGACCGTTACCTGCTTTTGGTCGGGATGGCCGCAACGGCTTTCGGCGCCAGCGGATTTTTGCCGCCATCGATGCAAGCCGAAGTGATTGATTATGATGAACTTCACACGGGACGGCGGCGCGAAGCGCAGTATGCTGGCTTCTGGAGCATCCTGCCCAAACTGGCCGCGATTCCCGGCGCGGTGCTCCCGATCGCGCTGCTCGCTTACTCGGCTACGTTCCTAACGCGCCGCAAAGACCCGAAGTGAGCCATGCCATCCGCATTCTCTATGGTTTGGGGCCCGCTATTGCGGCGGTTGCGTCGCTCGCAATCGTTAGCCGCTTCCCGATAAACGCGGAGAATCACGCTGCAATTCTCAAGGGCATCGAACGCCACAAGCGTGGTGAGAAGGCGCTTGACCCGCTGAGCGGGCGCGAACTTCCACCCCCGGGGACTAGAACCATCGACGACGCGAGCGCCTGGTTTCTCGACAATTTCTCGCAGCGCGAACTCGAGCGCTTCGCCGCCCGCGGTCCGCATTCAGTGATATGGGATGTAAGGCGTGCCGCCGCGCTCTCCGTTGCAGCCTGCCTCATCACCGGATGCATGGCGCTGCGGAGGCTAGGCTCAGCCGGAGACCCGGGAGCAGTCTCTTCGCTCGGCGTAGTCGCATCTGGATTCGCGCTGGCCTTGTTTCTGTTCCATCTAATGCGAATAGGACCGGCTCGGCGTCTCGCCGCAGGAGCGATTCCAAACGCAGTGGTGCGGGGCCATCTGGAAAATTGCCGTCAAGGCCGGATCTGACAGTCAAACCTTGACGATTTAATTAGCTTCGAAGCCCTGGTGCAGAATTACAGGAAGATAATCTTGCTTCTCGACATGCCGCCGGTGCCTCTGGTGATCGATCAGGGATGTGCCACCGCGGTTTTCCCTATCTTTCAGGAGGCGTTGACCAAGCCATGCATTCGAACGCCACGCAAGTAGATGTGCGGCTGGCAACGGAAAATCGCCATTGACGCTGGAAGTCCACGATAATCCGGGTCGGTGCGGACGAAGAGCGGCTTTCATCCCCAGAGCCGCTCGGGGGTTATGAGGATGCGGGAGCGGGGCTGTTCCGTTCGGCGGAGAGTTTCACCATCAACACCGGGCGCGACCAGGCACCGTATAAAGGAGTCCGCATTCCCCTACCCGATCCGATCCCGCCGAGCCGCGGCCAGGCGAAGCCGGTGATCGGTCTGAGGTAAAAAACGGCTTGACATTTCAAAGGGAATTCCTATAGTGGACCAACTAGGTCGAGAATTGACTGAGCGGACAGTCTGGGTTTGACACCGTCAGAAATGTGACTAATATTAGACTTGTTGGGTCCACAAATTCTATGCGGGCAGGCTGCGGTCAGGGGCTTCACCGTTTCGGAATTTGGCGAGTCCATCTCGCAGTGAATTGGTGGCCCCGGGTCAGTCGAGAAAGAGGAGACGATGGTCAAGCTACCCATCTACATGGATAATCACGCAACGACGCCCACGGACCGGCGGGTGCTCGAGGCGATGCTGCCGTATTTCACCGAAACGTTTGGTAATGCCGCCAGCCGCAACCATAGCTTCGGATGGGAAGCAGAAGAGGGAGTCGATAAGGCGCGCAACCAGATAGCCGCGCTGATAAATGCCAAGCCGAAGGAAATAATCTTCACCAGCGGGGCGACTGAATCCGACAATCTTGCAATCAAGGGCGTCGCCGAGTTTTACAAAGATAAGGGCAATCACGTCATTAGCTGTGTCACTGAGCATAAAGCCGTACTCGACAGTTGCCGCACGCTGGAGCGGGCGGGCAAAGCAACCGTGACTTATCTGCCGGTTGACCGTTACGGCATGGTTGATCCCGACGACGTACGTAAGGCGATTACGGACAAGACCGTGCTGATCACGATCATGTATGCGAACAATGAAATCGGCACGATTCATCCAATTCGCGAAATTGGCCGACTCGCCAAGGAAAAGGGCGTGGTTTTCCATTGTGATGCGGTGCAGGCAATCGGGAAGATTCCGGTAGATGTCGAGCGTGACGGGATCGATCTGCTCTCGCTGAGCGCCCACAAGATTTATGGGCCGAAAGGTGCCGGCGCCCTCTACGTGCGCTCCAAAAGCCCGCGAGTCCGGATTACCGCCCAGATGGACGGCGGAGGACATGAGCGGGGGATGCGCTCGGGCACCCTCAACGTCACCGGCGTCGTTGGCCTCGGTAAAGCATGCGAGATCGCGAAGGCTGATATGTCTGACGAGGGGCGGCGACTGACGGAATTGCGCAATAAGTTGCAGGCGGGTATCTTCGAGCGGCTCGACGACGTGTTTCTCAACGGCCATCCGACTGAACGCTTGCCCGGAAACCTCAATTTGAGTTTCGCCTACGTGGAAGGTGAATCGTTGCTGATGGGCATTAGCGACGTGGCGGTGAGTTCAGGCTCCGCTTGTACCTCAGCAACCCTGGAGCCGTCATACGTAATCAGGGCGCTGGGCACGGATGAGGAATTGGCGCACAGTTCCATCCGCTTTGGACTAGGTCGTTTCAATACCGAAGAGGAAGTCGATTTCGTCACAGACAGGGTTTGCTCTGAGGTAAAGCGGCTGCGTGAAATGTCGCCGCTGTACGAAATGGCCAAGGAAGGCATCGATCTAAAGTCGGTTAGCTGGAAGTCAGAGTAGTGAGCAGCCGATGAGGATGACGGGCTGAATGCCTGTCGTAGGGAGTGGCAGGGAAATGGCTTATTCGAGCAAAGTTATCGAACATTATACGAATCCGCGCAACGTCGGCAGCTTCGCCAAGGGTGAGGCAAACGTTGGGACCGGGGTGGTAGGGGCGCCAGAATGTGGCGACGTTATGAAGCTGCAGCTCAAGATTAATCCTGAAAACGGGGTGATCGAAGATGCTCGCTTCAAAACCTTTGGATGCGGTAGTGCAATCGCGAGCTCGAGTTACGTGACTGAGCTGGTAAAGGGGAAGCGCATCGACGAGGCGATCTCGATCAAGAACACCTCGATCGTGAAGGAGTTAAATCTGCCGCCCGTCAAGATTCATTGCTCGGTGTTGGCGGAGGATGCCATCAAGGCGGCCATCGCGGATTGGCGCAAGCACCTGGGCGAGGCCGCGCCGGCAATCGAAAAAAAGGCCGAGGAGGCCTGATAGAGCTGTGACAGTTACGCTTTCCGACAACGCGATCAGCAAGATTCGGCAGTTGGTAGGCGAAAAACCGGACGCTGGACTGCGGGTGAAAGTGGTTGGTGGTGGCTGCTCCGGCCTGCAATACCGGATGGAGATCGACTCCGCCAAGGAACGTGACAAGGTTTTCGAGCGCGGCGGAGCGCGATTGATCGTCGACAAAAAGAGTTTTCTTTATCTCAGCGGCTCCGAACTCGACTTCGCTGAAGAACTGATGGCTTCGGGCTTCAGGCTGGTCAATCCAAACGTTAAACGCAGTTGTGGATGCGGAGAATCGTTTACCGTATGACCGAAACGGCGCATGCCGCACGTTCTAACCATGCTTCAATGTCCGTCATGTGCGCGGCGGCAGGAGCCGCGCATAATATGCTCGCAATGCGGAGCTCCGCTCGCCGCTGACCTCGACTTATTCGCGGCGCTCGAAATGCCGCGGCTTCTCCAAATCGATATTGCCGAGCTCGAAAGCGCGTATCATGACCTCGGCCGCCGTATTCACCCGGATCACTTTGCCTCGGCGTCACCGGAACTGCGTGACGCCAGCCTCCGAGCCACGGCGCTAGTAACGCGCGCATACAGGACCTTGCGCGACCCGGTCAGCCGAGGACTGTATTGGCTAGACCTTTATGGCCATAAGCTCGCCGAAAATAACAAGCAGGTGCCGCCTGACCTCGCTGAGTTAGTATTTGAGGTGCAGGAACAATTGAGCGAGTTACGCAGCGCCCGCGACGACCAAGAGGCCGGCATGCGAGAGGCTATGATCGACCTCCGTGCGAAGCGGGCGAGCCTGCAGGGCTTGATGGACGAGCTTTACGCGGAACTGGTTGAGAACTTCGCCGGGTTCGACGCGGGCGGCGGACCAGATCCGGACCGGCTTTTTGCCGAATTAAAGGTCATTCTATCCAAGATAGCCTATCTCAAGACGCTTCTCCGCGACATTGACCGCGAGTTGGACAGTATAAAGGCCGAATAATTCGACCTTAAAGTGCATACTGATGACCCACATTTTCGGCATAGACCTTGGCACGACGAACAGCCTGATCGCCATCATGGACGGCGCTCAGCCGCGTGTTATCCCCGAACGGGATACCGGCAATCTCCTCTTACCATCGGTCGTGGCGCTTATTGCTGAGGGCGGAGCCTATGTGGGTGATCATGCGATCGAGTTGGAACCCCATCTTAGGCGCGGGCAGGACGGGCATGTGTCGGCTGCGGGACTTTCCAATGGACAAGCAGGCGTTGTGATCCGCTCGGTGAAACGATACATGGGCCTGGGCGGCAGCGACTTGGCGCCGGAAGACCGCCATCGTTATGCCTTTGCTGACCTGAGCGCGCCGACGGTGCGCTTCAACGTCGGTAGTCGGACTTATACGCCGCCGCAGATTTCGGCCGAAATCCTGCGCTCGCTGAAACAGCGTGCTGAGACCAGCATAGGCGAGAAGGTCGAGCGTGTGGTGGTCACCGTGCCGGCGTACTTCAACGACAGTCAGCGCCAGGCCACCAAGGATGCCGGACGGCTGGCAGGCCTCGAAGTCGTTCGCCTGGTGAATGAGCCGACCGCGGCATCACTCGCCTATGGGCTGCAGCGTAACGCGGAAGGCAAAGTTGCCGTATACGATTTTGGCGGCGGCACCTTCGATATTTCGCTTCTCAATATCAAGGGCGGGGTCTTTGAGGTGCTCGCGACCAACGGCGACACGCATCTCGGCGGCGATGATATCGACCGCGCGCTAGTCGATTGGCTGTTGAGTGATACGCAGCAGGAGTTACGCACTGACCGTCATATTTGGAACTCCGCGCGCCGCGCTGCTGAGGACGCTAAGAAACGGCTTAGCGATGCTGACGTTACCGAGGTACGGCTCGACGTCGCTGAACGCCGAATATCAAAGACGTTGACGCGTGAGGAGTTTGAGCGAATCGCTGAGCCGTTGGTCAGACGGACGATGGAATGTTGCCGCCACGCCCTCGCCGATGCTCATCTGCAGCCCACCGAAATCGACCAGGTAGTACTGGTTGGCGGGTCGACGCGGACACCGCTGGTCAGGCGCCAGATCGGCGAGCTGTTTGGGCGTGAACCGCTGTGCTCAATCGATCCGGACCAGGTTGTGGCCTTAGGAGCGGCAGTGCAGGCTGGCGTCCTGATGGGCACCCAGGCCGACGTGCTACTGCTCGACGTCGTGCCACTATCGCTGGGTATAGAGACTATGGGTGGCGTGATGGAGCGGCTGGTTCATCGTAATACTACAATCCCGACCAGTACTACCGAGATGTTTACCACCGCGGTCGACGATCAGACGCATGTCGATGTTCATGTGCTGCAAGGCGAACGAGAGCTTGCGAGGGACTGCCGCAGTCTAGCGCGATTCAAGCTGGGGCCGATTGAACCGCAGCCGGCCGGTTTGCCACGAATCGAGGTCAATTTTCTGATCGATGCGAACGGAATACTTAATGTTACGGCGCGTGATCAGCGAACCGGACGTGAGCATTCCGTTGACGTTAAGCCATCTTACGGGCTCACCGACGAGGAGATCGAACGAATGCTGGAGGAATCGATTGATCTCGGTGAAACCGACATTGAACAGCGCCTGTTGATAAACGCACGCAATGAGGCGACCCAACTCCTGACAGCGCTCGCAAAGCAGCTTAAAGATTATGGAGAGCTGATAGATAGCGAGGAGCGGCTGCGGGTTGATGAAGCTGCAGCGCAACTGGAAACCGTGCGGTCCGGTGATGACCGCGAGTTGATAGCGCGGCTGGTTGAGCAGCTTAACGATATCACCACCCCGTTTGCCGAACGGATTATGAATTACGCCATAAGCCGCGCACTAGAAAAAAAATCGATCGAGGAATTGTCCTGAAGGTAAATCAACTTCCGTTAACTGTAGGAGCGGTGGAGCATAAGCCGGCGAGCGGGATCCTGAGGTTCGCCTAGGAAGGGAGTCTGCGACATGCGCATTCAAAAGGGTGCGCATTTGGAAGATCCGGAGGATTGTAAATGGGACTGAAGTGGGATCAGCCCGAGGATATCGCAGAAGTGTTGGCCGAAAATCATCCTGGACTTAACCCGCTGGATGCCCGCTTTACTGATTTGCGTCAATGGGTCATTGATCTGGACGAGTTCGACGACGATCCGGCGGGTTCTAATGAAGCAAAACTCGAAGCCATCCAGCTGGCTTGGAATGAGCTGTACGAGGAAAACGAGGAGAGTGGCGAGGACGAGAGTGAATAATCGTTCACGCGCTCCGTCAGATCTTGTTAAGGAGGTGTGGCGGTGGAAGCGAGGATAGCCGAGGGAGGGAAAATGCAGGAAAAGGAAACACTGGACGAAAGGCTGCCGGGTTTGTTTGAACCCGATACGCTTTTGCCCATCCAGTACTTCGAGGCAATGCGCAAAAAGCATCTCCTTGAAGGCGAGAAACGTTTGATCTTGAGCGTGCTCGAGGACGCGGTCGAATGCTTCATGAAGTGCATCGACTCGCCCACCAGCAAGGGCCAGCGTCTGTTCCGCGATGCTGAGGAATGGATCAGCCTCGAAGACAAACACTGGGTGTTCTCGTTCGATAATGTGTGCGACATGCTAGACATCAATCCCGACTATATGCGTCGCGGATTGAGGCAATGGAAAGAGCGCAAGGTGGAGGCCCTGCAGCGTGCTGCTCAAGCTTTGGCCAACGAGCGGGCAAACCAGGTTGCCGTAGAGGAACCCGAGGTGACGTCCGAAATCAGGGTCGATTCCCCTAAAGCCGCTCTGCCGCGCAACTCGCAGGTGTTTAAGCCGCGTTCGGCAGCTCACAAAACCGTGCCCGTAGCGGCGAGCCACGGCGGGTCACGCAACCTGCGTAAGCTGCAGGCATAAGGGCGGATAGCTTACCCAACGCGCCCGCGCCGGGTAAGCTATCCCGGAAGGGAATCCGTCTCTATCGCCTACGAATTTTGTTCTAAAGCGATAGAAAAAACGGGTCGGGCAGGGTTCGCTGCATCTGTCCCGAAACGCCATCAATTCGAATCCCGCCTGGCCATCCTCTGGTTGGTCGAGAAGGAACCCCTTCGCACTGGGGCGCGTCGCAAACTGGAACGAAGCGATCAAGGTGGCCACCGATTTAGGTTAGTTGCACTTAAATGACGGTCGGAGAAGGGGGCCGGACTGTAGAATGCGAAGCTATTCGGCATTCTGCAAACCCCGGTGCGGACCAGAAGCGCGCGTTTTCCTGAGATTGTCGCAGGAACAGTGGTTGCGTTATCCAACAGGCCGAATTAATTCTCTTGATTGCACGAGGTGACGCAAAATGAGCGCTGCTAGGATTGATCGTCAGCTTGCGGTCGTGGAAGCCCCTATCAACTACCTGGCGGACATGGCGGAGAAAGCTTACTCGTATACATACACGCCACCGGCAGGAACACCGCAGACCAATCGGCGTGTAAGCTCGGTCACGAGGCCGATTTACGATGCACGAAGTATAGCCGGCGGTCTCTCGCTCGAACGTCAGGGGTTCGTCCTGGTACATCATTCGAGCGCAGTGCAAGATTTCTATAGCGACGAAGAGGTCAAAACCGTCTACTATCCGGAATGTGAGAAGTTATTGAAAGAAGCCACCGGCGCGGCCAGAGTGGTGGTGTTTGACCATATCGTACGCAATGCGGCGCGAGCGAAGATCGACAAAATGGTCAAGCTGCCGGCCAAAGGTGCGCACAACGATTATACGTTCTGGTCTGGTCCGCAGCGAGTCAGAGATTTCTTTCCGAACGAAGCTAACCAGCTACTGCGCCGTCGCTTTGCGATTATCAATGTGTGGCGTCCAGTTCGGGGCCCGGTAATGGAATCGCCGTTCGCCATCTGCGACGCCCAGACCATCGGCGTGGATGATTTCGTCACCAGCGATTTGATTTATCCTCATCGGCGCGGCGAGACGCTCGCGCTCAGGTTCAATCCGCGCCATCAATGGTACTATTTCCCGGAAATGCGCTCGGACGAAGCCGTATTGCTCAAATGTTACGACTCGGCCGACGACGGCCGCGCGCGAATGACGGCGCACACCGGCTTCGATGATCCGGGCAGTCCATCGGACGCTCAGCCCCGCGAAAGCATAGAAACCCGCGCGTTCGTTTTTTATGGGCATCACACTAGCGAACGTCTGCGAGGCACACGAGATTTGTAGGGCGCGCCTCGATCACTGATAGCGCTCGGCGCCTAGCAGATGGGCAGCGCCGACCAGAAGCACCGCCCCAACCGTGGCCATCGCCAGAAAGCCGAGGCGCCCGCTCGTCTCTATTCCGAGCCGAGTAAAGATCCAATTGCCGATTATGGCGCCGATCAGACCTAATACGACATCAGCGATAATACCGTAGCCACGGCCGCGCATGAGCTTGCCTGCGATCCAGCCGGCGATGAGTCCAATGATAATTGCTCCGAACGGATGCAACGTTGCCGCGCTTCTTTCCCAGCTAAGGGTCCAGCTCGATTTTGACCGAGTTTTAAAGTGGAGCGCAATTCTTTAGCTGCTGGATTCTCTCCGGGCTCAGCAAAGAATTCTTTCTTCCGCAGTGTAAACGTTGAAGTTAGGTTCGCGCAGGAAGCCGACCAATGTCATCCCCACTTCTTCAGCCAACTCGACCGCGAGAGACGACGGAGCTGATACGGCGCATAAAATCGCAATGCCAGCCGCCGCGGCCTTTTGCACAAGCTCGAAACTCAACCGCCCACTGACCATCATCGCAGCATAGTGCAGAGGAACCTTACCGTGCAGGAGCGCGTATCCTACGATTTTGTCCACCGCGTTATGACGTCCGACATCTTCGCGCAGGACAATGAGCCGCACGTGCTGATCATCCGCGCTCTGATCAGAACCCGCACCCTTGTTCTCTCCCGCAACCTCGCGGGCGAGCGGCGGAGAGGGCGCGTGGGCGATGATCCTCGGCGGCCTGCGTCCCGCCTCGAATTCAAACAGCGCCGCGGCGTGCAGGCCGCCGGTGGTGCTGAAAACGGCTTGCGCCTTGCGCATCAGCGCCGGCATCTTGAACAACGCGCGGGCGGGAATGCGTGTGCCAATTTTAAGCGGTGCGATGCGGCGTTCGAGCGCCTCGATGCTGGTTTTGCCACAGACGCCGCAACTGGACGAAATGTTGAAATTGCGCTGAAGCCGTTCGCGCAGTTCGGCTGACGGCACGCTAAGAATGATGTCAAGCGCGTTGGGATCGGACCGGCCCTGCGCATCGCGCAGGCGGCGAATCTCACCCAGTTCGTCGCGTGAATTTATAAAACCTTCGGCGAACAGAAAGCCGGCCGCCAACTCCTCATCGTGGCCGGGCGTGCGCATCGTGAGCGTGAAGCGTCGCCCACCGAGCCGGATTTCGAGCGGTTCCTCGACCGCCAGGTGATCATATTCGTGGGCGGCGATGCCCGCACGCCATTTGAGCGCGTCGTGGTCTTTGACGAATTCGCTCATTGAGCGGGCTGGTGTGAGAAGGGATGGAGACAAGTGCGCGATGATGCAACAAGAAGGCCTGGGTTGCAATCAAGGAGCTGCGTCGGCCTGATCTTCGTTGTCTCTGCTCGGAACTTATTCATTGCAGTGTTAATATTGCCTCGCGTACGATTTCTTTGAGTCGTGGATCTTCTCCCGCGCCCCGCTTCGCATAGTCAATTATCTCACGGCGCATCCGCGGCTCCCAAAAATTTCTGAGATGGGTGGCGATCGAACTTATTGCCTCAGTGCGATCAGGCAGGGTTTCATAAAACGCCCCAATGTCATTAGCCATTTTCACCAAATGGTGAATATCCATCGCGCTAGCCCCAAGGCTACCTCCACCTAATATCCTATCCCGGGGCTTCGTTTGCGATGCATCGAAGACCCGGCCCGAGTCTCATCCACTTCGAGAGCGTCGCTGGCTGCTGTTAGACGGCGGCCGCGTGGAGAATATGCTCGGCCGTCCTCCTTTCCGGCCGCCGCGACGTGGGTAATACCTGCACTGCGGTGACCTTGTACTCCGGACAATTCGTTGCCCAATCCGAGTTTTCCGTCGTTACCACGTTGGCGGTAGTCTCAGGATAATGGAAGGTCGTGTATACCACACCCGGCTGCATCCGTTCTGTGAGCTCGGCGCGCAGCAGAATCGAGCCGGCCCGGCTGGACAGCTCAACCCAATCTTTGTCGCGAATTCCACGCTGCTCGGCGTCGTGCGGATGAATTTCCAGGCGATCCTCTGCATACCACGTCACGTTCTTGGTCCGCCGCGTCTGCGTACCTACATTGTACTGGGTGAGCACGCGGCCGGTGGTGAGAATCAATGGATAACGCGGCGTCGTGCGCTCGTCGGTGGGGATATATTCCGTCGGCATAAAGCGGCCTTTGCCGCGCACAAACTCGCCGACGTGCATCACGGGCGTGCCTTCGGGAGCGCCGTCATTGCACGGCCATTGGATACTGCCAAGCCGTTCGAGCTTTTCGTACGATATACCGGCGAAGATCGGAGTCAGCCGCGCGAGTTCGTCCATGATCTCCGACGGATGTGAATAGTTCATCGGATAGCCGAACGCCCGCGCCAAGGCGCATGTGACTTCCCAGTCCTCCATTCCGGCAAGTGGCGGCAGTACTTTCCGCACCATCGAGATCCGCCGCTCGGCGTTGGTGAAGGTTCCGTTCTTTTCGAGGAATGAGGAACCTGGCAGGAAGACGTGCGCGTACCTGGCGGTTTCGTTGAGAAAGATATCGTGGACAATCACGATTTCCATTGCCGCGAGTGCTTCGGCAACGTGCTGTGAATTCGGATCGGACTGAGCGATATCCTCGCCCTCGACATAGAGTCCTTTGAAACTCCCGTCCAGCGCCGCATCAAACATATTGGGGATTCTGAGCCCCGGTTCGGCGTCCAGCGTTACGCCCCATTCGTGCTCAAACGCGGCGCGGACTTGCGGGTCCGAGACATGGCGGTAGCCGCTGTACTCATGAGGGAAGGAGCCGATGTCGTTCGAGCCCTGTACATTGTTTTGCCCGCGCAACGGATTGATGCCGACGCCGGGGCGGCCGAGATTACCGGTTACCATTGCCAGGTTGATCATCGCCAAGACCGCAGTGCTGCCTTGGCTATGCTCGGTCACGCCAAGGCCATAGTAAATCGCAGAGTTCGGGCCCCTGGCATAAAGGCGTGCGGCGCCGCGAATGGCCTCGGCCGGAACGCATGTCATCTGCTCGGCCGTTTCCGGCGAATTGCGCGGTTGCACGATAAAATCGCGCCACCTCTCGTATTCGCGCGGTTCGCATCGCGCGCGCACGAACTCCTCTTGAGCGAGCCCCTCGGTGACGATCACGTGCGACATGGCGTTGAGCAGAGCGACATTGGTGCCAGGCTTTAGCTGGAGGAAGTAGTCCGCTTCGACGTGCGGCATTCGCACCAGGTCAACTCGGCGCGGATCAACGACGACGAGACGCGCACCCTCGCGCAGCCGCCGTTTCATAATCGACGCAAATACCGGATGGCCTTCGGTCGGGTTCGCGCCGATGACCATAATCACGTTGCTGGCCAATACCGAGTCGAAATCCTGAGTGCCGGCCGGCGTACCTAACGCAGCTTTAAGTCCATAGCCAGTCGGCGAATGGCAAACTCGGGCGCATGTATCGATATTATTGTTACCGAATCCCGCACGCACGAGCTTTTGCACTAAATACGCTTCTTCATTGGTACAGCGCGACGAGGAAATTCCCCCGAGCGAACCGCAGCCGTACTTTGCCTGTACCCGCTTCAGCTCGGAGGCGGCGTAATTGAGCGCCTCGTCCCACGACACTTCCTGCCATGGGTCGGTGATGCGCTGGCGAATCATCGGCTTACGTACTCTATCGGGATGAGTAGCGTAGCCCCAGGCAAAGCGGCCTTTGACGCATGAATGGCCATGGTTCGGCAGGCCATTCTTGTTCGGCACCATGCGAACGACCTCGTCGCCCCTGACTTCGGCCTTGAATGAGCAGCCGACCCCGCAGTAGCCGCAAGTGGTGATCAGTGCCCGATCGGCTGGCCCTTTTTCGAGCAGCGTTTTTTCCATTAGCGCGTCGGTCGGACAGGCCTGAACGCAGGCGCCGCACGAGACGCATTCCGACTCGCTGTAATGCTGATGCTGACCCGGCGACATCAAGGAGTCGAAGCCGCGGCCATCGATCGTGAGGGCAAAGGTTCCCTGCCGCTCGTCGCACGCCCGGATACATCGCGAACACAAGATGCAGCGAGTAGGATCGAAACTGAAATAGGGATTGGAGTCGTCGATTTCGAGCGCGAGATGATCGCGGCCGCCATGATTATAGCGGACGTGTTCGAGGCCGACTACGTGGGCCATTTCATGCAGTTCGCATCTGCCGCCGGCCTTGCATTCAAAAGGGTCGAGCGGATGGTCCGACATGTACAATTCCATCACGTTACGCCGCAGCTTGGCCAGCCGTTCGCTTTGTGTGCGGACCTTCATTCCCGGCTCCACCACGGTGGTGCACGAGGCGGGGACGCCGTTGCGGCCGTCAATTTCAATCAAACAGAGCCGGCAGGAACCGAACGCTTCAAGCGAATCGGTCGCGCATAGTTTCGGAATCGCGATATCGGCCAGCGCCGCGGCGCGCATGACCGAGGTGCCCTCAGGCACCGTCACACTGCATCCGTCGACTTCGAGCGTGACCAGTTTGTCCGATTTGCGCTCGGGCGTCCCGAAATCTTTGTCATCAGTTGCCAACATCTTTTCACCGACTCGTCAGGTGCCGCCGCTTGGTTGTCGCGGCTATAATTTAGGACTTACAACGTCAGTGCTGCACGCAGCGCGGATGCCTGAAAGTGCCGCACTGGATCAGGTTTTGTCCGCTTCAAGTCCAAAATCCTGTGGAAAGTACTTTAATGCGCTGACCACCGGCAGCGGTGTCAGGCCGCCCAGCGCGCATAAGGAGCCGGCGGTCATCGTGTCGCACAGGTCGCGCAGCAGTTCAAGCTCGGCTGCCTTCTCTTCATCGCGGGCAGCCAGCATCCGGTCGATAACTTCCATCCCGCGCGTTGAACCAATTCGGCAGGGTGTGCACTTCCCGCACGATTCAAGCGCGCAGAACTCCATTGCATAACGTGCCTGCCGCGCGAGATCGACCGTATCGTCAAACACCACGATCCCGCCATGGCCGAGAATGCCGCCGTGGGCAGCAATCGCCTCGTAGTCGAAAGGCAGGTCAAGCAAGGATTCGGGAAAATAGGCGCCAAGCGGACCGCCTACCTGCACCGCCCGCAACGGCCGTCCGCTTGCGGTGCCGCCGCCATATTCATAAATAATCTCGCGCAGAGTGACACCGAAGGCTTTTTCGATCAGGCCCGGCCGCTTTACGTTACCGGCCAACTGGATCGGCACGGTACCGCGCGAGCGCCCCAGCCCAAAATCCTTGTAAAAGGCGCCGCCGCGTTCGAGGATAATCGGCACCGAAGCCAGTGTGACTACATTATTGATCACGCTCGGGCGGCCGAACAGCCCCGAAATTGCTGGCACCGGCGGTTTGAAGCGCACCATGCCGCGCTTACCCTCGAGACTTTCGAGCATTGCGGTCTCTTCGCCGCAAATATACGCACCGGCGCCGAGGCGCACCTCCACTGTAAACTGCTTGCCAGTACCGCAGATATTCTCGCCGAGATAACCTTTCGCCGTCGCGGCGTCGATTGCGTCCTCCAGAGCGCGCACAGAGTCCGGATACTCGGAACGAAGATAGATATAGCCCTGGGTCGCGCCCACGGCGATCGCGGCTATCGTCATACCTTCGATGAGGACGAACGGGTCACCTTCCATGATCATGCGATCGGCAAAAGTTCCCGAATCGCCTTCGTCGGCATTAGCGACGACGTATTTTTGCGGCGCGTTCGTTTGCAGCGTCGTCCGCCATTTGATTCCGGCAGGGAAACCGGCGCCGCCGCGGCCGCGCAGGCCAGAAACCGTGATTTCTTCGACAATCTGTTCGGGTGCGAGAGCCAGGGCATGGAGGAGACCGCGATAGCCGCCATGTTCGACGTAATCGTCAACCGAAACGGGATCAGTCAACCCGATTCTGGCGAACGTCAGGCGCTCCTGGCCTTTTAGGTATGGAATTTCTTCAGGCGCGCCAAGCGCTAACGGATGATTGCCACCGTTTAAGAAATCACAATCGAAGAGCTTCGTAACATCCGATGGTGCAACTGGCCCATAGGCCACCCGCCCGCCCCTCGGCTGCACTACGGGAGGAGATGGCAAGTCCTGGCGCTGAGTGACGGTGCCATCGGCCCTTACTTCAATCATCGGCTCGAGCCAGTAAAGGCCACGAGACCCCGTGCGCCGCATTTCAACGCTCAGTCCACGCCTTTGCGCCTCACCCACGATTGCTTTGCCGACTGCGTCCGCGCCGAGCGAGCGCACGCTCGAATCACAAGGTAAGTAGACGGTCGCCATCATTGACTAACCTCGTCCAGCGCGGCGAGCACAGCGTCAAATCGCTCAGGAGTCACCCGGCCGAACAATTCACCATTAATCACCAGCGCCGGTGAGCACGCACAATTGCCGAGGCAATACACCGGCTCGAGCGTGAATGCGCCGTCTGAGCTGGTCGCGCCAAACTCGCATCCAAGTCGATGCTTGACGTGCTCCGCTAACGCCACCCCGCCCATTGCCTGGCATGATTCGGCACGGCAGACCCTAACCACGTTGCGCCCCGGCGGCTCATGACGGAAGTCATGATAAAAACTGAGCACGCCATGGACTTCGGCGCGAGTCAGATTGAGGATTTCGGCGAGCACGGGCACGCTATCGCGCGGCACCCATCCCAGTTCGTCCTGAATCCGGCGCAAGATTGGCATCAGTGCCCCCGGCTTATCCTTAAATGCGTGCGCAATCGACTCGACCACCGCTCTGTCCCACGAATGCTGATGGCTCATGAGGCTCTCGCCGAGGCGCGGGGCCCTTATTCAATTTCCGCAGAAAGTGAGGCTCCGCGCGCTTTTCGGACCTGTTAATGAGCGTTGTCCATCGAGTCTCCGCCGTCAAGAGGGGCGGAGCAGCAACACCTGCTGGTGCGAACCGTCTCTGCTAAACATCCAGATGGATTATGATCGTTGAGCGCCTACTGCGATTTCCCGGACTTCTCCAGACCCTGCTAAACTGACAGGAGCGCAACTGCGCGAGTGTCCTCCCGCGCTAGGCGAGGGATCTTCGCGAAGCGATGTCTCATAACGGGAGCGCAACCGCGCGAGTGTCATCCCGCGCAAAGCAGGGAACAACCCGGAGCGGATTCATGGCATGGGTTTATATCGAAGAATTGGGCCGCCACATCGGTGAGGAAGTCACGCTTAAAGGATGGCTTTACAACCGCCGTTCGAGCGGCAAGGTTCATTTTCTGCTCATCCGCGACGGTACCGGTCTTTGCCAGTGTGTCGCGTCGCGTGCCGATATCGGAGCAGAGGCGTTCGCCGAAGCTGACCATCTCGGCCAGGAAACGTCAATCGAAGTCAGCGGGATGGTTCGCGAGGACAAACGCGCGCCCGGTGGACTTGAACTCATAATTAAAAGCTTCACTGTTCACGCCGCTTCCGTCGAATATCCGATAACGCCCAAAGAGCACGGAGTGGCCTTCCTGCTCGATTTACGCCACCTTTGGGTAAGGTCGGCCCGGCAGCATGCAATCCTGCGAGTGCGCAGCGAAGTAGAGGCCGCCTGCCGCGACTTTTTTCATGCGCGCGGCTTTGTCCTGTTTGACTCGCCGATACTGACGCCAACTTCATGTGAAGGAACAACCAACCTGTTCGAAATCGATTATTTCGGTGAGCGCAAGGCCTATCTAACGCAAAGTGGCCAGCTTTATGCCGAGGCCGGAGCACTGGCCTTTGGCAAGGTCTATTGCTTTGGGCCCACCTTTCGTGCCGAGAAGTCCAAAACACGGCGTCATTTGACGGAGTTCTGGATGGTCGAGCCGGAGGTTGCCTATTTCACCCTCGACGAAGATATGGCACTGGCCGAGGATTTTGTCTCGTACATCCTGACGCGCGTAATCCAGAGGCGTCGCGAGGATCTAATCATATTGGAGCGCGACCTGGGCAAGCTGGAACGCGCCGCGATTAAACCCTATCCGCGTATCACCTATGACGAAGCGCTCGAACGGCTCAAGACAAAAGGATTCGAAGTAAAGTGGGGCGACGATCTTGGAGGTGATGAAGAAACTGCGTTGTCGAACGATTACGCAACGCCGGTAATGGTTCATCGTTATCCAACCCAATGCAAGGCGTTCTACATGAAACGCGATCCGGCTCGTCCAGAGCTTGCCTTATGCGTTGATATGCTCGCTCCCGAAGGTTACGGCGAGATAATAGGTGGTGGCCAGCGCGAAGATGATTATGAGCAGCTCAAGCAGCGCATTGTCCAGCACGAACTTCCATTAGAGCCGTTCAACTGGTACCTCGATTTGCGCCGTTACGGTTCAGTGCCACATGCTGGCTTTGGGATGGGCATCGAACGAATGACGGCATGGTGCTGCGGCATTCATCATATCCGCGAAGCGATCCCATTTCCGCGTATGCTGGAGCGCCTGGAGCCATAAGGCTGAATGCGCGGTGAGACGCGAAGGGCGATGGCGGAGTCCGGTGCGTTGAGCGGATTGCGGGTACTTGATCTGACGGATTATCGTGCCCAGCTTTGCGGCCGGTTACTGGCGGATATGGGCGCTGACGTTATCAAAGTGGAGCCGCCCGGCGGTGATGCAGCTCGTCGGATCGGTCCGTTCGCCGATGACGTGGCGCATCCGGACCGCAGCCTGTTCTTCTGGTTCTACAATCTCAACAAGCGTTCGATGACGCTTGACCTCACACAAACCCAAGGGGCAGAGATTCTGTTGGCGCTCGCGAAATCGGCTGATCTCGTGATCGAAAGCTTCAAGCCGGACCGAATGCGCGAGCTTGGTACGGGTTGGGAAACGCTTGGCCAAGTGAATCCGGCCCTGATTTTGCTGTCGATAGCACCATTTGGGCAAACCGGGCCTTACCGCCGTTTTGAAGCCGACGATACTATCCTGACTGCACTATCAGGAATGCTTTACGTAAACGGATCGCCTGGACAGAAGCCGGTGCGGCCGCTCGGGTTGCAGGCGTATCACAGCGCTGCTTATTACGGCGCCGTAGGTGCGATGTGCGCGCTCTTCGCGCGTGAGCGCGACGGCACGGGCCAATGGCTAGACGTTAGCATGCAGGAAGCGGCCACTGCGGCGCTGGAGCACGTCGCCGGCAGCTTTTTCGGCGACGGGCGGGTCGAGCCGCGCCGCAGCACGCTCCATTGGAGCCGTTATTTTCGTGTCGGTAAATGCCGCGACGGCTATATCATGCATTGCACACTCGGCGACTGGACCTCGCTCGTCGAATGGGTCGCCGGCGACGGCAAGGCACGGGACCTGACTGCACCTGAATGGCAGGATGCAATCTATCGGGCGCAGCACGCCGAACATCTGTTTGATGTACTCGATGATTGGGTCAAGGATTATAGCCGCGACGAACTGCTCGAACGCGCCCAGATGCTGCGCCTTCCGTATGCGACGGTGCGCTCTCCGGAGGCGCTTTTCGACGACGAGCAGCTTCGGGCGCGCAGCTATTTTATGTCAGTGGAACATCCCGAACTCGGCCGTACCTTTCGTTATCCGGGCGCGCCTTATTTATTTAATGGGAGTCCGTGGCGAGTCTATCGCCGCCCTCCCTTGCTGAGCGAGCACACCAGCGAAATCCTTCGGCAAGAACTGGGCATGGAAACGGATCATATCGCGGCACTCCTCGCGGAAAGGATTATCTGAGCTAGGAGAAACAGTCTCTCTTCATACACTCCTCTCCTTCGCCACATCCGGCTTGTCAATTATTATTCAGAAGACCGGAGCTATCTTGATGCTAGCGTCTATCCTTCCGAACTTGCAGAACCGAGTCGCAACAACCCTCACCAGGGCAGGCTCCACGGCGCCACAGGCGATTAGCGAACGCCGCTTCGGCAGTAGCGAGCAAACGAGTCGGCGAGGTGCGATTGAAATAGGCCGGTGAAAATGCCGCTGACAGGAATTCGCGTGCTTGATTTCACCTGGGTTGTGGCAGGGCCGGTGGCAACAAGGATTTTGGCCGACCATGGCGCTGAGGTTATCAAACTCGAGCGCAAACCAGGCCCGCCTGGCGACCGACAGCGAGGGCTGCAGGGCGACCTCCACCGCAACAAGCTCTCGATCGCCGTTAATATGGCAAACGGCCGCGGCATCGAAGTGGCTCAGCGCCTGGCCGCAAAGAGCGACCTGGTGATGGATAACTTCTCGGCCCGCGTAATGCGCGGCTGGGCGATGGACTACGCCAGCCTCAGCAAAATCAAACCCGACATCATTTGTATCAGTATGTCGGGCTTGGGCCACGTCGGACCTCGCGCCAGCTACGTCAGCTACGGTCCAACTCTGCAGGCGTTGAGCGGCTTTACGCGTCTGATGGCTGAGGAGAATGGCGAACCGGCCGGCTATGGCTATTCCTATGCCGATATGGCTGGCGGCTATACCGGCGCACTTGCCGCGCTGATTGCGCTATGGCACCGGCGGCAAACCGGCCGCGGACAATTTGTCGATCTGTCGCAGTTCGAAGCGCTGGTGAGTCTGGTCGGCCCTGCACTGCTCGACATTTCGGTTAACGGCCGGGTTCAGTCGCCGCCCGGCTATAACTCACAGGAAATGCCGGCGGCGCCACACGGGGTCTACCGATGCCGACCGCTCGGTGATGACAACGATCGGTGGCTCGCGATCAGCGTGCGTACGCAGCCAGAATGGGAGCGTTTCATTGCCGCAATCGGCTCGCCAGGCTGGGCTCACAACCCGGAATTCCGCACCTTATTCATGCGGATGCGCAAGCGCGAGCAACTTGATATGCATGTTGGATCGTGGGCAATCATGCAGACCGCTGAGCACGCGATGGAACTCCTACAGGGTGCTGGTGTCGCCGCGGGCCTGGTGTCGAATGCCGCGGATATTTGCGCGCGCGATGCCCAACTGCAGGCCCGCAGTTTCTGGGGCACGGTTACGTTACCAGACGGACGCCGCAGCAATGTCACAGGTGTCCCGATTAAAATGTCGGCAACGCCAGGTTCAGTCCGCACCCCATCGCCGCTGATCGGCTCCTCTAATGACTACGTAATAGGCGAATTGCTTGGTTATAGCAGCGCCGAACGCGAGCAACTGATCGCCGCGGGTGCAATCTGGCCATGAAGCGAACACGAACCAAGAGCGACGGAAAAGACGTCTCCGTTCTCGCTGTCTCGTCCTGTCTCCGGTCTCGCTTCCCGCAGCTATGAATCCCGCGGTCCGAATCGGGGCTTCAGGTTTCAGCTACAAAGAGTGGCTTGGTCGTTTCTACCCGCCGAAACTCCCCGGGCCAAAGATGCTCGCCTACTACGCCGAACGGCTGCCGACAGTCGAGATCAATTACACTTTCCGGGCAATGCCCCGGCGCGCGATGCTGGAAGGTTGGGCGGCCAAGACGCCTGCGAATTTCCGCTTTGCGCTCAAAGCGCCGCAGCGGATAACGCACTTCGCTCGGTTGCGCGCGACCCGCGAGACGCTTGATTATTTTATTGAAACCGCCCAGGCGCTTGGCGAGCGCCTGGGCCCGGTGCTGTTTCAACTGCCGCCTGACCTCGCCCGCGACGACGCGCTGCTAACGGATTTTATCGCGCAAATCGACCGGCGTGTTCAGGCCGCATTTGAATTCCGTAATTCCTCGTGGTTCTCGGCACCGGTACTAGAAACGATGCGGTCGGGCGGGGCCGCGCTATGTATCGCGGAAACCGAGAAGCTGGCCTCACCCATCGAAGCCACTGCCTCACACGTCTATTTGCGGCTGCGCAAAGAGAACTACGACGAAACATCTCTGGGCCAATGGGCGCAGCAGATTCGAGTCCTGGCCGCCGCGGCAAATGAGATTTTCATCTACTTCAAACATGAAGCTGCCGCGCCGGAACTGGCAATTCGGCTTCAGGCGCTGATCCAGCAACGTTGATAACTTGAACACCGCGCCGAACGAAGTGGGAGCCAAGCAAACGCGTCTGTGAGTTCCTCATATAGACCGATGCTACCCGTCGGAAATTACTCCTATGAGATCCGGCTCCATGGCGAAATCGTCGCATTCGAGAACGGCCGCTTGGACCCTGCCATGATTATCGCATCGCGCCGTTCGGCCGATGGGCTCAGCCGGCATCAGGTTGAAGCGGCACTCAATGCTGACCATCACGTCTATCGCGTCACGCTTTCCTACTGGAGCAGCCTGTTTACACGCAAGGCGAGCTACGAGGCAGCAGAGGACAATCTTCGCGGCCGTATCAGCGGGTTGTCGGGCCACAATGAAATCGTGGTTAAGCTCGGCCGCTTTCGCGAGGTCGATGCCGGCGGCTTTCTCATCTTCCGTGCGCTGATCATCGACCATGTACGTTTGCGCGGGGACCAGCGTTGGACGGGGCGTGTGGCCGTCATCGACGCAAACACACTCGCCGCTGCTTCAATCAAACAGAATTGCGCGTGGCAAAATAGGTCGGAGCACTCCTGGATTTACGAACCTGGGATGGGCGATACGGAGCAAATCGAACTGGATGAAGCGGGCCGCATCGTGCGTCGGCGTGACAATCGCGGAGTCACCGCCGAGCTGATGATTGCTGGTACAGACCGCTAGCTGGGTTCGTTACCATCAGGCCGCCGCGCGCTCGCGCGGCATCTTGCAGTCGCCGTCGAATTGGGCTCCCTCGTTCAGCACCAGGCTCGGCGTGATGAGCGTGCAGCGTAGCCGCGCCGTTGGCAACAATTCAATGCGCTCGCGCGCAATAATTTCGCCGGTGACCTTGCCGCCGATCGTGAGCCGAACCGCAGCAATACGCGCGGTCACGACGGCTCCCGGGGCAATCATGATATCGTCACCGCTGATCTCGCCTTCAGCTTCGCCCTCGATTCGGGCCGGCTCTCTAAAATTTAACTTGCCCGAGATCTTCGTTCCCTTGCTGATACACGACTCGAAAGCCCCGTTTAGATTTGCTGCCATCGAAAGGCGGCCCCCTTTAGAAGGTGAGTTCCAACTGTTACGTGAAACTGCCAGCTACGCAACATGGGCCGAGCGGGGTTTTCCACCGGGCAACCAGCGATCGTCGACGATGTGTTATTTTATGCAGGAGCTGGAGGGGGTTTTATGCGCTCTATGATAATCGCCCTGGTTGCGATGTCCGCGATGGCGATCCTGTTTGGCGGCTTACCAACGTCAGGACCGCCGGGCATGGGCTACGCAAAAGCGGCTGAGCCAGTGGCCGAACCGCCGATCCAGTCAGGGGTCTATGGTTTCTCGGGCGGCAAAGTCCCGGGCGCTGATTTTCCCGAAGGAGTGGTTGGCGAATGTATTTGGATTTTCGACCAGCTCAATAAGAATCAGATCGCCAAAGGCGAGTGCACGGAACGCAGCCCCGGCAAGTTTCGTGTGGTGCTGAAACCCGGCCGCTACGTCGTACGCGGACCAGGCGGCAACAAGCCAATCGAGGTCAAAGCGGGGCAATGGATCGAAATCGAATCTGTGACATTGCTGCCCGCGGGACCATAGCTTAAAGACGAGCGCGGTTCCATGTTTCTTTGTTTTTTGAATATTTCTGCGGAGAACATCCCCTCCCCAGCTTGTCCGTGTTAAACAACGAGAGAGGGAAGCTGAGCGGATCATTCGGAGGTAATCCAATGCAGGTCAACAAATTGCGCGCCACGCTAAAGTCCGGTCGCATCGCCCTCGGTACCCTGATGTGGGAGACACAGGGACGCGGCGTGGTTCACACTCTTGCTCAGGCCGGAATGGACTTCGTGATGATCTGCACTGAGCATTCGGCCTATAACCTTGAAACTGTGGTCAATCTGGTCGCCCATGCCCATGCCGCTGGAATTACGCCGATCGTCCGCATCCCGGATCTGCAGTATCAGTATGTTACCCGAATGCTCGACACCGGATGCCAGAGTCTGATCGTCCCCCATGTCAGAAGCGGTGCGGAGGTGCGGCGCTTCGTCGAGTATGCCAAGTACCATCCTGAAGGCCGGCGCGGGATGGCGATCTACCAGGGCGCGAGCACCGCTTACGAAGATGTCGATCCGGCGGCCGCCGTCGCGCATGCCAACGGCAACACGCTACTCGCGGTGCTGATCGAAACGCGCGAAGCAGTGGAGAATATCGAGGATATACTCATCCCAGGTATCGATCTCGCGTTGGTGGGTCACCAGGATCTGGCGCAAAGCCTCGGAGTCCCCGGCGAATATAGCCATCCGAGTGTGCGCGAAGCCGACGCCAGGGTGCGGACGTTGTGCAAGGCGCGCAGCATCGCTACCGCAGGCGCCCTCAACCGGCCCGAGAATGCGAAGTCGGTTATCGACAGCGGCGCTCAATTTCTGCTCTACGGCACCGATCTCGTGATGATACGGCGAGAAGCCGAGCGTGCTGTGCAGGCAGTTGCACCGTTCCGCAAAACCGCGAAGTAGAAGTCGCAACAGATGCAGGGCGGTTCGCGCGCCGCTTCCTACGTTCGTTCTTCAGCGCGCTCGGTGACGGTTACCCGCCGGTAGCTTTCTTTAGGCGACGAATTAATTTTAAAGCAAGACCGGCCCCATAATTGAGAAAGCGATTATAGGGTACTAGTGGTGCCGAAAAACTGCCACCCAGAGCGGACCTTGAGTTCTTCGCCGCCGAGTTCGAACGTACCGGTTTTCGCCGGGGCCTCAACTGGTACCGCAATATCAATAGCACCTGGGAACTGACCCCATTCCTTGACGGCGCGAAGCTGCGGCAGCCCGCCCTGTTTGTGGCCGGCTCGGAAGATTGCGTGGTGAAAAATGCCTCCGGGGAGGTTCAAGACCGCGGGTGCGTTCACGCCCAATCTTGAGAAGCAGGTCATCCTTCCGGGCGTTGGCCACTGGACGCAACAGGAACGCCCTGCGGAGTTAATCAATTGCTAATCGAATTTCTCAAGAGTCTCTGAGACCGCCCTCAAAGCATTTGAGTTCTAGTAGATCACCACGCTGCGAATCGATTCCCCCTTGTGCATCAGGTCGAAGGCGTCATTGATACGTTCGAGCGGCATTCGATGGGTAATCAGATCGTCGATATTGATCCGTCCCTGCATATACCAATCGACAATCTTCGGGACGTCGCGCCGGCTTTTCGCGCCGCCAAATGCGGTACCTTTCCACGTTCGTCCGGTCACCAGTTGGAATGGCCGGGTTGAAATCTCCTCGCCGGAGGCGGCCACTCCGATTATCACGCAGGTGCCCCATCCGCGCTGGCAACATTCGAGCGCCTGCCGCATCAATTTAACGTTGCCAACGCATTCGAAGGAAAAATCGGCGCCGCCCTTGGTCAGGTCGATGAGATATGGTACCAGGTCGCCACGTACCTCTGTTGGATTGACGAAATCCGTCATGCCGAATTTCTCGGCGACTGCGCGCCGTGCTGGATTCAGATCGATTCCGACGATTATCGAAGCCCCCGCCAGCCGCGCCCCCTGGACAACATTGAGGCCGATTCCGCCAAGTCCAAAAACGACCACACGATCGCCGACCTGCACCTTGGCCGCGTTAAGCACCGCGCCGATTCCGGTGGTGACGCCGCACCCGATATAACAGACCTTGTCGAACGGTGCGTCGTCGCGAATCTTCGCTACCGCGATCTCAGGCAACACGGTGAGATTCGCGAAGGTGGAAGTACCCATGTAGTGATGAATCATTTTACTGCCGCGCGAAAAACGGCTGGTACCGTCAGGCATCACGCCGCGCCCCTGAGTCTCGCGAATCGCGGTGCATAGATTGGTGCGGCCCGATATGCACGCGGGACACTGGCGGCATTCCGGGATATACAGTGGAATGACATGGTCGCCTTCCGCGACTGAAGTAACGCCGGGACCGGCTTCGACGACGATGCCGGCTCCCTCATGTCCCATAATCGCGGGGAAGAGTCCCTCCGGGTCACGGCCTGATAAGGTGTAGGCATCAGTATGGCAGATGCCGGTAGCCTTAATTTCAACCATTACCTCGCCCTGTTTGGGACCTGCGAGGTCAACTTCAGTGATTTCCAGAGGCTCGTTGGCCTGATTCGCAACTGCTGCCCTGACCTTCATCTTTCACCGACCTCTTTTTATGCGCACCTCCGAACGACCCGCTTGCGAGTCGAACTGGCAGACTCGTTTCCCTTCGACAAGCTCAGGGCTTCGGCTCACCGCTTCGGCGAAACGCCCTCCTCCTAGCCTCAAAGCGAAAATAATTTAGGCCACAAGGCGGCCGAGAACTTGATTATAAAGAAGCTGCGTCGCCGGGTTGTGGGAAAAGCGCAGGACTCGGCGGCCGTGGATTAGACCGAGGCGTGCGGCCCGA